>Ga0070695_100000903_pt1 | contig 16013 bp, 9 predicted proteins | sample KBSK1252metaG_FD_65471 | JGI IMG/M metagenome (GOLD analysis project Ga0070695, IMG submission 65471) | Corn, switchgrass and miscanthus rhizosphere microbial communities from Kellogg Biological Station, Michigan, USA - KBS K1-25-2 metaG | ecosystem: Host-associated > Plants > Roots >...
CTCGAGCCGTTCAACCGGGACGCGGTGGATCGGCTGACGGACGGGGCCATGGAGGCCTGGAGCAGCTCCACCAACCTCACGAACTGGACCGAGACCACGACCGGCGGCACGGTGAACCAGGAGAGCACGGCCGCGCATGTGAAGGCGGGCACCTACTCCTGCCGACTCTCCCGCACGGGTAGCGGGCTCCTGCTCGTGCAGCAGACGAGCATCCCCGTGGTCCCCGGGAAGTGGTACTGCATTCGGGTGGGGTGCAAGGCCGAGGCCGGCATCACGACGCCGCACGGGCTGAAGGTCATCGTGGGGTCGAACTTCGTGGCGTCGGACGGTACGACCTGGGCGGCCAACGGCGCGTCGGCGCGCACAACGACCTGGTCGAGCGCTACGACCTGGACCGAGCGGGTGTTCTGGTTCCAGGCCGATCCTTCCGCCGCTGCCGGGGCAACAGCGGCGCTCAGCCTCTACCACCAGGACACGACCGCGACGGGACTCTCCGTCTGGTACGACGTCGTGAGCGTGTCGGGGCCGTACAGCCGGCGCGGGCTCTACTACTCCTCTCAGGACGTCACGTGGATGGGCAACGCCTACACCGGCCTGGCGCTGAAGCGTGAGGACGTCGAGGAGCAGCTCGCCTTCGAGGTCCCATCGGTGGGGGTCACCTTCTCGAACGTCCAGAGCACGCTACGGTCCTACCTGGAGCCGGTGGATCTCCTGACCGGGGGTCGCCTCACCTGTCGGGTTCTCTTCCGTGACGCTTCCCAGGTGCTCCAGCCGGACTCGTTGGTTCTGTTCCGTGGGGTGATCGAGCGGCCTCGGCGCGTGGGGGACGCCGAGTTCGAGGTGACGGCTGCGGGGCTGCTGGCGGACGTCGGGATCGACAGCCCGCGCCGGAAGACCGCGGTCCATTGCGGGTGGCGGTTCGGAGACGGGATCCACTGCGTCTATACCCAGACCACGCTGGCGAACGGGGCGGGATCGAACACGACCAGCCTGACCGTGGACAGCGGTACGGACCTGGAGGCCGGGAAGGAGATCAAGATCGGGGTCAACGGCAGCCCGGTCATCCTCGACAGCGGCAGCGGGACGAGCTGGACGCTGCGCGACGCCCGGACCTGGGCGGACAACGACCCGGTGATCTACACGGACTGCACGCGCGAGCTCGGCGACTGTGTGAAGCGACAGCAGAAGCATCGGTTCGGTGGGTTCCCGTCGGCGGCCATGATGGGTCGCCTCGTCTGGATCGAGCGCGCCTTCGCGCCTGGGACCGTCGAGCGGGGTGGCGCGTGAGGTCGGGAGAGTCGCTGCTCGACCGCGGTGCCCTGCGGAAGATCACGCCGAAGATCACGGCGGACCCGCAGCAGTCGATTCCGCTCCTGTACGGCCGCCGCCGGTTCGCGGGCCGGCTCATCGAGCAGGGCCTCCGCTCCTGGGGCGGCGTCCAGCAGCGCTTCGCGGTCTACATCCTCTGTGAGGGCCCGATCGATTCCGTGGTGCGGTACTACATGGACGGCCAGGTGCAGGGCGACGTGGTCACGGGGGGCATCAAGAAGATCGGGATCTTTTACCGCGTGGGCGCGGTCGGGGTGGACGACGACGAGACGGTCGGCGAGTACAACGCCGACCCCACGACGCAGCTGCGCGCGCAGAACCGCGACTTCCGATCCTCGACCGGGACGACGAACAGCGAGACGGCGTACGCCATCCTGGTCTGGGAGAACACCCCGGACGCCGCGGAGGCCCCGCAGCAGGTGGCCTTCGACATCAAGGGTCTCAAGGTGCAGAAGTACACGAGCTCGGGCGCCGTGGATGGCAGCCCGGTCTGGTCCGAGAACCCGGCGTGGCAGCTCGTGGACCTCTTCCTCTCGGACAAGCACGGCCGGGGCCTGCAGCTCGGGGACGTCGATTTCGCGGTCACCCTCCCCTCGGCGACCTACATCGAGGCCTCCATCGCGAGCACGGAAGCAAGGACCACGGTGAGCACGACCCAGGCCGTAGCGACGACGACTTGTCTGGTGGCGAGCTCCGAGGGGTTTGTTGCGGGTCGGTCGCTGACGATCGCGGGCACGCCGAACACGTGTGACTTCGTGGTGTCGGACGTGGAGATCCGGCTCGGGTCCCCCACGACCCAGACCAGCGGCCAGGCCGTCGTCCAGCAGCCGCCTCGCCTCGCCTGCAACCTCCTGAAGGACGATCGGGGCGACGTGGGGGAGACGATCGCGGCCATCCTGGATACGTCGCGTCTCTTCCTGACCTACGACGCCGGCAAGGTGCAGATCCGGTGCGAGCGGGACCACTGCTTCGATCAGCTGCTGGACGGCGCCCTGGAGATCTGGTCCTCGAGCACCAACCTGACGAACTGGACGGAGGTGCTATTCACCGGGAACACGGTCAACCGGGACAGCTCCGACAAGTACGAGGGCGGGTTCAGCGTGCGGATCGACCGCGGCGAGGCGGCGAACTACACCGGGATCGAGCAGTCTCTGACCGGCCTGCAGCCTGGGGCCTGGTACATGGTGCGGCTGGCGCACAAGACTACGGTGGGGGCGGGTTCGACGTCGATGCGCCTCCACATCCGGAACGAGACGAAGAACCTCGACCTCAGCCCGGACGGGATCACCTGGGCGGCCCCGACGGTGGATGCGATCGCCGACGTTGGGGCATCGATCTGGACCGAGTGGGCGATGCTGTTCCGCACGAAGGCAGAGTTCGCGAGCTCCGACACCTACAAGATCCGGCTTGCCCCGTACTTCGGGGCCGGGCACTCCGTCTGGTTCGATGCGGTGCAGCTCTATGGGCCGATCGCGGGCCACTTCGCGGACGTGGCGAGCGCCACGCGCGATGAGGTTGGCTACACGAACGCCATGGGGATCCTGGAGGGAACCTTCGAGTGGGCGACCGAGGGGAAGAACCGGGAGGTCAACCGGGTTGCGGTGCGGTTCGTGAACGAGGGAGGCGACGTGGGCCCCGACGAGGTCGAGGTCAACGACTTCCCCGACCAGATCGAAAAGGGCCGCGTCGTCACGCTGCGTCTCAGCCTGGACGGGGTGGCCGATCGTGACCAGGCCTATCGGCTCGGCGCCTGGCAGCTGGCGAAGGCGCGCACCTACGAGACGGGGGCGCGGTTGGGCGTCGGTCCCGCCGGGCTCGCCATCCAGCCCGGCGATGTGATCCTGGTCACCCACGCGGTCCCGGGCTGGTCCATGGCGCCCAAGCGGGTCACCAAGAAGTCGGTGATGGGGCTCGGGTCGCAGGACGAGCTGTGCGTGGCCCTCGAGGTGGAGGATTACGTGGAGGCGGTCTATGCCGATCTTGGGCCCTCGACCCGCGGGATCCCCGCTCGGCCGACGCCGGTCCTGACGCTGACGGTGGTCGCCAGCACGGCCCAGCGGGTGGAGCTGTCCTGGCAGTTCGACGATGCCGGCTACATGGTGAGCCGGTACGTGCTGCACCGGAGCAAGGTTTCGAGCTTCACGCCCAACAGGCGGACCGGGATCGCCATCACGACGGACGCGTTCTTCACCTACCATGCGCAGCGAACCGAGATCGGGGACACCCTCTACTTCCTGGTCGAGGCAGTCACGGACCGGGGCACGATCCGCTCGGGTGAGGCGGCGGCATTCGTCAGCGCCACCGGTTCGGACGACATGGACCCGGGTGGGGACGAGGGCCTGGACGCGGTCAACCTGGTGTTCGGTGGCGACTTCGATGATGCGGCCGACTGGACGAGCAGCGCCGCCGGCACCGAATCGGCGGTGGCCCCGAACAGCAGCACGGGGGACTGGACCAACCCGGCCAACGCCTACGACGGCACGCCGGGGACGGTGGGTGCCGCCGACGGCACGGTGGCCGAGGCCAACAGCGAGGACGAGACCTCGCACACCCAAACCTTCAGCTGGGCGTCGGCAACGAAGATCGGGCGCGTGCGGCTGCGTGCGCGCCGCGTGGCCGGGTCGGGGACCATCGGTGGGACCTTCAAGGCCTACTACTCCGTGAATAGCGGCGGGTCGTACACCCAGTTCGCCCAAGTCGTTGGCACCGTGAATGCCGACTACTACAGCGCGGATCTGGGCAGCGTGGCCCTGGGCAACTTCCGCGTGCGCCTCATCAATGCGCCGAAGTACTTCCCCATAACGGACACATACACGGGGCACGTATCCAGGGCGGCCGACCTGACGTTCCTCGAGCAGACCACCGGCGGGGGATACGCGGTGGTTTCGGAGAACGTGGCCACGGTACGCGGCAACGGGACAGACACCTATGGCAGCCTGACCCGCCCCTTCCCAGGGGAGGTGGGGCCAGTGGGTGTGTACTTCCGGGCGGACGAGCCGGGCGTGGTTCAGTTCATCGCCAAGCGGCAGACCGCCGGCAGCGCACCCACGCACGCGCTGGAGATCGTGCTGATCGACAACCTCTCCGGCACGGAGTGGGTGCTCGGCTCCCTGGCGGCCGGGAGCATCGGGGACGGCTGGGGCCCCTTCTCCTTCCAGTTCGCGCACGGCACGGAGATCAGTGGCGATCTCGACATCCAGATCCGCACCAAGTCGAGCAACGGCATCCAGGTGGACCAGATCGACGTGCATCGTGGGACGCAGGCTCGGCAGTGGACACCGAACCCCGAGGACTCCGGCTCGTTCGGCTACTACGGCGACGCCGCGCGCGCGCGAGTGATCCGTTGGGACAAAGGACCATGGACTGGAGCCGTGAAGACGGGTACAGTCTCGTAGCCGAGAGGTAGGGAAGCCCACCCGAAACGGCCCGTGAACGCGGCGGGCCTCCTCCCGGGGCAGCATCGCGACGGCCTGGTGGAACCGGCGGGGCGCTGATGCGCCGCTGGTCGTTTCTGGGGATCGCGGCCGCTCTCCTCCTCGTCGCCGTCCCGGCGCACGCGCAGTCGGTTCCCCTCGCCATCGGCGTCGTCGAGGTCGACGCGCAGCCGTCCGGAGCGTGCAACCCCGGCGGCGTGAATCCGCCCGCGCAGTGGGTGCGCGGGTCCTCCATCTTCTGCTACTGCCCAGCCGCGGCGGGGTCCACTTGGACCTGCCAGACAGTCGGGGGCGGCACGGGCTCCAGCAACTGGGCGGACCTGCAGGGCGGCACCGTGTCCAACCAGGGGATGGTGGTGGGACCCGGGGCGAGCATCACCACGACGGGCGGCGGCACGATCGCGGCCACGACCGCCACCACGGCGGATAGCGCCACGACGGCGGGCTCCCTGTCGGGCACGCTGACGCAGTGCGCCGCCGGTCAGGCGCCGCGGGGGATCACGAACGCAGGCAGCGCGCAGAACTGCACGGCCTACCAGGGCGCCAACGGCAACCTGACGACGTGGGGCGGGATCGCTCCCAGCGCCAACGTGCAGTCGCTGGTGGCGGCTGCGAACTACGCGGCCATGCGGGGCCTGCTCGACCTGGAGGCAGGCACCGATTTCCTGGCCTTCCCCGCGGGCACACCCACGGGGTCGAAGTTCCTGCGGGACGACAACTCCTGGCAGTCGATCCCCGGGGGCGGGGACGCGCTCACCGCCAGCCCGTTGAGCCAGTTCGCGTCTACCACGAGCTCCCAGCTGGCCACGGTGCTCTCCAACGAGACCGGGACGGGCCTGGTGGTCTTCAGCACCAACCCGGTACTGACGACGCCGAACCTGGGGACGCCGTCCTCGGTCAACCTGGCGAACGCCACCAACCTCCAGCTCTCCACCGGGGTGTCGGGGAAGCTCCCGTTTGCCAACCTGGCGGACGGCAGCGCCAACTCGGTGCTGGGCGTGGCCGGGAACGCCGCGGGCGCGCAGGCGAGCATCCAGGCCAGCACGGACTTCACCGTGATGCGTCGCAGCGGGGCCAGCGTCGGGTTCGGGGCCGTGCCGCTGGATCAGCCGGCGGCGGTGTCTGGGCGCCTCCCCGAAGGGAACGTGGACACGGCGATCGCCCGGGCCTCGCAGGTGCCCAGCCTGGAGACGGATCCCGGGGTGCCGCTCCTCAACGTGGCCGACCTCGGGGACTTCTGCGCGGGCCTGGAGGGGGTGCGCCGGAACAGCGGGGACACGTCCAACCAGTGCTTCACGCCGCTGTCCACCAACACGGGGGCCCAGGCCGCGAGCGACGTGCGGGACCTGGTCTCGGCGCTCAGCTATGGCGCCATGCGGGGCCTGCTCGACCTGGAGGCAGGCACCGATTTCCTGGCCTTCCCCACGGGAACGCCGACGGGGTCGAAGTTCCTGCGGGACGACAACTCCTGGCAGTCAATCCCCGGGGGCGGGGACGCGCTCACCACGAGTCCGCTGAGCCAGTTCGCGAGTACCTCGAGCACGCAGCTCGCCGGTGTGTTGAACGACGAGACGGGCACTGGCGGCGGGTTCGTCCGGGCGACGTCCCCGGTGCTGGTGACGCCGAACCTGGGGACACCCTCGGCCGTCACCCTGACCAACGGGACGGGCTTGCCGATCGCCGGGATCTCCGGCCTGGGGACCGGGGTGGGGACGCTGCTGGCCACGCCGTCGTCCTCGAACGTGGCCGCGGCCGTGACGGACGAGACGGGCACCGGCCTCGTGGTCTTCAACACCAGTCCGGCGCTGGTGACGCCGAACCTGGGGACGCCCTCCGCGGTGAACCTGGCGAACGCCACCAACATGCCGGTGGGGCAGGTGTCTGGGATGGGCACCGGCGTCGGGACCTTCCTGGCCACACCGTCGTCCGCGAACTTCGCGGCCGCCGTGACCGGGGAGACGGGCACGGGCGGGGTGGTGCTGTCCAACTCCCCGACGCTCGTCAGCCCGGCGCTGGGCACGCCTTCCGCCGTGGACCTGACGAACGCCACGAGCATCCCCATGGGGCAGGCCACGGGGACACTCCTGGGCGCGCGCATGGAGGCGGCGAGCGCCAGCAACGCGGGCGCCATGAGCACCGGCACGCAGACCCTGGCAGGGTTCAAGACCTTCCAGAACGGCGCCTCGCTGAACGGAGGGCTGTTGACCACGGTCAGCGTGAACGGGATCACCAGCTGGCTGGGCACCAACTACCCGCCGGCCCCGTTTGCGAGCAACGGAGTGAACGCAGACGGGGACCAAACCAAGGAAGTGGACTGCAGCAGCGGGTTCTGCGTGGTGGACAGCAACGACGACGGGGTTCCCGACTTCACGCTGAACGTCACGTTCCAGATGAAGGGGAACCGCATCGGCACGACCGGGTCTGTGTTCTATGTCGAGGCGGTCGGCTCGGTGTGCTTCGATGTGGACACAGAGGCGGGGCCGCTGGCGCCGTTCTGCATCGATGCCAGCGGAATCACCGCCAACCAGCTCGCGGCAAACCCCTCCAACTGCAGCGCCGGGAACGTGCCCCTCGGAATCAGCGCGACAGGAGTAGCCGAGGGGTGCCTGGATATCACCACCCAGAGCGAGCACGACGCGCATGCGGCTTCTGGCACGGCGCACGGCTCCACGGCCGCTGCCACCGACAGCGCCATCGCTCAGCGTGACGCCAACGGGGACATCGCCTTCGGAACCGTGAAGCCCAGCGCCGACAACACGGACGACCTGGGCAGCAGCAGCTCGCTGTACTGGCGGAAGCTCTTCCTGAAGACGTCCATCAACTTTGGCGGGGCGGGCATCATCGAGACCAACGTGGCCAACACGGCGGCCAATGTCGGGCTCACCGTGTACAACTCCACCGCCCTGACGACGGCCGGCACGTTCCTGTTCGCGGTGGACAAGGACAACGCCGGTACCCACGTCTTCACCGTCGGGCGGTCGGGCGCCGGCACCACGCAGGCCATGCAGATGGGGCCGGACGGTTCGACCGGCTTCAAGATGGTCTGCAACGCCAGCGGGGTGTGCACCGGAACGGCGATCGGGAGTGCCCCGACGCTCACGTTCGGGACGGCCTCGCAGGCGCACTCCCTGGTGGGGGACGTGTCGGTGCCGACCGCGTCCACCTGGAGCGTGTCCGGTGCCAACTCCTCGAAGCCGTTCCGCCACGCCAGCGACTGCTCGGGCGACACCACGCTGGGCTTCGCGTGCCTCGACACCGACGACGGCAAGGTCTACGTGGGCAACGGCAGCAGCGCGGTGCAGCTGGGTGGCAGCGGCGGCGGCAACGTCAGCTCCTTCCCGCATGCCGTGTGGGTCTCGGGTCGGTATTACGGCCCAGAGACTGCTGGCGTCATCGCTCCCAACATCACGACCAACACAGGCCAGGCCTCCGGGGACTTGGTGCTGGAGCCGATCTGCACCGGCGCCACGTCGGTGGTCATCAACCAGATCGCGGTTCGGGTCAACAGCGGGCCCGTCGGGGCCTCCGGAGACAAGATCCGGCTCGGGCTCTACGCCAACAATGCCAGCACGTTCCAGCCCACGGGCGCCCCTCTGGAAGACAGCGGGGACATCACCAACGAGACCGCCAACACGAACGTGGTCTACAACCTCGGCAGCAATCGCACGCTGAGCGCGAACACGTGTTACTGGATCGCCATCATCGACAACGACTCCGACAATTCGGTGCAGTACACGGGTATCGATACCAATGAAGGGGAGGACACGGTCAATTCGCCGATGGGCACGTCGGGGCCGGACAATCCCACGCTCATCGCCATCGGGTACCAGATGTCCGGGGCTGGCTTCGGCGCCCTGCCGACCATCAGCGGTCCCTCGCTCGTAACCAGCGACCGTCCCCGCCTGTGGGTGCGGGTCAACTGATGCGGCGCCTGGTGCTGGCGTTCCTCTGGCTGTTGGCGCTCCCTGCGGGCGCGGCCACGATCACGCACGGGCCGGTGCTCCGGGCGCCCACGGCCTCCGGCTTCTCGGTATGGGTCAAGTGCGACGCGCCGGCCACGGTAGTCCTCGAGACCTCTCCGGCCGGGGCCGGTACCTGGACCAGCCAGGCCACCCAGGCCACGGACGCCGCCCAGTTCGACACGGCGCTTCTGAGCGCCACGGGCCTGAGCGCAGCCACGAAGTACGACTACAGGCTGACGGTGAACGGGTCGGTGCTGGGCAACTACTACACGGTCACCATGCCGGCCACCACCGGCGGCCACTTCCTGGTCTACGTGCTCAGCGATACCCACGAGGACAACGACACCGTGTGGGAGGCCGTGCTGGCGCACTGGCGCACGAACTTCCCCGGCGTGCCGGCAGTGGCGTTGATGATCGGGGACCTGGTCGAGCACATCCCGGACGTCAACCCTTCCGATCCCCTATTGGTCTTCCTGCAGGACGCCCTGGGCGAGATCTCGGCCGTGGGGAACCTGCCCCGCTACATGCCCTTCCTCTACCAGTTCGACGATTGGGACTGGGCGGGAAACAACAGCAGCAGCACCCGGTTCCCCATGGGCGGGTCGATGGCCAACGTAGACCTGCTGCAGGGTGCCCTGTGGCGGCAGCCCGGCGGCAAGGTGGCCTCCCCGAGCTGGGCCTACCAGGTGGTGGTGGGTGGGATCCCCATCCTGATGGCGGACACGCGATCCCAGCGCACCCAGACCGGGATGACTCCATACAACGAGGGCCGCACCGGCACCGAGTCTCCCTCGGACAGCTACACCGTGTTCGGGTCCACGCAGCGCACCTGGCTCAACGCGCGCATGGCGGAGTACCGCACCAAGGGCCTCATCCTCATGGATGGGAACAGTACCTGGAAGGACCACACCGGGAGCCCCACCGTGGACGGGCTGGCCCTGGAGTCGGTGAGAGACAGCGTCGGCATCTGGTTCATCAACGAGCGGAACGCCGTGCTGGCCGGCCTGGACAGCGGTGGCTACCCATCGGGCACGCGTCTCGTGCTGCTCAGCGGCGACGATCACCGGGACTCGGTGTGGTCCGAGGACTTCCGGGCGACCGCCTACGCCTGGGACGCGGCACCCTCCGGCGGCTTCCTGGGGTTCAACCACGTGGAGATGAAGGTCATGAGCGGCACGCCGCCCTGGGTGTCGCAGTCCAGCACGTGGTTCGGGAGCGACGGGGGTATGTTCGATTACCGCGCGGGTTCCAAGCCATCCGCCATCCTGATCGATGTCACGAGCTCGTCGAGCGGCGCCACGGCGGATGCGCGGTTCACCTACCTGAACCTGGGTGCGGGTGCCGTGCCCTGGAAGGACGGCCTGGGCAGGGTGGGCGACTTCCGGCTGACCGGTGGCGCCTTCACAAGCTTCTGAAGGGGGGACCTCAAATGATGCGCCGGCTGCTGTTCGTGATGGTGCTGGCCGCGGCCGCCGGGCCGGCCCTGGCCACCGGGTACTTCGTCAACAATTCGCCCACCGGGTGCAGCGGCAGCGCTTGCAGCGATTCCAACAACTGCACCGCGCTGTCCACCGCGTGCCTCACCATTGGCGGAGCCAGGGGCAAGGCCAGCACCGCCGGGGACACCGTTACCATCAAGGCGGGCACGTATTTCGAGGACATCGACCCCACGTTCTCCGGGAACAGCTCCGGAGGCGGCACGTACATCACGTTCCAGGCCGCCACCGGGGAGGCCGTGACCGTAATCGGGTCGCAGTCCATCGCCAGCGATTGGGTCCAGGACAGCACGTTTACCAATCTGTGGAAGAAGAGTTTTGCCACCAAGCCAGCCGGTCTCGTAGAGGAATACGCCGCGCCGCGCTTCAATCAAATCGCGAACGGCGGGAGCTGGTACCAGTCCCGCGTCGGTTACGTGGACGTGCGCGATAATCCCATCTGCGGTGGCGCTGGATCGGGCGCTAGCAGTACGTGCGACCTGAACCAGCTGAACACCCTCTGCGCCTCCAAGGTGGTGAACGGCACCTGGTGCTACATCGGCTCCACCGGCACCGTGTACATCCGCCCAGGGGCCTACGGCGTCAACCCGGGCAGCCAGGGCAACGACCCGCCGGCTGCGAACGTGGTGGAGGTGCCCACCAGCAATACCTGGCGCCAAAACGTGCACACGCTAACGATGACGCAGGACTGGGTGAAGTACATCAGGATCACGTTCAAGGACATGCCTATTCAGCTCTGCGGTGCAGATCATGTTCGGTTCGAGGACTGTATGTTCCTCAATAACTTCATCTCTCAGGACGCCGCCTGCGTCAACAGCACCAGTCTGGAGGTGGTCGGGGTCACCGCTCCGAGCGTTGCTCAAGACATCTGGAAGGGCAACTCCTACATCGAGAACAACTGGTCGGAAGGTGACGGGTTCGGTCTTGACGGCGGGGGCAAGTGCTTGACCGGCGGTGCCTATTGTTCGTGCAGTATCAGCTCCGGCACTTGTGCGGCAGATAGCGAATGCGGCGGCGGTCCGTGCGTGTCCAGGTGGGGCGTGCCCGACCTGCTGTTTGATAACTTCGTGCTCAAGAACACTCGCAACTTCGGCAACATTGGCGGGTCCCCCGGTGCGGTGATCCAAAACAGCGTCTTGGGGCCTGGCGGCAATCACGGGATCATCCTCCGCAACGATGGAAACGGGCTCGGCACGTTCACGGTGAAGAACACCGCGTTCTTTCATGCCCAGGACCAGTTCTATCTTGGGGAAGAGTGTGGCACGGGGAGTGGTACGTGCACCGATCGCCGCAGGCTAAACATTGACCACATCACGGTCATGGGTCCGGAGCTAACGAGGCGGAAGGGATCCAACAGCGGTGGCATCACCAACCAGAATAACGGACCCTCGAAATGGGACATCACCGTCAACAATTCCCTGTTCTGGCGCTCCGGCGGCGTCGGGGCATGCGATACCAACGACCCCACGGAGTTCACGATTGATGGAGACTACAACTACTTTTATGGGACGGGTGGTGGTGGCAGCACCAGCACCGGCACCGGGCTCGCGGGCAATGCCTGCAAGCTGGACGCGAATACCGGACTGCATGACACCGTTGTCCCGATTACGAGCGACACCGACCCCGTTTTCCTGACGGTATTCGAGGACACGACCGAGGGGGACGGGGACGTGCGCAGTCCACACCTGGCCGCTGGCTCCCCAGCGCTTGACCATGGTGGGTCTTGCAAGGGCACTGGCTGCACGAACCTGACCGTGGACTATGAAGGTACCACGCGGCCGCAGGGTGCCGCCAAGGACCCAGGCGCTGACGAGCTAGGCGCCAGCGGGGGACAGTCGTGCGGAAACAGCATCATCGAGAGCCCCGAAGTGTGCGACAACACCGCCCTGGGGAGTGGCACCTGCGCAGGTAACGGCTTCCCGTCGGGTTGCACTCTTGTCTGCTGCGACAACACCGGCGATCCCGCCAACTGCGTGTCTGGGCTCCACAACTGCACCACCTACGGCTGCAGCGCTGGCTGTACCAGTGCGGCTCAATGCAACGACGGGTTGGACAACGACAGCGACGGCTTCACCGACATGGCCGACATCGGCTGCTCCGACATTGGAGACACGACGGAGGCTGCACTGGCCGGCACGTCGTGGTCGATCCCGCAGACCGATGCCGGGTTCACCCAGGCCGTGCACGACGCGAACGTTGCTGGTGGTGGCATTACCATCAAGTTCACAGGCCCAGGGACCACGTTCCAGATTGATGCCAGGAACGACGGGCAGTGCACGGCGAGCGGGCAGCCATGGGCCTGCTGCACGGGCAGCGGCACCGGCACCTGCCCGGACTCCAAGGGCACGTGTCAGGGCGGGAGCAACAATCTGGCCGTTTGCAGCTTCGCCTCGGATTGCCCCAGCGGCAACTGCCGTATCCGGGAGTTCTTTACCACGAACAACACGGTGGACGGGGAGAGCAAGGGTGTGGTCATCGAGCCGACGACGCTCTCTGGCTGGATCGGCTCCGCCACGAGGTGTGGGGTAGGCGGCGGCCAGGCATGTGACTCCGACGGCGACGGCGACCCCGACAACATCCTCGACATCAACGACCAGGTGCCGCGTTTCTTCTTCATGCGCGCGTCGGGCAACACCATGCAGGGCCTGTTCATCTCCAAATGGGCCGACGGGGTGCGATTCAACACCGGGGCCACCGGCAGGGCGGACAACTCGGTGCTTCGGGACTTCCATTGCGAATATCCGGGCGACAACTGCGCCAGCGGGGATGACCTTTCGGGCGGGGAGACCTACGCCGACATGCCAAGGGGCATCCAGGTCATCAATAGCGTGTGCAAGTACGCGAGCGACAAGTGCCATCAGATCTATGGGCGCGACTCCGGATGGTCAAACAGCAGCGACTACGACTGGTTGCTGCAGAGCGTGGAGTGCGTGGACTCGGTGGGGTGCCTGCGCGCCAACGGCAACGGCTACTTCTCGGTGCCCAATCTCAAGACGACGATGACCGGAGCCGGGCCGTCCCCCATCTTCAACACGTGCAACTACGGCATCCGCAGCGACGGCTCGGGTACCGGCGGCTTGTTCTCGCTTTCCAACGCGAGCTTGGCGGGGTGCACCACCGGAATCATCGCGGACACGGACACCCAGGTCATTGCAAGCGGGGGAGCGATTGGTGGCACGTCTGTCGGGATTCGCGTCGACGGCACAGCGAAAGTGTCCGTTGCGGGCGTGACGTTCAACGCCCCCACCGGGGTAGACATCGCCTCGAGCCACACGGGCAGCGTGGACCTGGGCAACACCGACACCACCGACGGCACGGCGAGCGCCATCACATTCGGGGTCTTTGGGGCAGTCTCTAGCATCGGGGGGAACCACTTCGAGGGCTGCGCACTTGGGGTCGCAAACGGCCGCGGGGCCGCGGGAGGCTACACCGCAGAAAATGCCTGCTGGGACGACAGCGACCCGGCAAACGAGGTCACGGGCACCGTGGACTACACGCCCCTGAATCCTAGCTGCGTGGTCAGCAACCCGACCCCCACCATCACCATCGGGTGCCGGGGGTGCACCCCTTGATCGGGACGCTCCTGGCCGCCGCGGTGTGCCTGGGGCACGCCACGGTGTACTGGCCGGAGGTGTGGACCTGCGACGGGGCGTGCGGCCACTTCCGGACGGACGATCGGGTAGAGGTGTATCGGTGCCCGCACGGGAGCTGCCCGACGCAGCCCTGCTCGGATGTGACCCCGTCGCAGCTCTGCCCATCGCCGAACCTCAACCCCTGGACCCCGGTGGGGACGGTGCACGTGCAGTTCGACGAGGACGGGCACCCGATCCACGTCAGCGACTGGCCGTACCTCAAGGCGCCGATCACGCCGGTGTCCGGCCGCCTCTACGACTACGCGCTCGTGGTCTTCAACGCCGCCGGCACCTTGCTGGCCCGGAGCGTGATCTACACCTGTGAGGCGGGGCCGGTCCTGTGCTTCGAGAACGGAGGGTCGATCCCATGCCGCTGACGTTCCAGGAGGTGTTCGACCGCACGATCGGGCCACGAGAGGGTTGGCTATGAGCGTCGACCCGGACCGCCTGCTGCGCGCCATCGCCAAGCAGGAGACGAGGGCCGGCAGGAACAACTGCCCGCGCTTCGAGCGGTCTTTCGCCCCCAAAGGCGAGGTGTTCACCGTGCAGGGGCACGAGTACACGGGGACGGGTCGCTGGCACAACCCCGAGCACTGGAAGCGCTGGGGGATGGCCGCTGCGTTCTCGTACGGGCCCTGGCAAATGATGTACGGCACGGCCGCATCGCTCGGCTACCTCGGGCCTCCCTGGGAACTCTGGGACGAGCAGACGGCGCGCCCCTACGCTCTCAAGCTGTTGGGTCGCATCGAGAAGACGCAGGGGGCGGCGACGGTCCGACAGTTCGCGGACGCGTGGAACTCCGGCAACTGTAAGGACGACCTCGTGCCGGAGCCCTACATCGCGGCCGTGGAGGCGTTCTACGCGGAGGAGGCGTGAACGGGAACGGCCAGGATGAGCGCCGCTCGGAGTCGCGGCCATGGATTGTGGACGAGGAGAACCCCCGCACGGGCTGGCGTCGCGTGGTCATGGGCAAGAACGGCGGCCCCGTGGTCGGCACGCTGCGCGCCATCGCCATCGCGGTCTCGGTCCCCGCGCTGGGCGGCGCACTCTGGGGGGCCGACCTCGCCTGGTGGACGAACGAGCACCGGAAGCTCGTGGACGGGTCCGTCGGAAAGCCGGGCCTCATCGACAAGCTCGACAAGGTGGATCGGCGCACGGAAAGGCTGGAGGCCCTCGCGGAGGACCGGAAAGAGCAGCTCGACCGCATCGAGCGGAAGCTGGACGAGCGAGACGGCAGGGACGCGCGACTCCTGCAGGCGCTCCTTATGAACCTACGGGACCCGGAGCAGAGGGCAGTGATGCGAGAGCAAGGATTCGGGCCGGACGGCCCGGGGAGGACTCCATGAAGAACTGGATGACGACGGCCGCCGGGTTGGCGACCGCGGCCATCATCGCTGCCGCCGATGCCGTGAAGAACGGCGGCTTTACCTGGCAGGGGGTGGGGACGGCGGTCGGGATCGCCGTCCTCGGCTACCTGGCCAAGGACCGCAACGTGCGCGGCGGGACGGTGCAACAGTGAGGCTCGGTGCGTTCCTGCGCGCTCTCCCCAAGGCGGGCCGGATCCTGGCCGGGGTGGCCGGCGCCTCAGCCCCGGTGATCGAGGCCGAGGGGATCGACGCCCGCACGCTGCGCAAGATCGGGGACGGGGCCGATCGCATCGTGGAGGCGACGTCGCTCCTGGAAGGGGGCGCGCGGGTGCTCGGCCCCGTGGACGACTTCGTCGAGGAGACGAAGATGCTCGATGCACAGCTCGTCCTCCTGCAGCTGGACGCGCAGGGGGCCGAGCTCGAGCGGCACGTCTGCACGCCGCTGCAGCGGAACTCCCTGGACGCCGTGCTGGACGCGGCGGAGTCGCTGCGCGTGCGCCTGCTGGGACCGTGATCCCCTTCGCCGCCGGGGACCATACCGGGTCGTACTACCCCCACGACCGTGCCGGTCGCTTGGTCCCCGGCGGCGAGCTTTCCCCTTGAAGGACCGGGCCACCGAGGCGTGCTTCGCCGACTCCTGGGACGGGGCCTCGCCCCTTCCCCCGGGTGCCTTCCTGGAGCTGTCCTCGGGGGACCCTCCGGTGCGCTGCGGGCAGTACCTGCATGCCTGCGCCGGCTGCGGGGAGCTGGTCTCCCTTCCCAAGCACCACGTGGTCCGGGACGAGCAGGGCCT
>Ga0070695_100000904_pt1 | contig 15997 bp, 33 predicted proteins | sample KBSK1252metaG_FD_65471 | JGI IMG/M metagenome (GOLD analysis project Ga0070695, IMG submission 65471) | Corn, switchgrass and miscanthus rhizosphere microbial communities from Kellogg Biological Station, Michigan, USA - KBS K1-25-2 metaG | ecosystem: Host-associated > Plants > Roots >...
AGCAACCGTGAAGGTGGACCCCGAGACCTACCTGAAGAGGAGTGCTGGCGGTCACATCCACCTCGGAATCACCCATTACCAAAACGTGATGGAATCAAGGGAGAAGTTGGTCCCGTTGCTTGATGTTCTGGTGGGTAATACGTGCGTGTTGGTTGATCGAGACCCGAATGCTGCTGAGCGCAGGAAGGTGTATGGTAGGGCTGGGGAGTATAGGCTCCCGAAGCATGGAATCGAGTACAGAACCTTGAGTAACTTCTGGTTGCGCTCCTACCAGCTCACATCCTTCGTGATGGCTATGGCCAGGACGGCTGTGAGTGTTTTGGGGACTGAAATTAACGAGGACCTGGCCTTGAAATGGCCAGCAACCGAAGTACTCCTGAAGGACATAAGCCCAGATAAGATCCAGAAGGCCATCAACGAGAACGATTTCGATCTTGCGATGGAAAACTTTGAGTCAGTCAGGAAGTTCCTGAGTGATCATAACCCCTCGTATAGTGGACTGTACAAAGCAAACCTGAAGCAGTTCGACCACTTTGTGAAGATGATCCAGGAGGGTGGGATTAGGTACTGGTTCAAGGGTGATCCTATGACTCATTGGACTAATAATAGGGGCTATGGGGCTGGATGGGAGTCATTCCTTAGTCACAGGGTCAGCCGAGATATGAGGGAATAATGAATCTAGAGGATCAGATTAGGATAAAGCTGTACCGTTCGTTTGGTGGGACGGAGGCTAAGACTTCCGCAGGGATCATCGTGAAGGTATGGGCACAGCCAGCGGTTGAGGATTTCATCAGGTTGGTTGGGACGGGGGAGTTGAACAGTACCCTGGTGTTTGGAAGGTACTGGGAACCGCTTCCGCCCATGACGGACCTGCAGGTGTATAGGTGGAACCAGGATGTTCACACTCAGGCGTTGTCGGGAGTGATTAGTGAGGGTAACACCTTCTACAGGCTCGACAGGCCGGGGAACCTACTGATTGAAACCGACACCAACCCATACTCTGGGGTTCCAAGGAACATTGTCAACCTCAGTTTCCTCAGGCTGGCTGGGATTAGCAATGAGCAGGGGGTTGGATTTAAGTTGAGGGGGGTACACGCTTCTGACACCGTGAAGAACATGAGGGACCAGATTGGTACAGCGGTCAGGAGTTTCATCTCCATGTTCTTGAAGCCTATCAGTCTGAAGATTGTGGTGTCTACAGAACCAGGGGATGTGATATGCAGATAGATCTAGGTTCTTATGCCAGTCTGGAGAAGGTACTGGGGAAGGCCAAGAATAGGATTCACAGGATTGGTCTTGAGTTGGAAGGTGGATGGAGAACAGCACCGCCCACTAAAGTTGTCAGGGATGGGAGTGTGGTGATAGATAACGCTTATTATCCCGATGTAAGGTTGATTGGGGAGATACAGAGTCCGCCCCTCACAACCTCAGAAAGAGAAGGTAGTAGCCATGTTCATTACATTGAGTGGATGAAGGCTAACCATCCGGCGTATGTGAATGCTACCTGTGGTATGCACGTGCATATGAAGATGAAGTCAGCCCTGACGTATCAGCGCCTGATGGAACCTTCGTATCCTGCTACCGTGATAGAGTATGTGAAGAGGTGGGCGAGGGGAAATAAGATTGCGAAGGGTCATCCAATCTGGAGCAGACTGGCGGGTAAAAGTGAGTATTGTCAGCATAAATATTTCCCCGTCGAGCAGTCAACTGTGACCGACAAGGATTATAACCACCATCGTCATGGTTGTAGGTACACGGTGGTTAACTACTGTTGGTCTAGGTGGGGCACGGTGGAAGTTAGGTTACTGCCTGCGTTTGATGATGTTGGGGTGGCTATTTCTGCTATTCAGGCGGTGCTGGATTTGACGAACGCATACCTGCTGGTTACAGCTAAGAAGGATGACAGGTATGTGGCTGCTTCCGGGGTGGATAACAGTAGTATCGATGAAACGACTAGAGTAACAGCATAGGGGTGATTAATGTGTGTGATTTTCATTTGTGAGGAAGAGCGTCCTACTGAAGATATGATCAAAAGGGCGTTCGAACGGAATCCAGCAGGGGCTGGGATTGCGTGGAGAGAGAATATCAGGTACGACGAGGAGAAGAAGCCGATAAGTGGTGAGGTTGTGTGGGAGAAGGGATTGGATCTGGAAGAGATACAACAGTATGCTGCTACCGCACCCACTCCATTCATCATGCACTTCCGGGTTCCTAGTTGTGGGGGATCTTATAACACGCTGTGTCATCCGTTCCCTATAAAGGAGGATGCACCACTAAGTTTGAGTGGTAGGACCGATGGGTATGTATTGTTCCACAATGGCCACTGGACTAAGTGGAAGGATATGATGCTGGAGACTGCTGTTCGAAGGAGTATAAGGTTGCCTGGTGGCAGGTGGTCTGATACGAGGGCGATGGCGGTGGCGGCAGCGTACAACGGACTAGCTATCCTTGAGATGGTCGATGAAAAGACAGTTGCCTTCAGTCCGATTGACTGCGAGGTTACTGGGAGGTTCGAGAAGGTAGCTGTAGGGAGTGGTCATATCTGGTGCTCGAATACGTACTGGCAAGGGGGTTTTGGTCGAGACTCTTGGGAGGGGTATAATGGGTATGTTGGTACGATGTGTATCAAAGGTAGTTGTACGAAGCCAAGGGCTAATGGAAGTCAGTACTGTACGGAACATCTTCCCAAACAGGAGTCCAAGGAGGTGACTCCTGAGCAGACGTTTCGAAATGGCAAGACTGAGGTACCAGCGGGGGGAGATAGGAAAGAAGAAGTGGAATCGGGCAAAAAGGCAGTACGAGAAGGCGACGGGAAAACGGAAGAAGTAAAGCTGGATGCTAACGACTCCATATCGGCGAAGCAAAAGATGCGCCAGTGGGCATGTAGCCTGAACCCTAAAGGATTCAGGATTGGAACAGGAAGGTCACTAGCTGCGGCACATGCCTCTGATAGTGACTATAGTATCATACAGTGAGGTAGCATGATTAGATTGTACAAAGAAACTGTGAGGTACCTGCTGGCATGTGCTGCTGCCTTCAGGGCTGTATCGACAACCAATAGCTCAACCAACCTGGCCTCTGCTATCTCAAATCATTGGTTTAGGGGAGTGACTGCTAAGAGGGGAGAGCTAAACGAAGTGAACGATCAGCTACTGAAGTTCCTGGACGACGACTCACTAGGCAACATCGATGAAGTGATGAAGGATGTTGCTGATGTTCTGAATCAGCAGGACCAAAATTATGACAGGGAACTGATAGACCAGATGATAGCTATCCTGAAGTCGGCTTATCCAAGTAATGTGCTGGCGGGCAAGACGATGGATAAACTGATGAAGGCAATCCTGCTTCCTGAGGAACTGACTGCTCTACGGGAGACAGTCAGGAAAGCTGAGATGCATTGTGTGTTGTGTGGGAGGCAGGTGGATAATGGAGAGTTGGTGACCCTCGTTACCAGGGATGGTGGGGCTGGGTTGACCTGCTTGGAGTGTAAGCCTCCTTCAATCATGAAATGTTATCATCCTGACTGTACAGATAATGTTCCTGTGCCTCTTAAGATGATAGAGATGATTGGCACTGCTAGGTGTGCTAAGCACGCAACGGCTGAGCCGGAGACCTCGAAGAGGGTATTGAAAAAGCAAACGACAGTTGCTGCCCTTAGAGAGGCTGCTGAGAACCTTAGGGGGCTTGCTCCTGCTCCTGCTAGGGGTGGTACTGGAGGGATCGATATTCGCCAGGTGTATAGAACCAGACCACCACAATATGTTGTGTGGGATGCTCACACAGAAGGACCGCAGGTAGCACCAACGCCACCAACAACTACTGGAGACGCCTTCATCCTAGGAGACGAGAATGAAGCTGAATGAACTAGTTGATGCCTCTGAGGAGGAGGAAGTTGAGACAGAGGAGACGTTTGATGAGGTGGAGAACGACCTCCATGACGCGCTAGACTTGCTGGTGGATTCTTTCATCATACTGGAGGAGATCATAGTAGACAAGAATGGCAAGAAGCTACCGCCTAAAATGTTTAAGAAGGCCAAAACATTGGCACAGGAAATACTGTGCTTTACTAGTCAGTGGCCGGACGCAGAGGGGGATGACTGATGGTTAATGGGATGGGTTGTTGTGCGGTGAGAGAGATAGAGTATCTGAGCGACTACGACACCCCAGAAGAGGCTATGGGTAGGATAGTTGATGAGGAATTTGGTAACCTTCCCGCCTTCTATGTATTCACGGGGGTAGTTGGGTATACTAACTCGAAGCGTCGGGAGGTTTATGGAACAAAGTTCAGGGACTTCATCGATAAGAACAGGCTTGGTGCGGTGACTGAGAGTCCGGCCAGGCATAACCCCAACCATCCTACTCATAAGGTCAGGGTGTGGGTATGGGCAGTGAATCATAAGGCCGTAACGAAGTGGTTAAAGAAGCATGGTGATAAGGTGAAAGGAAAGAGGGAAACGTATGGTGTATATTTTTAGGCCCCAGTTTTCACAGGGGGCGAGAGAGCTGGCGGCATCGTTGAATGGTGTCACGCTAAGGCGGTTTGATGGAGGCAGGTTTCATACTAGGAGGAATGCTGCTGGTGTACGTCCTGTTACCATTAATGGTGGCGATGTGCTGGTGTGTTGGGGAGCTACACTTCCAGCTGGAGCACGGGTGGATGGGGTTAAAGTATTGAACAACGCACCAATCCGTAGTAAGCTGGATGATGCGTTGAAACTTCGAGAGGCAGGGGTGCCTACGATAGAGGTTAGCAGGACTCGGCCAGCACAGCAGGCTAGGGCAGTGGTTGATCCGGCGCTGGAATTGTGGGAAGATGTGAAGGAAGCGGCAGAGGACCTGCTGGACCTGGAGTTTCAGCGGTCCCAGATCATACTAACAGGGGTGAATGAGTTGATAACTCAGCTTGGCAGACTGGCAACTATCGCTCGCACACCTGCTCCTCCCCCTCAGAGAGTACAGGGGGAGTGGCTTCCCAGGGCGTCAAGTCATGTTGGTGGTGATGACCTGTTGCATCCGCCTGCGACACCTGACTTCTGGTCTCGTCGTGAGAACCTGACTGAGGAATATCGGATTCATTCGTTCCTCGGAAAAAGTATCAGGGCTGGCAGAAAAATGCCTAGGGAGGGATTCCAGAATCCTCATGACTGGATCAGGTCATTCGATGCTGGATGGAGGATCAACTATGATGACTTTAAATCCACGAAGGAGATGAGGGCGATTGCAGCGAAGGCGGTGGGGGCGTTGGAGTTGCAGTTTGGGGCGGTTGACATTGGCAGGAAGGCAGATGGTGGATTGATTGTGCTGGAAGTTAATCGGGCACCTGGACTGGAAGGTGGAACGGTCGCTGCCTACACCAGGGCTATTCTGGGGGCGAATGAGACGATATGAAGCTAGAAGAATTGATTAACATGGTAGTTGATCCTCCTCGGACTGAGAGGAGGAGGATTTTCCTGGCTACCAGGAATGGGATTCTACTGGCAAACGTGAATCCGTTGACTGGGGCGATTGAGCCGCCTAAGAGTCCAGATAATCATCTTGGGGCTGTGGAGGAGTGATGAATATTAGTGCTATTCAACTTAGCTGCTGTGGGATCAGAGAGATAAATGGACTCTCACGAGCTTCCGCTAGGGAGTTACTGATTGATTTCGGTGAGCTGATGTATGGACCGTACTATGAGTATGGGAATGGGAATTTCAGGTACGTTATTTTCTCCGAGGCGTACACGATTACCCCAACTACTCCTGGATATGGGGAGAAGTTTGCCAATCTGATTCAGGAGATCGGTGCTGGCGATGTTATCAGGACAGGATGGAACCTGAACCCGAATAGTGGGAACTATGTCAGGGTTTATACCTGGACCGTTAATCATGATGTGGTAACGAAATGGTGGAAGGAACATGGGCCAAAACTCAAGGAAGAGAAAGCCAAGAAAATGCAAAGCATGTACGCACAGGTTTCTAATGACCTCGGACGAGATCAGCGACCACGCGCGGGTGTGCCAGCGAATGCAGAATATATTCCACCTCCGTTAATTCAACATGCTCCGTTAATTCAACATGTTGTTCCACAACCTCCTAGGGATGATGGAGCTGAGGTTGGGTGTGATGGATAAAAAGGTATACGCCATAGGGATGAAGGGGTGGGTGGAGCTGAGACTGGCGGCAAAACCCCCCAGCCCTGATACCAGCGAGGCAGTTGTTACATACACCAGGAAGCAACTGGACTACGCTGAGTATTATGCATCTGGTGTCCCAACATATAAAGAAATCCTGAAGAAGCTGAAGATGAAGGATGTTACCTTCCGGGGTGGGAAGGTGGTTGGTATGGTTACTAACAGGGTGTTCTCTAATCTTACTAAAGTCTCTATCAGGAAGGATGGGATACTGGAGTTGCCGGATTCTATGGTTCAGATATTGAAGGGGAAGGGGCTTATTAAATGAAAGCTATGTATCTTACAGATGTCACTCAGGCTGAGACTGATGACATGTGTGGAATGAGGTATTGGTTCAGATACAAGGAGAGTGGGAATGGGATTGTAAGTACCTCTACGCTGCCTAAACAAATCATCGATGAGGCCCTGCATCAGGACCTCAGAGTGATAGCTGGAATGGAAGATATCTCGTTTAAGACCGTAGAAGCACTGATAATAGAGGTGCTGAAGGGTTTGTCTGATAGTGATAAACGTGATATCAGGAAGATGGAGCTACTTTATAGGAGGCTTGGACTGGTGGCAGCGTTTGCGTTGTACGTAGAGCCACGAATCAGGGAAACCTTCGAAACCATCCCGATAGAGGAAGAGTTGGTGCTAGATGCTGAGCCCTTGTGGGTGATGACTTACCCTGACAGACTGCTCAGGTCAAGGCTGAACGGGGATGTGGTGTATAGAGAGTATGAGATGGTACCGCCTGGGATTACCTTGGATAGGTGGATGCAGAGTTGGGTATACAGGGTTAGGTTGCATGTTGGACTGGCGGCGGCGAAGCAGGCAATGGGATTAGCTAAGGCTACCGGGGCGAAGGTTACGAATATAGAGTTTGCCCAGATTATGGGAATGATATCTGGACACCATTCATACAGGGATGGCAGGCTGGTGCATCCTTACGTGTATGGGTATGAGAATATGCAGACTGGAAGCTGGCAGAGTCACCCACCTCCTGCTGCTGAAGGTGGATGGATAGTTAAGCCTACTTGGGAGTACCCTGGTGGGATAACTGAATGGGCGCAGTTGTGTGGTAGGGAGGTAGCGAACACCCAGTTTCCGTTGTCACCCCTGGTTAGACAGAATCAGCATCACCTGGCGGGGTGGATCACTAGAAGGATTCACCGGATGAGGAAGTTGGATGGTGTCACGGAGGTATGTAAGGTGAACCAGGACGCTAGGAATATCCATTTCGAGCGGCACACGGAGAACTGTAAGCCTGCAGTTGGGGAGAATTGTCCCTATTTGAGTGCTTGCTGGCTGCCTGCGCTAGCAAAAGATCCATTGATTGATGAGCAATATATCCCGGTGGTGGCACCATGATGGACCCTGGAGGAGATGGTAGTGAGTCTTGATAGTAAGTATGTGGCAAAGTTGAAGTTTAACTATAGTGATAGTAGAATAGATGTGTTCGTAATGTAACGGATACCTGACAATTCCTGTCAGGGGTATTGGAGGACAGAATGGTAAATGAGGATGATCGTGGGAGTGTGGTTAGTGGGCTTGACGTGGTGATAAAGAAGCTAGATGAGATCCTAGAGAACCAGGAAGTACAGAAGGAACTCCTGGATGAGCTTTGGGAGAAGGTAGATAATATAAGGTATAGTGGCAGTGGAGTCACAGATGATTATATGTGAGCCCCCACGGGTGATTGGATCATACTATCAGGCAATGGGACCTTATCGTGCGAGTAGGTGTAGGAGATTGGATGAGCTGGATAGAGATGAGGTGGAGTTGTTCGGGGACGACAATGAGGTAGAGGATGAAGAAGACGACGATTAAGCATACCTGTCATACCTGTAAACAGGTGAAGCCTGAGAGCGAGGGGGACTGGACTAAGATGGATGGGTGGATGAGGTGGATCTGTTACGGATGTCAGACTGAGGGGTATGGACATGGGGTCTAACCTGTATCTGATAGATATGAAACAGGTAGGATGTGCATGTGGGTGCGGACAGCAGATATGGGTTCCAGAGGGGTTTGAGGGGCCTGTTTATGTACATAAGGTAGAAAATGACACCAAAGGAACTGATAAAACTGCTGAAGATACTGATAAAGGTTCATCCTGATGCTGCTAATCATACGGTATGGGCTCATTACAACTTCGAACCACATAATCACTTGACGCAATTCAGCTTGAACCTCGTGAGGTATGATCAGAAAAGGAAGCGGATAGTACTGGAGGATAGATGAAGTGGAAATACCAAATAAGGCTTAGTGGTGATGGATACTGGCATGTGTATGATGAGAATGGTAACTGGGTGGGGCTTGCAGTTACTAAATTGGGTGCTAAATTTTCTGCTAGATGGGATGCTTTCTGGCGCCGCAACCCGACTAAACCATATAAATGCTCCAGTTTCGAATATGAAGTGTAGGTGAGTATGACTACTCAAGAGCAGGAGTTGTTCAAGGCGTGGGCACATGGGTTGATGATTGGGTGTATGGTGCCGATTGTTGCGTACAACGTGATGATAAGGAAGTGGAGGAATTTATTCATATATGGACTGGCCGTGACGGCTGAGATCTATTTCATATCTGAACATCTGAAGGAACTAGAGGGGTGTGAGTGTGAACCAGGAAAGCAACATTACGAAAAAGTTAACTGATGAGCAGGTCGCTGGGACGGAGTGGGCGATTGTTATCAGGGATGAGAGGTTGTGCAGGAAGCTAAAGGATGAGCTTGAGCAGTACCATGAGTACGGTGACCCTAGTGTAGGAATGGATGAGTTTATCCTGAAGATACTCAATTACTGGGAGGGTGAATTTGGCACGAACTAGGATTCATGTAAGGCGGGACCTCATCGCTATTGATAAACGTGATGGAACAAATAGCAGGGCTGTGGGAGTAGAAACTACTGGAATGAGGAAGCGGTATGGTAGGAGTGTGAGTATAAAAGGTCCGGCGAAGGTGATTTATAGTCCTGGTAAGCCGTTGAATTGTGGCGCCAGGGCATGGATTGAGACGTTTGCTGATGTGGTGGTGCATGGATGAAAGTATCAAATATGCTGTTGCATTGGGCAGCTCAGCTTGATCAGATTACAAGGGAGATGGAAGTACTAGCTAACTATTCAAAGTTTGGGCTAGCTGCTAGTCATGAAATAATGGTTTGTCGTGGAAATATAATATATGATAGTAGGAAGCTTGTTGAGCTGGCGGATAAATTCAAGGATTTGGGATGAATCTCAACTATCGCCACCCCACTCATCTCGCTATCGACCTCCTGAGTAGGTCCAGTTGTGCTGTTCAGGTGGCTGCGGTGCTAGCTGATCGGTACGGGATATTTAGCTGGGGCTGGAACCACCCTGGACCGGATGGTTATGGGATGCACGCTGAGGTACATTGCCTCCAGAGGGCAAATAAAGACCGCCTGGAGGGTGCTACTATGTGGGTGGCAGCTAGGAGGCGGAAGAGTGGAAATAGTATCCTAGCGATGCCCTGTGAGGCTTGTAGGGGGGTTCTGAGAGAGGTATGGGCGGTGAGTTATAGGGGAAAGGATGGGGTTTGGAGGATTCTATGGTAAGTTTGAATCATCAAACATTTGATCAACTTCTCTGAGAAACTGAACAAACCAAAATTTTCCCCCTTCTATAGTAAGAAGGGGAAAATCCTAACTACTAAGGTCTACTGTTATCCTGCCAGCTCTAGCATCTGGTAAAACCCTGTTCAACCATCGACTTACAGTAGGTCTACTCACATCAAACTCAGCAGCCAAGATAGCTTTAATTCTTCGTTCTCTCTCTCCGCTTTTTAAGAGTTGGAGATAACGTTTTAACATCTCCAACCTTTTGACTTGTATACTGGGCCTAGATCCAACGTGATTAACCTCTACATTTACAGGTAAAAATAGATCTGGATATTCTATCGTACTAATATAATGACTTATATCTGACAAACTAACTCCTGCTGCTAGGAAATATTCTATCCAGCCTACACCAATATTACACCTGGTACACAACAGACCCCTTATTTGGTTGGTAGTGTGGTCATGATCTATGGCTAATTTTCTCCATTCAGGAGGCAAGCAACCGCAAAGTTTACACCGACCATCCTGTTTGTTGATGATTTCATTATATATTTTTCCTCTCATATTCCGAGATGTCCCTTGATTCTAGCTTCAGACATGTTTGAAAATGATGCTATAATTTTAATGGCATCAACACTGGCTAATCCTGGAACTGCCTTCATTAGCCTGACATATTTAGACTCAGTATCTATCCTCAAAACTTCAGAGAATGGCCTGTTTCCTAGCAAACTATGAGTTAATGTTACCCCATCGCGTAGTAGTCTATACTCAGATGGGGCATTCCCCTTATACTTACGTCGGGTCATGGTGAATATATTCCCACCCGAAACCCTATCGGCGGCATCGGAATCCCCCTTTGCCGCCCGCCCCATATAGAAGATGTTAGTGGCGGCATCTTCGATGGCTGAGGCGCCACGGATGGCATAGGACTTGCGAGAATGTTCCTGTCCATCCTGCCCGATGTGGGGTTTGCCCTGATGTGCCAAGACAAGGCATGAGGCACCCACGGATTGAGCGATGAGAGACATTGTGTCGAGGACCAACCTCATCTGTACGTTGTCATTCTCCACATCAATCCCTGTCACGAACGCGCTGAAGGGGTCAAACACAATAAGGTCGCACCCCTCAGCCCAGCGTTTGAACTTTGCGATTGCGGAAAGGTTAGGTTTACCTTGAGCTACCAGCCACTTATCGTATCCAACCTGTTCAGGACCAATCAACCATACCTGGTCGGACATGGGAAGTTTGGTCACCTGCCACAGACGTTGGATAACTTCGTTGTAGTGTTCTCCGAGAACGTAGAGGATACGCTTTGCCTGAGTTGTGGGCTCAAGTTCGCCCCACAAGGGCTTGCCAGTGGTCAGGCTAGAGCAGATCTCAAGTGCGCTCAGCGATTTCCCGATGTCAGTTTGGCCAGCAATCACCAACTGTCCTTGACGTGGAAGGAGACCTGGGATAAGATCAACGGGTCCTTCCTTGATGGGCGCAGTGATTGGCGTTCCTATCGTTTCGAGATTCGGAATAGGAGATGATATCTCTGAAAGATGCACGGTGCCTCAGCAGTATCCCCAAAAGGGCTCCGGGGGGTGCCCACTCTTTGTTTGGAATCCGACATAATAACACGACACGTGTCGGCGTGTCAAATGGCCCCTTAGACCACGTAGGCAGAGTCGTTCGCCTCAAGAGCGAAGTAGGGCGGGTTCGACACCCGCAGGGGCCACCACCTCTTTGATAGAAGGTACCGAGAGCTTGACGGCTAGGCCGACGCCTGCAAAGCGTATGTAAGCTGGTTCAACTCCAGCTCGGTACTCCACCTCATCAGTGGGATGGCTTGACAACCCGCCGCCGACGTGATACAATCGTCGGCACTCGAACCCCCAAAACCAAAAGGAGCGGATGATAGGAACACTAATATTGTTGTTCATCATTTCTATAATTATGTTTAAACCAGATGATTTAAGGCCATCATGATACCACTAATAGTATATGATAGGAGTAGGGTCACTACAGATTGGACCTGTAAGCGGAAGCGATACCTACAGTATGAATTTGATGGGAAGGGGATAGTTAACAACAACACCAACCTCGACCTGTATATGGGTACGTTGGTGCATGAGGCCCTGGCTGCTATTGCGAAGGGCACCGACCTGCATCTGAACATAGATGATATTGCAAGGATGCAGTATCAGGCGATGTACAAAACTCTCCTCCAGCATATGGCGGGGGAGAATGAGTATGAGGCTATCAACTTTGCAAGTGAGCAAGCTACCCTAGTGGAGGGACTGATTCGGGGATTCTACAAACACGTATGGCCTCAGCACCTGGCCAGGTATCCTAAAACCCTAGCTATCGAGCAGGAGATGAAGTTCGAGCATGATGATCTTGTGTTCATGAGTAAGCCTGACAGGGTAGCAGAGGACACTGAAGGGAATGTCTGGTACATAGAGTACAAAACAACTAGTAATAAGAAAGATACCTGGATAAACTCATGGGACACAGCGGTTCAGCTGCATTCATCCATCAGGGCCATCGAGGCCACCCTAGGGGTGAAGGTGACTGGTGTTGTGGTACAGGGGTTATATAAGGGATTTGAGAGTTATGGAAAGCAGTCGTCGCCGTTCTGTTACGCATACCACCGTCAGGGTAATCCTCCCTTTACCCAGACCGAAACCATCTATGAATACAGGGCTGGATTCAAGCGTATCCCCACGTGGGAACTCCCTGAAGGAGTGAAGGGGTGGGTTGATGGTATGCCGGACACAGTGTTGGCAGATCAATTCCCACAGGCCCCACCCATCTTTGTGAATGGTGACCTTGTAGATTCATTCTTCACTCAGAGGGCATGGAGGGAGAAGGAGATATTTGCTGCTAAGCAGTATCTGAAGCTGGCCGACGAGAGTGGTAGGAAGGGTGTGATGGATGTAGCCTTCCCGCAGACCTTTGAGGAGTGTAACCCAGGGTGGGGCTCACCGTGTCAGTATAGGAAGATATGTCATGGTGGGCTTGAGAATCCACTGGAGCATGGATACGAGTATAGGACTCCCCACCATGAGTTAGAACTAGAGCTGCAGAATGACTAGAGATTACTCTAAATATGGTCTGACAGTAAAACAATGGGATGCAATATACCGCCTTCAGAGTGGAGTATGTGCTATCTGTTTGAAACCAGTGATGCGGCCTGGGAATAAACATGGAAAGCGAGCTGCCTCTGTTGACCATGATCATAAAACAGGTAGGGTAAGAGGTTTATTATGCTATCGGTGTAACAGATTTATCATCGGTAGGAATCATGCCGACAGAGCTAAGCGTGTTTATGAATATTTAACTAGTGAGTTTGACGGACGGTTGTTATGAAGTCGAGGCAGATCTGCTTTGAGTGTGATAAAGAGCGAGAGCGATGTAGGGAGTCTACCAGGGAGGTGACTGGGAATGTGATATGGGTATGCCCACAGTGCTGGCGGGACCTTGAGTACGATAAGTTCATGTACGACTATAAGTTGAGAAGAGATGATAAGAACAGGGAACTATGAGATGCAGGCTTGCTCGAATTGTAAAACAAGGTTTGACGCCCTCTCTCCGACACAGTATTCAATCTGTGTTGATGCTGGGCTTGAGTATGCTGAGCTGTGCTCACCTTCCTGCTTGGTGGAGTGGGCATGGAAATTGAAGGAAGGTCAACCAAAGTTGAGTAAGAGTTATCCAGCAGGATATCACCCAGCTGAGTTTGAGAAGTGAATAGCATAGAGTGGCAATTTCAGACCTTGAAATATGGTAGTTGTGGAAGGGAGCGTAGGAAGGTGGCTGTAGAGGTTGAGGCAAGGGTAGCTAAGCTGAAGGGACAGCGGGAGTCAATGATTACCTATCTGTTACTGAAGGTAAACTCAGAGGACTGGCATGGGGTGGCGGATGCCGCGATGGATTTGAGGGAGATTGATGCAACTATGAAGGTGTTGAGGGAGGAAGTTTGAAAAATTACACAGAGATAGTGGTGTTGTTAGATCGTAGTGGCTCGATGATTACTATCAAGGATGACATGGAGGGGGCCTACAGGGAGTTCCTGAAGAAACATAAGGAGACCCCATCCACCAGGATTACCTTGGTACAGTTTGATGACCGAGATGATCAGGATGTAGTGTATGAGAGGTGTAAAGTTGGGGAAGCGAAGGCACTCAGGCTTGAGCCCAGAGGAATTACACCACTTGTGGATGCATTCGTCAAGCTTATTGATCGCACCGGGGAACGGCTTCGTGATCTCCCTGAACGAGAGAGACCAAACCAGGTTGTGTTCGTGGTCATTACCGACGGACAGGAGAATGCTTCGAAAACTTATAAGCGTTCTGATGTCTTCCAAAGGGTAACTCATCAGCGTGAGAGGTATGGGTGGGACTTCATCTACCTGGGCGCCAATCAGGATGCCATCAAGGAAGCCCATACGTATGGGATTCCAGCTCTAAGCACTTTAAGTGTTGGTTCATCCGGGATCGAGGCGTATAGTGCTCTCCAGTTGTTGACTAATAAGTCAGCATTTTATGCGGCCGAGAACGCCAGCCTTCCAGTTGGTAGGAAGTCTGCAGCAACCGTTAAGTTTACGAATGAGGATAGGAAAAAGGCTAAGCTTGACAAACCGTCGAATTCGTAGTAGGATGTAGGTATCCAAAGGAGACAAAATGTTACGAAGGGCCGAGTCCGGTGAGAAACCGGTATTGGGTACGTATGGGTTTCTGGTTAGTGTCGAGCTGGTTGAGGGCAAGGTTGACCCCTCAACACTAACCGGGAAGCTTGCGGAATCCCTGACGTGGGTTGACCATGTAGGTAAGATTGACGTAGACTTGTTGGGGAAGGTGGATGTAGTTGACGAGTAAAAAGACCATCCTGCTGTATGGTAGGACCAGGGCAGGAAAGTCCACTCAGATTGGAGAGTTGGCTGAGTTTGTTAGAAAGACAGAAGGTAAAATCACCCGCCTTTACACCGCTGACCGTGGTGGTACTGATCCTATACGTCCTTATATTGATCTGGGTATCATTCACGTGGTTGAACAGGGCGATACAGATCCTTGGATTTTCCTCCACAACGCCGCCCTTGGTAGGGTGAGGGATGATAATGGAAAGTGGGTGGATGGGAAGGATGAGATAGGGATGTATGCTTTCGAAAGCATGACAGCATTCGCAGATGCCCTGATGCTGGATATGGCGAAGAAGGCAGCAGCCAACATTAACATAGGAGGCTCAGCGAATGTAAGCTTCGATGTCGCGGGTGATGGAGAGAAGCTGAAGGTAAGTGGGAACAACATGGCACACTTCGGTGTGGCCCAGAACCGCATCACAGAGGAGGTATGGCAGTCACAGAAGTTGAACGCCCCTTACATCCTATGGACAGCCTCAGCAAGTAAGGATGATGATACTGAGGCAGCAGGGAAGGTGATTGGGCCAGCTATTGTGGGTAAGTCTAAGACGGCTGAGATCCCAAGATGGTTCAGATATAGCTTCAGGATTGATGCCCTCCCCGCGAGGGACGGGCAGGCAGAGAGGCATATCCTGTATCTGGGAAATCATGTTGACATTGGTGCCGGTGGGGCTGTAGGGTTAGGTAATACCAGGACCCCCCTCGACTCATCCCCCCTCCCTACCACGATAGAACCAGCCTCTATCGTGAAGGCACTTCAATTGATAGACGGAAGCTATCAGCAAGCGTTGGATAAGATTCGTAAACGATTATAAGGAGAAAAGATGGCAGACATTTCAGCATTGGGTAATCTTACGGCAGCAGAACCACTCGATCTACCACAGTACAAGGATGCACAGGAGTTTCGACTTCCAAAGGCAGGTCGATACACGGTTAGGGCTCCAGAGGCTTTTCCGCCGACTGCATTCGGTAAGTCTCAGGCCGGATACCTCACCGCTCAGGTTGACCCTACGATTGTCGGTCCAACCAACGAAGGATACACAATCAGGTTCACACGAGTGAGCGCAAAGACGTGGCAGGACAAGTCTGGTCTGTCGGTGAGTCAGCTTGGGAGGTATCTGAGGGCAACTGGCCGCACGACGCCAGTTAGTGGCGACCCACAGGCTCAGGCAGATGCGGTTGAGCAGACTGCTGGTTCAATCTATCAGATTGATGCAGACTGGCGTGCGCGGAATAATAACACTGGCTTTACTCTGGAGGGAATGAAGAACTTCCCATCAGATGGTAACGGTGGGCATCAGAGCTGGGTGGAAGATCCGACAGAGAAGGATGAGAATGGGAATCCAGTTAGGCTACGGGCCAATCTGGTGG
>Ga0070695_100000910_pt1 | contig 15963 bp, 11 predicted proteins | sample KBSK1252metaG_FD_65471 | JGI IMG/M metagenome (GOLD analysis project Ga0070695, IMG submission 65471) | Corn, switchgrass and miscanthus rhizosphere microbial communities from Kellogg Biological Station, Michigan, USA - KBS K1-25-2 metaG | ecosystem: Host-associated > Plants > Roots >...
TGCAGGCTGACCCGTTTCAGCGCGCCGTAGGCCGTTCCCGTCCCACAGGAAATGGCCGCGCCGGTCTCAAAGGAAAGCGCATCGGGCAGCGGCACCAAGGTCGAGACCGGTGCCAGCATGTACTGGGCATGCCCGCCATTGCCGCTGGCGCCAAACACAACGGCCCCATCCAGGCACATTTGCGTCCAGCCGGTGCGGCAGTGCTTGCAGGTGCCGCAGCCCTTGTAGTGGTGGTCCATCACCCGCTGGCCGAGCTTGGCCTCATGCGCTGCCACGCCGCTGCCCAACGCCACCACCACGCCGCACGGCTCATGCCCGGCAATCACCGGTTCGGCGCCGCGCTTGAAGCCCGATTGGGTGTCGCCTGGCTTGAAGGGGGCGCGATAAACGTGCAGGTCGCTGCCGCACATGCCCGACGCCTTGATTTCGATGACGACGTCGCGCGGGCCGGGGGTGGGATCGGGAAAGTCACGCAATTCAAGCTTCCGATCGCCGAGAAAGACCACGCCCTTCATGTCAACCTCCTCACTGACTCATGTACCAGCCGCCGTTGGGCGAGATCACCTGCCCCGTCATGTACTTTGCCTCCTCGCTGGCGAGGTAGACCGCCGCCCAGGCGATGTCGTCGGGGTCGCCGAGGCGCTGCAGCGGCGTCTGCGCGGCAATGCGCTCGCGCAGTGCGCCCAAGGGTGCCGTCATGTCCGTGTGAATCCAACCCGGCGCGATCGAGTTGACGCGGATGTTGCGCACGGCAACCTCGTGCGCCAGCGCCCGCGTGAAACCCAAAATCGCCGCCTTGGCGGTCGAATAGGCGACGTTACCCGGGCGTCCGAAGGTGCCCATCACGCTCGCCATGTTGATGATTGCACCGGACATTTGCCGGTTCATGATCTTCAGCGCCTCGCGCGTGCAGTAAAAGGTGCCGTCGACGTGCACGCCCAGCATGCGGCGCCAGCCCGCGTCGGTGGTGTTGACGGTGCCGTCGAGGAAGGTGGAAACCGGTCCGCCGCCGGCGATCTCCTCGGCCTGGCGCAACCGCAGCGCAATGATCTGATCGGCATCGTTGCGCCCCTCAAGGCCGCTGATGCCGGCGTTGTTGACGAGCACGTCGAGGCGCGGGGTGAGCCTGGCCACCTCTTCGAACATCGCCGTCACGGCAACCGAGTCCGAAACGTCCGCCGCGACCGAGGCCCCACCCAGCCGTGCGGCCGTGGCGGCGGCGGCCGGTGCGGACTGGTCGTTGATGATGACGCGAGCCCCTTCCTCGGCAAAGCGCTGGGCGATGGCGGCCCCCAGCCCGCGGGCAGCGCCCGTGATCAGGGCGACCTTATCCTTCAATCTGTCCATGCCGTTCTCGCTTCCCCTCCCCTTGGCCGGCGCCCGCCGCCTCAGACCCGGCCCTCGACCACGACGTCCAACAGTTTGGGTCCCGCCGTCGAGAAGGCGCGCCGCAGCGCCGCCGGGACCGCGGCGGGCTCGGTGATCCTTTCCGCCGGCATCCCCATCGACCGGGCCAGCGCCGCAAAGTCAATGGCCGGGTCGGCGAAGTCCATGCCGATGTAGTGATCGTTGCCGTGGAAGGAGCGCAGGCGCTGCTTGATGATGCGATAGCCGCCGTTGTTGGCGATCACATAGGTGATGGGCAGCTTGTGATGGGCGGCCGTCCACAAGGCCTGGATCGAGTACATGGCGCTGCCGTCGCCGCTAAAGCAGCACACCGGCCGCGGCGCCTGCGCCAGGGCCACGCCGACCGCAGCGGGCAGGCCCCAACCGATGCCGCCGGAGGCGAGCGCGTGGAAGCCGTAGCGGTCGCGATAGGGGATCAGATCCGTCAGGTGGCGCGCCGAGGTGAGGCCTTCGTTGACGACCACGGCATTGCTCGGCAGCGCCTCGGCGATCTTGAGGCTGAGCCAGTCGTAGTCGATCGGTTTGGCCTCGGCGCCCTGCTCGAGGCGGCGGGCGAGGCTTTGCCGCTTGGCGCTCCAATTCTCGCCGGCAAGCCGCGCCAAGCGCGCCTTCGCGCGCTGGGCCAGCGCCTCGCCGCCGATTTTGCTCAAGCGCGGCGTCAGCGCCTTGAGCGTCTCGTTGAGGTCGGCGTGCACGGCGAGCTCGACCGGAAAGTTCTTGCCCATGTCCCAATCGATGAGGCCGAGGTGGACAACGGGCAGATTGGGCGGCAGCGGTTCGACTTCGCTCCACACCGACATGCGCACCGGATCGGCCCCGAGCACGATCATGAGATCGAACTTGGCCAAGAGATCGCGGACCTGGCGTTGATCGCGCGAGAGCGAGCCGGCATATGCGACGTGCTCGGACAGAAAGTGGGCTCCCCAGGGCGCGCTCTGCTGATAGGCGGGACAACCCAGCGTCTCAGCGAAGGCGGCGGCGGTATTTAAGGCGTCGCTTTTGACGATCTCGTCACCGGCGATGATCACGGGGCGCTCGGCAGCAAGCAGCCGCCGCACCAATCGGTCGAGCACGTCATCGGCTGGACGCGCCCGCGTTTCCACGCGCGTCGAGGCGCCAAGCTCGATACCGGCCTCGGCATTGAGGATATCGCCGGGCAGCGAGATGAACACCGGCCCCGTCGGCGGTGTCATGGCGACCTTGGCAGCGCGCCGCACGATGCGCGGCACGTCCTCGAGCCGCGTCACTTCCACCGCCCATTTCACCAGGGGCGCCGCGATCGGTACCAGGGGATCATAGAGCAAGGGCTCGGTGAGCCCGTGTCCTTGCTCCTGCTGCCCGGCGGTCAGGATCATCGGCGTACCGGTGAATTTGGCGTTGAACAGCGAGCCCATGGCGTTGCCGAGCCCGGGCGCCACATGCACGTTGCAGGCCACCAATCGCCCGCTCGCGCGCGAGAACCCATCGGCCATCGCCACCACCAACGCCTCCTGCAGTCCGAGCACGTAGGTGAGGTCGGGATGATCCTTGAGGGCGTGCATGATCGGCAGCTCGGTAGTGCCCGGATTGCCGAACAAGTGGGTGACCCCCTCGTCTTTGAGGAGGGCTAGAAAAGCTGAGCGGCCGGTGATGCGGTTCATGTGATGCGGTTCATGTGATGCGGTTCATGTGGTGCGGTTCATGTGACGGGGTTCAGGTGCTGGCATTCTTGTCTTTGCGTTGTGCAGCTTTTAAGGTCGCAGCGAAGGGCGAGCCTAACGCGCTCCCGCCGTGATCGACAAGGTTTTCGCCCCCAAGGTCTTCGCCCCGGCGGCCGCCGCCGCCCCGACCCGGCAGGCGATTTGCCGGTTGCACATTTCCGGCGGGCATTCTTCTATGTCTGCCGTGTTAGTTTCCGGCCGGTTCCCCCCGCGGACCTAACGGCGCAACAGGGGGTTCGGTCAAAGGACGTTTGATGTCGGTTCGCCTCGGCGCAACAGTGTTGCTTTGCCTCCCCCTTGGCCTGGCGCAAGCCGCGGCCGATCCGACGGGCTACACATGCCATTTCGCCGAGGGCACGGCGCATGCTTACGACAAGGGCCAGTTCGTCGCGGAAAAGCCGGCGCCGCTGAGCTTCTCTATCGGCGCCATCAATGCTGCTGCGCAAAGCGCCGAGGTGCGCACGGAGCGCGGCACCGGGAGTTTGCGCCTGGTGCAGGCGGTGAACGCAACGCACTTTCTCGAGGTGGTGACGGAGGGCTATTTGAATATCACCACGGTCTACGACAAGGACGAGGCGACCGGCAAATACCCCGCCGTGCATTCGCGGCACCTGGGGATACTGGGCCAGCCGGTCATCGCGCAATATCAGGGCTTCTGCGAGGCGAAGGACTAGGCCAGGCCCGCACGATAGGCCGTTATTGCCCCTTGCCACGCCGAGATGTCATAAGCTTTTTTCCCATGCTGAAAAAGGTCCTGATCGCCAACCGCGGCGAAATCGCCCTCCGGATCATGCGCACCGCGCGCCGCTTGGGGGTCAAGTGCGTCGCCGTCTGCTCGGAGGCCGACGCCCGCGCCCCGTTCGTGGCCCTGGCCGATGAGGTCGTCGCCATCGGTCCCGGCCCGGCGAGCGAAAGCTACCTGCGGATCGACAAAATCCTTGCCGCCGCCAAGGCCACGGCGGCCGACGGCATCCATCCGGGCTACGGCTTTCTCGCCGAGAATGCCGAGTTTGCCGAGGCCGTGACGGCCGCCGGCCTACGCTTTGTCGGCCCCTCGCCCCAGGCCATGCGCCGGATGGGCGGCAAGGCCGAAGCCAAACGCATCGCCAGCGCAGCCGGCGTGCCGGTGGTCCCGGGCTATCAGGGCGCCAATCAAGCGCCGGCCACGCTGGCCAAAGAGGCCAAACGCATCGGCTATCCCGTCATGATCAAGGCCGTCGCCGGCGGCGGCGGCCGCGGTATGCGCCTGGTGGAACGGGAAGCCGACTTCGCCGGCGCGCTGGACGCTGCCCGGCGCGAGGCCGCGGCCGCCTTCGCCGACGATCGCGTGCTGATCGAAAAGGTGATCGTGGCGCCGCGCCATATCGAGGTGCAGGTGTTCGGCGACAGCCACGGCCAGGTCGTGCATCTGTTTGAGCGCGACTGCTCCCTGCAGCGCCGCCATCAGAAGGTGGTGGAGGAGGCCCCGGCGCCCGGCATGTCACCCGAGCTGCGTCAGGCGATCACCGCTGCGGCGGTCGCCTGCGCCAAGGCAGTGGCCTACGAGGGTGCGGGCACCGTCGAGTTCCTGGTCGAGGGAGGTGCGCTATCGCCGGCGGCGCCTTGGTACTTCATCGAAATGAATACGCGCCTGCAGGTCGAGCATCCGGTCACGGAAGCCATCACCGGTCTCGATTTGGTGGAATGGCAGTTGCGCGTCGCCGCGGGCGAGCCGCTGCCGCTGCGGCAGGAACAGATCGCCCTCTCGGGCCATGCGATCGAGGCCCGGCTGTGCGCCGAGGATCCCGGCAACGGTTTCCTGCCGTCGACGGGCCCGATTGCGGCCTTCGAGACGCCGCAACTGGAGGGCCTGCGCGTCGATGCCGGCGTCGAAACCGGTTCGCTCATAACTCCCTATTACGATTCACTGATCGCCAAGCTGATTGCCACGGGCAGGGATCGCGACATGGCGATTGCCCGCTTAAAGCGCGCGCTCGAGGAGACGCTGGTGGCGGGACCGAAGACCAATACGCACTTCCTGCATGCGCTCATAAGCGATGCCTCGTTCCAGGACGTGGCGCTCGATACCGGATTGATCGGGGCCGAGCTTGGCCGACTGACCCGGAGTGCACCGATGCCCGCCAGCGCGCTGGGCCTCGGCGTCACACACATGCTGCTCAATGCGCACGACTGGGCCGAGGCGTTGCGACCTGCGACCGCGACGGTAACGGAAAGCTACTCGCCCTGGAGCGCGCAAGATGGTTTTCAGCTCGGCCCGCCCCGGCGCCAGACCGTAACCCTGCTCCTCGACGGTGCCCTAAGGGCGTTTACGGTTGAGTGGGGGCGCGGCGGTCCGCGCGTCGTTGGCGGCGGCGGTGCCGACGAGCCCGCCGCCATTGCCCGCACGCTCGTGGTCGGCGATGGCAATCCCATCTATGTCCTAAACGGCATGCGCCAGGCCACCCTGTGCTGGCCAACCTTCGATGCCTCCATTGCCGGGGCGGCTAGCGACGATGCGAGCGTGCGCGCGCCGATCATCGGGCGCGTGGCAAAGCTGTTCGTGCGCGAGGGTGACGTCGTGGCCAAAGGCGATCGCATCGCCGTGGTCGAAGCCATGAAAATGGAGCACGTGCTGCATGCCCATTGCGCCGGCCGGGTGGCCAAGCTCGCCGTCAAGGAGGGACAACAAGTCACGCTCGGCGCTCCGATCGCCACCCTGGCGCCCACCGCCGAGAACCATTAGTTTGCGGCCAAACTGCTTATTTGCCCTGCCCCTGCAGGGGGGACAACCGCAACGCCTGGCAATGCCGAAAATCACCTTTATCGAGCACGACGGCACCACCCATACGGTCGATGCCGCGATCGGGGACACCGTCATGGAAACGGCGCTGGGCAAAAGCGTGCCCGGCATCGTCGCCGAATGCGGCGGCTCGTGCACCTGCGCCACCTGCATGGTGTACGTCGATGAGGCCTGGCAGGACCGGGTCGGGGAACGTTCCCCCGAGGAGGAGGATCAGCTCGACTTCGCCTTCGACGTCAAGCCGAACTCGCGCCTGTCCTGCCAAATCAGGGTGACGGACGAACTCGATGGCCTGATCGTGCGCACGCCGGCCTATCAGGGACGCTAACTCCGAATAACCCCAGCCCGGCACGGCGATCTCGCTCGAGAGCATACGCTTGACACCGGCCTGCTCCATGTCTTTCCAGGCGGTGGCGAGCGAACCATGGGTGTCGATGCCGCGGCAGGCATCCTCGATGACCGCGGCGGCAAGGCCGAGTTTGCGCGCATCCATTGCCGTCCAGGCGACGCAAAAGTCGGTGGCAAGGCCCACGACGTAGACCGACTTGATGCCGCGCTCGTTGAAATAGCCATCGAGCCCCGTCTTCGATCGACCGTCGGCCTCCACGAAGGCCGAATAGCTGTCGACGTTACGGTTGAAGCCCTTGCGGATGATCAGCTGGGCGTGGGGGATATTGATGTCCTTGTGGATGGCGGCACCCTCGGTGCCCTGCACGCAATGATCGGGCCACAAGATCTGGTTGCCGTAGGAGAGCTGCACGCTGTCGAACGGCTTCTTGCCGGCGTGGGAGGAGGCAAACGAAACGTGTCCCGGGGTGTGCCAGTCCTGGGTCAGCACCACGTTCTGGAAGGCTTTGGCCAATCGGTTGATGAGGGGGATGATTTCATCACCCTTGTTGACCGCAAGGCTGCCACCTGGCGTGAAGCAGTTTTGCACGTCGACAACGATCAAGGCCGTATCGGGCCCTGGCGTGATCCTGGTTTGAGCGAAGGCGGGAGGCATGAGCGAGGCCATGCTTAAGCCGCAGGTACCGACAAGAAACGAGCGACGGGAGAAAGTGTGCATCGGGCTGATCCTTCTGGCAAGCTGATGCTGTCCCCAGCTTATGCTGCTGGGTCACTCGCCGGAAGCACACGGATCCGGTAAATCTGTGGCAGGATGCTGCCGCTAAGAGGACGCGATGGCGTTGCATTTGATCAAGCTGTGCGTCGGGGCCGATTCGATCGAGGACCTGGCCAGCTGGCAGGCAGAGCGCTTGCAGCAACGCCGCCGCGCCGGTGAAAAGCGGCCCAACCTGTTTCACCGCACCTTCCAAACCCCCAAGCGCCGGGACGAACTGCTCGACGGCGGCTCGCTTTATTGGGTCATCAAAGGCATCGTGCAGGTGCGCCAGCCCTTGCTCGACATCAGCGAGGGCCAAAAGGACGACGGCACGCCCTGTTGCCTGCTGATTCTGAAAAACGAGCTGATCGCCGTGCGCCCCACCCCGCGCCGCGCCTTTCAGGGTTGGCGCTACCTGAGCCAGGCCGAGGCCCCGCCCGACCTCAAGCGCGGTGCCGCCAGCGGCATCACGGCGATGCCGCCAAAGCTGCGCAAGCAGCTGGCCGAACTGGGGTTGCTCTAGGGCAACGCGATCCTCTTTTCGCCGCCGGGCCAAGCCGGCTCGACCACGCCGGCTCCAGACTGCATGTGCGGTTGTGAGCGCCGTGCCGTCCGGCTAGGCTGATCGCCGTTGCCCCAGGAGTTCGACCATGGCCGAGCAGACGATCGACCCGCAGCAGGAAGCCGCCGAGGCCAGCCCGGCCGCCGGCTTGGAAATGCCGCCCGAGCGGCGCCGCGCCGCCAAAACGCACGCCGGCCTGCTCTCCGCGACGGCGGCCAAGGTTGCCGCCGAGCTGCCGCTCAGCGCCGACGTCGACGACTTTCGCCGCATCCTCGCAGCCGAGGCGCGGCAATGATGGATCTTGAGCAACTCTCGGCGCGGGCCGTTGCCGAAGCCATCCGCAGCAAAAAGGTGTCCAGCGTCGAGGCGACGCGGGCGGCGCTTGGGCGCTTGGCCGCGGCCCATGAGCTCACCAACTGCACCTTGAGCCTCGACGCTGAGGAGGCGCTCACCGCCGCCGCGGCGTGCGATGCCGCCATTGCCGCCGGCAAGCCCGCTGGGGCGCTGGCGGGTGTGCCCCTCGCCCACAAGGACATGTTCGATCGCAAGGGCAAAATCGCCAGCTGGGGCGCGCGCATTCGCGCCGATCAGCCCGCCACGCAAGACGCCACGGTCATCGAGCGCTACCGGGCCGCAGGCGCCGTGCAAATTGCCGCGCTGCATCTGACCGAGTTCGCCTTCGGTCCGACCGGTCACAACTATGTGCTGGGTCACGCCCGCAACCCCTGGGACCCAACCCGGATCACGGGCGGCTCCTCGGCCGGCACCGCCGCGGCCGTCGCCTACGGCGCCATCCCGGCGGGCCTCGGTTCCGACACCGGCGGGTCCTTGCGCTTGCCGGCGGCGGCCTGCGGCGTCACCTCCATCAAGCCGACCTGGGGCAGGGTCTCTCGCGCCGGCGCCATGCCGCTGGCTCCTGCGCTCGATACCATTGGTGTGATCGCGCGGCACGTGGAGGATCTGGCGCTCATGCTGGGTCTGCTGGCGGGCGCCGATCCTCGCGATCCCGCCGCGGTCACCCTACCCGTGCCCGACTATTTGGCTCGCCTCGACGACCCCGTTCGGGGACTACGGCTCGGCATCGATGCGGCCGTGATCGGCAGCGCTCACCCCCAGGTGCAAGGCTTGCTGCAGCGGGTGACGCAAATCCTGGAAAGGGCAGGCATGGTGACGGCGGCGTGCCGGTTTCCCGACTGGCAAACGCTCGACCATCTGGTGCAGCTGACGCAGATGCCGGATTGCTCGGCCGCCCACGCCGCCTATCTGCGCTCGCGGCCGAACGACTATGGTCCGCAGGTGCGCGCCAGGCTGGAACTCGGTCATTTCATTGGCGCCGTCGATCATCTCACCGCGCTGCGGGCGCGCGGCAGCTACCTTCGGCGCACGCTCAAGGAAACCTTCAAGGACATCGACATCGCCATCTTGCCGATCTTTGCCGATCCGCTACCAACCATTGCCGAACTCGACATCGGCGGCGGCCCGACCCTGCAGGCGGCGATGGCCCGTGTGGTCAAATTTACCCGACCCATCAATTATTTGGGTCTGCCCACCTTGGCGCTGCCGGTGCCACGCGCGGGCGGTCTACCCAATGGCATCCAGCTCGTCGGACGCCCCTTTGCGGAGGCGCAGCTTTTAAGCGTCGGGCGGGCCTATCAGCGCGAGGTGCCCCCCGAGGTCGCCCGTCCGCTGGCGTGACCCGGCTCGAGTGCGCCGGCCGTGTGGCGAAAGGCTCAGGGCGCCAAGGTGAAGGGCGGCGGGGGACCCTCGCTCGGATCGCGCTCGTGGCTGGCGACAAGGTCGCGGACGCCGTCGCGGCCGTAGATGTCGGGTCGGAAGACGACGCGGCCATCGGGCTCCGCCCATGCCGTAATGTAGGCGAAATAGACCGGCACCGGCTGCTTCAGGGTGACGTCGAGCGGCTGGCCGGCATCGAGCACCTCGCGCACCCGACCTAGCTGCTCCCAGCCCGACTCGTATTTCAACACCCATTCGACCAGCTTGAAGACGTCCTGCACGCGCACGCAGCCCGCGCTGAAGGCGCGACCGCGCTGGTTGAAGAGCGGCTTCATGGGCGTGTCGTGCATGTAGACGCCGTGCTCGTTGGGCATGTCGAGACGCACGAGGCCCAGCGCGTTCTGCAAACCCGGGTCCTGCCGGAACTTGATCTTGCCGACGTCCGCCTGGCGCCAATCGATGTTGTTGGGGTCAAGTTCCGGTCCGTTGAAGGAGCCGGTCAACACCCGGATCTGCTCCTTCTGCAGATAGTCCGGTTCCTTCATCAGCCGCGGGATCAGATCGAGGCTGGCCACGCTGTCGGGCACGCGCCAATAGGGGAAGAAATTGATGGCCTTGATGGAGGCGCGCACGGTCGGGGTCTGCCGCTCCGGCTTGCCGGCGATGACGCGATGGCGCAGCTCGACCTGATGGTGTTCGATGGCCTCGAGCTGGAAGGCCGGCACGTTGACGAGGATGTAGCGATCCTCGAGCCGCTGCATCGACAGGTCCTTGATGCGCTGCAAATTGAGGCGCAGCTGCGCCAGGCGGGCGACCGCTGGCACGTTGAGCGCCTGCAGGGTGGCCTTGTCCACCCGGCCGGTAACGCGCAGGCCATTGTTCTCCTGGTAGCGGCGGATCGCCGGCTCAAGGTCCTCGTAGCTCGAACCGAACATGAAGGAGGAGCTCTCCTTCTGCCGGCGCGCCAACTCCCCGGTGATCGTCAGGCGCTCGCGCACCAGGGGTAGGCGCTCGTCGTCGTCCTCGGGCCGGATCATGCGCGTGCCGGGTATGGTCGGCCAGCCGCCGCGGGAGGCGATCATTTGATAGCGCTGGATGGCCATCTCCAGCGCTTCCACGATTGCCTCGCTTCTAAGCGGGGCGGAGTTGGGCCGCAGGTCGTTGGGCGGGGGCTCGGGCTTGCGCCGCGGATCGTCCTCGCTCGCCCGCCGTGTTTGGTAGGCCGGGGAGGCAAAGATCGGCGTCCCATCCCACCAGCGCCATTCGCCGCTCTGTGCAAAGGCCGGCGAACCGCTCGCCGCGCCAACGAGCCACACTGCGAGGCCAACAGTGTGCCGCCAATGCCTGTAGCCGCCCGTCATGCGCTGGTGCTCTCCCTCAGTCCTGGCACAATCGCGTCGCGCTCCGCACCTCTCGCGTCTAGTGCGGAGTAACACCGATAGCAAGCTGCGTGGCGTCACGCGCCCTTCACAACAGTGTAACATCGTGATTGAGGCCCCCGCTGGGCATCGGCAAACCCCCGGGAGCCAGCGTCGCCAAACTAGGCGCCACACAGATGTGGCCAAAGGAAGACGGGTGGTGGCCAACCGGTCCACCCATGCCCGGCCAGGAGCATTTTTGCTCGGACGATGCCGAGACGCCATACTGGGTCCCCAATCGTCAGCGGAGCCAGGCATGAGCAATCCCCCCCTTTTGTCGAGCGTCGATCCCCGCGGGGTCGCCAGCATCGTGCTCAATCGACCCGAGGTCGGCAATGCCTATAACGGCGACCTGATCGAAGCGCTGTTGGCGGCCTTGGCGCGCCTGACCGACGAACCCGGGCTGCGCGCCCTGCTGCTCAGCGGCCATGGCCGGCATTTTCAGGCCGGCGCCGACCTCAACTGGGTGCGCACGATCGCCGGCGGCGCGCTTGCGGACAATGTCGAGGCCAGCCGGGCCACCGCCGCCGCCATCGACCGCCTCAATCGTCTGCCCATCCCGACCGTGGCCCTGGTCCAGGGGGGCTGCTTTGGTGGCGGCACCGGCCTGGTGGCCGCCTGCGATATTGTGATTGCCGCCGATGATGCCATCTTTTCGATCGCCGAGGTGCGCTGGGGCCTGACGGCAGCCATCATTATTCCGCAGCTCAGCGATGCGATATCGGTGCGCCAGCTGCGGCGCTACGCCCTGACCGGGGAGCGATTCGGGGCGGCCGAAGCGCTCAGAATTGGGCTCGCCCACAAAGTCGTGCCGCGCCCGGAGTTGGCGGCGGCGGGCGAGGCGATGATCGCCAACCTGATCGGTAATGGACCCGGCGCGATGGCCGAGACCAAGGCGCTTGCCCTCAAGAGCGCCTGGGGCGGCTTTGCCCCCGAGACCCTCGAGGCCCTGGTCATCGGCCATGCCCAGACGCGGCGGTCGGCGGAGGCAAGCGAAGGCCTGGCCAGCTTCGTCGAAAAGCGCCCCGCCCGCTGGGCCTTGCCGGCCTAGCTATTCGGCGGCCTGGGGGAGCGTGACGGGCGCGTCGGCTGCGCCCCGGGCCGCGAGCCTTCTGCCCGTCAGCCTGCGAATTACGACGTAGAACACCGGAGTGAAGACGAGGCCGAACAGCGTCACCCCGATCATACCCCAGAACACGGCGGTACCCAGCGCGATGCGCATCTCCGCGCCGGCGCCGGTTGCCAGGTAAAGCGGGGTGACGCCGAGGGTGAAGGCAAGCGAGGTCATGATGATCGGCCGCAGCCGCAGACGGCAAGCCTCGACGGCCGCCGCGATCGTATCCTCGCCGCGCTCCTCGATTTGGCGCGCGAATTCGACGATCAAAATCGCGTTCTTGGCGGCGAGCGCGATTAGGACAACGAAGCCAATCTGGGTCAGGATGTTGATTTCGCGCCCATGCAACCAAACACCGAAGGCGGCCGAGAACAGACACATCGGCACGATCAGCATGATGGCAAGCGGCAGCGACCAGCTTTCGTATTGGGCCGCGAGCGCCAGGAACACGAAGATCACGCTCAAAACGAAGATGTAATAGCCGGTGCGGCCGACCTTGGCCTCCTGGTAGGACAGGTCGGTCCACTCGAAGGTGATGCCCTGCGGCAGCATCTCCTGGGCCAGCTTGCGCATGATCTCGAGCGTTTGCCCCGAGCTGATGCCGGGTCGGGCGGACCCGTTCACCTCCGCGGACGGGAATAGGTTATAGCGTGGTACGCGCTCCGGTCCGGCGATCTCCTTGAAGGTGACGAGGCTGCCGAGCGGCACCATCTGGCCGTCGGCGTTGCGCACCCGGATCTTGGCGACGCTTTCCGGGTCGAGGCGGAAGTCGCCGTCGGCCTGGGCCGTGACGCGGTAGGTGCGGCCGAACATGTTGAAGTCATTGACGTAGGCCGACCCCATGAACACGCGCATGGCCTCGAAGATGTTGCTGACGGGCACCTTGAGCATCTGGGCCTTGTCGCGATCGACGTCGACAAACACCTGTGGGGTTGCCGATTGGAAGGTGGTGAAGGCGTTGGCAATCCCCGGGGTGCGGTTGGCCGCGGCCACGAATTCCTGGGTGATTTGAGCGAACTCGTTGGACGGCAGACCCAGGGGGTCCTGCAGGCGCATGGAGAAACCGGCCGACGCACCCATGCCGCGCACCGGCGGTGGAATGAACACCAGCGACTGCGCTTCCTCGATCTGGCTGAGCTTGGCGCGTACCTCGCTGGTGACCTTGTCGATCGACTGGCCGCGCTTGTGCCGTTCCTCGAAGTCGTCGAGCACCAGGAACAGGAGGGCGGCGTTGGTCGCCGCCGTGAAGGTGGCGGCGTTGCGCCCGGTGAAGGCATTGGAGAATTTCACGCCGGGCACGGACAGCACCAGGTCGGTGGCGCGCCGCACCACCGCATCGGTGCGCGCCAAGGAAGCGCCCGGCGGCAGCTGCAGCGAGATGATGACGATGGCACGATCGAGCGTCGGAATGAAGCCGGTCGGCTGGTGCTGCAAAAACCAGCCGCCGAAGGCAACCAGCAGAGCATAGACGATGAGTACGGGCAGCCAGGCGCGCGCCAGTCTCCGCACGAGCCGACCGTAACCGCGCGCCATCGCCTCGAAACCGGCATCGAAGGCGCGGAATAGTCCGTGCACCGGCGCCAGCAGGGAGGCGGCCGTGCCGTGGGTTTGGGCGTGCGGCTTTAACAGCAGGGCGCACAGCGCCGGGCTCAAGGTGAGCGATACTAACAGCGAGATCGCCGTCGCCGAGGCGATGGTGACGGCAAACTGCCGGTAGAATTGGCCGGTGATGCCGGTGATGAACGTGGTGGGAACGAAAACCGCAAACAGCACGAGGGCGATGGCGATGATCGCGGCGCCGACCTCGTCCATCGAGACGCGCGCCGCCTCCACCGGCGAGAGCCCCTCGCGCAGCCGGCGCTCGAAGTTCTCGACCACGACGATGGCATCGTCGACCACGATGCCCACCGATAGCACCAGGCCGAACAGGGTCAGCATGTTGAGCGTAAAGCCGAAGCCCTGCATGACGACGCAGGTGCCGATCAGCGACACGGGTATGGCGACGACCGGGATGACCGTGGCGCGCCAGGTCTTGAGGAACAAGAGCACGACCAGGACCACCAGCACGGTGGCTTCGACAATGCTGCCGTAAAGCTTGGCCACCGACACTTCGATGAACTCGGTCGGATTGTAGGTCAGGCGATATTCAAGGCCCTTGGGGAAGCTCTTGGCGAGCTCCGCCATGGTGTCCTTGATGCCTTGCGTGGCGCGCACGGCGTTGCTGCCCGGTTGCTGATCGACCACGATGACGACGGCCGGGTAGCGATCGGCATAGCCGTTTGCCGAGTAACTGAGGGCGCCGAGCTCGACCCGGCCGATGTCCTTGAGGCGCACGAGGCGACCATCACTGCCGATCTTGACGATGATGTCCTCGAATTCATCGGCATTGCGCAGGCGGCCCTTCATCTGCAGGGAGACCTGGAAGGCATTGTTGAAGTCGACGGGCGGCTCGCCGAGGGCGCCTCCCGCCACCTGCACGTTCTGAGCGCGCAGGGCCTCGAGTACCTGCTCGGCGGTAAGGCCGCGCAGGGCGATGCGTTCCGGGTCGAGCCAGATGCGCATCGAATACTCGCGGACGCCGAAGAGGGAGACGTCGCCCACGCCGTAGAGCCGCATCAGCTTGTCGCGGACGTTGAGCAGACCGTAGTTGGAGATGTAAACCTGATCGTAGGTGTTGTCGGGCGATATCAAGTGGATCGCCAACAGTAGATCCGGCGAACGCTTGCGCACGGTGAGCCCGCTGCGGCGCACCTCATCGGGCAGGCGGCGCTCGGCGGCGCTGACGCGGTTTTGCACCAGCACCTGCGCCTTGTCGGGATCGGTGCCGACGTCGAAGGTGACGGTCAGCGACAGGTTGCCGTCGGCGGTCGATTGCGAGGCCATGTAGATCATGCCCTCGACGCCGTTGACCTCCTGCTCGATGGGGGCGGCAACCGTGTCGGCGACCGTTTGCGCGCTGGCGCCGGGATAGCTGGCGCTGACCGTGATCGTGGGTGGCGTGATGTCGGGTAGCTGGTTGATGCCGAGCCCGAAATAGGCAATGCCGCCGATGATGGTGATGACCAGCGACAGCACCGCCGCAAAAATCGGCCGATCGATAAAGAAGCGGCTAATCCTCACCGCGGACGCCCTCCAGCCCTCGAGCCACCTGTCATTCCGGCACCTTCGTCGCGGGGGTGGGATTGGCCGGCAGCGACGATGATACGGTGAGGGTCACGCGCTTGGGTGCCACGTTCTGGCCGGGCCTGGCGCGGTGCAAGCCCTTGGTGATGACCCAGTCGCCGTCGGCAAGGCCCTCGCGGACCACGCGCAAGCCATCGACCAGCGGGCCCAACTGAATGTTGCGGCGCGTCACCATACCGTTGTCGGCCACCACATAGACGTACTTGTTGGTTTGGTCGGTGCCGATCGCCTCGTCGGGAAGCAAGAGAGCGGCATAGGCGGCCGTGCCGGTGACGCGTACGCGCGCGAACATGCCCGGCGCAAATAGCCCCGCCTCGTTGGCAATGACAGCCCGGGCGCGCAGCGTGCCCGTACCTTGGTCGAGACGATTGTCGAGGAAATCGAGCTTGCCCGTGTGCGGAAAGCCGCGCTCGTCGGGGAGCGCCAACTCCACGGTGGCGCCGAGATCGGCGGCCCCCGCGCCGCTGCCGCGCTCGGCCAGGCGCTTGTACTTGATGTAGTTGTTCTCACTGACGTCGAAGTAGATATAAATGGGGTCCTGGCTGACGATGGTCGTCAGCAGCGTGCTGTTGCTGGCGCCGCCGGCGCTCACCCAGTTGCCGGCCGTGACCATGCTGCGGCTGATGCGTCCGGCGATCGGGGAGGCGACGCGGGCAAATGACAGGTCGAGCTCGGCGCTTTTCACCTTGGCCTCGGAGACCTTCACCTGGGCCTGGGCTTCGCGCACCAGGTTCTCGCGGTCGTCGAAGGTTTTTTCCGAAATGATGCGCCGTTCCAGAAGGGGCTTGCCGCGCACGACGTCAAGGTTGGCGTTGTCGACCTTGGTTTGTGCCTGCAACAATTCGGCGCGCGCCTGTTCCAGGGTCAACTCGAACGGTCTGGGGTCGATGTCGTACAGCAGATCGCCGTTTTTGACGCGCTGCCCGTCCTTGAAATGAACGGTAGAAAGATAGCCGGAGACCCG
>Ga0070695_100000914_pt1 | contig 15901 bp, 13 predicted proteins | sample KBSK1252metaG_FD_65471 | JGI IMG/M metagenome (GOLD analysis project Ga0070695, IMG submission 65471) | Corn, switchgrass and miscanthus rhizosphere microbial communities from Kellogg Biological Station, Michigan, USA - KBS K1-25-2 metaG | ecosystem: Host-associated > Plants > Roots >...
GTGAGCGGCGAGGTCGTCGCCAACAACGAGGCGCTGGCCGGCTCGCCCGAGCACGTCAACGGCGATCCGTACGGCGAGGGCTGGATGATCCGGCTCCGGCTGACGGAGCCCGGAGAGGTCGACGAGCTCCTCGACGCAGACGCCTACGACGCCCTGATCGCGGCCGGCTGACCGCTCGATGCCGTACGGACCCCATACGGCCGGCGATCGCGAGCAGATGCTCGCGGCGCTGGGGATCGCCAGCGTCGATGAGCTCTTCGCCGATATCCCTCCTGCGCTGCGGGCGAGCGGACTGGACCTGCCCGAGCCCGAGCCGGAGCTGGAGCTCTCGGCGCGGCTGCTGCGGATGGCCGCGCGGAACCGGACCGATCTCGCGTCCTTCCTTGGTGCCGGCGTCTACCGCCACTGGACCCCGGCCGCCGTCGACCAGATCCTCCTCCGCGGGGAGTGGTACACGGCATACACGCCGTACCAGCCCGAGATCAGCCAGGGCACCCTCCAGAGCATCTACGAATACGAGTCGCTGATCGCCGAGCTCGTCGACCTCGACGTCGTCTCCGCATCCCATTACGACGGCGCCGCGGCGACCGCCGAGGCGGGCCTGATGACCTGCCGGGCGACCCGCCGGGAGCGGGTCCTCGTCTCGAAGGCGGTCCATCCCCACTACCGCGCGACGCTTGCGGCCTACTTCGGGGGCGGGCTCCAGCTCGATGACATCCCACTCGTCGCCGACGGCCCGGACGCGGGCACCACGGATCTGGCGGCGCTGGAGCGACTCCTGGCCGAGACCGATCGGCCCGTGGCCGGCGTGATCGCCGGGCAGCCGAACTTCCTCGGGCTCCTCGAGCCGATGGCGGAGATCGGCCGGCTGGCCCATGCCGCGGGTGCCCTGTTCGTCAGCGTCGTCGAGCCCGTCTCGCTCGCGGTCCTCGCCCCACCCGGCGCGTACGGGGCCGACATCGCGGCGGGCGAGGGCCAGCCGCTCGGGATCGCGCCGCAGTACGGCGGTCCGTACCTGGGGCTGCTCGCCTCGACGGACGCGCTCGTCCGCCAGATCCCGGGCCGCCTGGTCGGGATGACGACCGATGTCGACGGCAAGCGCGCCTACGTGATGACGCTACGCGCGCGCGAGCAGGACATCCGCCGCGACAAGGCCGCCAGCAACATCTGCACGAACCAGGCGCTCCTCGCGCTCGCGGCGAGCATCTACCTCGCGACGATCGGGCCGCACGGCCTGCGCGACGTCGCCGCCCAGGGCGCCGCCCGCGCCGCCCGCCTCGAGACGGCCCTGGCCGCGGCCGGCGCCCCGCGGATCCACCCCGGGCCGTACCTGAACGAGTTCGCGGTGCGGGTGCCCGATGCCCGGTCGGTCCACCGCCGGCTGATCGATCGCAGCGTCCTCGCCGGTCTCGCCCTCGCCGACATCCTGCCGGACGAGCCGAGCCTCGCGGATGGCCTGCTCGTCTGCGCCACGGAGATCACGACCGACGACGAGATCGCCCTGTTCGCCTCGGCGCTGAGCGAGGAGCTCGCCGGCGCGGGCGCCAGGGCCGGCGTCGCCGAGGCGGTCCGATGAGCGTCGTCGGGGAGAAGCTCCAGCCGACCCTGTTCGAGCGGTCGCGACCCGGCCGCGGCGACGGCAAGATCCCGCACCCGCCGAAGGACGCCCTCGATCGGATCCCGGAGGCAGCCCGGCGCGTGACCCCGGCCGCCTTGCCAGAGCTCAACGAGCCGGAGGTCGTCCGTCATTACGTCAACCTGTCGCACCTGAACTACGCGATCGACACCGGGTTCTATCCGCTCGGGTCGTGCACGATGAAGTTCAACCCGAAGCTCAACGAGTGGGCGGCCCGTCTGCCGGGCTTCGCGAACCTCCACCCGCTCGCGCCGGACGAGATCGCCCAGGGCAGTCTCCAGCTCCTGTGGGAGCTCGAGCAGGCGCTGATCGCGATCAGCGGGATGCAGGCCGTGACGCTCCAGCCGGCCGCCGGGGCCCAGGGCGAGCTGTGCGGGATCCTGATGATCCGGGCCTATCACCGAAGCCGCGGCGACACCGACCGAGACGAGGTCCTCGTCCCGGACAGCTCCCACGGGACGAACCCGGCGACCGCGTCGATGGCCGGGTTCAAGACGATCACGATCCCGTCGGCCGCGGACGGTGGGGTCGACCTCGACAAGTTCCGGGCGGCCCTCGGGCCACGCACGGCGGCCGTCATGATCACGAACCCCTCGACGCTCGGGCTGTTCGAGAAGCGGATCGGCGAGCTGCTCGACGCGGTCCACGAGGCGGGCGCCCTGGCGTACATGGACGGCGCGAACCTGAACGCGATCCTCGGCCGGTTCAAGCCGGGCGAGGCCGGCTTCGACGTGATGCACTTCAATGTCCACAAGACGTTCTCGACCCCGCACGGCGGCGGCGGCCCCGGAGCCGGCCCGGTCGGGGTGGGGGAGCGACTCCTGCCGTTCCTGCCGGCGCCGCGGGTCCTCCGCTCCGACGAAGGGCGGTTCCGGCTGGAGCGGCCCGACGAGCGCCCGACGTCGATCGGCCGGCTCCGCAGCTATGTCGGCAACACCGGGGTCCTCGTCCGCGCGTTCGCCTACATCCGGGCCCACGGCGGGAGCGGCCTCCGCCAGGTCAGCGACGACGCGGTGCTGGCGGCGAACTACCTCCGGAAGCGGGTCGGCGAGGCCTACGACATCCCGTTCGACCGGGCCTGCAAGCATGAGTTCGTGGCGTCCGCGGCCGGGATCAAGAAGCGGACCGGCGTCCGGACGCTCGACATCGCGAAGCGCCTGATCGATCACGGCTACCACCCACCGACGATCTACTTCCCGCTCACGGTCGAGGAGGGGATGCTGATCGAGCCGACCGAGACCGAATCGGTCGAGACGCTTGACGCGTTCGCCGACGCCCTGATCGCGATCGCCCACGAGGCGGAGACCGATCCGGAGCTCGTGAAGACGGCACCCCACACGGCCCCGGTCGGCCGGCTCGACGAGGCGACGGCCGCCCGCCAGCCGAACCTCCGCTGGCGCCCGATGGCCGGGGCCGAGATGCCCTGCCCGGATTGACCCGTCGCACGGTCTGAACCTTTCCCGCGACGGACGGGTATCTTGTGGGTAATAGGGGCCCCGTGGGCCTGACCGCGTGCACGGAGACTCGACGACGACGAACGACGCTGCGGGAGGCGCCACGTCGCGAACAGATCACGATTCGGATGCGGAGCTGCTGCGCCGCGTTCAGGCCGACGATCTGGACGCCTTCGAGGAGTTTTTCGCTCGGTACCGCGCCTCGATCTACCGGACGGCGTACGGCCTGACCGGCGATCGGCAGGCGGCGGAGGAGATCCTCCAGGACACGTTCGCGCGCGCCTACCAGCGGCGCCACTCCCTCCATTCGGACGTGTCGCCGCTGCCGTGGCTGCACCGGGTCTCGCTGAACCTCTGCTACTCGCGGCTGTCGCGACGGCGCCTCGCCACGAACCCGATCGACGACGTGACCGAGTCGAGCCGGGCCGACGACGGGCCGCTCCCCGCCGACCGGGCCGAGCAGGCCGAGCTCCGACGGATCGTCCGCGACGGGATCGCGGCCTTGCCCGAGAAGCATCGCAGCGTCGTCGTCCTCTACTACCTCCAGCGGCTGTCGCTCCAGGAGACCTCGGAGGTCCTCGGGATCCAGCTCGGCACGGTCAAGTCGCGCCTGCACTACGCGCTCCGCGGCCTGCGGGCCCATCTCGAGGGTGACCGTCGTTTCGGCGGCGCCTACCACACCGTCCCGGATGAGGTCGAGGCCCACGCCTCGTGATCGACTTCGGCCGCTCCTGCGCCCGGCATCAGGGCCTGCTCGTCGCGTTCATCGACCGGGGCGAGGTCCGGCCGGGCACGTCGGCGGCGCTCTCCCACCTGGATCGGTGCGACCGCTGCACCGAGGCGATCGAGTCCACGATGCTCACGATCACGGCCCTCCGGCGTCTCGGCGATGCCGCGCAGGGCGCCGAGCCGCGGCCAGATGCCTGGCCCCGCCTGCGGGTGCGGATCCAGTCGCTCGCTCCGCGTCGGCCCGCGGTGATGTCACCGCTCGCCGGGATCGCGATGAGCGTCGGGATCGTGGCCGTCCTCGTCCTGCCGTTCCGCCTCGGAGGCGGGACGCTGCTCGGGCCGGCCGCCTCGTCGGTGATCGACCGCTCCGGCGGAGTGACCCTCGAGGAGCGTCGGATCGAGGCGAACTACATCGCGCTGGTTCGTCAGGGCTCGCTGCCGAGCAGCGAGTGGCGGCGCGTCCTCGCGGCGTCCACCCACCAACTCAGTTACCCCGACAACATCCGACCGCCGCGGAAGGAGGTGAGCCCGGCCGAGCCGACTGGACGGCCGCCGGAAGCTATTTGACACGCTATGGCCCCGTGGACATAGTACCGGGAGCGCAGGAGCCGAACGCTCACACGTGCTCGCGCGCGCCCTCTGAATCGACCGGTCCCGCAGGCCCGCCTGATCGGGAATTGGCGACGGTGGACGCGACGATCCACGACATGCGGCAACCCCTGCGACCAGCAGTTGTGGGGAGACACAACTCAGTAGGAGGAGTCTAGATGCGGAAACGTCTCGTTGGCCTGCTCGGGAGCACGATGATCGTGCTGTCGGCGTGCCAGGGCGCGGCGAGCCCCTCGCCGAGCAGCCCGGTGACATCGGCGCCGCCAGCGTCGTCCGGTCCCACGACCAGTGAGCCGGCGGCGTCGGCCTCGGAAGCCCCCGTTGACCTGACGAACACGGCGTACGCGCCGGAGGACGGCAAGGACGGCGGCACGATCATCATCGGCGACTGGCAGGAAGCCAACCAGTTCAACCCGTTCTACGCGGGCCAGGTCACCGAGGCCAACGTGGCATCGGCCGCCTGGGCCAGCCTCGTGACGTTGACCCACGACTACAAGTACGCGGCCGACCTCGCCAAGGAGATCCCGACCACCGCCAACGGCGGCGTCAAGGTCCCCGGCGAGGGTGGCGACGCGATGACGGTCACGTGGACCCTCCGCGACGGCCTGAAGTGGTCCGATGGTCAGCCCCTCACCTGCGACGACTTCAAGTACGCGCAGGAGTGGGTCCTCGACAAGGACAACAGCGGGATCGGCACGATCTCCGGATACCAGGCGATCAGCAAGCTCGACTGCACGTCGGACACGGTGATGGTCTGGCACTTCCCGAAGATCTACGAGGGCTACATCACCCTCGCCGTGGCTCCGCTGCCGCGCCACTTCCTGTCCAAGATCCCGGTCAAGGACCAGGTCACCGGCGCCGGCTTCCGGCCCAATGAGATCAAGAACCTGCCCGTGAGCGGCGCGTTCAAGTTCGACACGGTGACCCCGGGCGCCGAGCTGCGCCTCGTCAAGAACCCGAACTACACGAGCTGGAAGACCGGCAAGCCGGCCCACCTCGACAGCCTCGTCTGGAAGTGGTACGGCGACGCCGACGCGATGATCGCCGGCTACAAGGCCGGTGAAGTCGACTTCGCCACCGACCTCCAGGACTCGGACATCCCGAAGGTCCAGGATCTCGGTGACCAGGTCTCGGCCATCCCGGCCCTGCTGTACGAGTTCCTCCGCCCGAACTGGTCGGCCACGGAGTGCTCGCACAACCCGACCGTCCAGGATCGTGGCACCGGCTGCCCGATGTCCGACTCGGCCATGCGGCAGGCGATCTCCTTCGCGATCGACAAGAACGCGATCAACGAGCGGCTCCTGGGCGGCACCGTCCAGATCGCCAACACGAACATCTCCCCAGGCGCATGGTTCTTCGCGGACCAGCCGCCGGCCACCTACGACCCGGAGAAGGCCAAGTCGATCCTCGACGCGGCCGGCTGGGTCCCCGGAGCCGACGGGATCCGCGAGAAGAGCGGCCTGAAGGCCAAGATCGAGCTCTGCACCACCAGCCGCCAGGTCCGCCAGGACACGCTCGCGCTCATCGCGGGCTGGCTGCGTGATGTCGGGATCGAAGGCGTGCCGAACCCGGTCGACCCCGCCAACATCTTCGCCGACTACAACACCGCGACCCGGGACACCCCGTGTGCCCTGTCGCACAGCAACTTCGACCTCGCGGAGCATGCCTTCTCGAGCTCGATCGACCCGCTGGGTAACTACTTCAGCTACCACAGCTCGCAGTTCGAGCCGAAGGGCGTCAACGACGCCCAGGTGAATGACCCCGATATCGACAAGGCCATGGACGACGTCCAGAACAGCGTCGATTTCACCGTCATCAAGGCGGCGATGGCGCAGTTCCAGAAGGTCTACGTCGAGAAGACGGTCGAGATCCCGCTCTACTACCGCAAGAACGTGGAGCTGGCCAGCAAGAAGCTCGGCAACTACTTCGCCAACCCGACCCAGGCCGGTCCGACCTGGAACGCCGTCGACTGGTTCAACACCGGCGGCTAATCGATCCGACCCCGCCGGGGTCCGATCAGCACCAACGCTGCTCGGGGCGTCCGCATCGCGGGCGCCCCGAGCGGTACACAGCCAACCGCGAACCGTGTACCGTATCCCCACCGATGCGGCTCGGACGCGGCTTCCATTCGGAACCCGTGACCCAGGACCAACCTCGTTAGACAGCAGGTGGTGAGCCGATGACGAAATATGTGATCCGGCGGATCGCCCAGGCCATCCCCGTCCTCTTCGGCATCTCCATCGTTGTCTACGCCATCCTCCTGTCCGCGCCGGGCGGTCCCACGTCCCGGTTCGCGGGCAACCCGCGGATGACCCTCGAGCAGAAGGAAGCCTTCAAGCGCTCGTGGGGCCTCGACCAGCCCATCCCCGTCCAGTACTGCCGCTGGATGGGCATCTGCAACCCCGATGGCCAGGGCGCCGGCGTCTTCATCGGCCCGAACGGCTGGCCGAACTTCCTGCCGACGGCGATCTCCGGCGCCACGAACGGCGTCTTCCACGGCGACTTCGGCTACTCGATCGACTCGGGAGAGCCGGTCATGGTCCGCATCGTCCGGGCCGCGCTGCCGACGTTCATCCTCGCGACGTTCGCGCTGGTGATCTGGCTCACGATCGCGATCGTCCTGGGGGTCGTCGCCGCGGTGAAACGCTACTCGTGGTTCGACCAGATCGTGACGATCTTCTCGTACATCGGCTTCGCCATGCCCACGTTCTGGCTCGGGATCATGCTGATCTACATCTTCAGCGGGCCGGGCTTGAACATCCTGCCGGCCGCCGGCATGACCGAGACCCGCCTGTCGCCGCCCTTCGGCAGCGACGCCTACTGGGTCTACTTCGGCCAGCATCCGCTGGCTGCGCTGAGTGACATCGGGCGGCACCTGATCCTGCCCGTGATCACCCTCGTCGTCGTCAACATCGCGGGCGACTCGCGGTTCGTCCGGGCGAGCATGCTCGAGGCGTTGAGCCAGGACTACGTCCGCACGGCCAAGGCCAAGGGCCTCTCGGGCCGGTCGGTGACGTTCAAGCACGCGCTCCGCAACGCGATGCTCCCGGTCCTGACGAACATCGGCCTGGAGATCCCGTTCCTGTTCACGGGCGCGCTCGTGACCGAGACGATCTTCTCGTGGCCGGGGATCGGCAAGCTGACGATCGACGCGACGCGGGCGTTCGATTACCCGATCCTGATGGGGGTCCTCCTCATCACGGCGGCCCTCGTCGTCCTCGCCAACCTCCTCGCCGACATCGCCTACGCCTTCGTCGACCCCCGGATCAAGTACTAGCTGGACTGAGGTTCGTCGATCCATGGCACAGGACCTTGAGCGCGCCACCGCGGTCGCGGACGTCGAGCAGCGAGCGGAAGAGGCCGGCGCCGACTACGAGGTCGGTCTCGAATCGCTCAGCCAGTGGCAGCTCGCCTGGCGGAAGTTCAAGCGGCACCGCCTCGCGCTGATCGGGCTCGGCATCCTGACGGCGCTCGTCCTGATCGCGATCATCGGGCCGATCGTGATGCCGTACTCGTTCGACCGGATCCCGATCCCGGACCAGATCGTCTACAAGGGCCGGGCGCCGTCCCTCGCCCATCCGTTCGGCGAGACGGGTGGCCTCCAGCGCGACGTCCTCCTGCTCGTGGTGAACGGCGCGAAGTTCTCGCTGCTGATCGGCTTCTCGAGCATGGCGATCGGCGTCATCATCGGCACGATCGTCGGCGCGGTCGCGGGCTACGTCGGCGGGATCGTCGACAACGTCCTGATGCGGATCGTCGACGTGATGCTGAGCCTGCCGCTCCTCTTCGTGATCCTCGTCGCGGCCCGCTTCTTCGCCGGGGCCCGCGACAACGTCTGGACGATCATCATCATCTTCGGGCTGTTCGGCTGGATGGGGGTCAGCCGGCTCGTCCGGAGCCTCTTCCTGTCGATCCGGGAACGGGAGTTCGTCGAGGCCGCCAAGGCCGTCGGCGTCCGCGATCGCCGGATCATCTTCAAGCACATCCTGCCGAACGCCCTCAGCCCGATCATCGTCGTCGCCTCGCTGATCGTGGCGGCCAACATCATCGGCGAGGCGTTCGTCAGCTTCCTCGGCTACGGCGTGAACCCGGTCAACCCGACCTGGGGCAACATCCTGTCGAGTGCTCTGACGTTCATCCCCCTCGGCAACTGGTGGTGGCCGATGTTCCCGGGCCTGGCGATCATCGTGACGGTCCTCGCCGTGAACTTCGTCGGCGACGGGCTGCGGGACGCGTTCGACCCGCGGTCCCGGGCATGACGGAGACGATCACCGCCCCCACGCCCCTCGGTGCGCCTCCGCCGAAGAACGTCCTGCTCGACGTCCGCAACCTCAAGACGTACTTCCACGTCCTCGACGGGGTCGTGCCGGCGGTCGACGGGGTGTCGTTCAGCCTGCAGCGTGGCCAGACGATCGGGATCGTGGGCGAATCGGGCTCGGGCAAGAGCGTCACCGCCCTGACGGTCATGCGCCTGATCGACATCCCGCCCGCGGAGATCGCCGACGGCGAGATCTGGTTCGACGGCAAGGAGATCCTGTCGATCCCGATCGACGAGATGCGCAAGCTCCGCGGCAACGACATCGCGATGATCTTCCAGGAGCCGCTGACGAGCCTGAACCCGGTCTTCACGATCGGTGACCAGATCGCCGAGCAGGTCGAGCGCCACAAGAAGGTCAGCAAGAGGGCCGCCTGGGACCGGGCGATCGAGTCCCTCCAGCTCGTGGGGATCCCCTCGCCCGAGCGGCGGGTCAAGCAGTACCCGCACGAGATGTCGGGCGGGATGCGGCAGCGCGTGATGATCGCGATGGCGCTGTCCTGTGAGCCGAAGCTCCTGATCGCCGACGAGCCGACGACCGCCCTCGACGTCACGATCCAGGCCCAGATCCTGGAGCTCCTCAAGACGATCCAGGACAGGACGGACTCGGCCCTGATGCTGATCACCCACGACCTCGGCGTCGTCGCCGAGATGGTCGACCACGTCTGCGTCATGTACGCCGGCCAGGTCGTCGAACAGGGCAAGGTCGACGAGGTCCTGATCGACCCCAAGGCCCCGTACACGATGGGCCTCCTCGAGTCGATCCCGAGCGTCGAGAAGCGCGGCGGCCGGCTGTCGGCGATCAAGGGCACCGTGCCGAACCCGTTCAACATGCCGCCGGCCTGTCGCTTCCAGCCGCGCTGCCCCTATGCCTGGGACCTCTGCTCCGAGAAGGCGCCGGACCTCTATCCCGCCGGCAACTCCGGTCAGCTGGCCCGCTGCCACCTCCACACGCCGGCCGGAGCCCCGCGCCTGGCCGCGGCGATGGTCGACCATGATCGCAAGCTGAACGTCGGCGAAGGGATCGACTGACGTGGAGGACGAGACGCGGCGCATGGATGCCACCACCCCGACCGACGCGCCGGACACCGGACCGACCGACGGCGCCTCGACCGAGCCCGCGGGCGGCAGCAGCCCGACCGAGATGAACGCCGCGCCGCTACCGGAGCGCCCGCCGCTGGGCGAGCCGCTGCTGCAGGTCCGCGGCCTGAAGAAGCATTTCCCGATCGTCGGCGGCCTGCTGAAGCGCCAGATCGCGACGGTCTACGCGGTCGACGGCGTCGACTTCGACGTCCGCGCGGGCGAGATCTTCAGCCTCGTCGGTGAGTCGGGCTGTGGCAAGACCACGCTCGGCCGGTCCGTGCTCCGGCTCATCGAGCCGACGGCCGGGACGATCACGTTCAGCGGTCGCGACATCACGCAGATCAGCCAGGACGAGCTGCGGCCGCTCCGCCGCAAGATGCAGATCATCTTCCAGGACCCGTTCGGGTCGCTCAACCCGCGGATGCCGGTCAGCGACATCATCGGCGAGGGCCTCCTCGCCCAGGGGATGAAGGACCGCAAGACGCGCGACAAGAAGGTCGAGGACTCGCTCGAGATCGTCGGCCTCCGCCGCGAGTACACCCGGCGCTACCCGCACGAGTTCTCGGGCGGCCAGCGGCAGCGGATCGGGATCGCCCGGGCGCTGGCGCTCGGGCCCGACATCGTCGTCTGTGACGAGCCGGTGTCGGCGCTCGACGTGTCGATCCAGAGCCAGGTCCTCAACCTGCTCCTCGACCTGCGGCGTGACCTCAACCTGACCTACATCTTCATCAGCCACAACCTCTCGGTCGTCCAGTACTTCAGCGACCGGGTCGCGGTCATGTACCTGGGCCGGATCGCGGAGCTCGGCACGGTCGAGCAGCTGTACCGCGACCCGCGCCACCCGTACACGGTCGCGCTCCTGTCGGCGATCCCGAACGCCGACCCTCGACGGCGCAAGAAGCGACTCGTCCTCAAGGGCGACGTGCCGTCGCCGGCCGCGCCCCCGTCGGGCTGCCGGTTCCACACGCGCTGCTGGCTGCGCGAGAAGCTCGGCAACCCGGAGCGCTGCTCGACCGAGGAGCCGGCGCTCCGCGACTTCGGCGCCGGTCACCAGACGGCGTGCCACTTCGCGGAGGAGATCAGCGAGCAGACGATCGGATCCGTCGTGGCCACGCAGTCGGTCGTGGAGACCGCGGTCGCCGATCCGGCATGATCCACGCGCGGGCGGCGGGTCCGGGCCCACGGACCGTCGCTCATCACCGGGCCGCCCCGATCGTCGCCTGTCTGGGCCTTGCGCTGGCCGCGATCCTCGCCGCGTGCGGGACGGCGGCGCCCACCGGCTCGAAGCCCCTCTCGAGCCAGCCGCCGGCGGCGGCTTCGGCTGCGCCCGAGGCGTCGCCCGAGCGCTGGCCCGGCACGACCGTGCTGGCGGTCATCGCCCTCGGCGCCGCCGACGGCGAGATCCGGAAGGCGGGTGACGATCTCCAGAAGGCCGCCGATGCCCAGGATCTCCGGGCGATGTGGGGCGCGGCAGACGGCCTGGCGAAGATGATCGACGGGCTGATGCCGAATCTCGACCGGATCGAGTCGTACCCGCTCACGAGGCCCGTTGGGCAGCTCTACCGGACCGCGTTCCCCGAGCTCTCCGCCGGCGCGAAGCAGCTCCGCGACGCGATCACGGCCGGAGACTCCGCCGGGGTCGTCGCCGGCTCGCAGCAGATCGCAAAGGGTCTCGGTCACTACGGCCCGATCCGCCAGCAGATCGCCGCCCTCGTCGAGCAGGCGATCGTCCAGCAGCGTCTCTACCTGAAGTGAGCGCACCCGCCGTCTGAGGCCTCAGGCCGCGGATCCCTCAGGCGCAGCCGATCCCTCAGGCGCGCGCGGCTGCGGCGCGGCCGGCCGCCCCGCGGAAGTGGCAGGCGACGAGGTGGTCGTCGCCGGCGTCGAGGAGCGGCGGCTCGTCGGTGGCACAGATCTCGGGGCCTCCGAGCTCCGCCCGGAGCTGGCAGCGCGGGTTGAAATGGCAGCCGCTCGGCGGGTTGACCGGTGACGGGACGTCGCCGCGGAGGATGATCCGCTTCCGGCGCAGCTCCGGGTCGGGGATCGGGATCGCCGACATCAGCGCCTGCGTGTACGGATGCTCGGGCGCGCGGAACATCGCCCGCCGCTCGGACAGCTCGACGATCTTGCCGAGGTACATGACCGCGACGCGGTCGCTGATGTGCTCGACGACGCCCATGTTGTGGGCGATGAACAGGTACGTCAGGCCGAGCTCCCGCTGGAGCGCCTTCAGCTCGTTGAGGACCTGGGCCTGGATCGACACGTCCAGCGCGGAGACCGGCTCGTCGCAGACCACGAGGTCGGGCTCCAGGACGAGGGCCCGGGCGATCCCGATCCGCTGGCGCTGGCCGCCCGAGAACTCGTGCGGGTAGCGGCGGGCGTGGTAGGGCGCGAGGCCGACCAGGTCCATGATCCGCTTCACCTTCTCGCGCCGCTCCGCCGGCGTCCCGATCTGGTGGATCCGGAGACCCTCGCCGATGCTGTCGCCGATCGGCGTTCGTGGGTCGAGCGACGCGTACGGGTCCTGGAAGATGATCTGCATCCGCCGCCGGTACGGCTTGAGCTCCGCGCCGGACAGCTTCGCGATGTCCTTGCCCTCGACGAAGATCTGGCCGGACGTCGGCTCGATCAGGCGGAGCAGGACGCGACCGACCGTCGTCTTGCCGCAACCCGACTCGCCGACCAGGCCGACGGTCTCGCCGCGGTTGATCGTGAAGCTGACGCCGTCGACGGCCTGGACCGAGGCGATCTGGCGGCGCAGCACCCCGCCGTGGATCGGAAAGTGCTTCACGAGATCCCGGACCTCGACGAGCGGTGTCGTCGTCGCCGCCCTGGCGGGCACGGCGGGCGCCACGGGCGCGACCGGGGCGGCGGACTGCTCGGTCATGCGCCGCCCTCCGGGGTCGCGCCGGTGCCGGCGTGGGCGATCCCGGCGGCCGCGGCGCCCGAATCGGCGACCGCGCCCGTCGCGAGGACCTCGTCGGCCGGCACGTCGGTCCGCGGGACCCAGCCCTCGGGGCGGGGGAGCGGGCGGCCGTTGGCGTCGTGGTACAGCCAGCAGCGGACCTCGTGCCCGGGCGCGAGCGGGTGGAGCCCGGGATGGACGTCGATCGCCATGGCGTTGTCCTCGGCGACCCGCGACGCGCAGCGCGGCGCGAACCGGCAGCCCTTCGGCAGCTCGATCAGGTTCGGGACGTTGCCCGGGATGACGCTCAGCTCCTCGCGGACGTCGCCGACGACCGGGATCGAGCCGATCAGCCCCCGGGTGTACGGGTGGCGGGCCCGGCCGAACAGCGTCGAGACGTCCGTCGATTCGACGATCTCACCCGCGTACATGACCGCGACCCGGTCGCACATCTCGGCGACGACGCCCAGGTCGTGGGTGATCAGGATCACCGCCGTTCCGGTCTGCTCCCGCAGATTCCGGATCAGGTCGAGGATCTGGGCCTGGATCGTGACGTCGAGCGCGGTGGTCGGCTCGTCGGCGATCAGGAGCTCTGGCTCGCAGGCGAGTGCCATCGCGATCATCACCCGCTGGGCCATCCCGCCCGACATCTCGTGCGGATACGAGGTCAGGCGTCGCGACGGGTCGGGGATGCCGACCATCTTCAGCAGCTCGAGGGCGCGGGCGCGGGCCGATCCGCGCTTCATCCCGCGATGGATCTCGAGGACCTCGCCAACCTGGCGCCCGACGTCCCAGACCGGGTTCAGCGACGACTGCGGCTGCTGGAAGATCATGCTGATCCGGTCGCCGCGCAGCTTGCGCATCTCGTCGGACTTGAGCTTGAGCAGGTCGGTCCCGTCGAACAGGATCTCGCCGGCCTCGACCCGGCCCGGCTTGCTGACGAGCCCCATGATCGAGAGGGACGTCACGCTCTTGCCGCAGCCCGACTCGCCGACGAGACCCATGATCTCGCCGCGGTCGACGTGGAAGTCGATCCCGTCAACGGCCCGGACGATCCCGTCGCGCGTGTGGAACGACGTCCGCAGGCCCTTGACCTCGAGGAGCGGCCGTTCGCCCCGTTCCTTGCGGGGGCGGCGGGTGGAGGCCGGGACGAGCTCCTCGACGACGCTCTCGGTCAGGCTGGGGCCGAGCGTGCTCGGGAGGGTGGTGGTCCGGGTCGGATCGTCCGTCATCGGCGTCAGCGGTTGAGACGCGGGTCGAGGGCGTCCCGCAGGCCGTCGCCGAGGAGGTTGAACCCGAGCACCGTGAGGGTGATCGCGAGGCCCGGCGCGAGGATCACGATCGGCGCGTTGAAGAGCTGGCTCCGCTCCAGGCCGATCATCGAGCCCCACTCCGGCACGTCGAGCGCGCCCGTCACGCCGACGAACGTCAGGGCGGCGATCTCGAGCACCGCCGACCCGATGCCGAGCGTGCCCTGGACGACGAGCGGGGTCAGGGAGTTCGGGAGGATCCGCCGGAAGAGGATCCCGCCCGGCGACTCGCCGAGGGCCCGGGACGCGGTGACGTAGTCGTTCTCCTTGGCCGAGAGGACCGACGACCGGACGATCCGGGCATAGATCGGCACCGATACGACGCCGATGGCGATCAGCGCCTTCTCGAGGCCGGGCCCGAGCGCGGTCACGATCGCGATCGCGAGGAGCAGCGACGGGAACGCGAGGATCACGTCCATCAGGCGCATCAGGACGTTGTCCGCCCAGCCGCCGACGTAGCCGGCGATCGAGCCGATCAGCGTCCCGATGACGATCGCGAAGGTGATCGCGGCGAGCCCGATCGTGAGCGAGACGCGGGTCCCGAAGATGACCCGGCTGAACAGGTCGCGGAAGTTGCCGTCGGTGCCCAGCAGGTGCTCGGGCTGCGTGGCCGGGCACCCGAGCAGGTGGACGCACGGCCCCGACCGCTTGACCACGCCCTCCTCGACCCCGAGCAGGACCTGGTTCGGGTCGTGGGTGGCGATGAACGGCGCGAAGATCGCGATGAGCACGAGCAGGATCAGGATCGTCATCCCGACGACCGCCGAGCGCTGGCGGAGGACGTTGCCCAGCGTGTCCCGCCAGAGGTTGCTGGGGCGGGCGGCGGCCAGCGGATCGCCGGTCAGGGATCCCGCGGCGGCTGGAGCGGTCATCGGGCTCCCCCTGGCCTCATCGCGGCCGGACCCGCGGGTCGAGGTATCCGTAGGACACGTCGACGATCAGGTTCGCGGTCAGGTAGATCACGGCGATGATCAGGGTGAAGCCCTGGATGACCACGTAGTCGCGGCCGGTGATCGCCTCCACGAGGGATCGCCCGACCCCGGCGAGGTTGAACACGGTCTCGGTCAGGACGGCTCCCGACAGGAGCCCGCCGATCTGGAGGCCGATGACGGTCACGACCGGGAGGAGCGCGTTGCGGGTCGCGTGGCGGAGGACGACGCCGCGCTCGTTGAGGCCCTTCGCCCGGGCCGTCCGGACGTAGTCCTGGCCGAGGACCTCGAGCAGGCTGGAGCGGGTGATCCGGGCGATGATCGCCATCGGGATCGTGCCGAGCGCGATCGCCGGAAGGATGAGGTGTCGGAAGGAGTCCACCCAGGCCGCCCATTGCCCGCTGATCAGGGCGCTGAAGGTGTAGATCCCCGACAAGAAGTCCACGACCGCGCGTGGCACGCCCTGGAGGTCCTTCAGGCCCCAGACCTGGACGAGCGGGATGACGGTCACGCCCGAGCTCAGCCGCCCCGACGGCGGGAGGGCGAACGGCGTGTCCTTCAGGATGATGGCAAAGATGAACGCCAGCAGCAGGCCCAGCACGAAGACGGGGATCGACACGCCGAAGTTGGCGAACACCATCGTGCCGACGTCGACGATCGAGTTGCGCCGGGTCGCCGACAGCAGGCCGAGCGGGATCCCGACGACGATCGCCAGGAGCATCGCCCAGAACGTCAGCTCGACCGTCGTCGGCAGTCTCTCGATGAGCAGCTCGGTGACCGGCTGCGAGTGCTTGATCGAGTTGCCGAGGTCACCTGCGGCGAGCTGCTGCAGGTAGATCCCGAACTGGACGGGGATCGGCTGGTCGAGCCCGTAGCGTCGGATGAAGTCGAAGCAGACCGCGTCCGTTGCCCGCTCGCCGAGGACGGCCCG
>Ga0070695_100000919_pt1 | contig 15860 bp, 21 predicted proteins | sample KBSK1252metaG_FD_65471 | JGI IMG/M metagenome (GOLD analysis project Ga0070695, IMG submission 65471) | Corn, switchgrass and miscanthus rhizosphere microbial communities from Kellogg Biological Station, Michigan, USA - KBS K1-25-2 metaG | ecosystem: Host-associated > Plants > Roots >...
ATCTCGCAATTGATATTGATGAGCACACCGAGGCGCTCGAGCTCGGGCTCACGCGCGGTTTCGATGCTCATGGTGTGCTTGGCGACGAAGATCGCGAGATTGGCGACGTTTTGCTTGATTTCGCGCGGCAGCGGGTTGTCCGGCCTCGTCACCGAGTCGGCGAAGACGAGCCAGAGGCGGCGATTGTAGCGGAGCGCGTTGAGCCTCTCGATGAGGTCGGTCGCGGTCCCGTTCTTGATCGCCTGCAGCTTGGCCGCGGCCCGCATCAACAGCTGGGCTTCGAGCTCGCGCGGGTTGCCGGTCGTTTGGGCGTTATGGGCGTAAGTATCAGCTGGTTTTGCCATGGGACAGGAGTTGCTCTTCGTAATGAATCAAGAGATGGGCTTCCTTCAGCGCTTTGTAAAAGGAACTGGTTAATATGTGATTATTGATGCGGTCGAGGTAAGGGCGCGTGCTGGGCGCGGCTTTGAGCACGTCCTTCACCAACCCAAAATAGACCTCATGGTGCTGTTTGGGGTCGTGGTCGAGATACATCAGCTGGATCGCGAGATAGATCTTCTTGCAGGGCGTGTCGGCGGTTTGCGGCGTGAGAATGTCCTTCTCGCGCAGGATCGGGGCGTCGCCCTCGATCACCAGTCGCGTGCGCTGGTCGTCGTTGGTAATCACGCTGTCGCCGATGATGATGCGCTCGCCGGGCTTCAGTTCGACCTTGAGACCCATTTTGTCCTCCAGCGAATCGCTTCGCATCGTGCGACCGGATCGTGGCGCGAAAATGCGCGTTTCGCCAATGCCGACCGGAAAAGAAAAAGGCGGGGTTTTGAGGCCCCGCCTTTCCCATACGCGTAGAGCCAGTTACTGGAACAGGCGCAGGACCTGCTGGTTCGCCTGGTTGGAGAGAGACAGCGCAATCGTGGAAATCTGCTGACGGGTCTGCAACGCCGTCAGGTTTGCGCCTTCCAAGTTGGTATCGGCCAAGGTCAAATTGTCCGCACCGACCTGCAGGGTATTGATGATGTTCTTGGTGAAGTCCTGACGGGTCTCCACGACCGACAGGTTCGAGCCGAAGCTCTTGGCCTGCGAACGCAGCGTCGAGGTTGCCGTGTTCAGATCGGTGAGCGCGGCATTGACGTCGGAATTCGCCACCCAAGCGTTGGTGGCTGCGCCGATGCCAAGATCGCCGGCCGCCGTATCGGTGACGCCGGTGATCGCCAACGTAGCGGAACCTGATTCGTTGAAGGTGACGGTCAGGCTATCGCCGTTCAAGAGGTTAGTGCCGTTGAAGCCGGAGTCGCCGGCCAGCTGGTCGATCTGCGTGAGGAGGGTGCCGAACTGCGTGGCGAGGTCCGAACGCGTCGTCGCGTCGGACGATTGTAACGCCTGGTTCGCAAGCGCCTTGGCGGAATCGACGAGCTTCTGGATCGAGGTAATGCCTTGGTTGGCGGCCTCGACGGTCTGGACGGCGTTCGACATGGAGTCGAGGAGCGCGCTCAGATCCGAAGCGCGTCCTTCGAGGCCCTGGGCCGTGAAGAAGCTGTTCGGATTGTCGAGGGCCGAATTGACCTTCTTGCCCGTCGACAGACGATTGCTGGTCTGGGCGAAAAGGGCGGCAGTGCTCTGGAGCGACAGCAGGTTCTGCCGTACGCCAGCAGAGAGAGTGATGTCAGACATGGGTACTTACTCCCTTCCTAGGAGATGGAGTTACTCGAGCGACCCCCATACTGGAGGCCTTAGGGGATTTGACGCTCGAAACGCTAATGGCGGGTTACTCCGCCTGCGTTCTTGCAGTTAAGGATGCGGTAACAAGTCGAGGCGGGAGAAAGAGGCAGTGCCGAGGTTCAAATCCATTCGCCCGGTCCTACGTCCGCTGCAGGCGCCTTCGTCCGCGCCTCCTGCGATTTCTTGCCGCATGGGCGGGCGGACGCGCGCCGGCGGCGCGAAATGTTACCCGAACCTTAACGGCATCCTTCCCAAATCTTAAACGAAAAAGCGGCCCCGACGCGTGACCGAACGGGGCCGCTGCAGAAAGCCTATTTCGCGATCGATCAGCTCGAGCGGCTGATCATCACCGGACGGCTCGCGGTCTTGGCGGGCTGGGAGCGGCCGTCGGCGCGGTAGCCGTGCGGGCTCGCGCGGCGGCTTGCCTCTTCGGCGGCGCCCCGCACGATTCCCTCGGCGACCGATTGAGCGGTCGCCACCGTGCGCAAATTGCGGCTCAAAATGTCGCGGAAGGAGGCGTGCGCGCGGCGCATTTCTTCCACCAGCTCGGGTACCTGGTGGCGGATGAACTTCGCGTTTGCCTTGACGGTTTCGAACTCGCGCAGATAGCGCGCGGCGAGGTTGGTCTTCTCGGAGACGAGGCCGGCGGCGGCGGAAAACTTGCCCGCGCGCACGAGCCGCGTTTCGTCCTCGAATACCTGGACGAGGGCGACCATGGTCTCGCCGATGCGCGAAAGAAGCATCTCCGCCTCGTCGCGCGTGGAGAGCGGTTTTGGTCTCTGTGCGGGTGCCGCGGTCATTGGCTCTTCTCCTGCAAGCTGATCAGTTGATGCTGGATCTGGTCGGCGACGCCGATGCCGCCCGAGGCCGCGATCGACTTGGCGTATTCCTCCGTGAGCAACGAGCGCCACACGCCGTTGCCGGCGCCGGCGCCGAAGGGACCGTCGTCGTCGAGGCCCTCGAACATGTTCTCGAACATATTGGTTAAAAAGACGCCCTCGAAGTCCTGTGAGACCTTCTTGGTCCTGTCGGTGCCGGCGGCGGCGGGCGCCGCGGTGGGATAGGGGGTGCGGCCCAGCGAGACGGGCGAAAAGCCGGTCGCGCCCGCCATCACATCACCTCGATCTCGGCCTGGATCGCGCCCGAGGCCTTGATCGCCTGCAGAATCGAAATCAGGTCGCGCGGCCCCACGCCGAGCGCGTTGAGACCGTCGACGAGCTCGCGCAGCGAGACGCCTTCGTCCACCACGCCGAGCTTGACGCCTTCTTCCTGTACGCCGATGCGCGTGCGCGGCACGACGCGCGTGCGGCCGCCGCGCGAGAAGGGCGAGGGCTGGCTCACCTGCGGCGTCTCGGTGATGGTGACGGTGAGATTGCCTTGCGCCACCGCGACGGTCGCGACGCGCACGTCGCGGCCCATGACGATGACGCCCGAGCGGTCGTCGATCACGACCTTGGCCGGCAGGTCCGGCTCGATCTGCAAGGGTTCGATCTCGGTGAGGAGCGCCACCAGATTGCCGTGATATTTCGGCGGCACGGCGAGCATGATGGTGGCGCGGTCGATCGGCTCGGCGGCGGCCGCGCCGAGGAAATCGTTGATGGCGCCGGCGATGCGCTTGGCGGTGGTGAGGTCGGGGTTGCGCAGCGCCAGACGCAAATTGCTCATGCGGTTGATGGCGAAATCGATCTCGCGCTCGACCAGCGCGCCGTTCGAGATGCGGCCGACTGTCGGCACGCCGCGGACGATCTTGGCGGCGTCGCCTTCGGCGGAAAATCCCGCGACCGCGACCGTGCCCTGCGCCACCGCGTAGACATTGCCGTCGGCGCCGAGAAGCGGCGTCACCAGAAGCATGCCGCCCTGCAGGCTCTTGGCGTCGCCGAGCGCCGAGACCGAGACGTCGACGCGCGTGCCTTGCGTCGCGAAGGCGGGCAGGTTGCCGGTCACCATCACGGCGGCGACGTTTCCGGTACGAAGCTGGGCGCCGCGGATGTTGACGCCGAGGCGCTCGAGCATTGCGGTGAGGCTCTGCTTGGTGAAGGGAATGTTGTTGAGGGTGTCGCCGGTGCCGTTGAGGCCGACGACGAGGCCGTAGCCGATCAATTGGTTTTCGCGCACGCCCTCGACGTCGGCGAGGTCCTTGATGCGCGACGTAGCGCCGGCCGCCGCCGCATATAAAGTGAGGGCGAGCGCGGCGAGCGCCACGGCGAGATAACGCTGGATCGGTTTGTTCATCGACAGGCTCCCCAGCTTGGTCGATGGTGAAACGGCTTGCAGGCAAGTCATTGCGAACGGCGTGCCAGTGGCGGCCAAACTCAACTATTTGATTTTGCTTATCTTTTTTTGGGGCACGGGGATGCGCCGCCGGGCCATCCGTGCCGAGTAGGCAGTTTCTGCCGGAAGCATTTACGGCCGGTTAACCACAACAATCCAGTACTGGTACGGAAAGCGGGGCGATTCCGCTGGCTCGGGGGAGCAAACATGCGCGTTAACGCGGCAGTTCAAGCCAGCGTATCCAATTCTGCACCCGCACGGCGGACCGCCGGCAGCGGGTTTTCGGTTTCCAACGACAATACGGCGGGGAAGACCGCCGCCGCCCAGGCGGCGGGCGGCATCAACGGCATCGACGCGCTGTTGGCGCTGCAAGGGGTGGAGGACGCGGCCGAGCGCCGCCGCCGTTTCGCCAAGCGCGGCACCAGGGCGCTCGATATGCTGGATGCCCTCAAGGTCCAGATCATCGAGGGGCAAATCGACCTGGCGACCTTGACCCGGCTCGAGACGATGCTCAACGAGCTCTCCGAGCGGAGCGGGGAAGCCCGCCTCGACGGCGTGCTCGACGCGATCGGCTTGCGCGTCGCGGTCGAAATCGCCAAGCGCCGGCCGCGGCTCACTGCAAGCCCGGCTTGCCGGCTTGCGGACTGAAACCGGCGATCTCGGGTAGACCCGAGATCGCAAGCGCGCAATAGAATTTCGCGGGGGCCGTCCGGCGCGGGATAGGCAAGCCGGCAAACCGGCTTGCGCCCTCAAATCGGCGTTCTCGGATGAAGCCGAGATCGCAAACCGGCTTGCCGGCTGGCGCGGCCTCTCCGATCCCGGGCCAAACGGTGTGTCGGTCGAGTCACACTCCCGTCTTGCTTTTCCGCCCTTGCAATTATGGCGCTCGAAGCCGTTGACCCGGCGGCGCGGCGCGCTATAAGCGCGCCCCATAACGGTCGGGCAACGGCCGGAGAGCAAAAGCCGGGCAGAGGAAGGGCGTTCGATGCTGTGGGGTCAAGTACAGGAGCGAGAGTATCGTCCTTGCGAGGACGAGCCTTTCATGAACGAGCGGCAGCGGGAATATTTCCGCCAGAAGCTTTTACGCTGGAAGGACGAGATCCTGCGCGAGGCGCGCGAGACGCTTCTGCACCTGCAAAACGAGAACGAGAACCATCCCGATCTCGCCGACCGCGCCTCTTCGGAAACCGACCGCTCGATCGAATTGCGCGCGCGCGACCGCCAGCGCAAGCTGATCGCCAAGATCGACGCGGCACTCGCCCGCATCGAGGACGGAACCTACGGCTATTGCGAGGAGACCGGCGAGCCGATCTCGATCAGGCGCCTGGAAGCGCGCCCGATCGCGACGTTGTCGATCGACGCGCAGGAGCGGCACGAGCGGAAGGAAAAGGTCCACCGCGACGAGCGGGCCTGATCTCCGCGTTTCGCCCGTCAAATCTTTACGCCGGTTGCGATCGCCACAGCCATTTTGCGGCGCGGCCATAGCTGGGATATTCCCGCCACAGCGCCTGGCGTATAATTGCGGAACAGCCGGGCGAAGTCTGCCATGAAAGAGGGCTTGCATGTCGCTTGAGCAATTCGCGTGGCTGGGCGCTGCGATGAGCGGCGTCGGCGTCATGCTTGGCTTTGTCTATTTTTCCATCGAACTCCGCCACAACACCCGCGCCGTGCGCGCCGCGGCATTCCAGCAAGTGGTCAATTCATTCGCCGACGTCTCCCTCGCGCTTGCACAGGACAAGAGCCTGGTTGAGCTGTTCGTTCGTGCCGCGAAAGATTATGCGTCGCTCAGCGAGATCGAGCGCACGCAATATACCTACATGATCCTGAGTTACCTGCGCCGGGCTGAGAGCGTATTTTTCCAAACCGAGATTCATATGCTTGAGAGCGAGCATTGGTCAGGGATTCGGAACAGCATCAAGGCGGTTTTGACGCCGCCTGGCACGCGGATTTGCTGGGGCGAGGTAAAGACTAGATTTAATCCCGAATTTAGCGACTACATTGACAAGCTGATCGCTGAGTAACTCTAGGCATCGCGGTGATCGAACGATCGCGCGCGTTCGGATGGCCACAGCCAGCTTGCGACCGCGACCGCTACGAGCATCCCCGCCAACTGCGCGACGACGAAGGCGATCACGCCCGATGGCGCGATGCCGGCGAAGGTGTTCGACAAGGCGCGCGCGACCGTGACCGCCGGATTGGCGAAGGAGGTCGAGGCGGTGAACCAGTACGCCGCGACAATATAAAGCCCCACGGCATAGGCCAACGCCGCGGGCGCGGCGGCGAGGCAGCCGAAAATCGTCAACGCGAGGCCGAAGGCGGCGATACCCTCGGCCAGCCACTGGCCGTGGCCCGTTCGCACCGTCGTCGCGATCTGCGCGAGCGGCAACTCGAACATCAGGTGTGCCGCGAACACGCCGAGGACCGCCCCGATCATTTGGCTCGCGACATAGGGCGGCACGAACCGCCACGGCATTTCTCCGCGCAGCGCGAAGGCGATGCTGATCGCCGGATTGAAATGGGCGCCGGACACCGGCGCGAAAATCAGGATCAGCACCACGAGTATCGCGCCGGTCGGCAGCGTGTTGCCGAGGAGGGAAAGCGCGGCGTTGCCGCCCGCGAGGCGCTCGGCCATGATGCCGGAGCCGATCACGGCGGCGAGCAGGAAAGCGGTGCCCAGCAGCTCGGCGAAGGCGCGGCGGGCAAGCGTCGCCATCAACTCTCCGCCCGCGCCTTGGCGGTGGCGCCCTCGATGCGGCCGATCTCGGAGAGCTTGGCTTGCAGGGAGCGCTGGTCGAGCGAGGAAATCTTCAGCGCCGCCAGCAATTCGATACGCCGCACGAGCAGGGTATAGGCTTCCCGGAAGGCGCGGGCGATTTCGCTTGCCGTGACTTTGATGGCCGCGGGATCGGCGACGCCCCAATGCGCCGTCATCGGCTTGCCCGGCCAGACCGGGCAGGGCTCATTGGCGGCATCATCGCAAACGGTAATGATGAAATCGAATGACGGGGCGCCGGGCTTGGCGAACTCGTCCCATGACTTCGAGCGAAAGCTCGAAACATCGTAGCCCAGCCCCTGCAGGAGCTTGATCGTGTTCGGGTTGACGGCGCCCTTGGGCTGACTGCCGGCGCTGTAGGCGCGGAATTTTCCTTTTCCCTTCTCGTTGAGGATGGCTTCCGCCATGATCGAGCGCGCCGAATTGCCGGTGCAAAGAAAGAGGGCGTTGTAGATGCGGTCGGTCATGATGTTCTCGCCATCTCGCGACCTTTGGCCGTCAGGCCACAGGCAAGGGCTGAAATCCGATGCGGCCCATCATCGCCTCAAAATAATCCCGGACCTTGCCGGTAAACCGGAGCCCTTTGACGACGGCAACGGACCGCAGCAAGGGGAGCACGCGAATATCATCAAATGATAACGCGCCGTTGACGGCCAGCGGCTGTTCGATCAGGCGCTCGAGTTCTTCAAGCTTCGGCGTCAGTTCGCCGAGGTAGCGTTGCGTGTTTGCCCGCAACTCGACGAGGTCGCCTAAAGTCTTGCGCTTGCGCATCGTATAGTGGTCGAGCGCAGCGACGGTTGCGAATTCGGGGAGGCCGAGAAGGGGATAGCGCGGCCAGGTGAGCGGCGCGGTCTTGGACGCGGTGTCCTCCGCCCAGGCGGCGATCTCCGAACGTTCGGGGCCGACAAGAACCGGCTCGCCGTGGCTCTCAATATATTTGACCATGTCCATGCTCTCGAGCATGGGCCGGCCGTCATCCTTCACCAGAATGGGGATGACCCGTTTGCCGACCAGCGCAACCATGGTGTCGGTATCGTCGTCGAGGATCACGGTTTCCTGCAAGTGCAGCCGTTTGAGCGCCGCCATCATGCGCACGCGAAAACACAGCGAGCAGTGCTCGAACATATAAAGCTTCATGGCTAAGCCTCGCCCGTCCGGCTTTCACGCTCCGCAGCAGGCCGAAACGCTTTTTGGATTTTTTTCGCCGGCGCCGGCGCGCGGCTGCAAAGCAATCCGCGCATCTGCGGCCTTCTCGCCGCTGCCGGCGCCATAAACCGTGCTTTCGCCGGTGGTGAGGAAAGTTTCCCACGCAATGCCGGCCGGATCGTCGATCCAGGCTTTTTCGGATTGCGCGTAACAGCACGCGGTCTTTCCCTGCTCGATGACGGGGCGGTTGGCGGCTTTCAGGCGACCGTAGACCTCGTGCAATTCGCCTTCGTTTTCGACCTGGATGCCAAGATGATCGAGGCCGGGCGCGCGGCCGCGGGCGGAGATGGCGAAGTTGACGTTTGGGTCGTCGAGCATCCATTTGGCGTAATCGGGGTTACTCACCGAAGGCGTCGCCGCGAACAGCGCCGAATAGAAACCGATCGCCTCGGCCAGGTTTTCGACGGCGACGTGGACATGCAGACGTTTCATGCGACGGCCTCCTTCTTGCGTAGCGCGGATTTTCGCGCCGGCCTGCAGGCTCGCGGGGCGCATTTCTTCGCCGCGCCGCCGCAGCAATTCTTGGTGAGATAGGCGATGAGCGCGTTCATGCTGTCGTAGCGCGCGGCATAGATCATCGAGCGGCTCTCGCGGCGCACGGTCACGAGGCCGGCGACGCGCAGGCGGTCGAAGTGAAAGGTCAGCGTGTTGGGCGGCAGATCCAGCGCCGCCGCGACCTCGCCGGCGGGCATGCCCGCGGACCCCGCCTCGACGAGGAGGCGGTAGGCATCGAGGCGGCTGTCCTGGGCGAGCGCGGAAAGGGCGGCGATCGCGGCTGTCTTTTCCATATTTCCACGAGTATCGAAATATTGGAGCGACGTCAATACCTATCCTCGGCGGGGCTCAGAACGTGCGCTGCCGGCGCGGACCCGCCGCGACGCCGATCGGTCATCGCCGCGGCGACAATCAGCGCTTCGCCGCCTCGTAATACCGGGGATCGTAATAGCGCATCGGGTCGGTGAGGCTCTTCTTCGGCTCGCCATATTCGCTGCGCAGCGCCAGCACGCGGCGGACGCCTTCGATGTCGATCGCCCCGTCCGGCGCGAAGCCCTTCGGATTGACCAGGACGCCATAGCTCTGGCCCGCCAATCCTTCCGAAAGCTGCGGCAGGTTCTTGCGCAGGATGGCGATCGCTTCATCCTTGTTGTTGGGGTCATAGAGCCAGGCCAGGCCCGCACGGTAACCGCGGATGTAAGCATCGAGCTTCTTCGGATTCGCGGCGGCCCATGCGCGCCGGGTCGCGCCGGAGAGCCCCTGATATTGGCCGTAGACGTCGATGGCGTATTGCAAAATGTTCAGCCCGTTCGCCTTGGCGAGCAGATCGAAGGGCGTGAGCAACATCGTGCCGTCGTGCTTGCGCTCCTTCAGCGCCTCCCAACGCGCGAGCACGCCGCCGGCCTTGACGACGTTGTAGTCGCCCATCTTCAGCCCGTTGCGTTTGAGCAGGTCGAACAAGACGAAGGCGTAGCCCGTGGTCATGGCGTCGACCGAGAGCGTCTTGCCCTTGAGGTCCTGGAAGGTTTTGATTTCGGGGAGAACGGCGAGGCTGAGCAGGCCGTTGTCGCCGCCCATGAATACGAAGAGATCGGGCTGGATGGAGACGGGAACTTCACCCTGGCCTTCCATATAGGCGACGACGTTATCGATCGCGGTCACGCCGATATCGAACTTGCCCTCGATCAGATTGGTCAGCTGGAACACCGAATTGGGCGTCGGGGTGAGCTTCACCTCGATGCCGCCTTTGGCGAAATAGCCTTTTTCTTGCGCGACCCAGAGCGGCCAATTGAACCCGCCGGGAAAGACGATGACCGAGACCGGCTCAAGGTTCTGCGCCATGGCCGGCCCCGATGCTGCGGCGAGAGCGGTCAGCGCCAAAAGCGGCAGCCTTACCATCGCCAGGATGCGGCGCACGGAAATTATTTTCATGACTCCCCCCGTTATGCTTTTTCGCCGGCAAATCCGGCGCGTTCGGCGAAAATGATTTTAGCCGAGTTTCGTCCTTTGTAAAAACCGCATCCGCTGTGTTCGCGCGCTGCTGCCGGCGCAAGCCGGTTATAGATGGCCCCGGCAGATGTCTCCCCGGCATTCGATTGTCGGCGTGATCCCCCACACCAACCGCATCATTTGCAGGGCGAGGGCGATGCCCATGGTCATGGCGAGATAAGCCGGGATGGCGTGCGGCGAGAGGCTCGGTATGCCGTAGAGAAGGAGCGCGTCGTTGCCGCCCGGCACGATCGCGGCGCCGCTTCCCATCAAGATGCCGCCGCCGATATTCTTCAGCCAGTCGAGCTGCGGCCGCGCATCGATTTGATAGCCGCCCCGGTGCCAGTTGGACAGGATCATTCCGAACAGGATCGCGGCGAACAAGATCCAGCGCTCGTTCATCGGCCAGTCATGCGCCCCGAAAATTTTCTCCGCGCTTTGCTCGAGCGTGACCGTGTACGCCCACGGGCCATGAATCAAATAGAGCGCGCCGTTGGCAAGACCGATCACGAGCGCGGCCGAAGACAAACGATAGGGCCGCGCGAGCACGAGTTCCCTAAGCCGGAGGCGCGCAGACCGCGTGCGCCATAAGCGCGCGCACTCGTAGGACGCCCACAATAGCAAACCGATCGTCAGCGCCACCGCCCAGGGGATCAACGATCCGACGAGAGGCGGGCTCGGCACCGGGGCATGAAGCCAGCCTCGGCGCACAAATTCCACATAACAAAACGCGCCGACGACAAAACCGCCAAGCGTCGTGAGCATGCGCAATTGTCCGTCGGCGAGCCGGGTCAGGGTGGAAATCGCCCAGGCACCGTTAATCGCGGCACCCATGCCAAATACGAGCCCGCCGAGCAGCGCCATGCTGGAAAACTGCCATCCCACCAGGCTGCTTCTCGCCGCGGGTACAAACCAAAGGAAAGGAATGGTGATCAAGATCACCCACAGCACCGACTTTCCGATGCTGGCGAATAAATACGCTCTGCCCGTGCCGGTCACTTCGGCGACGGCCTTGACCGTGCAGATGCTCGCGCGATGGGCGGCAAAGCCGAGAAGCGCCGCAAGGCCGAATGAGAGCAGGAGCAAGCTCATGGACGGCTCAGCCGATCATCTGCAGCCAGGGCAGCTCGATCAAAAGAAGCCCGGCAAAGTAGACGAGGCCGAAGATCAGGCCGAATTTCCAGAAATCGCCTTTGCCGATGTAGCCGCTGCCGAAATACATCGGCGCCGGCCCGGTCGCATAGGGCGAAATCACTCCCATCAGCCCGAGCGAATAGATGCAAAGCAGCGTCAGCGTCGGCAGCGCCACGCCCGGAATGCCCATGCCGGCGGCGAGCACCACCGGCAGCACCGCGGCCGTATGCGAGGTAATGCTGGAAAAGAAATAGTGGATCCAGAAGAAGAGCGAGACCAGGAGGATCATCGCCGCCGTCGGCGACAGTGCCGCCAGCGGCCTGGCGTATCCCGTCGCCACCCAATTGATGAAGCCGATGTCGTTCAGGCCCGAAGCCAGCGTCAGCAGCGAAGTGAAGTAGAAAAAGACTTCCCAGGCGTTCTTCTCGGCGACGATGTCGTTGAAGGCGACGACGCCGGTGACGAGCATCAGCGAGATCACGACAAACACCACCGTTGTCGCGTTGATGTAATTGGAGCCGAGCCACGGCAGCGCGATGTTCGGACTCGAGCCCGTGATCCACAGAAACATCGCCAGGATCACGAGCGCCGCCATGATCCACTCGTTGCGCGACAGCGGACCGAGCGTCTTGAGCTCGCCCGCGGCCCAGGCCGCGATCTCCGGGCTCTCCTTCACCTCCGGCCGGCAGACCAAATAGCTCAGCGCCGGCACCAGCAGGAGCAGGAGAACCCCGAGCGGGGCGAAGCCGATGAACCATTGCGCCCAGCCGACGTCGACGCCCGCTGTTTTCTTGGCGATGGCGAGCGCCGCGGCATTGGGCGCGAGCGCGGTGAGAAACAGCGAGCTGGTGACCGCCGTTGCCGCGAACGCGGTCCACATCACATAGGTGCCGATCTTGCCGGCGGTGGGTCCGGGTTCGGAGCCGTAGATCCGCGGGATGTTGCTGATGATCGGATAGATGGTGCCGCCGCTGCGCGCGGTGTTCGAGGGCGTCGCCGGCGCGAGAACGAGGTCGGAGAGGGCGATGGCATAACCCAAGCCGAGCGTATGGCGGCCGAGGCCGCGCACGAGCAAAAGGGCGATGCGGTTGCCGAGCCCGCTTTTGCGATAGCCGATCGAAAAGACGAACGCGCCGACGACCAGCCACACCGTGCTTTCGGAGAATCCGCTCAACATCCAGCGCAGCGATTTGGCGGCGTCGGGCTCGACGTAACCCATGACGCCGGCGAAGGTGAGGCCGATGAGGCCGACCGCGCCGACCGGCATCGACTCGAGCACGAGGCCGGCAATCACCGCCGCGAAGACCGCAAAATAATGCCACTGATTGGCGTTGAGCCCGGCTGGAATCGGCGAGAGATAGATCGCGAGCCAAACGCCCAGCGGGGCCAGTGTTTTCCAGGTGATTTTCATCAATGCCCCCGCGATCGGCGAGCCATCAAGATGCATCTAAAGTCGATGGCCGCGACCTTCCGTTCGGCGCGTTCGTCCGCGACCAGCATTTCCCATCTTGCCACGAACGAATCCCCCGATGAGCTTGGCACGATTTCCCCGACACCGCGCTCAAAGTTTTTCTGCCGGAGATGACCGATTTCAAATCGGAGGTGCTTCTCGATTTTGCGGGAGATGAACGAGCGTCAACGCCGCGTTCATCGGCGGTTCATCGGCGTGGCAGGAATGGGACGGCGCGGTTGAGAAAGATAAAATCTCGATCGGTCGTGGCAACGGAACAAGCCGTTCCATCGCGAGTTAAATCTACGCCCCCCGCGCTTTGAACCAGGCGTGGATCAGTAATGAAAGTTTGACGGTCGCTGTGGAGGCGCAGCGCCGTCCCTCTCAAGAAAAAAATAAAATGGAGAGCGGAAAGAAGGAGGATGGAAATGAACGCAAATCATGTGAAGTCAAAACCCGACAAGTTATCGCGGCGTAAAGCGCTGCGGCTGCTCGGGTTGACGGCCGCCATCGGCTACAGCGTGCCGGCAGCTCTGATGGTCTCGGCGTCGCCGGCGTCGGCGTGGGAACGGAGTCGCAGATTCCGCACCCAGCGATTCCGCAGCCGCAGGTTCCGGTTCCGCACCGAGCGCAGGTTCCGGACCGAGCGTAGGTTCAATACCAACAGGTGGTGGTGGTAAGGCTGCGTCAGAAGCCGAACCCGCTGACACACAATGCTGAAGAAGACGCCGCCGGATGAAAATTCGTCTGGCGGCGTTTCATTCGCGCCGGCAGCGGGTGAATTCGGAGTTTCGCTATTACAATATTGGAATGGAAAATATTGGAAAAGCCTCGGCGACGGGCGTGTCGCGCGGAGCGAGTGCGCGGCGCGGCTCCGCGGCGGGAGCCGGGGACATCGCAACATCTTCGACAGCGCCGTTGAGTTCGGGCGCCACCCTGAGCTCCGCCAAAGTTCTGCGAACGCCGGCCGGCAGCCCTTTGTAATTTTCCGCCGGGATAAAATCGCTGGTTTTATAGGGCGGTTGTTTCGAGCCCTTAAACACCCTCAGCCCGTCCTTGGTGGCGACGATGTCACCCGGCTGCAAGGTTGGATCGGAACGAATGTCCATCGCGACGGTCCCTCCGATTTCCTTGCCGGTGCATGTGCAATCGGGAACCATGCGCTCGCGATATACGAATGCATTTCCCAGTTTGGAATAGCTGGTGCCGTCCGCCGCACTCGCCTGATCGATCTCGTTGCCCGTGTAAACTTTGGTCGCGCTGGCCGGGCAGAGTGCACTGCAGATCTTGTCCGGAGAGGAATGCGGCGCGCCGGCATTGGCAGGCATGGGAAAATAGCGCCCGTCGCAGAGTCGAACGCAGTAAGCCACAGAACCGCCGGCGTCCATCTTGTTATCGCTCGGCGATTGACGCGGGGCGGCCCAGCCGCCAAAAATCCTAAAGAGCGCGTCGAACAGCCCCTGCGCATGCACCTCGGCCGTTGTAGTCAGCACAATTCCACTGACGAACCCGAGCAGGGTTACGGCTGCACGAAAGCTTATCTTCCGACCACGGCATCTCAACACGGGGGAACTCCCGGATTGCTTCCCGCGCCTGTTACCGGCCGCGTTCGCGCGATCAGGGAATTAATGCCGCCGGAGGAAAATGGTTGCACCGGCGTCAACCGGGGCACCCCATGGCTGAAATGCCCATAATCCACAGTCGATTCACTGTGTATGAAAGCCGACCGACAGGCCGGCTAATCGGGTCAAAGACGTAATTCAGACCGCGCGGGCTTCCGCGAAAAAACGGTCCCATGCTTTGGCCTGCCACACGGGAGGGCCGCCATGTCAAAACATCTCGATCATCGAAAGATCGCAGAGGAGTGCGCGAAGGCCGCCGCCGAAGTGAAGTCGCAAGGCGACCGCGAGCAGCTGCTCCAGATCCAGAAGAAACATCTTGAACTCGCCAAGCGCGAAGCAGCGACGCGGCCAAAGCTAGGGCTGAAATTCAACTGAGGCGGCCGGCAGCAAAAAGTAGCCCGGCAAGTGAGCCGGGGTTGCGAAATAATTAGCTGATGATGAGATAAGGAACCGCAAGGCGATAGCCGCTAGCGCGAGCGGCCGGCTACCCCCCGCTTCCCTTCGGTAAGATTTGCGCCGTTTTCGCGCGGATGGATCGATAGCATTCGCAAGAGGATTTTTCGAGCCCGGCGCGATCGACGATTTTGATATGGCCGCGATGCTAACGAATGAGTCCGCTCTGTTGTAGCAGCTGCGCGACGATCGTGACCGTGGTTCTTCGCACCCCCAGCATCTCCGCCAGAAATTCCTGCGTCAAAGGAAGTTCGTCGCTGTCGGCGCGATCTCTGGTCTGCAAAATCCAGCGGCAAAGCCGCGCCTCCAACTTGTGAAGCGAATTGCAGGCCGCCGTGTATTGCACCTGCGCCATCAGTCCTTCGTTGTGACGGATGACCAGGTCCCGCAGGGATTCGCTGCCACCGACGGCGTTGGAAAAATGCTGCGCGGATATGCGCGATCCATGCCCGGACATTTGAACGACGGTTCGGGCGATCGCCTCGTTCAATCCGAGGCCTGCCATCGCGCCGGCCGCGCTCTCGCGGCCCACCGTGGCGAGTTCGATGGCGGTGCCGTCGGTCATGACCGCGAGCAACGACAGCATGCCGGAGTGGGGGAAATAAACGCTGTCGACCGGCTCGCCGGCTTCTTGCAGGAGCGCGCCTTGTTTCAGCACCGTCGAGGTCAGCCACGGCGCAATCATCGCGAAGTCGGAGTTGGAGAGCGATCCGAGCAACAGGTTTTCGCGGGGCGAGCCCGCCTTCTCCCTTTCTTGCACGGCTGCTTCCTTCGCCCTCTCGGCGGGGCTGATGGCCGCAGGGATGCAGGAGGCGCTCCGACTAGCGTCTTGCGGGAATCGAAAATAGGCTGCGCCATTTCGGGTCGAAAGTCTGCACGGATTCGTCAAACGGACGATTCGTGAGCCCGATCAGGGCATTAACAGGAGTTGGAGGCGTTGTTGGACGGCGGCGTGGCCGGCAGCAAGGTGGTGCTGAAGATTTCCTTGCCGGCTTCGTCCATGACCCGGATCCACGACGAGCGATTGAGCTCCGCGGGCTTGTCTGCGCCCAGCTCGAAGGCGACTTGGCGGGCGTATGTGCGCGCTTCTTCGAAGCTTTCAAATTCTTCGCCTTCGTGGTCGTCGACCTTGTTCTCGCTATCGAAGTGAAAGAAATACCGCATGGGCAGGCTCTCGTTGAAAAGGGTTCACCGCAAGTCGACGTATCAACCGCCAACGCATGCGCGGCATTGATTCATGTCAACCGAGGCA
>Ga0070695_100000920_pt1 | contig 15845 bp, 15 predicted proteins | sample KBSK1252metaG_FD_65471 | JGI IMG/M metagenome (GOLD analysis project Ga0070695, IMG submission 65471) | Corn, switchgrass and miscanthus rhizosphere microbial communities from Kellogg Biological Station, Michigan, USA - KBS K1-25-2 metaG | ecosystem: Host-associated > Plants > Roots >...
ATCAAAGTGTTGCGTCCGGAGATCACCGCCGCGCTCGGCACCGAGCGATTCCTGCGCGAGATCGGGATCGCCGCACAGCTGTCCCATCCCCATATCGTTCCGCTGATCGACTCCGGCGAAGCCGCCGGACTGCTTTACTATGTGCAGCCCCATGTCCCGGGTGGATCGCTGCGTGAGCGTCTGAGCGACCACAGGCCGTTGCCGATGAAAGACGCGCTCCGCATCGCGCAGGAGATCGGAGCGGGCCTCGACTTCGCGCACCGCAAGGGATTCGTACATCGCGACGTAAAGCCGGAAAACATCCTGTTCGCGGATGGTCACGCCGTGCTGGCCGACTTCGGCGTCGCACGCGCCTGCAGCGATGCCGGGAGTGACGCGTCGATTCTTCGCCGCGACGCGGTCACGGAGGTCGGGGTCGCCGTCGGCACACCGGAGTACATGAGTCCGGAGCAGGCGAGCGGCGACACCGAGCTCGGCGCGGCGAGCGATGTCTACAGTCTTGCGTGCGTGGTCTACGAAATGCTCGCGGGCGTTCCGCCGTTTTACGGCGTCGCGCCTCGCGCGATCATGGCGAAGCAGGTGACGGAATCACCCCAGCCGGTGCGGGGCCGGCGGCCGGAAGTGCCGGTGTCGCTCGAGCGCGCGCTGGCGCACGCGCTCGAGAAGGATCCTCATCAGCGACCCAGCAGCGCCGCCGAGTTCGTCTCCGAGCTTCTGGCTCCCGAAAGCGGCGCGCGCCGCGGCCCCGCGGTCACTCGGTCGATCGCTGTCCTGCCGTTCATCAATGCCAGTCCCGATCCCGAGAACGAATACTTGAGTGACGGCATCACCGACGAGCTGATCGATGCGCTTGCCAAGGTTGCGGGACTGCGGGTTTCCTCACGGACATCGGTATTTGCGTTGAAGGGGAAGCCGCTCGACGTCCGAGCGGTTGGAGCGTTGCTCGGGACCTCCGTGGTGCTCGAAGGAACCGTGCGGAAATTGGGCGACCGGCTCCGCATCACCGCCCAGCTCACGTCGACTGAAGATGGCCGGTTGCTCTGGTCGCAGCGCTACGATCGTCAGCTCGTGGACGTATTCGCGATCCAGGACGAGATCGCGTCGACCATCGTCACTACTCTGCGTGCCACGATGTTTACCGATTTGGCCGAGCACGTTCCCAAACGCTATACCGAGAACATCCAGGCCTACGGCCTCTACCTGAAGGGCCGGTTTGCCTGGAACAAGCGGACCCAGGAAGGCGTCGCCGAGGCGATCGAGTACTTCAAGCAGGCCATCGCCGAGGATCCGGGTTACGCACCCGCCTACGCCGGACTGGGCGACTCTTACGCGCTCGACGTCGACTATCGCTCCATTCCGGTGGCCGAGGCCTACGCGCTCGCGAAGGAGTACGCGCACAAGGCGCTCGCCCTCGACGAGTCGGTGCCGAGCGCGCATGCGTCACTCGCGTGGGCCTTGTTCATCTACGACTGGGAGTGGGATGCGGCGGAGCGCGAGTTCCGTCGTGCCATCGAGTTGAATCCGCGCTATGCGAGCGCGCATCAATGGTTTGCGTTCTTGCTCGCGGCCCGCGGACAGTTCGACGCCGCGCTGTTGGAAGGGCATACCGCGTTGGAGCTGGATCCCGCCTCCGTCTCGGTGCGGCGAGCGGTCGGATGGGTCTACCATTACGCGCGCCGCTACGACCAGGCCCGCGAGCACCTGGCGCGCGCTATCGAGATGAATCCGATGGCGGTAGAGACCTACCGCATGCTGGGCACCACGCTGGCGCTGCAGGGGAACATCGCGGAAGCGGAGCGGGTGTTTCGCGACGCGCTGACGCTGCCCGGCGCCGGTGCCTACTCGAAGGCGACGTTGGGATGGCTGCTGGCGCGATCAGGGAAGCGCGCGGAAGCCGAGCAGCTGCTACGCGACCTCGAGGCGTCGCAGGCGCAGGGCTATGTGTCGCCGGTCGCGTTTGCGATGCTGCATATCGGGCTCGGGAATCTCGCCGCCGCGCTCGACTGGACGGAGCGTGCGTTCGGCGAACGACGGGGGTGGCTGGCCTATGTCAACGTGAACCCGATGTTCGATCCGCTTCGAAACGAACCACGCTTCGCCGCGCTCGTGCGCCGGATGCGGCTGTAGCCCAGCCTTTGTACGGATCAGCCCTGCAACGCCGGCGCTCCGGCTAGGAACTTCGCGATCACGTCGGCGCCGACGATGGGTCGGATGTGCTCCAGCACGATCCGGCCCAGCCGCGGCACATCTTCCTTCTTGAAGCCCGCTGCGGAAAGCCCCGCCATCAAGGCGCCGGGTCCCGCCAGCCCGATCATTTCACCGGTGCGCGCGCCGCTCATCAGCGCCCGGCCCATGTAGCTCTCGAGGTTCGGGACCGCAGCGCGGACCTTCTCGAACGTCGCCTTATCCACGGCCATGCGCATCGCCATCAGAATAGCGCCGATGCCCTTCTCGGCCTGGCCGGGCTCCACTTTCAGGTTGGCGACGATCTGCTCGACGAGATCCATGGGGGCCTACAATAATACAGGACTGAGTCTCCAGGGAGACGCCAAGAGGCCGAGCGCCTCAGCCGCTCGGCCTCTCAGCGTCTAACTCAGCGTCTCGTGCCTATTGCCCAACCGTGAAATCGATCCGTTTCAACACCGCGCCGGCCTCATCCCGAATCTCTACGTGCCACGCGCCCTTGGCATCCGCGGGGATCGTCTTGCGGCTCCAGGTTCGCCACGGTGATCCGCCGACGGTGAGTGACACATCGCCGACGTTGTCATCGCCGTGGAACCAGACGTGGTGCAGCGTCTGGCCGGTCCCGCCCGTCACGCGCATCCAGAGCACGACGGTGCCGACGCTGTCGGAGAACGCGGTGCCGGTATCTTGCGGCGCCCGATCCGCGACCGAGCGCGCGAGGACGGCTTCGACGCTCACGTTGCTCGCCGGGGCTGCCGCGGCCGGCGGCGCCGCCGGCGGCGCGGCGTGAGTCGTATCCTGCGCTGCGAGAGAACCTGCAATGCCCAGCACTAGGACCGGCATGAGCAGCGATTTCATGCGGACACTCCCTGGTTGAGATACGCACGTTCCGCCGCGCGGCGGCTGCGGCGTTCGAGCCACGCGCCGATCACCGCGGCGATGAGACAACCGAACAACGTTCCGGCCATTTGGAAGCCGAGCTGATACTCCAGTTGAATCCAGTGACACTTGGGTGCGAAGATCGGGCCGACCAGCCGCCCGCATGTGTTTTGCGAGAACGCGAATCCCCAGCTCGCCGCGAGACCGAACACCAGCGGCAGCAGCGCGATGAACAAGTGCCGGAGCTGGAGTTTCATCGGCCACGCTCGATGTGCCAGCGATCCATAACGCGACCTCCTTCAATCACCACGTATTCATCAAAGTGCGCCTCGGTGAGGCACGAGTGATTCGGAATGATCTCGACCTGCTGCCCGACCTTGAACTTTCCTTCGAGGGCGGCGGGCGCCGCGGCGCGAATCAGGCCATGCTCCTGCGACACCGACGCGACGGTCAGCTCCGGATGACCTTTGACCTCGCCGTACGCCGTCTCGATACCCAGGTGGGTGGGTCCCAGGTCCTTCGAGAGCGACAGCGCACCCGCGTCGACGATGAAATGCGACGCCCCGGGCTGGTGCGAGACCACGGTCGCCAGTACGGAGACCGCCACGTCCTGCGGCTCGCAGCATCCGATCAAGACCATGGTTCGGTCATAGAAGATGTAGTTCCCGGGCCGTGCTTCTGTGACGCCCGTCAAGCTTTTTGCGGCAACCATCGCGGGGGTCGAGCCGACGCTGACCCCCGGCGCCGGAAGCCCGTCCTTCCGCAGCAATTCCGCGAACCAGACCATGACCTGGCGTTCCTGTTCGGCCACCTGAGCCGCTTCGTCCTTGTTGCGCGTGCGATACGCATGGCCCGAATGGCTGATGATGCCGTCGAACACGAGCCCACGTTGGGCACCCAGCTCGCGTGCCACCTCGAGCCCATAGCGCGACGAAGGATCGACGCCCGCCCGGTGATAGCCGCAGTCCACCTTGAGCCAAACATGCAGGCCGCTCCCGGAGAGTGCCTTTGCCGTGTCGAGATCGTCCAGAATCACGCGGACGGTGGCGCCGTCCTTCGCGATCCGTTGCACGTGTGGAACGTGCGACCGATCCAGCGGAAACGCCCAGGTCAGGTCCGTGAAGCCGCCGCGCGCGAACGCTTCGGCCTCGAACAGCGTGGAAACTGTGACGCCCTGGGCGCCGAGCGCCGTCTGCCGCCGTCCCAGCTCCAGGCATTTGTGCGTCTTGATGTGCGGGCGCAGCGAGACGCCCAGGCGTTTGGTTCTGTCCGCCATGAACTTCAGGTTGCGCTCCATGGTGTCGCGATGGAGCAGCAGCGCGGGAGTTTCGATGTCGAGCATTAGGGGATCAGGTGCGCGACGAACGCTTTATTCATCGATGCGGCGGCCGGTGACCTCCACCCGCTTCAAGCGCTCGATCTTTCCTGAGCCGCCGATGAAATGCGATGCCACCCAGCTCGTCAGGCTCACGATGATCGCGCCCCCGGTCGCAGACCACAGTCCCGCGACGTGGAAGCCCGGGACGAGCCAGGCGACGAGTCCCAACGAGATGCCGTTCACGATCAGAATGAACAGTCCGAGCGTGACGATCGTGAGCGGCAGCGTCAGGATGAACAGGATTGGCCGGACGAGCGCGTTGACGAACCCCAGAACCAGCGCGGAGACGATCAGGGCGCCGGTACCGGTAAACCAGATGCCCGGAAGCAGTTGATCGGCGATCCACAGCCCGAGTGCCGTGATCAGCAGTCTGACAAGAAATCCTCTCATGGCTGGGAAGATAACCGCTGCGCCCGCCCTGCGACGAACCGCGCGGTCATGCCGGGGCGGGCCTGCACACCCAGCCTGGAGTCGATCAGAATCGTGCCGCTCGCCGAGTCCCGGCCCGAGGGAGCGAGCGAGACTCCGGCGAACGGGCCGAGGTCCACGGGCCAGCCGCTGACGATGGCCTGCTCGGGTTGGCCGAACCACGTCACCGTGAGCGTCTCGGGACGCGGGAGGCGGAAGGTGATCTGCCCGCGAAAGACACATTCCCGATCGACCACGATCGTCGTGGTATCGAGCCTGATGTCGCCGAGCCGGAAGCGGTCACTCATCTGGGGTGCGTTCGGGAACGTCATGGTGTCGCCGCGGACGACGACCCAATGACCGGCGTACGGAAGCGAATAGCGGCGTAGCCGGTCGAACTGATGTCCGGAGCAGGGGTTGGAAGGCCCACAGGCGGCGACCAGCGCGAGGACGCCGCACCACACCGCGCGCATTAGAAGTTCGTGGTATCCCTCGCCACGCTATCGGCGCGCTGGACCCCCGCGTTCGTCGAATCGGCGGCGCGCATGGCGTTGCCGACGCCGCGGGCCCCAGGAATCTTCGAATTCGCCAGAATGCTGTCCTTCTGACGTTGGGTCAACGTGTCGCGGTTGACGGTCTGCCCTGATTGACTCCCGCCGCCGCATGCTGCGAGACCGAGGGAAACTACCAGGAGGATTGATTTCATGGGTCGCAACGTTAACAATCTGCCCTGCAGTCGCAACCCAACGTGCCCATACGGAGACACCATGCGCGGTCTGGTAATCGCTCTGTCGGTTCTGCCGTTGCTCGCCTGCCGGACCCCATCCCTCGCCGATCGGTTGTCAGCGGGTCACTGGGTCGACCTGACGTATTCGTTCGACTCGACGACGATCTACTGGCCGACGGCGCAACCCTTTCGCCTGACCGTCGTCTCGGCGCAGCGCGTGCCCGCGGGTTACTACTACGCCGCGAACAATTACTCCGCCGCGGAACATGGTGGCACTCATCTCGACGCGCCGGTCCATTTCGTCGAAAAGAAGCACAGCACCGACCAGCTGCCGCTGAGTCAATTGATGGGGCCGGCGCTGATCATCGACGTGACGCGGCAAGCCGATTCGAGCGCCGACTATCGCGTCCACCAGTCCGACATCACCGCGTGGGAAGCGGCGCACGGGGATATCCCACCCGATGCCATCGTCCTGATCCGTACCGGCTGGGGCAAGCGCTGGCCCGATCGCGCGCGCTATCTCGGCACGATCAAGACCGGCCAGGCGGGAGTCGCGGGGCTGCATTTCCCCGGTCTCGACCTGGACGCCGCCCGAGCCCTCGTGCGGCGCCGAGTCAAAGCGGTCGGCATCGATACGCCCAGCATCGACTACGGCCAGTCGACTACGTTCCAGACGCACCGCCGGCTGTTCGCGTCGAACATCCCCGCCTTCGAGAATGTCGCGAACCTGGGCGAGCTGCCCCTGACCGGCGCGTACGTCATCGCGCTGCCGATGAAGATCACAGGGGGCAGTGGCGGGCCGCTGCGGATTGTGGCGCTGCTCCCCTGAGCGCGGCTCAGAGCGCCGGCACCGCGGTTTCGTCGATCTCGAACCGGACCGTTACCTGGCGCAGCCGGCGAAACACCGGCATCACGAGGTGCAGCGCGGGGTCGAAGTAGTCCTTGAGCATCGACGGTCGCGGATGCTTCAGATAGAGATCCGGATTCTTCCGCACCTCCGTGGCCGCCACCGCATCCACCTGGTCGCGCGACGACGCATGCTGGATGATGCACGGCACGTGCGTGACCCCCAACGCGCGGAGCGCATACGCGCGATGGCTGCCGTTGTTCAAAATCAACCGGTTCTCGGCGTACACCGCGTTCATGAAATTCGAGCCGAGGCCGACGGCGATCCCGACGAGGCCCACGAACTTCCCACGTTCTGGATAGTCCTTGATCTGATCGCGGCGTAGCGGCACGGCGCCGAGGAATCGCAGGTCATTCGACGAAGACACGAATACGAAGCGATCGTTGTTCACACGCGACCACTTGACCGGCGCCTCATCGTGATCGTGGAGCAGGCAGGTGCGAAAGATCTGCTCGTCCGCCGGCTTGCTTCCTTTCAACCTGGATGTGAGCTGCCGGACGTACGTCAGGTCGATGTGCTTCTGATACACGACCAACCGGTCCAGCTCGACCAGCGCCACGTCGGTGGGCACCGTGTTGAATCCGTTTTGCACCAGCGGGTCGCCGAGCAACTCGAGCAGCAGCGACTCGTACTCCCGCCCCAGCGGCTGCATCGGCGGGTTGTCGGCCAGCCCGGCCTCGTCCGTCTCGAGCCGGCGGACCTGTTCATGGGCGGTGTGCCACGTGTCGGTCAGGGCCTTCTCGTCCGGCGGCGTGACGGCGTGACTCCTGGCGAACCGCACCAGGTCGCGCAGCCGCGGGCGGCCGGTCAAATACAGGTACTCGTCTTTCCCGGCGTCCGACTCCACGACCGCCGCGGCCTCTAACGTCTCGCGGGGCTGCAGCTTGGTCCGCCGCTCCTTGATCACCACCATGACCAGAACTCCACTTTGAAGGTGCGTGCCAAGCGGCGCGTGATGAGCCCGATGATGCGGCGGTCGCCGGCGTAAATCTTTCCCTGTCCCGTCATCCCGGGCTTGAGGAGCAAGTCGTGGTTGTCGATCTGCGTGGTGACGACGAACGCGCGGCTCGGACCGCCGCTCGCTGAGACGGTGGTCGTCGAGGACGACGACGTACCGCTGGTGCTTTGCGACGAGCTGGTCATGGGTGCCACCTCGGTCGCCACCGCGGTTACGGTGCCGTGGAACGCGACGTCGGGATAGGCGCGCACGCGGAGCGCGACGGGCTGCCCCACGCGGATGTCGGCGATCTCCTTCTCCGATACGACGAGCTGCGCGGTCACCGTGCTGAAGTCGTACACCTTCGCGATCAGCGTCCCCGGACTGACGAACTGACCGACCAGGTCCTTGAGCTGGCGCGAGGGCGTCGCGACGATCCCGGCGGTGGGGCTGATGATGGTCAGCGAGCGAACCTGTCCTTCGAGAAAGCGCTGTTGTGCTTCGAGCAGCGCCAACTTCCCCCGTGCCGATTCGATGTCCTCGGGACGAACCCGAGCACGCAGCAGGGCGAGGCGCGCCCGAGCGTCGACGGAATCGTGGCGCGCCAGCCTGACCTGGTCGTCCGCGGCTTCCTGCTCCTGGCGGGTTGCCGCCGCCGTCTCGAACAGGTGGGCCACGCGCGCCGCGTTGTCCTGGGCGAACCGCAACCGATCCTCGACCCGGGACATCGCCACCTCGGCGAGGGCGACCTCTTCGCGAGCGGGACCCGCGAGGAGCTTGTCCAGTTGCGCACGGGTGTCCTGGATCGATGCTTCGGTCTTCCGCAGCTCGGCCACGTTCGCGCGGTTCGAGAGCCGTGCGATCACATCGCCCGTCTGGACCGCGACCCCCTCGTTCACCGCGATGCTCTCGATGATCCCATCGACCGGTGTCCGCACATCCGCGTTCTGCTCCGGGAGCACCGTGACCGGTCCCCCGATCCGCAACTGCAGGTGACCGAAGACCACCACAAGGGCGGCGGCGACCGCGACGGCCAGCCACCTGACGAGCGGCGACCAACGCCGCCGTGGCGGTGCCGGCGCCGGCGGGGCTGGGGCTTCGCGGCCATTGTCCCCGGCAACATCGTCGTCGCCGAGGTCACCGTCATCCTCCGGGTCCGCCGGGCGCGCCGCTCCGCCGAACAGCTTGCGCAGCTTGCGGCGGGACTTGGTGCCGGCGAGGGCCGCGAAGAGCAGGAACGCCATCGATTGATGAGTGTCGATCAGGTAGCCCCCCGCGGTGACCACGACGTAGCCCAACACGGATAGTGAGGTGACCGAACCGAAGAGTCCGTACGCGAGGTAGATCCAGCGTTCGCGGGGCGACACGTCCGCCACGCTCGGCTCACCCACGCCCAGGATTCGTTTGGCGAGCTTCCCGACGTAGCGGAACGACCGCTTGCGCAGGTTGGGAAGCTCCAGGTAATCGCTCAGCAGGTAATAGCCGTCGAGCTTGAGGAACGGGTTCAGGTTGAAGAACGTCTTTATGCCGGACGTCGTCATGACGATCAGCGCGGCGTAGTTGATGCGCGTGTCCACATCGGTCAAACGCCACGTGATCGTCGCGAGCGCCCAGAGAAACAGCTCAAAGTACGGTCCAGCCACTCCCACCCACAGCCGCTTCGACTTCTCGGGAAAAAGCCAGGCGTCGCTGACGTTGGTGTAGAAGCCGGGCGTAAAGTAGAGGAGCAGGAACCCGAGCTCGTGCACCTCTCCCCCGAACCGCTTGCACGTCAGGCCGTGGGCCGATTCGTGCGCAAAGGCCAGCCCGAACGTGACCAGCAGGAACAGCGGAATCGACGAGAGACGGTAGAGCCGCGACAGGTCCTGCGTGACGTCGCTCCAGTGGAGCACCGTGATGAGCGTGGCCAGGAGTATGAGTGCCGCCGACAGCACCAGAAACTGCGGCGTGAAGCAGAACCGCACGCGGCGCACCAACCGATCGAACAACCGGTTGGGGTCGAACAGCGGGATCCGCATGTAGAGGAGGCTGCCGAGCCAGCGCCCAGGTCGGCCGGATTTGGTGGGAGCGGGCGCCGGTGCACCCTGCACCTCGAGGAGGCCGTTCTTCTGTAGTTTGGCGATGAAGGCGGCGAGCGCCTCGGGTGGGAGCGTCCCCTCGAACCTTGCTTCCGTCTGCTGCCGCACCGCATCGAGGGGCGTTTCGCCGTCGAGCTGCGCGGCGATGAACTCCTCGACTTCGCCGAAGCGAAAGAACTTGCCGGAACGGCCATCCTTAATGACGTATCGCACCGCGCCGCCAGCCTGCTGACGGCTGACGATCAGATCGCTCCGAAGTTTTGGCGGAGATCCTAGCACGGGGCGGGCGCCTCCCTTGATACATGCGGCGGAGGAAGGCCGCGGGACTGCATACCCGCGACCTTCGCGCTACACGACGCTACGAGCTACAGCTGTCGTGACTCTTGCTCTTGGAGCTCTTGCTGCCTGAGGCGCTGCTGCCGTCGCAGCTGCGAGCGGAGCTACCGGTACAACCGTCCGGATTGCCGCTGCCGCAAGCGCCCAGGCTGATGCCGATCGGCAAGCCGATGCTCAAGCATGGCGCCACGCGCTCTTCGAGCCGCTCCAGTGTGGGATTCAGGTGTCTCATGCGCTCCACCTCCCTCGACGTTGTCGTTGACTCGTGATGAGTTCTTGACGCGATCGATACACCTTGCAACCTCTGTGCCCATCTGAAACCGCCGCGGTCGCGCGACGCCGCTCGCGCGCCACAGCGCGACTGCGTAGGGGCGGTTGGGCTAACGGTTGATGCGATTCACGTGCGAGGGACATCCGGACCACGGTTCAGATGGAGACCTGCGGCAACGGCTCGGGCGCGTCACTGGGGGAGCGACGCAGCAGGATGAAACCACTCCTGACTGCGTGAGGGCGGGGGTGCGCCCAAGGCCGCACCCCCGCCTCACGCCATTACGACGTCGGCATACCCTTCCGCAGCACGTCCTCCATCACATCACCGAAGCGATCGATCTCCGCGAGCGTCGTGTAGACGTTCGGCGTGATCCGGAGGCAATTGAACTCGGGATGGGCGATCGGCGTCACGATGATGCGATGCTTGTCGAACATGAACGTTGCGAGCTTGCCGACGTCGAGCTGACCGGGCGTGAACGATGCGAGCCCGCATGACTGCGCGGGGTCGTAGGGCGTCAGGATCTTGACTCCGGGGACTCGCTCGAGCCGTTTGGCCCAGCGATCCCGCAGGAACCGGAGGCGCGCGGCTTTCCGCTCCGGCCCGATGCCGTCCAGGAAGTCCAGCGCTTCGACGATGGCGTTGTGATTGGCCGCGGGGTGCGTGCCAATTTCCTCGAACTTCCGGATGTTCTCGTTCATCTCGGGCGGCGCCGCCATCATCGGCCACAGCTTCGCGATCTTCGAGCGGCGCACGTAGAGGAATCCCGTGCCGATCGGCGCGGTGAGCCACTTGTGCAGGCTCGTGCCGTAGTAGTCGCAGTCCAGCTCGTCACGCGTGAACGGGAAATGCGCGTAGGCGTGCGCCCCATCCACGATCACTTCGATCCCGCGCGCCCGTCCCAGCTGGCAGATCTGCTTCACCGGAAAGATCTGCCCCGTGAGATTCGTGATGTGACAGAAATGGATGACCTTGGTCCGCGGCGTGATCGCCGCCTCGATCCGGCGCGCCAACTCGTCCTGCGACGGCGGCGGCACCGGGAACGTGATCTGCTTCAACACGATGCCGTCACGCCGCTCGCGCTGCTTCCAGGTCGTGATCATCCGCGGGTAGTCCTGCGTCGTCGTCAGGACCTCGTCGCCGCGCTGCAGCGGGAGCCCGAGCTGCACGATCTCGAGCGCCTCGCTCGCGTTGCGCGTGATCGCCATCTCTTCGGGATCACACCCGAAGTTCGCCGCGAGCCGCCGCCGCACCGTCTCGATCTCCGGCTCGATCCATCCCCACATCGTGATCGCCGGCGCCTGGTTCGACACGGCGAGATAGCGCTGAAACGCCGCATTGACGGCGCGCGGGCTGGGTGCCACGCCGCCGTTGTTCAGGTTGATCATCCCGCGGTCGATGTCGAACGCGCCCTGGATCTCGCGCCAGAAATCCTCGTCCTGCGCGACGTCGGTCGGGTTGCGCCCGGCGGCGTGCCGCACCGCGGGCAGAATGCGGGCGAGCGCATCGTTGTGAAGCGCGGGAAGGGCTGCGGTAGCGGCGAACAGCGAGCGGAGAAACCGGCGGCGAGTGGGCATCAGGAGCCTCGTGTCAGACGACGGATCAGGACCGCATAGGCGAACAGATTGACCAGCAACACCGCGGTGCCAAGTACCACCTGCACACGCGGCGTGAGTCCGGCCGGGTACATCACGGGCAGCAGGTAATGCTCGATGAAGCCCCCGCCATAACCCTGCTGGCCCGCACGCGCGCGTAAGCTGTTTTCGAGCGGCGTCAGCGGGCACATACCGCCGCGGTATTCGATCAGGATACCCCACAACGCGCAGGGCAGGTGAATCGCCGCCACCCAGCGCCACTGCCACGCGAGAAATCCGCCGCAGACCACGAACACGATGAACAGCCCATGAAAAACGACGACGGCATTCGCGAGCAGCCGGAAGAACACCTGTAGGTAATAAAGCAAAACCCCCCGCCCGGCCAGAGCCGAGCGGGGGGTGAGTAGCTCTAGATGCTTAGGCGCCGAGGACGCCGATCGCGGGCCCGAGGATGCCCTCGAACACCGTACCGATACTCTCGACGGCGTCGCCCAGATTGTGCAGCGCCTCCTGCTCATCGGCGTTGAGACCGTCCTGGTCGGCGCCCGTGCAGGTGAGCGAGAAGCTCGTCGACGTGCCGTTCACCGTACAGGTGGCGAACAGGCCGCCGTCCACTTTGGACGTGAACGTGCCGTTCACCGTTCCGGCCGTCTCATCGACACTGAGCGTGCCCTCGAGCGTGACGACTTCACCGCCGTGCTCGAACCGGAACGAAATGCCCAGGTGAACGCTGGTCTGCGTCAGCGTTACGCGCTGCACGTTGCGGATGTGGAGATCGCGTGAATTGATGTCGAACGAGACATCCTCCGTCACGGTGACGCTCGTCTGCGACCCTGACGCGGTGACCGCGCCGCTGAACTTCACGGAATCCGGTGATGCGGCGCCGTTCGTGATGAAGCCGGCGGTCGTGATCTTCACGGAGCTCGCCGACTGGCTCGCGAGCGTGACCGTGTAATTCACGTACACGGGCGTGCCGTTCACCCCGGCGACGATGACGTGCAGCTTGGGAGCCCCGCTTCCGCTCTCATCGATCAGGTCGATGTACCCGACTTCCGCGGCCGGACTCGCGGGATAACCCGTGAGCGGATCGATCGCGTACAGGATGAACCGCACACCCGTAGTTGGCGCGCCGGTGCGTGCCGTCGCGGCGTATGACAAGGTCCCGAAATCCCATTCGAACGTCTTGCCCGCAACGCCCACCGGGAAGAGCGCCGCAATCCCGCGAACGCTCATATCCGGCAGGAGTCGCGCGAACGTGCGGGCGCCCAGGATGCGGCGCGCGTATGGCCGCAAGTCGGACGATTGTGTCAGCGGATTGACGGCACTCGCGAGCGCGAGCGCGGGCAGCGGCGCGGGAGCCGTCGGCTGGATCGATCCCGAAATCGCCGAGAAGCTCTTGAGAGCGGTGGCACTGAAGATGGTGTCGAGCGATGCGAGCTGCGCGCTCGTCGCCTGGGGATTCGCCAGCGACTTCGGCGCAATGGCTTCTTTGCCGCAGGCGCCGGTGAGCGCGGCGAGCACTATCCCTGCAAGCGCGGGACGAAGGGGCAACCGCATACGGCCTCCCAAGAGGATTGTGGGGACGAATCTGAAGTCTGCAGGCGCTCAGGCCGGAGGGGCTGTGACCCTCCGCACGCTGAACCAGGCTAGGCGATCACTCCACCACCAAGCAGTCGCTCATCCGCGTCGTACAGCACGCCCGACTGCCCGGGTGTGATTGCCCGGACCGGCTCGGCAAGCCGAAGCGCGATGCGGCCGTCGCCCTGCGCAGCAATCGTGCCGGGGACGGCACGCGCGCGATAGCGGCACTGCACCCACACGACGTCACCTGGCGCGAGCGGATCCGCGAGCCAGTTGACCTCCTCGAGAGACAGCTCGTGTCCGAACAACTCGGCGCCCGAGCCGACGACGACCTCGCGCGTCGCGGGCCGGATCGCCACGACGTAGAGCGGCTCGGCAAATCCGCCGGGCAACCCGCGCCGCTGGCCGACCGTGTAGCGCGCGAACCCGTCGTGCTCGCCGATTACTTCGCCGCTCGTCGTCACGAGCGGGCCCGGCACGAGTGCCGGCGCGTCGGCGGGCAGATGCTGCTCCAGCACCGCGACGTAGTCGTCGTCGGGCACGAAACAGATCTCGACGGACTCGACCTTGTCGGCCGTCACCAGGCCGAGCTTCCGCGCTGCCGCGCGCGTCTCGGGCTTGGTGAGCGCACCGACGGGCGTCAGCATGCGGCTGACGACTGCGCGGTCGATGCCCCAGAGGAAGTACGACTGATCCTTATTCCGGTCGCGCCCGCGGAACAGCGCCCCGTCCCGCGCGATCGCATAGTGGCCCGTCGCGATCGCGTCGCAGTCGAGCGCATCGGCGTGATACAGGAAGTCGCGGAACTTCGTGAACGAGTTGCAGCGCACGCACGGGATCGGCGTCCGCCCGCGCGCGTACTCCGACACGAAATTGCCGATCACGTCGCGCCCGAAGCGGTCCTCGAGATTCAAGACGTAGTGCGGGATGCCGAGCTTGTGCGCGACCAGCTTCGCGTCGGTGATCGAGTCCAGGGAGCAGCATGGCCGGTCGGGGACGCTGTCGCCGTAGCAGAACAGCTTCATCGTCGCACCGATGACTTCGTGCCCCTGCTCGACGAGCAGCGCAGCGGCGACGGAGCTGTCGACGCCGCCCGACATCGCGACCAGGACTTTCATCGGTGCAGGACGGCGGACAGGGAGCGTACCTTCTCGACGACGCGCGGCAGTGCTTGGCTGACCGCGTCGACGTCCTCGATGGTGCTGTCCTTGCCGAAGGAGAAACGCAGCGCCGCGACGCCGAGGTCGCGCGGCACGCCCATCGCCGCGAGCACGTGCGACGGCTCGACGGAGCCGGTGCTGCACGCGGATCCGGACGAGCACGCGATGCCGGCGAGATCGAAGTGCATGAGCAGGGCTTCGCTATCGGTACCCGGAATCGACACGTTGCAGATATGCGGGGCGCGCTCGCCCTGCCAGCCGTTGATCACCGCGTCGGGCACGATCGCCAGCAGCCGGCGCTCCAGCTCGTCCCGCAGCTCGCGCAGCCGGCCAGCCAGCGCCTGCTGCTCCTCGGCGGCGAGCCGGGCCGCGACGCCCAGTGCGATGATCCCGGGGACATTCTCAGTTCCCGGCCGAATGCCGAACTGCTGCCCGCCGCCGTGGATGATCGCCTCCACCGCCTTGCGGTCGCGTACGATGAGCGCACCGATGCCCTTGGGAGCGCCGATTTTGTGGCCGGAGATAGTAAGGAGAGTGCAGTTGACGTCGCGCAGCGAGACCGGAACCTTGCCGAACGCCTGAACGGCGTCCGAGTGGAACAGTACGCCCGCGTCGCAACATCGCGTCGCGATGTTCGCGACCGGCTGGATCGTGCCGACTTCGTTGTTCACCCACATCACGCTGACGGCGGCGACGCCGCCACGCGCGAGCGCCGCCTCGAGCGCGGCGTCCTCGACGATCCCCGAAGCGGTAACGGGAAGAATGATTTCTTCGCCGCCCAGGTGCTTGACCGCATGAGCGGCGGCCAGTGCCGCCTTGTGCTCGCTGGCGCCAACCGCGACCCGGAACGGTCCCCCGCGGTCGCGGGACGCGAGCGCGGCGCCGATGATTGCGAGATTGTCCGCCTCGGTCCCACCCGACGTGAAGACCACCTGATTCGGCTCGGCGCCGACGGCGCTGGCGACCGCGCGCTTCGCCTCTTCGATCCCAGCACGCGCGGCGCGGCCGAAGCGGTGCGCCGAGGAGGGATTCCCGAAGGCTTCGCTCCCGAGATAGGGCAGCATGGCCTCCAGAACCTCCGGTCGCACCGGGGTCGTCGCGGCGTTGTCGAGATAGGTGATGCGCTTCGTCATGGAACGCAGAATCTACAAACTACATGGACTGGACGCCAAGCTGCAGGACGTCATCGACTTCCTGCGTCTCGCTCGTGTAGAAGGGCTCGCCATAGCGGCGCCGGATCAGCGATCCGTAGTGCGCGGCTTGCACCCGGATCAACTCGTACAGGTCCTGCCCGGTAGGATGGATCTCCCCAGCGGCCTTCGCGCCGGTGAACTGTGATGCATAGCAGCGGATTGCCTCCATCTTCGTTTCGAACGCCTCCGAAATATCCACGACGAACGTCGGCTT
>Ga0070695_100000922_pt1 | contig 15836 bp, 13 predicted proteins | sample KBSK1252metaG_FD_65471 | JGI IMG/M metagenome (GOLD analysis project Ga0070695, IMG submission 65471) | Corn, switchgrass and miscanthus rhizosphere microbial communities from Kellogg Biological Station, Michigan, USA - KBS K1-25-2 metaG | ecosystem: Host-associated > Plants > Roots >...
GGCGACGGCTTCACTCCCTCCACGCCTCGTCGCGCCGCAGCCGCGCCTCCAGGGCGGCGATCTCCTCGCTCTCGCGCCGCGTGCTCCATCCCAGGCGGGCGCGCATGCGCGCCGCCACCACGGGCGCCAGCGTGCGGCAGCGGCGCGGATCGTGCGCGAAGGGAAGGCGGCGGAGCACCACGTCCTGGAGCCGCCGGGCGAACTCCTCCTCCACGGCCACGTCCACCTCGGCCGTCATCTCCGGCCCTTGGCCGTCGAGAAGGGCGGCGGCGGAGGGATCTGCGGCGGCACGCGCCAGGACGGACCGCGCCCGCGCCCCGTACCGGTCCGCGAGATGGGGCGGCAGGCCGGGCGGCGGCCCCTCCGCGACGGGGCGCGTGCGGGAAGCGCGCGCGGTGGCCGGCGAGGCCGGCCCCGCCATGCGATCGAGGAGGTCGGCGGCCATGGCGCGCCAGGTGGTGAGCTTCCCCCCCACGAGCGTCCAGAGTCCTTGCTCCTCCACCGCGACGTGGTCGCGCGGCGCGTCCAGGGTGGCCTGGGCCGCCGAGCGCAGGAGGGGACGGAGACCCGCGAAGGCCGCGAGCACGGCGTCGGGACCCGTCTTCCACTGCGGGAAGTGCGCCGCGACCTCCCCCAGGAGGCTGTGGACCTCCTCCCCGGTGGGGGCCACCGTCTCGGGGGACGACGGATCGGGGAGGTCGGTGGTGCCGACGAGCGTCCGCCCCCGCCAGGGGAGGACGAAGATGCGGCGTCCCCGGCGCTCCCCCAGGAGCATGACGCCTGGATCGGACATGGGACGGTCGAGCACCAGGTGGGTGCCGCGGCTGGGCGCCAGCAGCGCACCCTCCAGTCCGCCGAGCGCACGCACCCGGTCGGCCCAGGGTCCGGTGGCGTTGACGACGAAGCGGGCGACAACGTCGGTCTGCTCTCCGGTCTGCGCGTCCGCGAGCGTGGCGCCGCCGATCCTGCCGCCGCGCCGGAGGAGGGCCACCGCGCGCGCCCCCACGCGCACGTCGGCGCCCAGCGCCGCCGCGGCGCGTGCGATCTCCACCGTGAGACGGGCGTCGTCGGTCCGGCGATCCGAAAAGGCCACCCCGCCCCGGAGACCGTCCGTGGCCAGCTCCGGCAGGAGCGCGCGCACGCCGGACGGGGAGAGGAGCCGCCCTCTCCCCAGCGGATGGGGGCCCGCGAGCAGGTCGTAGAGAAGGACCCCGGCGCGCAGCGTCAGACGTCCCGGGCGACGCCCCGTCCACGCCGGCACCACCAGGGGGAGGGGCCGCGCCAGGTGCGGCGCCAGGCGTGCCGTGATCTCGCGCTCGCGCAGGGACTCGCGCACCATCGAGAACCACCCGTACTCGAGGTAGCGCAGTCCGCCGTGGAGCAGCTTGGTGGAGGCGGAGCTGGTGCCCGAGGCCAGGTCCTCGGCCTCCGCAAGGACCACCTGCAGGCCGCGGAGCGCGGCCTCCCGGGCCACCGCGCAGCCGGTGATCCCACCGCCCAGCACGAGGACGTCGTGGGTCACTTCGGCCAGAAGAACATCCGCACCGCCAGCGCGAGCAGCACGCCGGCGAACACCCGGCTGAAGGTCGCGGCATCGAGCCGGTCCACCAGGCGGGCACCGAGCTGCGCTCCGGCGACGCCGCCCACGCCCAGCAGCAGGCCGACCTTCCAGTCCACGTGCGCCAGTCGCGTGTGGGCGACGAGCGCCGAGCATCCGAGCACGAGGATCGTGACGAAGGAGGTGCCCACCGCCTGCGGGTGCGAGCGCCCCAGGAAGATCAGGAAGGGAACCACCAGGAAGCCGCCGCCGAGGCCGGTGAAGGCGGACGCGCATCCCACGAGCACCCCGAACAGCAGCAGCCCCGCCGTCTCCATGCTCCCCTCACTCCCCGGCCGGCTCGACCAGGACCTTCGAGGCGGCCCGCTGCCCCAGGCGCAGCGGAGCGCCGTCCTCAGGGACGACCTCGACGGTGTCCGCCACCGCGTCCCGAGCGTGCACGGCCAGGCGCCGGCCGGGCATCAGGCCGTGCTTCTCCAGCAAGCGGAGGAAGTCGGGGCTCTGGTCGGTCACCCGCGCCAGGCGCAGCGGAGCGCGCAGCGCGCAGGACAGCAACGAGCCCCACGTGGCGGGAGGGAGGCGCGCCCCTGCCGCCGGGATGGGGTCGCCGTGGGGATCCACCGAGGGGCGGCCCAGCATCTCGTCCATGCGCTCGATGAGGCGGTCGGAGACCGCGTGCTCCAGAACCTCGGCTTCCCCGTGCACCTCGGTCCAGTCCATTCCCACCACCTGCACCAGGAACTGCTCGATCAGCCGGTGGCGCCGCAGCACGTGGGTGGCCAGCTGCTCCCCGGCCGGCGTGAGGGCGACCCCGGCGTAGGGCTCGTAGCGGAGGAGCCCCGAGTCGGCCAGCGTCTTCACCATGGCCGTCACGCTGGCAGGCGCGACCTCCAGCGCGGAGGCGATCTGTCCCGTGGCCACCAGGGTGCCGGGGGCGCGCTCCTGCTCGTGGAAGATGCACTTGAGGTAGTCCTCGACCGTGCTCGTGGCCATGGCGCCCGCCAGGATACCTGGTACGATCGCCGCCATGCGCCTGCTGGCCCCGCTCGCACTCGGCCTGGTCCTGGCAGCGCCCGCCGGGGCGCAAGAGGCGGAGAAGATCCCTCGCGCCATCGTCGAGAACCCCAAGCTCGACCTGGGGCGCGTCGTGCGGGGGGAGACCGCGGAAGGCATCTTCCGGGTGCGCAACCTGGGGGCCGCGACCCTCCACATCCAGCAGGCGAAGCCCGGCTGAGGCTGCACCGTGGCCTCGTTCGACGAGGTCATCCCGCCCGGGCAGGTGGGAAAGGTCACAGCGAAGATCAACACCAAGGAGTTCCGGGGTCCGGTGGACCGCGGCGTCACCCTGTACACGGACGACCCGGATCAGCCACAGATCCCGCTCTGGCTGCACGTGGAGGTGGCGGGGAGCGTGCAGCTGTTCCCCCGGGGCTTCCTCGATTTGCGGCCCGGCCAGGGTGGCAGCCCCTCCACCGTCCGGCTGCTGGTGCGGCAGGACCCGGGGGAGAAGGGCGAGCTGCGCGTCACGGACCCGCAGGTGGACGCGCCGTGGCTCAAGGTCAAAGCCCGCAAGGTGGAGGCAGCCGAGCCCGCCATCGACGACCTGCCGGAAGCCAAGCCCGGGGACGTCCTCCTCACCGTGGAGACCGCCGGCGAGGTTCCAGAGGGGTCGCATCCCCAGAAGCTGCGTTTCGGCACCGGCCTTCCCACCGAGCCCACGATCGAGATCCCGGTGTCGGTCTTCGTCCGCCCCCGCATCCAGGTGACGCCGGATGCGATCGCCTTCGGTCCCGCCGAGCCGGACGGCACGCGGCGCGCAACGGCCCTGGTCGCCCTCCGGCCCGACCTGGCGAACGGGCCGCTGGTGGTGGAGGGACCGGCGGGCCTGCAGTCCTCCCAGGACTCGGCCGGCGCCAACCGCTTCAACGTGCGCCTGAGCTGGATCGGGAAGGACGCGCCCCATGGAGAGATCGTCTTTCGCGCGGGAGCCGTGACCCGCTCGGTACCCATCGCCCCTTGATCGCGCCCGTGGCCTGGCAGGTGACGCTGGCCGCCGCGCTGGCGCTCCCTCCGCTCCCCGCCGGGACGGACCGGGCGGAGGCCGCGATCACGGAGGACGGGCTGCGCGCGGCGATCCGGTTCCTCTCCGACGATCTCCTCGAGGGACGGGGGCCGGGAAGCCGCGGCGATGCCCTGGCCCGGCGGTGGATCGCGTCCGAGCTGGAGGAGATGGGGTACCGGCCGGGAGGGCCCGGCGGGAGCTGGGAGCAGCCGTTCGAGATGGTCGGGGTCACGGCCACGCCCGCTCCGGAGTGGCGCTTCACCGGCCAGGCCGGCAGCCAGAGCCTCCGTTCCCTGGAGGATTTCGTCGCCTTCGCCGGACACCCCGCGGAGGAGACGCGGCTCTCCGATGCCGAGCTCGTGTTCGTCGGCTTCGGGATCCAGGCTCCGGAGTTCGGATGGGACGACTACAAGGGCGCCGACCTGCGGGGCAAGGTCCTCGTGATGCTGAACGACGAGCCGGACGGCGACCCCGCGCTGTTCGCGGGCTCGCGCCGGCTCTACTACGGGCGCTGGGACTACAAGCTGGAGAGCGCCGCCCGGCAGCACGCGGCGGGCGCCATCCTCATCCACACGCGGCGCTCCGCGGGGTACGGCTGGAACGTGGTGCGGACCTCGTGGACCGGGGAGCAGTTCGAGCTTCCCGACACGCCGGGACCGCGCCTGGAGGTGGCGGCCTGGATCAGCGAGCCCGCCGCCGGCGCCCTGGCGCGCCTGGCCGGGCGAGACCTGGCGGCGCTGCAGAAGGCCGCGAACGAGCGGGGCTTCCGCCCCGTGCCCCTGGGGATCCGGACCTCGCTGGTGCTGCACAACGCGGTGCGGCGGGTGACCACCGCGAACGTCCTCGGCTTGCTCCCCGGGAGCGACCCCGGCTTGCGGGACGAGGTCGTCGTGTTCACGGCACATCACGACCACCTGGGGGTGGGCGCACCGGACGCCACCGGCGACACGGTCTACAACGGGGCGCTGGACAACGCGTCCGGTGTCGCGCAGATGCTGGCGGTGGCCCGGGCCTTCGCCGCGCTCCCCCTCCCGCCCCGGCGCTCCGTGCTCGTGGTCGCGGTGGCCGCGGAGGAATGCGGCCTCCTGGGGTCGGGCTGGTTCGCGCGCCATCCCACGTTCCCCGCGGAGAAGATGGCCGCCGACATCAACTTCGACGGCGGGAACATCTGGGGCCGCACGTCCGAGGTTCCCCTGATCGGCTACGGGAAGTCGAGCCTGGACGCCTTCGCGCGGGCGGCGGCGGCGCGGCAGGGGAGGGCGGTGACCGACGAGCCATTCCCCGATCGCGGGTTCTTCTACCGCTCCGACCAGTTCAGCTTCGCGCGCATCGGCGTCCCCTCGCTCTACTTCGACACCGCGACGTCCTTCCTGGGGCGCGCGCCCGGCTGGGGGAAGGAGCGGATCGAGGCCTACGAGAGCGACCTCTATCACCAGCCGGGGGACGAGCTGACCGACTCCTGGGTGTTCGACGGCATGGTGGAGGACGCGCGCTTCGCCTTCGTGGCCGGGCTCCTGGTGGGCCAGGCCGACCTCGCGCCCGCCTGGTCCCCGGGGGACGAGTTCGAGCGGCTGCGCAGGCGTTAGTCGAGATGGGCCATGCGGCCCACGGCGTCCACCGCGTCCTGCAGCGTGGCCGCCGGGACCCGCACCCGCACGCGCCCGTCTCCGTCCTGCACGCGGACCACCAGGTCGCCGTCCTGCTTGGCCACCACGACCTGGCCGCCGTTCCCTTCCTTCACCTCGACCAGCACGCCGTCGGGAAGGTCCCGGAGCTGCTTGCAGGCCGCGCGCACCAGCGGCCAGTGCGGCCGCAGCTCGGCCATGGCCTGATCGAGATCGGCGCCGTGCACGCTGGGCGCGAAGGTGAGCGCGGCCCGCACCAGCGAGGCGGGGACGGTCAGCGACAGGTCTCCTCCGTCGCCCCCCTGCACCTCCACCTGGATGCTTCCGTCCCGGATCACCGCCACGGTGGCGAACGCGGCCGACGTCCCCACCACCAGGAGGACGCCGGCGAGCACGGCCAGGAACAAACGGGTGCGCGCGCTCACGGCCGGCCTTCCTGCACGCCGTCGATCCAGACCCGCACCTGGGCGTCGTCGCTGTCCACGCGCACGAGCTCGCCGTCCGCCTGGTCTCCCAGCGCGTTCAGCGCGGCCAGGAGGTCCACCTCGTTCTCGCCCGAGGAGAAGAGCGCGTCCAGGACCGCCACGGGGACGCGCACCTTCACGTCTCCCGGGTGGTCCCGCCGCCCTTCCACGGTGGCCAGGAGGTAGGGACCGGACCGGGAGACCCGCACCTTGCCCCGGGTCCCGTCCACGGTGAGGAAGTCGGTGTCGCCGGTGGAGCGCAGGGCCTTCCACATGGCGCGCAGGTCCACGCCCTCGTCGTGATCGGAGAGGCGGAGCTTGCCTCCCTGGAGCTCCTCGCTCTGGACGAGCGGGAGCAGGGAGGCGACCGTGGAGAGGGGGACGTTGACGTTCACCGTGTCCCCGGACTCGCCGTGGTCGGCCACGTGCACGTGCAGCCACCGCTCGGCGGCGGCGGCGGGTGTGGCCGCCAGAAGGAGCGCGATCCCCAAGCCCAGCAGCCTGCGTTCCATGCCTTCCTCCAGGTACGGGACCACCGCCCGCTGCAGGAGGAACGCAGAGGGCCCAGGAAAGGTTTCCTCTTTCAGCGCTCCCGGGCGGCGAGCATCGCCGAGACCAGGGGGAGGAGGGCCTCGTAGACCCCTTGCGCCTTCTGGGCCATCCCCCGGGCGTTCACGTGGGCCGCGTCCACGAAGAGGGCCGGGTCGCGCAGGCGTGCCGCCAGGTCCACCACGGGCACGTTTTCCGCCCGCCCCACCGCGTGCAGGATGCCGTTGTCGCGGAGGACGGCGGCGGAGACGGCGTCGTAGTAGGTGCCGTGCCCCGTCACGAAGCGCGGGTTCAAGGGCATGTCCACGAGCACGGGTCGGCCCCCGGCCCGGCGGATCAGCGCCAGCAGGGTTTCCACGTTGCGCCGGAAGTACTTCCCGGTGGCCGTCGCCGCGTGCGCGCGCACCTCGGCGTCGGAGGGGATCTCCCACTGGATCGCCGCCCCCATGTCCCCCGGGGCAAAACCTTCCCGCCGCAGGAGGCCCGCGCCCAGGACTCGGGCCAGACGGCTCGCCCCCATGGCGGCGCGCAGGGCAGGGGGAAGGCTCGCCTGGCGGAAGGGGTGGCGGAACGTGGTGCCGTCCGGGCCACCCTCGTCCGGGTAGGCCACGGCGAAGGCGTCGTTCAGGCCCGTGTGCACGAGCACCAGGTCGGGGGCGAACTCCGGCAGCCAGAAGGCGGCCATCCCCGTCATCTCCCAGGTCGTGTAGTTGGGGATGCCGGCGTTGACCACCTCCACGTCGGCGTGGAGCGTCTGGCCGAGCGCGTGCCCCACCAGGTGAGGCCAGGCCTGGCTCGCCTTCTCCACGTACATCCCGTAGGTCGTGCTCTCCCCCAGGGCGACGATGCGGAAGACGCCCGGCCGCTTTCCCCGCGGTGGAAAGCCCGGGTCCCGGATCCCGATGGGCAGGTGCGGGCGGACTCCGTCCGGGAAGGTCCAGTCGCCGTTGCAGACGTAGTTGAGGTAGGGGTGCGGGCGGTAGCGGAGGACGCGCTGCTCCAGCGCCGCCTCCACCGCCTCCCGCTCCTGCGGCGAGAAGGTCAGCCGGTAGGCCACCGCCCCCGCTCCCTCGGCGAAGGCGAGCACGAGGGCGGCGAGCAGCGCCCAGGAGAGCGCGCGCCGGCCCCGCGCGGTCAACGGGTGGGCGCCGCGGCGGGGAGAGGACGGTCGCGGTAGCGGCGGTACAGGCGCTCCTGCTTGTCTGCCGCAAGGTCCGCCGGCCGGCCGTCCACCCACACCGCCTTCACGTGGGTCCGGATCTCGAGGAGGTCGCCGTCGGTGAGCACCACGCTGGCGGACTTCCCGGGCTCGAGGGAGCCGAGGACGGCATCGACCCCGAGCACGCGCGCGGCGTCGAGGGTCACCGCGCGCAGGGCCGCGTCCCTGGGGAGACCGAACGCGGCGGCCATGCCCGCGTGGTAGGGGAGGTTGCGGGAGGCCCAGCCCGTCCCCCCGCCGGCGATGCAGAACGTCACCCCCGCCTCCTGCAGGATCGCGGGGACGCGGTACGCGGCATCGTACGGGTCGTCCTCGTGGACCGGCAGGGCGAGCACGGCGGGGACGATGACGGGGATCTGCTCGCGCGCCAGGCGCGAGGCATGGCGGGTCACGTCGGCCCCGCCGGCCAGGATCACCCGCACGCCCTCCTCGCGCGCCCAGTCCAGGGCGGAGGCGATCTGTCGGTCCTCGTCCGCGTGCACGATCACGGGCATGCGGCCCTCCAGCACGGGAAGGAGCGCCTCGTAGGCCGGGTTCACGTCCGGGGCCCGCGCTCCCTTCCCCGCCGCTTTCCCCCGGGCGTAGGCGCGCGCCTCCGCGAACGTGCGGCGGATGAGATCGATCTTCTCGCGCCGCACCCGGCGCTGATCCTCCACGGAGAGGTCGTCCGTGGCCCCCGGCCGCGGCGGCGTCGTCCGGAAGCTCGGCCAGCGCACGTGCATCGCCAGGGGGCCCGTCGCCACCAGGTCCTCCCAGGTCCAGCCCGACAGGCGGAGCAGGGCCGAGCTCCCCGCCACCAGGCCCCCTTCCGGGGCCACCAGCGCGTGCGTGATCCCGTTCCGGCGCGTCACGGGGATGGCCTCCGCATCCGGGTTCACGGCCAGGGCGGCATACACCTCGGGGTTGACGTCCCCCATCTCGGCGACGTCCACCATCCCCGGCACGGAGCCGATCTCGGTGAGGCCGAGATCCCCCAGGGCGTCGATCATCCCCGGCCAGGCGTGCAGCCCCTTCCCGTCCACGATCTCCGCCCCGGGGAGGGGAGGGAGACCGGCGCCGAGCTCGACGATGCGGCCGCCGCGGAAGGAGAGGGTGGCGTTCTCCACCACCGGGCCCGAGACCGGATGCGCGGTGACGCCGACGATGGAGACCGCCGGTCCCCCGGCCTGGGCATCGAGCCAGGCCGGCGGCGCGACCGCCGGCTGCGCCCCGGACGCCGGCGGCTCGGAGGCGGGCTTGGTCCACTCCGCGAGCAGGCGGGTCCGCTCCGCCTCGATCCCCTCCCGGCGCGCGCGGTCGGTCACGAGGTCGAACTCGCGCACCCCGTCCACCCACGTCTGCTCCGCCTTGCTGTACACGCTCAGGGGATGGCCGGACCACACCACGAAGTCCGCGTCCTTTCCTGGCGCAAGCGAGCCCACGCGGTCCTCGATCCCGAGCTGGCGCGCCGGGTTCCGGGTGACGAAGTCCAGCGCGTCGGTCTCGGCGAGGTCGCCGTACTTGACCGCCTTGGCCGCCTCCAGGTTCAGGCGGCGGGCCAGCTCGTCGGAGTCGGAATTGAAGGAGACGTTCACGCCCCGCGCGCGCAGGAGCGCCCCGTTGTAGGGGATGGCGTCGTAGGCCTCGGCCTTGTAGGCCCACCAGTCGGTGAAGATCGAGGCCCCCGCCCCGTGGCGCGCGATCTCGTCGGCGATCTTGTACCCCTCGAGGGCGTGCTGGAACGTGGCCACCTTCACCCCATACGTCTCGGCCAGGCGCAGCAGGGCCAGCATCTCGTCCTGCCGGTAGGCGTGGCTGTGCACGCGCCGCTCGCCGCGCAGCACCTCGGCCAGCGCTTCCAGGCGCAGGTCGCGCCTGGGGGGGACGCGCTTGGCCTGCTCCGCCTTGGAGAGCGCACGCCATTCCGCCCAGCGGCGGTCCTGGTCGCGCGCCTCCGCGAAGGCCACCCGGATGGCCTCCATCACCCCCATGCGCGTCCCGGGGTAGCGGGGGGCGATCTCGGGATCGCGGAAGTTCGAGCGCTTGGGGTTTTCTCCCAGCGCGAACTTGATCCCCGGCCAGGCACCGGGGACGCGGAGGTCCTGAGGGCGGCCGTAGGGGTGGAGCTTGATCACGGCGTCCTGGCCGCCGATGGCGTTCGCCGACCCGTGCAGCAGGTGGGCGGTGGTGAGCCCGCCGGCCAGCTCGCGGTAGAGGTCCTCGTCGCGCGGGTCGATCACGTCGGCCACCCGCACCTCGGCGGTGATCGTGTCCGAGCCCTCGTTCACTCCGCCGCGGATGGCGGTGTGGCTGTGGCAGTCCACGAGGCCAGGGGTGACGTGCTTCCCGCGCCCGTCCACCACGAAGGCGCCGGAGGGGACGGCGAGGCCGCGGCCCACGGCGGCGACCTTGCCGCCGCGGAGGAGGAGATCGGCGTCCTCCAGCACCCCCTGGGGACCCTGGGTCCACACCGTCGCGTGCTGCACGATCAGCACCTCGGGATGGAACGGCTGGGGGCGACGGGGATCCGGGGGCAGCGCCGCCAGCAGCAGGAGCAGCAGGAGCGTCCTCACGGACCCCCCTCCGGCGGCGCCGTGCGGGTGCCGTGCACGCGGCCCGAGCGTGTGCCCATCTCCGCCGTCCCTTCCAAGGCGTCCCCCTGGACGACGACCGTGGCCTCCACCGTGCCGCGCGCCGTCGTGAAGCGCACGGTGAGCAGGTTCCCCTCCAGCGTGACCCGGTCGAAGGCGCGCGTTCCGGACGGGGTCTCCGCCGTCCCCGTGTACGCACCCTTCTCCCCAGCGAGGATCCAGGTGCGCGCCGCGCCCCCTCCGCCCAGGTCGAGCGTGACCGACCAGGTGCCGCGCGGGTCCACGACGGCGTTGGGATCCCCCTTGGGCCCGGGCTTCTCCGGGATGCGGTACTCGACGCCGTCCACGTACGTGCGCACGATGCGCGTCTTCTCCGCCATCAGGGGCCCGTCGCACACCAGGAGGTTCGCGATCTTCCCCGGCTCCACCGTTCCCAGCAGCTTGTCCGCGTGCAGCAGACGGGCGGGCTCCACGGTGAGCGCGGCCAGCGCGGCGTCCTCGGGGAGCCCCGCCTCCACGATCTTCCGCAGGTTCGGCAGCACGTCGGTGAGCCCCTTGAGGCCGCGGGTGGTGAACGCCACGCGCACCCCCGCCGCATGCAGGCGCCCGGGGCCGGCGGCCGCCCCGGCGTACCGGCGCAGGGTGCGCAGCGTGAGGTCGAGCCCGGGGTCTCCCTCCTCGAGATCCGGCTTGTCGGGGAAGGCCAGGGGGAGCACCACCGTGCGGCCCGCCTCGCGCGCGCGGTCCGCCTCCTCCCACTCGAAGCCGGTCCCCGAGACCGCGAGGTCGAGATCGAACTCACGGGCGAGCCGGTCCGCGAGCTCGAGGTCGGCGGGATCGGAGATCTCGAGGAGAAGGGGGACCTGGCGTGCCAGAACCGGGGCCAGGGCGTCGAAGGCGGGGACGTGCTCGGGACGGGCGATGCTCGCCGGATCGGCGGCCCAGCGCTCCTCCCAGAGGCGCTGCCGCTGCGCGTCCAGGAAGGTCTGCCGGAGCGCCGCCACGGCGCCCATGAGGCTCGTGGGGTAGGCACGGCCGAAGCCGTTGCTCTCGAAGGACGCGGCCTGCGCCGCGTCCTCGCGCAGCACGATCTCGCGCACGGTGCGGCCGTCGTGCACCTGCACGAGCGCGCTCGATCCCCGGAGCACGCCGCGGGAGGGAGTCACGGCGAGGGCGGTGTAGCCCGCGGCGCGCCAGGCCTCCGCCTCGCGGCGCCGGTCCCCCGACCAGGCGAGCAGGGTGTCGAGCGCGCGACGCTCGGGGCGGATGCCGGCGATGGGGTGCAGCGCCCCGGCGGGCTCGGACGCGGCCGACGCCCGCGGCTCTTCCTTGGGCGGCAGGGTCTGGCCGCGCGCGTCGGGGTCGAGGAACCCCGCGTACACCCACCGGCCGGTGAGATCGACGGGGAGAGCGTCCGCCGGCACGGGGATGCGCGCTCCCACCGCCTCGATGCGGCCGTCGCGGAGGACGACCGTGGCGTGCTCCAGCGTGCGGCCCGCTGCCTGGACCACGGTGGCCCCGGTGAGGGCGAAGACGCGGGGCGGATCCGGACGGTCCGCGACGGGTGCGGCCGCGAGGAGCAAGAGGGCGAGCGGAGGGAGGGCGGCGCGCATGAGCGCGGGAGTGTACCGCGAGCCGCGCATGGTAGAGTCCCGCCCCGCTCGGAGATCGCCATGAAGCTCCTGCTCTGCGCCGCTTCCTGCCTGCTCGCGCTTCCCGCCGCCCCCCGCGCTCCCCAGGCCGCTCCCGCGGAAAGGATCGACAAGGCGCTCCTGGCCGGTCTCAAGGCGCGTGCGATCGGCCCCGCCATCATGGGCGGCCGCGTCTCGGACCTGGCCTTCGATCCCTCCGACCCCTCCACGTTCTACGTGGGCCTGGCCACGGGCGGCGTGATGAAGACGTCCGACGACGGCGGCACGTTCTCTCCCATCTTCGACGGGCAGCCCTTCCACTCCATCGGTGCGGTGGCGGTGGCGCCCTCCGATCCCAAGGTGATCTGGGTGGGGACCGGCGAGGCCAACGACCGGAACAGCTCAGGGTGGGGGGGCGGCGTCTGGCGCTCCGTGGACGGGGGCGGCACGTGGAAGCAGGCCGGGCTTCCCGACAGCCGGGCCATCGCGCGGATCGCCGTGCACCCGACCCGTCCCGAGGTGGCCTTCGCGGCCGCGGTCGGGAACCTCTGGGCCGGAGCAGGACAGCGCGGCCTGTTCAAGACCGAGGACGGCGGCGTCACCTGGAAGCGCGTCCTCGGCGCCGAGGGGGCGGAGGCGGAGGCGGTGGGCTGCGGGGACGTGGCGCTCGATCCCAAGGATCCGAGCGTCGTCTACGCCGCCCTCTACGCGCGGCGTCGCACACCCTGGTCCTTCACCTCGGGGCCGCCGGCCTCGGCAGGCAAGGACCTGGGCGGGATCTTCAAGTCGGTGGACGGCGGACAGCGCTGGAAGAAGCTCGGGGGAGGGCTCCCCTCGGGCACGGGCCGGATCGGCCTCGCCCTGCACGCGGCCCGCCCCTCGATCCTCTATACCGTGGTGCAGGCGGAGGGGGCAGGGCGTCCCGACACCTGGGAGATTCGCAGCCGGCAGGGCGGGGTCTTCCGCTCCGACGACGCCGGCGCCACATGGACCCGCATGAGCCCAATCAACCCGCGCCCCTTCTACTTCAGCCAGATCCGTGTCCATCCCACCGAGCCCAACCGCGTGTGGCTCCTGGGCTACACGCTGCACGTCTCCGACGACGGCGGGCGCACGTGGCGCGAGGATCTGGCGGGGAAGCTCCATCCCGACCTGCACGCCTTCGTCGTGGATCCCAGGAGCCCGAAGCGTCTGCTGCTGGGGACCGACGGGGGCGTCTACCAGAGCAAGGACGACGGCAAGGGATGGACGCACGTCAACGGCATGGCTGCCGGGCAGTTCTACCGCGTGGCGCTCGACGACGGCGACCCCTTCCGGATCTGCGGCGGCCTCCAGGACAACACCAGCTGGGTGGGGCCCTCCCGCACCTTCACGAAGGACGGCATCGTCCACGCCGACTGGGTGCAGCTGGGAGGAGGGGACGGGTTCTCCTGCGCCTTCGACGGCGAGAGCACCGACCTCGTCTACGCGGAGTCGCAGGAGGGTTCGCTCTTCCGCATGAACCTGCGCACCGGGGACACGCGCACGCTGCGGCCGTCTCCCATGGAGGGGGAGGAGCCCTACCGGTTCCACTGGAACGCGCCGCTCCTGCGGAGCGCGCACGCCAAGGGAACGATGTACCTGGGCGGGAACCGCGTGTACCGGCTGACCAAGCAGGGAGAGAGCGTCGTCCCCATCAGCCCCGACCTCTCCACCGGCGATCCCACCCGGGTGTGGCGCACGGGGAGCGGTGCGGAGACCTACGGCGTCGTCTTCGCCCTCGCCGAGTCGCCGGTGGCGGCGGGGGTGCTCTGGGCGGGGACCGACGACGGGAAGCTCTGGCGGACGCGGGACGACGGCGTCACCTGGACCGACCTCACGGGCTCCCTCCCCAAGGAGGCGCGCGGGCACTGGATCGAGCGCCTGGCGGCCGGGCCGAAGGATGCGGACACCGCCTACCTGGCGGTGACCGCCTACCGCGACGGGGACGACCGGCCGCTGCTCTGGCGCACGCGCGACGGCGGCCGCACCTGGACCTCCCTGGCGGCGGGGCTCCCGCAGAACGGGCCCGTGCGCGCGGTGCTCGAGGACCCGTTCCGTCCGGGCCTCCTCTACGTGGGGACGGAGTTCGGCCTCCACGTCAGCCTCGACGACGGCGCCACCTGGGCGCCCCTGGGCGGGCTGCCGCCCGTCCCCGTCTTCGACCTCGTGCTCCACCCGCGCACGCACGATCTCGTGATCGCCACCCACGGGCGCAGCCTCTACGTGCTGGACGACCTGACCCTGCTGGAAGAGATGGACGCGGCGGCGCGCGAGGCCCCGGTGTACCTGGCGACACCGCGCCCGGCGTTCGGACGCTATCTGCTCCCTGGCTGGTCGGAATGGGACGGGAACGCCGTCTTCCGCGGCGAGAACCCGCCGGAGGGCGTGCTCTTCACGGCATGGGTGCGCGCCTTCACCGGCGACCCCGTGAAGCTCGCGATCTCCGGGCCGGCGCCCAGCGAGCGGCCGGTGGCCACCCTCAACCTTCCCGGCACACCCGGGGCGAACCGCATCGCCTGGGACCTGAAGCCGGGGAAGGACCAGTCCATCGAGTACGGAGGCCAGGGCCCGCGCCTGGTCGCGCCCGGGACCTACAAGGTCACGCTCACCTACGGCGAGGCCAAGGTGGAGCGGACGTTCTCGGTGACGGTGGCGCCGGGGATCGAGACGCGCTGAGCGCTCAGGCGGCGGCACCCCGGTCCGCATTCCACGCGTAGGCGGAGAACCCGGCGGCCGCGGAGGCGACGAAGGCGCCCAGCGCGAGCAGGGGAGGGGGCCCGATCAAAGACGTCGCGGCGCGATGCCCGGCCACGATCAGGTAGTCCACCGCGACGTAGCCGTAGGGCACGGCGGCGACGTACCGGGAGTTCATCACCACCAGCCCCACGATCCACGTCCCCACCCCCGCCCCCAGGGGCACGAGGACGTTCCGGAAGCGCAGGGCGAGCGCCATCTGGATCCCGACCACGGGGAGACAGTCCAGGAAGAAGCGTTCGTTCCACTGGAGCAGCGTGCGCACGGGGAGGGCTTCCGCTCCCCCCGCCCCGCCCGCGATCCACCGCAGGGGGATCCAGCCGGCCAGGAGCAACCCCCCGTTCACGACGGCGAACACGCCGGCCAGCACGACGAGAAGCATCGCGAGCTTGGCGCCGTAGATGGTGGCGAGGGGGAGGGGGCTGGCGTGGAGCTGCTTCCATGTGTTGTTGCGGTGCTCGAGGTGCGTGACCAGCGTCGTGACCAGGACCAGGAGCAGGGGAAGGATGAGCACCGCGATCGACTCCCACGACTCCAGCCAGTGCTGGCGCCAGTAGGAGCCCGACGCGCGCATCGCCGACGTGCGTGCCGGCTGGTGCAGGCGGACGGCGAGCATGATCGCGGGAACGAAGAGGCCGCCCAGCAGGACCGCCCATCCTGTCAGGCTGCGCCGGAGCTTGAGCCTCTCGGCCCGGAGGGCGCGCAGGAACCCGTTCATGCCGGATCCTCGACGAGGTCGAGGAAGACCCGCTCCAGGTCGGCGGCCCGGTGCGTCACCTCGTGCACGTCGATCCCTTCCCCGACCAGACGCCGCACCAGGGCCGCCGTCTCCGCGTCGGAGCGGCAGGGGACGAGGAGGCTCCCACCCTGGCGCTCCCTCGCTCCCGGAAGCAGCCGGGCCGCCCTCGGGTCGTCGCTCGTGCGCAGGACCACACCTCCTTCGCCGCCCCGCTCCAGGAGGGACCTCAGGGTCCCTTGGAAGCGCAGGGCGCCGCGCCGGATCACGCCCACGTGGCCGACCAGGCGCGCCACCTCCGACAGGACGTGGCTGGAGACGAGGATCGTGACCCCGCGCTCCCGGTTCAGGCGCAGGAGGAGGTCGCGCATCTCGAGGATGCCCTGGGGGTCGAGGCCGTTGGCAGGCTCGTCCAGGACGAGCAGCTCGGGCTCGTGGAGGAGGGCCACCGCCAGGGCCAGGCGCTGCTTCATGCCCAGCGAGAACGCCCGCGCGCGCTTCTTTCCGGTGTCGGCGAGCCCCACCAGGCGGAGCGCTTCCGGAACCCGGTTACGCGGCACGTCGAAGGCGAGGCGCCAGACCTCGAGGTTCTCCCGCGCGGTGAGATCGCCGTAGAGGGACGGGCTCTCCACCGACGACCCCACCCG
>Ga0070695_100000924_pt1 | contig 15825 bp, 18 predicted proteins | sample KBSK1252metaG_FD_65471 | JGI IMG/M metagenome (GOLD analysis project Ga0070695, IMG submission 65471) | Corn, switchgrass and miscanthus rhizosphere microbial communities from Kellogg Biological Station, Michigan, USA - KBS K1-25-2 metaG | ecosystem: Host-associated > Plants > Roots >...
TGGGCCAGAGCGCGCAGATCGTCGCGAACGCCAACTACCAGGCCCGGATCCGGGCCGCGATGGTGCGGGCCGCGATCGCCGTGTCGACCGAGGTCCAGGGCGCCCTGTCGGGGAACGCATGGATGGCCCGACGCCGGCTGTCGATCAGGGTTCTCAACGGTCCCGACCAGTGGATGGGCAACTTCGTCGCCGCCGTCGCCGCCGACCCGAGCTCGGCGCTGACGTGGTTCGCGCCGGTCGCGATCACGTCGAGTACGCCCGCGAACCCGATCGTCGTGACCACCTCGGCGGTGCACGGCCTGACGACCGGCGACGTCGTGGAGATAGCCAACCACGCGGTGAACCTCAACGCCAACGGGGTATGGACCGTTACCGTCGTCACTACGACGACGTTCTCGATCCCGCAGGCGGGTAACGGCACCGGCGGCGCCACCGGCACCGTCATGCGGCTGGAGACGGACGCCAACCTGGTGAACACCGTGAGCTCCGTGTTCTCGGCTATCGCCGGTCTGCTGCCAGGTGAGTAGCGATGCCGTTTACGCCGGTCCAGACGAAAACCGCGGTGAGCACGGTCAGCGGCACGGCGATCACCGCCACGTTCAACACCCCTCCGGCGGAGGGGAACTTCATCTCCGCGATCGTGATGCACACAGGAGTCAACATCCTGCCGGACAGCAGCTGGGGGCCCTTCCAACTGGCCACCGGCGCGATCTGCGTTCTGTACCATTTCTTCAAGATCGCTGAGGCGGGGGAGTCGTCGACGTTTTCGGTGACCTCACCGGCCAGCGTGACGTGGGCGGTCGTGTTGCAGGAGTACACCGCCGACAGCGAGGCCACCAACGACTTCGCCCTCGTCGACTCGAACAAGGCGGCCGGGGCCTCCTCGTACACGTTGAGCGTCGCGTCCGGAGGGAAGGCCACGGGCGACACCGACTTCGGCATCGCCGCGTTCGCGTCCCAGGGTGGCACCGCCCGCACCTTCACCAGCTGGTCCGACGGATTCGTCGAGGTCGCCGACCTGCAACCGGCGGGCACCGTCGTCGCCTATCTGGGGGTGGCGGCGCAGGTGTACAACCCGACCCCCGACTACCCGCTGTTCACGGTGGGCTTGTCCGGGGTGACCGCGACGAAACCGTCGATGCTCATCCAGGCGTTGAACACCATCCCGAACCCCGACAAGACCCGTTCCCAGTTGCAGCAAGCTGCGGGGAGGTGGTGACCCGGTGGCCGCCGAGCTCGGTAACCCGTACAAGATCAGCGACAGTCAGGTGGTCGCGACGGCGATCACCTGCCTGCAGGCGCGCGCGCACGCCACCCGGCCGCTGGTGGTGGTTCGGATCTGGGTGGACTCGATCGTCACCGCCGCGGCGAACGCGCAGATTGTAATAATGCGGCAGACCACCGCCGGGACGATGACCCTCTTGTCTCCCGGACCGCTACCACTGCGACCGAACATTCCGACCGCCGGATTCACCGCCGGCCGGACCGCCAGCGCCGAGCCGACCGCCAGCGACATCCTGGTCGATGAGGCATTCAATATCGTCAACGGGTACCTCTGGTTGCCCACACCGGATGAGCAGTGGGTGATTCCGGCCGGCGGGTTCCTCGGCATAAAGTTCGGCGCCGCACCGGCGTCCACGACATTCAAGTACGGGATGAACCTGGTCGAGGTGGGTTAGTCCCGTGCCGGTCCGCAGCTACTACGGCCGGTTCAGGCGCCGGTACACCGCCGAGCTGGTCACCACCCGCTACGACCAGCGCCTGCACCGCCTCGACCCCGGAGGCCCGGGCGCGGACGCCACCCTCGCCATCACCGCGACGCTGACCGCGGGCGGCGCGGTCACCGTGAGCCGCACCCCGCCGACGTTCCCACTGTCAGACGACCTCGCCGAAGGCACGGGCACCCGCGCGCACGGCTCGCTCACCACGACGGCCGGGGACTGGCTGGTCGTCGAGATCATCGCGGAGAACGGGGTCACACCCGGCTCGACGATCACCCCGACCTGCCCCGGCCTGACCTTCACCGCACAGAACGACATCTCCGGTGCGATCCTCACGGACGACGTACGGATCCGGCAGTTCAGCGCACCGGACGCAGCCGGCGGCGCCCGCATCGTGACCCTCACACCCGGCGGAGGCGCCCTCAACTACCGTTCGCGGCTGACCGCAGTACGCGGGTCCGAGGGGCCGGGGACCGGCAAGGGCACCTCGGCCACCGGGCAGACCGTGTCGGTCGCCCGGCAGCGTGACCATTCGGCCGCCTTCATGGCGGTCGGGGACTGGTCGACCGGCGCGGTCGGTGCACCGGCCTGGACCCCGGACGGCGCGACCGTCGCATCCCAGCAGGGAATCGCCGGGACGTACATCTTCGGCCGCTGGGATGACACGGGCACACTCGCGACCGCCTCCCACGGCATCACCTCGCCGTCCTACACGACCCCGAGCGTCGCCGTCTTGGAGTTCCTCGGCGCAACGGTGGGCGCGAAGGCCGCCGATTCAACCCTCGCGGTCACCGCCACCCTGACAACTGCGGCTGATCGGACTGCGGTCGCGGGCGCCTCGATCACGGGTACCGCGACACTCACGACCGCGGCTGATCGTGCCGCAATGGCCGCGGCCACCCTCGCGGTGACCATCACGCTGACCACGGCGCTCACGAAGGCGATCTCCGCGTCCGCCACCCTGGCCGGGACCGCGACGCTCACAGGGGCGGCCGATCGGACCGCGGTCGCCAGTGCCACGCTCGCCGCGACCGCCACCCTGACGACCGTGCTGGCCGAGAGCGGGATCACTGCGGCTACGCTGGCCGGGACCGCGACGCTCACGGCGGGCGCGGCTATCGGAGCAGCGCCCACGTCGATCGACGCCAACCTGTCGGTCACGGCCACACTGACCGCGGCCGGGGCCCGTACCGCCTCCGCGAGCGCCGCGCTGGGTATCACAGCCACCCTGACCGCCTCCGCGACCCAGGCCCGGGCCGGAGCGGCCACGCTGGCGGTCGTCGCCAGCCTGACGACCACGCTGGCCGGGCCGGTCTCGATCGCGGGCACCGTCGCCGGCGTCGCCACGCTGACCGCGGCCATGACGCTGTTCAGTGCGGCCGGTCCCCCGTTCGTGCTCTTGGAGTCCGCGCTCACGGTGAGCACGACCGACCAGGGCCGGACCTCGGCGACGAACGGACGCGAGTCCACGCTGATTACTGGCTCGGCGCGCGAGTCGCTCACCTCGGCAAGCGGAATGCGGGAGTGAGCGCCAAATCGGGCCGACCCGGGACCGGCAACGCGCGGTACCGACGCAATCGGGCGCTCCTGCTCGCCGCCGACGACGTGTGCGGCATCTGCGGGCACCCGGGCTCGAGGACCGCCGACCACATCATCCGCCCCGCGCTCTGGGCGCTGCTCTTCCCGGATGACCCCGACGGATGCGACGACCTACCCAACCTGCGCCCCGCGCACGGCACCATGGCGCCCCGCGCGCCCGTGAACCGCTGCCCGACCTGCGGCCGTCTCTGCAACCAGTCGCGAGGGTCTAGGCTGCCAGCAAGCCGACCGCAGAGCCGGCAATGGTGAGGAGACCACCATGACCACCATGTCCCGCGTCACCATGACCCCGATCGACGCCAGTTACGCCAGCGCGGTCGGCGGCCAGGCGCCCGGCGTGATCGTGACTCCGTCCAGCGGCGACTTCGTCCCGATCTCCTCCGGCCGCGGCACGCTGATCAGTTTCCAGACCACGGGCACCGGCAACACGGTGGTCCTGACCAACCAGGTTGCCCCGGCCTACGGCACGGGCGGCAACATCACGATCACCCTCGCGGCCACCGACTTCCAACAGGTGTTCATCGGCAACGACGGGACCGACCGGTTCGACACGGGTGTGGGCACCGCGAACGCGGGCCTGATCACCATGACCTTCGCGCCGAGCCCGGCGACCGGCCTCACGATCCGCGCGGTCACCATCCCGTAAGCGTTTCAACTGTCGCGTTACGCCAGGTACCGGCCCGCCGGCGGTGCCGGGCAACACGCTGCGCTAGACGCAGGGTGCACACTGAAGCGAAAGACCCCCGGCGACCGCGTGAACGGCCCCGGGGCATGGCCAACCTAGTGAGAGGTCGACATGCCACAGCCTACGAACACCAGGCGCATCGCGGGCGCGGTGAGCGCGTAATGGGCGTCAGGGAATGGAACCGTGACCAACTGTTCCGCATCGGCGGACGCCAACTCGGCATCGCCACCGACACACTCGCGGGTCTCGTCGAGGCCCACGCCATCGCCACCCTCGACATAGGCGACGCCGGGAAGCGGATCACCGCGACCAGGCTGCTCACGATCGGTCCGCTGGCCCTCGCCGCCCGCAAGCGGACCGGCCACGCGTACGTGACCTTCGCGGTCGACGGCCGGGTAATCCACCAGGCCGAGGTCCCGACCGGGCGCGACCAGACGAAGACCCGGGAGTGGATCGCCGAATTCAACCGACGCGCGGCGTAAGCCTCCCCAGACTGCATAAACCACGGCTTGGAGCGCCGTTTTATGCGGTTATGCAGCGCCACGCGGCGTTTCTTGTAGTTACACGGCCGTACGTTACGCAGTGTAGCGTGGGGCGAAACGGACATTAGGGCACATGACCGTGCGTGATGCCCGTTTTGGGGGATGACCAAGGGCCTGACCAGGGAGTATCACGCTGCGTTATATCAGCCCAGAGATATAAATGGCCGAGGCGCAAGCACCTCGGGCAAGATCGATCCCAAAAAAATCACGCATGTCTATGTATTTTATGCGCTCAGGGCGTATACGTGCAGGTCAGAGGCCTGTGTCATGCCCTCATTGCTCATCAATCGCACGCTACACAGCGTGACACATCCACGTGCGTCCATGTCCACACCCAAGGCCACCCACTACCCACCGTCACCATGCACGGAGTGTGACACCCACCGTCGCCACCCCCCTGCCGTGCGAGCATGGTCGGGTGAGCGATACGTCCCGCCAGTGCCGCGCCGAGTACGAGCGTCCCGGCGGACGCGAGCACGGCGATCGGATCGTGCGCTGCGGCAAGGTCCTCGGGCATCGCGGCGACCACGAGGAGGCGGACGGCGGCGCGACATGGCACCGGGGGGCTGATCACACCGACCCCCGGGGGGTAGTTGTCGACGGCACCCTCCCGCCCTATGTGGTGTGGCGTTGTCCCGAGGTCGCGTGCGCGTACCGGGTCAACCGCTCCGACCCCGAGCAGCTTGGGCCGGTGGGTGGGTCCGACGTGCGCGTGGTCGTGGACCTGGCGCTCGGGCACTACCGGGAGCGGCACCCCGAGCTCGGCGTACCGCACAGCGAGCCGCGGACGGGTGGGCAGGGCTGGCCCGACGCTGGTATCGAGGCGTACGCCCAACGGGCTGCGCTACCCCGCACGTCGATGGTGGCTGCCGTGTCGGCCGACCTCGCCGCCATGCCCGTGACCCCGGGTGGCGTGCACGCCAGCCTGCGCGCGCTGGCCTCCTACCTCGCCGAGGCGATCGACGCGCACGGGGCCAGTGCGAACCCGGCGACCACGGCCCGCCTCGCGCAGGAGTTGCGTACCGTGCTGACCGACCTGGCCAAGCGAGACCGCTCGGCCGATGACGAGGCCGCCGACTGGGCCTCTGGCCTGGCGACCCCGCAAGCTCCGTCGGATACGTCGTGGGTCAAGACCACGGAGGCGACACCATGAGCGGCGTCGAGTTCACCGAGGCCTTCCTACGCCACGCCGCCGGACTGCCGCCACGCCTGCGCTTCGGGGATTACTGGCTCGAGCCGGCTCCGCCGAGCGAGGTCGACTGGTTCCACAACCCGCGCTACATCGTGCTGCGCGCCGCACCCGGCAAGACCCTGCCCGAACGGTACGAGGGTCGCTGGGAAGAGGTGGCCGACATCCCGCGTCGCCCCTTGCCTCTTCCGTCGGGGGCGGCTGAGGCGATCGGGCGTGCGACGGGCCGGTACGAGCGACGCGAGGACGGCGCTTGGGCCGAGGTCTACGAGGTCGACTGGTGAGCACGCAGGGCGGCTGGCCGGCGCAACTCGGTCGCCTGAACCTCTCCTGGTGGCGCGGCCGTCGCGCGACCGAGCGCTGGTGTGACTGCCCGGACGGGTCGCGGCCGGGCTGGATCATCTACGACGCGAACGGCTACCGCACGTGGTGCCCGACCTGCCGGGGCCGGCTCTCGTGAGCACGCTGCGGATCACCTCACTCCACTCGGCGGCGGAGACTCGCCGCGGGCATACCGCGCGCTGGCCCGCGTACCTCGGCGGCGCCCGACTGGGCGGCCGGTTGATCGGGATCTATGTCCGGATCGGAGATCGGGCCGCGGTCATAGCGGTCTATCCGAAGCGTCGCCCGTGACTACGCTGGCCGCCGCCAAGCGCGCCGCTCGAGGTGGCTGCCCGCCCCGCTACGGCACCCCGCGCAGCCCGGAGCGTGCCACCCTCGGCCCTCGTGTCGCCGAGGTCGCCCGCGCGCTGGGTACCCCGCTCATGCCGCACCAGCGCAACATGCTCGACGTGTCTCTGGAGATCAACCCGGAGACCGGCTACCTCGCCTATCCGGAGGTGGTCTTCGTCGGGCCGCGCCAGGCGACCGGCAAGACGTTCACGACCCTGCCGCTGATGACGCATCGGTGCATGGGCTTCACGGCTGACCTCGCCGCGTGGGTGGCCCGCGAGTACGGGATCCGGATCCCGCCTCCCGGCCCGCAGCGGGTGCTCTTCCTGGCTCAGACCGCCGACGACGCGCGGGTCAAGTGGCGTCGCGTGCACATGGCCCGCCTGCTGGCCAGCCGGTACACCCGCAACCAGTTCGTCGCAACCTTGACCCAGAACAAGGAGGCGTTCACGTGGGTCAACGGCTCCATCTGGACACCCGGTTCCGCCACCGCGCTCACGGCCGGCACGGGCGACACCCTCGATCTCGCGATCCTGGACGAGTACTGGAGCCACAAGACCAACCGTGCGGAGCTCGGTGTGCGGCCGGCCATGATGACCCGGCCGTGGCGGCAGTTGTGGAAGTGCTCGATGGTGCCGGGCCTGTCGCGGGTGCTGCCGGATGAGTGGAAGCCGCTGCGGGCCGCGATGACCGCTGGGCGGGCGCGAGTCGAGGCTGACGTCCGTGAGGGTGTCGCCTATTTCGAGTTCTCCGCGGAGGAGGGCCTTGACCCCGGCGACCCGACCACGTGGTGGTCCTGTCTGCCCGCGATGGGGTCGGGCACCGTCCGCGAGCGCACCGTCCGCGAGGACTACGACCACTTCCGCGAGGACGGGCGCCTGATCGACTTCGAGGCCGAGTATCTCGGTTGGGCGCCCAAGGCGAGTACCCCGCGCTGGCTGGTCATCGGTGAGCGGGCCTGGGCCGACCGGCACGACCCGAACAGCCGGCCTCTGGACCCGATCGCGCTCGGTGTGGCGAGCACGCAGACCCGCTCCTACTCGTCGATCGGGCTGGCCGCGCTGCGTGAGGACGGCGACGTGCACGGCGAGCTGATCGACCGCCGGCCCGGGGTGGACTGGGTGCCGGCGCGGCTGATGGAGTTGATCGAGTCGTGGGAGGTCTGCGCGATCACGATCAACCCGGCGGGTCAGGAGTCGAGCGTCATCGACGAGACCCTGGCCCTGATGGACCGCGCCGGGCACACGATGCCGCTGTTCAAGCCCAGCCTGCGTGAGATGTGCGCGGCGTCGGCCCGGGTGCTGGACGCGTCCGGCGAGCCGCTGGAGGAGCCGGTCATCCTCGACGACGACACGGAGTACACCCCGGTCGGGCTCTGGCACCTGGGGCAGTCGGAGCTCAATCGGGCGGTCGCCTCCGTGGTCAAGCGGATGTCCGGCGCGGCGCTGTGGGAGTTCGACCTGGGCGGTCCGACCGACCCGCTGCGGGCGGTCACGGCCGCCTGGTGGGGTGGCGTCAAGGTCGACTGGCCGGGCTCCGGCTACGACATCCGTGGCTCGCTAGGCTGAGGGTCATGGAGTCTGTGGCCACCGAACAGAACGTCACGGAAGCGCGTTTCGTGGCGGCTCGATCACCTCGCCCGGACCTGCAGCTCGACCTTGCGTGCACCATCCTGCGGATCGAGCAGGCGCACGCCGCGTCCAACGAGGTCCTCGCCGCCCACCTGCTCGAGCGTCTCGCCACCTGCGACGCGCCACGGCTCCGCGGGCACCTCGACAATCGGGGCCGCGGCTACCTGCGCATGGCCCTCGAGGATTGAGCCGAACACGACCCGATCTCGGCAGGTCTACGCTGTCCGCATGGCCGTGAGTGGATCGAGCGGTACACCCGTGTTCCTCGTCCTGTCAAACACGGGCGCGATCGTGGAGACCCTGCTCGACGCGTCGAGCGCCGTGCGCCGGGCGGTCGCGCTCGGCGGTCTGATCGTCCCGCTCACCGCGACCGACGACTTCCGGGCCGGCGCGCAGCACCGCCGCGACGTCCGCGCCGCACCGTTCCGCCCGGTCCCGGACGTGCGCTGATGGGCATCCACGGTGAGCGGTATGTGATCGAGCACCAGGACGGGGCCAAGGAAGAGTACGCGTGGATCACACGCTCCCACATTGCGGACGGCGTGCTGCACCTCTGGTCACAGGGCGGCGAGGGCGTCCGTGAGGAACACGTGGCCTCCTACCCGCTGACCGCGTTGCGCAAGTGGACACGGACAGAGCGATGAGGTGGCCGCGGTGGCTGGGCGGCCAGCGTCGAGACTTCCAGAGCGTGACGCCGGCCGGTCAGATTCCGCCGCGCGGCGGCTCCCGCCAGGGTTCGATCCTCGTCAACGAGGACACCGCGATGCGGCACAGCGCCGTGTGGGCCTGCCTCCGCCTGCGCGCCGACCTGATGAGCAGCTTCCCGCTGCACGTGTACCGCGACGTCGAAGGCATTCCGGTCAGCTGGCCCCGCCCGCCCGTCCTGGTCAGCCCCGGCGGGAAGCGCTGGAAGTACCGGCACTGGATGTGGGCCACGCAGCATGATCTCGACTCCACCGGCAACGCGATCGGCCTGATCACCGAGGTCAACGCGCTGGGCCTGCCGGCGCGCATCGACCTGCAGCCGATCCGCACCTGCACGGTCATTCAGCGCAAGGGGATGACTGAGCCTCGCTACAAGATCGACGGTGTCGAGTACACGGCCGACAAGGTCTGGCACGAACGCCAGTTCCCGGTCGCGGGCCTGCCGGTCGGCCTCTCGCCGATCGTCTACGCCGCCTGGTCGATCGGCGAGTACCTCTCGGAGCAGCAGTTCGGCCTGGACTGGTTCGGCGGCAGCGCCGTGCCGAAGGCCCGCATGAAGAACAAGGCGAAGGTGCTCAAGCCGGAAGAGATCACGATCGCCAAACAGTGGTACCGCGACGTGATCCAGAACGGCGACCTCCTGGTCCACGGCAACGACTGGGAGTACGACATGATCCAGGCCGAAGAGGCCGGGCTGGCCTGGATCGAGGCGCGCAAGTACGGGCTGGCCGACGTGTGCCGGTTCTTCGGCTGTCCCGCCGATCTGGTCGACGCCGCAGTGTCCTCGGGCGGGACGATCACCTACCAGAGCACGCAGCAACGCAACCTGCAGTTCCTGATCATGCAGATGAGCCCGGCGGTCACCTGGCGCGAGGACGCGCTGAGCGACCTCCTGCCGTCCCCGCGGTACGTCAGCCTGGACACGGACACGCTGATGCGGATGGATCCGGTCACTCTGGCCGCCTTCATTCACGCACGGATCGCGGACCGCACACTGACCCCGAACGCCGCCCGCCGCGATTACTACGGCCTGCCACCGCTGACCCCCGCCGAGGAGGCCGAGTTCGTCCGGCTGTTCGGCGAGCCGCGCAGCACGCAGCCTCCGCAGAAGACCGCCGGCGTGGACGTCCCGCACCAGGTACGCGACACGCTCGACCAGTGGATGAGCGGCGCCGCGCCGGTCTCCCCCGCCCCGATGGGAGCAGGCTATGAGTGAGCAGTCCGATCGGATGCGCGGCCTGATCGAGCGCATGGTCGCCCGCCACGTCACGGCACTCGGAGACCGGCCGGTCTACCCGTCCGAGCTCCCGTTGCTGGCGACGCGGCAGCTGCCGTGGTACTCGATCCGAGCCGCATCGAACGCGGACACCGGGGAGGACGCCCCGCCGCCGGCCGACCCCGAGGTGGCCACGATCTACATCTTCGACGAGATCGGCGGGTCGATGGGGGTCAGCGCGAGCGCGCTGGTCAAGCAGATCGACGCGATCACCGAGCCCACGATCCACGTGCGGATCAACAGCCCCGGCGGGTCGGTGCGCGACGCCATCGCGATCTACAACGCGCTCAACCACCACCCCGCCCACATCGTGTCCTATGTGGACGCGCTCGCCGCGTCGGCCGCGACCGTCATCGCCTTCGCCGGAGACGAGATCGTGGTCATGCCCGGCGGTCAGATGATGTTCCACGACGCGAGCATGCCGGGCGACGGTAACGAGGCCGACTACCTGCGCATGGCCACCTTCCTCGGCCGGCAGAGCCAGAACGTGGCCGACATCTACGCCCTGCGCACGGCGACGCGCTCGCCCGAGCTGACCGCCGACGACTGGCGGGCGATGATGCTCGAAGAGACCTGGATGTACGGCCAGGAGGCGGTCGACCTCGGCGCGGCCGACCGGTACGACACGTCCTCGGCGCCGAGCGCCCCCGTCATCACGGAGCCGGACCTGGCCGAGCGGATGGCCCGCTCCCACGATCTGTCGAAGTTCCGCTATCGCGGCCGCCGCAACCCCCCGCGCCGGCCGGGCGTGGGCGCCGCGCGCAAGCCTCCCGCGCACGTCGCCGCACGCTCCCGCGAAGTCGCGCAGGCATGGGACGAGATCCGCGCCGGGCGGGTGGCGCCGAGTCCGGCGGACCTGGCCGGCGCGGCGGCCGCCCGCGGCGAGGCGGTCGAGCGCCGGGCCCACGCGCTCGCGCAGGAGGGCCGCTCGGTCCCGGTCCTGCGCACCTCGGAGCGCTTCCGCTCCAACCTCCTGATCGCCCGCGCGGAGGCGCCGACCGGCGTCGGCCCGGCCCGACTGCAGGGGTTCAACTCGAAGCTGCAGCGCGCGGCCACCGTCTCGCGGGGCGGCAAGACGCTCGAGCACATCGCCGGCTACGCCTCGATGTACGGCCAGAAGCACCGCTACGAGATGTGGGACGAGCACGGGCCCTACTGGGAGCACGTGCGCGAGCGGGCCGGCGCGAAGAGCCTCGCCAGCAACCCCGACGTCGCGTTCCTGACCAACCACAAGGGCGTGACCATGGCCCGGACCCGGGCGGGGACGCTGGACCTGGCCGACGACGACACGGGCCTGGCCGACGACGCCTACGTGAACCCGGAGCGCCGCGACGTCCAGGATCTCCTCCTCGCCATCGACGACGGGGCGGTCACCGAACAGAGCTTCGCCTTCATGGTCGACGAGGGTCGCTGGAGCGACGACTTCACCGGATACGAGATCATCCAGTACAACATCGACCGGGGGGACGTGTCGGCGGTCAACTACGGGGCCAACCCGTATACGTCGATCGCGGCGCGCGGCCAGCTCATCATGGCCGACCTGGACCGGATGCCGACCGGCCTGGCCGAAGCCGCGCTGCGCCGGCTCTCGCAGCGCACCGACGTGGCTTCACGACTCCTGCGTGCGGCCGAGCCCGACCAGCCCGTCGAGGCCGAGCGGGCGCCCGGGACGATGTGCCCGGAGTGCGGGGCGGTCGTCCCGCCCGGCGCCGCGACGTGCCCGAATTGCGGCCATCAGATGAACGCCGCGCAGCCGTCTTCGCTGGTCACCCGATCCGACGAGCCGGAGCCGGTTGCCACGGGGCGTAGGATCACGCATATCGAGGCGCTGTTGGCCGACGACCTGTAGAGGCAGTCAGACCGAAACGCCGTCCCTCCCGGGCCCCGATGTGGCTCACGCGGACGGCGTTTGGCATTCAGACCGACGTCGGCGGAGGCGGGCAGGCCGGTACTCAGACCGGACGCGCTGATCGATGCACGCGGAGCAGGAACCCATTCCTGCGACGTGAAGGACGGCCCCATGCCGACCACGATCGAGGACCTCATCCTGAGCGCTGAGGTCGAGCTGGAGCAGGCGCAGAAGCTGCGCGAACGCTCGGTCGCGGAGGCGACCAACATCCTCGCCAAGGCGAAGCGCGAGGGCCGGGCAAACCTGACCGCCGACGAGGACGCCGACGTGGAGGCCGCGCTCAAGCGGCGAAACCAGGCCGGTGTCGATATCGAGGGTGTCAACCACAAGCTCACCCGCATGCGCAACATCGCCCAGCAGGAGGCCGACAACGACCTCAGCCTGATGGAGCGCCGCGCCGACCCGGTGACGAGCACGGCCACCCGTCCGGCCTACGACCAGGTGGCCCGGGTGGGCCAGGAGGCGCGGACCTACAGCCCGGAGTCCGACCGCAAGGGCGCCATGTTCCTGCGCGACGTCACCCGGCAGTTCCTCTACCGCGATCTCGAGTGTGAGCAGCGGCTGAGCCGGCATATGCAGGAGGAGCGCGTCGAGCGCGGACAGTACCTGCAGCGGACCGCGTCGAACACCGGCAACTTCGCCGGCCTGACCGTCCCGCAGTACCTCACCGACATGTACGCGCCGCTGGTGGCCAACCTGCGACCGTTCGCGGACATCTGCAACCATCACGATCTTCCGCCGGACGGCATGACCGTCAACATCTCCCGGATCACCACGGGCACGGCGGTCGCGCTGCAGGCCACGGAGAACACGGCGGTCCAGGACGGCGCGATCGACGACACGCTGCTCACGGAGAACGTGCAGACCGCAGCCGGTCAGCAGACCCTCTCCCGGCAGGCGATCGACCGTGGCACGGGCGTGGAAGAGATCACGATGGACGACCTCTTCCGCCGCTACGCGACCGCGCTCGACTCGACGCTGATCACGCAGGCCACGACCGGGCTGGCCGCGGTCAGCGCGTCGCAGTCGTTCACCACGGCCTCCCCGACCGCCGCGCAGACGTACGGCGCGCTGGTCTCCGGGGCGGCCTCGATCGAATCCGTGCTCCTCGGCTGGGCGCAGCCGGACACCGTCGTGATGCACTCGCGGCGCTGGTACAAGCTGCTCTCGGCGGTCAGTGCCTCCTGGCCGATGATGTACTCGCAGAACCCGGCCGACCCGGTGCAGGCGCTCGGCGTCAACGCGGGCCTCGGCTACGCGAAGGGCATCCGGGGCGTGCTGGCCAATGGTCTGCGCGTCTGCGTCGACAACAACATCTCGACCGTCTGCCTGGCGACCGCGCAGACCGGCGGCACGCAGGACCAGATCTACGTCGTGCCCTCGCAGGAATGCCACCTCTGGGAGGACCCGGCTGCGCCCGTGTTCATCCGGGCGGAGCAGCCGGCGGCCGCGAACCTGGGCGTCCTGCTGGTGCTGTACGGGTACTTCGCCTACAGCTTCCGCCGGTTCACCAACGCCACGATCAACATCAACGGCGCCGCTCTCGTCCCGCCGGTCTACGACGGCACGTGAGCCGACCGGCACGACCAGGAAAGGACGACAGCATGCCACCCGTCGAGAAGAAGGACAGCAGCAGCAAGGCCGACCCCGCCGACCAGCGGGCCGCCAACCGCGTGGTGGACGGCGAGACCTCCACGTCGAAGGAAGGTGCGCCGGTCGGCGACGCGACCAACCAGAACCAGTCCGACCCGGGGTACATCCCCGGCGTGGACGAGGAACCCGCCCATCCCGTGCAGCACGTCCAGGGCCTCGCGCAGGACCTGCCCGTGTCGAACGCGCGGGTGGACAACCTGGCCAAGCACCTCGACGCCTTCAGGGAGACCAACGGTGACGAGATCTTCGACGCGGCGTACGAACAGATGAACGCGCGCCGGAAGTCCCGCGACGACGGCGAGCCCGAGTCGACCCGCTTCGACGACGCCGCCGTCCAGCAGGCCAGGGCGGACGAGGAGCACACCAAGGCGGCCACCTCGCGCGCCGAGGGCGGCACCCGCCGCGACGCGGCCCCGACCGGCCGCGCCAGCTCGTCCGACGTCAAGACCAAGGGGTAGGCATGGCCACGCTCACGCTCGCCGGCACGGTCACGCAAGTGCGCCCGTGGCCGGCGGGCGGTGCGTGGAACAACGTCGCAGTCGTCAACAAGGTCGCTCAGAAGAGCACGACCTACGGGGTCACGCTCGGCGTGGGCTATGCGATCGCGGCGCTCGGCTGCCTGAACCAGTGGATGAACGCCTCAGGCGAGTACGGGGTCTGCACGCAGACCGCCCTGGCCCAGGAGAAGCTGCACGGCCTCGGGCTCGAGGCCTCCGAGTCGGGCGGACTCTCCACCGCGCAGACGGGGACCGGGGTCAGCACGAACGTGATCGACCGTGGCGGCCAGTCGGGCGCCGGGCAGGTCGTGATCGTGACCACGGTCGGCGCGACCCCGACCTGTACCTACCAGCTCGAAGGCTCGCCGGACGGCACCACCTGGTCGCCGCTGTCCTCGGCGGACTCGGGCACGCCGACCGCGTTCTCGACGGCGACCTTCACGATCACCACGGCGACGACCACGACCCGGATCATCAACCCGGCCGCGACCGCCGCCCGCTTCGTCCGGTTGACCTACACGGCGAACACGAACGTGACCAACACGGCAACCGTCCAGGTGGGGACATGAGCACCTCGACATTCCAGATCATCCTGCTGATCGAGGTCGGCATCATCGCGCTGACCGCCCTGGTCGCACTGTTCCGCGGGCACTGAGGAGGTGACGGGGTGAGCCTCATTCGCGTACTCAGGACAGCCAAGGCCACCCTGAATCGCACCTTCTACATCGACGAGTTGCCCACCGGGGCGACCGGCAACGTCGTGGTCACGGTGAGCCGGCTCGACGGCACGATCGTCGAGGGCCCGACCAACGCGACCGGGCCGGACGCGAACCAGCTGTACACCTACGTCTTCGGCGGGCGGGATGTGGTCGACGAGCTGATCGTGTCGTGGGCCGCCACGGTGTCCGGCGACGCCATCGTGATCGACTCCGATCACATCCAGGTCGCCGGCGGCTTCCTGTTCAGCCTGAGCGAGGGCCGCGGGGTGGACACGGTGCTCGCCTCGCAGAGCAAGTACCCGACCGCGCGACTCATTCAGGCGCGGCTCGAGACTGAGGACGAGTGCGAGCGGATCTGCGGTCAGGCGTTCGTGCCGCGCTTCTGCCGCGAGGTGGTGGACGGGCGCGGCGAGTCGTTCCTCAAGCTGCGCTGGCCGTGGATCCGGGCGATCCGCTCGATCTCCGTGCGACCCACACCCGGGAGCGCGTACGCCGCGATGACCGCCGGGCAGCTGGCCGTCGTGGTCGGCGGGGACGACGGCGTGATCCGCATCGACGCCGGGATCTCGTGGCCGACGACCGGCTACTGGTGGGGCGCGGTGTGGCCGATGGGTCGCAGTAACGTGATCGTCGAGTACGAGCACGGCCTGGACTACGCCCCGCCGGACCTGGTGCGCGGCGCGAAGATCCGGTTCAAGTCTCTCGTGCTGCAGCCGACCAGCGCGCTGCCCGACCGGGCCGAACGGATCGCCACGACGGAGACCGGCGTGGTCATCCTGGCCAGCCCCTCCGAGGATCGCACCGGCATCCCTGAGGTCGACGCCTGCTACGGCCGCCACTCACGACCCGTGCCGAGTTTCGGATGAGCGACCAGACGATCGACCTCGGCGACGGGCACCGGCTGACCTTCCACCGGTGGGCACCGGACCGCGCGCTCAACCCGCAGTACGACGACCTGCCCGACGTCGAGCGCTACGGCGCCTCGATCGAGCACCGTCATCACGTGACCGGCGTCCAGCACACCGGC
>Ga0070695_100000925_pt1 | contig 15825 bp, 12 predicted proteins | sample KBSK1252metaG_FD_65471 | JGI IMG/M metagenome (GOLD analysis project Ga0070695, IMG submission 65471) | Corn, switchgrass and miscanthus rhizosphere microbial communities from Kellogg Biological Station, Michigan, USA - KBS K1-25-2 metaG | ecosystem: Host-associated > Plants > Roots >...
ACAACGGGGCTGCCTTCCCGGGTCGGCGATAGATCGTTTCTCCGAGGCCGAGGAACGGAAGAGAAGCGGGAAGCGCATAGAGAGAGGGGCGAGCGAATGCCCATTGGACCGCTGTCTTGCCCAACTGCATCAATCCAGCAGGAGACTGGGTCTGGATCGCCGCACCCGCTTCCGTGGCAGCGGGAATCAGGTCGTCGGAATGGACGAGAAGCGCTCCACCTCCGCCAGCGGTCAGTCCCTTCCCTCGACCGAAGCTCAGAATCGCAATACCGCCGAATGACCCAAGAGGACGGTTGTCATACCTGGCTCCCACCCCTTGAGCCGCATCCTCGATAAGGATTGCTCCCGAACGATCGGCAAGCGCTTGAGCCTGACGGAGATCTACCGGATGGCCGTAGAGATGCGCGACAACTACCGCGGTGGCTCCCCGGCCCAGGGTTCGCTCGTAGGAGTCCCAATCGGGGCCGAGGGTGAATGGGTCCATGTCGTAGAGCAGGACGTCGACACCGGCTCCATCCGTTGCGGTCGCGAGGTCATAACAGCAATACGCTGGAAGGGCGACCGGTCCCTGACGGATCCGCTGTGCCGCGCGAAATGCGAGCGTGAGTGCGGTCGTCCCGCTGTCCGTGAGAATCGAACTGTGGGGGTGAAACGTGGTGTTGATCCAGCCAAGAACCGCCTCTCTTCCCTGGCCCTTTGACCCCAGCGCGCGCGCCCCAGACAGGAGTGCTTCCAGTCGAAGGGGGGAATGGACTGGAGGGAGGCGGCGGAGCCTCACGGGATGTAGCGCACAATTCGAGGACCCAGGGCAGTCGCGACCGGAAGTGGAAGCCGGCGCCAGAGTCGCGGGCCCCAGGAAAACGCTCCATGGTCCGGCGATGGAGTCGCCGTCGTGTCTCCCCGACCCTGCTGGTACCACCACAGTTGCTCGTCGCGGGAACCCCACTGGCGCTTGAATCGATGAGTGCCTGAGCCCGGGGTGCAGCGGCCGAAGTTGAAGAGCGTCAGGCCCTGCTCCATCGCCCGTTCCATGAATGCCCAATAGAGCAGCATGTTGGGGGCAAGCTTGTTGTAAGCGTAGAGCGACGAGGCCCAGGTCATTTCGAACTCCCCACCCCACCGGAAGCCGGCGCCGCAGGCGACCGGTTTCTCTGCCAACCACGCGCAGCCAAACCAGGCATCGGGAAACGAGTCGGCGATGGCTTCGAAGAACCGGCGAGGTTGAGTCGGCGTCCCCAGATCCCGCATGTGCGATGAGAATACCTCGAAGAAGGGACCGACCTGGTCGCGACCGAAACGGACCTCGACCCCTTCCTTCTGGGGCCGCCTGATCTGGCTGCGAAGCTTGGAGTCGAAGCTCTTGAAGAGTGCCTGTGATCCCTGGGGTGGTAAATCGAGCACGACGGTGATCTTGCGATGGGAGACGGGAAGATCGAGCGGCAGTTCCTGTCGGCTCCGGAGCTCGAGGAGCTTTACGCCATCCGTGGCAGCCCGCGCCGCGGCGGCAGCGGCGAGGGCCCGAACCGCCCCCGTCGTGCCTAGCGGTCCGCCGTAGTTGAGGAATGGGAGCGAGACGAGGTAGTGGCCGAACAAGACACTGCGAACCCTGACCAGAGGCATTACTCCTCCGATCGTGCCCTGTTCGTCCCGGGCCACAAGATAGATGCACTCATGCCCAAAGACCTCTTCGAAAATTCGACGCCAATCGTAGAGATGGAAGTGAGTCCAGCCTGTAGTGTTCCGCACGACCGCATCCCATTCGGCGGAAGACCCTTGAAACGGCTCAACCTGGACCCTCACGCGCTGGCGCTCTGGTCGGCTCGTTGGGCTGAAGCCGCCATCTGAGGCAAGTCTCCGAATCGTTTGCGAACGCTGGTCCAGCGGAATTCCTGCAGCAGGCGTTCGAGGAGGGGGAGTGTACGAGCCAACCCGCCGTAATGACGGCGCCGTGTGAGCCAGCCTACCTCGAGCCGGGGCTGGTCTACATCAACCTCCCACGGATGGACGTAAAATATGGCCGTAGCACCTCGCTCCGCGTAGTTGCGGAAGGCTCGGCGAATGACGCCAAAGGGAAATTGCCGGAGGTAGCCTCCGCCGGCGGCCGGGGTCCTGAGTCCGAGGACATGAGTAACGGTCATTGGCAGCTCAAGCAGACTGCCGGAATCCCGGACGATGACGTGCGGCACCATAGCGGCTCGGGCGTAGCCGTAACCTCCTGGGCGCCAAATAGGAAACAGGCTGGAGTCGTAACGGTAGCCTTCCTCCAGCAAGACATCGAAAGCCCATTCCAACCCCGGAAGAATCGAGAAGGTCGGAGCCCGAAAGCCAAGGATCGCTTCGCCGCAGGCATCCTCCAGGGTGTGCTTCGCCTCCCGCACGTCCTCCCGAAACTGATCCCGAGTCATCGTGGGAATCCGGCGATGCCAGAACCCGTGAGAGGCGACTTCGTGACCGGCTCCGGAAATCCGCCGCACCAGCTGGGGGAAACGACGTGCCACCCATCCCAGCGTGAAGAACGTGCCATTCGCGCCGTGCCGAGCCAGGAGGTCGAGCAACACATCGGTGTTTCGCTCCACCCGGCTGGGATAGGAGTCCCAATCGGCGCGATCCACGACGCCCTCGAACGCGCTGACCTGGAAGTAGTCCTCCACGTCTACAGAGAAGATGTGGGGCGGGTTGAGAATGGGCGGGAGTAGATGAGTCTGGAGCTGGGGCAAGAGGGTCAGTGAACGGTGAATGGGGAACGGGGAACGGGGAACGGTCGGAATCTAGTTGCGCGGAATTCGGCCGTCAGCCGTCAGCCGTCAGCCGTCAGCTTTTCGAAGGCCTCATCCCGAGCATAGCGAGGGATCTGGTGTCCTCGCCCAGGTGAGGTGCTTGCAACAATGGCTGACGGCTTATGGCAAAACAAACCCCGGGTGTTTCCACCCGGGGCTGGGGACGTGAGAGTCTTGAGGTGCTGATCAGGCCGCGGGCTGGTTCTTCTTTCTCCGGCGGAAGAATCCGACACCACCCATGCCAGCGAGACCAGTGGCCAGCAGCGTCATGCTGACAGGCTCGGGAGTAACCGTGGTGCAGGTGGCCGCGCGTCCAGCGGGGCTGACGCCCGTCATGCACTCGGTCGACTTGCCGGTTACGCCGTCAAACCCGCGGAGCGAGATATCCGACTTCGCCGGATCCCAATTGCCACCGGTGATCTGGAACGAGAACCGGGTCCACCCGCTGTTCGACAAGCTCGTGGAACACGGGCTGGTGAAGATGCGAGGACCGGTGGTCGGGGTCTGAGCCGAGCTGGCGCAGCCACTCTTGATCCCGGCCGTCTTTGCGGCAGAGGTGGCAAGATTGAAGTCCACGCCGAACATCACGGAGCCGTTGTTCTTCATGTGCCACAACCCCGGAGTGGGCTGCTTCCCGTTGTTGGTCGGGCCGCTGACAGTCATGCTGCCGGTAACCGCATCGATTCCGGCCGGGACATGGTAGAACCCGATGCCGTTAAAGATGGTGCCAGCATTGCTCTGGGTGCCGTAGCTGGCAGCGGTATTGCCCGAGAGGTTCCAGACATCAACCGTGACGTTGTTGCCGACCACGGTGATGCGAACCGCCGCACAGGTAGTGAAGGAATCGCCGCCGCATACTCGATAGCTCTTGAAGCCGTCGGCTTTGGCGACGCCGGGCAGCGCCATCAACAGCGCCGCTGCGGCCAGGAAAAGCTTACCCCGGGTAACCATTGTACACCTCAAGTTTATGTTGAGTCTCACGCCGTCCACGCGTGTCTCCAGCCTTTGATCCCAAGCCACCCGAACGCCAAGGGGTAACCGACGGCCTGTACTAACGACTGCAAGATCGAGCGATTCAGGCCGACTCGGAGCACCGGATCCGTGACCGATGCAGTTGCAGCCCCGATGTTCCTCCCCAGCAAGACCCCCGTCACAATCACCCAAATCGCCAAGACCAGCAGGAGGATCGAAACCACTCTCAGCGTCCCCCGGGCCCCCCGCGCCACGGCAGATCCAAAGACAAGCGCGAGTCCGACAGCTAGCAGTGGAAGGTGTTCAAGAGTTGTCGTCGCCGTGCCGAATTCCCATTCGGCGTTACCGAGCAAGGTCGGATACCAAGCCAGGACCAGGTCGGCTGCGGCCACCACCGAGAAGAGCCACCCGACACCACTCAGAAGGGACCACGCCGTTTCCGGCGCCGGCGACAGTTCTGCTCGCCCCTTCCCTTCCTGAACGAGAATCTTGGCGCTCATCGGAGCCCCTCTCTGAGTGCCACTCGTCCACGGTACCCTGTACAAGCACCGTTCGGGCCAGCGTTACGACGCTGAAATATTCTGAGCATGTTGTTGGGAGGCATAGATTTACTCCAAATTCCAACGTCTCGCTAGATGGTCAAAATTGACGGCTGTTGTGGTTCTGCCACAACAACTTAGGCCTCATTGCGGCCCCGTCATCAGTGGCGGCTGAGGGTCCGACGCCAGCTCCAGATGCCGATCCAGAGAAATCCGACCGGATAGATCAGGATCTGGACTGCCGCTTTTCCGACCGCCTTCTTGATCGCCGTGAGGGCAGTGGGGGAGGGGGCGGCGCTGTACGCCTGGGGGACAACGGTAGCGTACAACCCGGCTGTCAGCCACATGAGAAGTGCAAGAAAAATACACACCAGTGCGAGGGAACGAACCCGTCCCCTGGCACCGGCGGCCAGCCCGGCGGCCATCAGGAAACCCAAGCCCAAGCCGAAAATCGGCACGTTATCGAAGAACTCGCTCCCCGTCCCAAACTCCCACTCGATGACCCCAATTCGAAGGGGAAAGAGCGGGGCGAAAAGGCTTACTCCTCCCACGAGCAGGAAAACCAGGCCAAGGACGGTGAAGATCTGCCAGGTCAGAGTGAGCTCTGGTGAATTCGATCGGTTGGGAGACACGGAGGGTTTCCGTCTAGGGTCAGTTAATAGTCACGTCTGCGTCGGCCCGGACTTTGAGCTGCCAGGTTGATCCGGTCGCTGGTACCAGAACGCCATTCCCCGACAGCGTGCCGCCGAGCGGAGCGGGGGGAGCTGGAGGACCGAGGTTAGGATCGAAAACCACATCCAACGGTCCGGAGCCGTCGTCCACCCGGATGACGAAGTCGTTGCCGACGGTGGAAGTATCAATGATGGTCGCGCCGGTAACGGCAACGAGAGCCGCATCGAGCAAGCCTCCGTCCGCAGTCGCCGCGATATGGGTGGAAGCGCTGACCGCCGGCGGCGGTGGATCCCCGGGATTAATCAGGAAGTACGCGAAGATCTGCGCGTTGTTGATCACCGGCTGCCCTCTCCGGCTCCCCACCGTTCCCGAAATTCGAACGCTGTCACCCGGCGCAGAGACCACGCCTGTCGCGTTGGTCAGGCGAATGGTCCCGGAGGTATCGGAGACGTAAGCGGTGGTGTCGGAGAAGGTCGTCCGACCGGCCAACACCCCGGCTTTGACCAGTACCCGTGTCCCTCCGGGCAGACCTCGTATTGTCCGAATGCTGGAGATCGCAAAGCCGAAACTGGCGGCGATGCTCTGAGCGCCGCCCTGCGCCGTGATCGTGACCTCGGAGGGAATCGCACCGGTCGCGACGAGGGAGTCCCCCCCGAGTCCGGTCGTATCCACCACCACCGTATAGCGACCCACGCTGATACCCGTGAAGTCGACCAGCCCGCCCGCGTCGGTGACGCCGGTTGCGACCGGAATCGTTCCGCCTGGAGGAACCAGGTTCACCTTCACTCCGGCAAACAACGTATCGGGGGCGTTGAAGGTCCCGGACCCGTCCCGGTCGAAGAACGCACCGGCATTGATCACGTTGATCGCACCGACCCCATGCGAAAGGGATTCCCCGGCATTGTCACAGGCGAGGCTCAGGCCGGCGGCGAGACAGGCAAGCGTGAGAGCACGCAGCGCGGTCATGGAATCAGTACCCCAGCCGAAGCCCGATCCGGACCACGCGGCCCTCGCCGCGGCGGATGAGCAGTTTTCCGAAGTGCGGATTGGCGACGAGGGGTAGCACCACGTTCCCCTGCGCATCGGTGGTGATGCTGCCGCTCGGATCAATCAGCAGGAGCGCACGGTCAACCAGTCCCGTCTCAGTGGCGACCAGGTTGAAGGCATCGAGAGTCACCTCGAGGTTGCCCGAGGAACCCATGGGAATCCCCAGGCTGGCACTCAGGTCCAGGGCATGATTCGACGCCTCGCGGCAGCTGTTGCGCTCCAGCAATCCCGCCTGGCCCTGGAGGCAGGCATTCCCGGAGACCACACTCGACATCCCAGGGGTATTGAGATCGAGGTAGGCCGGATCGTTACGGCCCGACCCATCGCCGTTGGCATCGACGCCGTCGCGGAAGCCGGGAGTGAAGGGCAAGCCAGACCGGAAGCGATAGCGGAGGCCGAGGCCAATAGGATACTTCCCGGCGGTACGATAGGCGGCACTCACGCGCGCCCGGTGAGGAATGTCGAAATCGGAGCGTCCTCGAATCCACTCGCTGCCCACCGGATCGTTGGGGAAGGGACTCAGTTGATCCGCGGGATCTCCGGTCGCCGGCGCCGATGCCCAGTTGTCGGTCGTGTGGGAATAGGTATATGAGCCGACGAAGGAGAGCCCGGTGAGAGGACGCCGCGCGATCTCCAGTCCGGCCTCGTAGTAGTCGGAGAACCCAGTAGGCGCCATCTCACTGACCATGTCGAACGTGCTGAACCGCCGGTTGCTGCCCGGGCTGGCCGTGATCATGCTGCCCTGCTGCACCAGCGTTCCGTAGATCGGGCGCCCTTCGGAGGTCGACGCCAGCGGCGCATTCGGAAGGTTGATATCGCTGCGCCTGAGCAGGTAGTCGGTGTGATGGTACCCGCCGCTCAGGCTGATGGCCACTCCGGAGCTCAGCGTACGCGTTACGGCGCCATCCAGCTTCGCGGCGCGAGGCGCCTCGTAGCGGTTGTCGATGAAGGTGATCCGGTCTCCGACAAACGGAGCGGCGGCAACCGTATCGGGATTGACCGGCCACGAGCTGAAGGTCCCCTGCCCGCGGCGCACCCGGAGGCCACCGTCCGCCACAACGGCCTCACTGAGGGTGGCCGGGTCGAGTTGCCCGTAGCTGAGCGATCCACCAGCCCGGACAATCCACTCCTGCTTCTGGTCAACGTCCCATACCAGACCGAAGCGGGGCTCGAGATTGTCCTGGTCGTTCGGCATGAACTGGTTCTGCCGATTGAAGGCGTTCTGGAACGCGGTATTCGGGTTGATCGGGTTGTCGCTGGACTTGGTGGGAAGCTTCTGCCGGCTCCACCCGATGCCTAAGGTGACGACGATGCCACGATCCACCGTCCACGCGTCCTGGCCAAACAGCCCCCAATCCGTCGTCCGGAATTCGGCGACATCGGAGGAGGAGACCGTCCGGAAGTAGGTGCCCTCCGCATTCCCGAACTGGTCCAGATCGCCAAACTGGAAAATCCCGTCGCGCCCGTAGGTGTAGGACTGGGTCCAGGAGGTCGAGGAGAACTGAAATCCAGCCTTGAAGATGTGGTTCCGGGCCAGCCGCGCGTGGAAGGTCTCGGTGATGTCAAACGCATTGGCCTTGAAGTTGGCCGGCGTAGCCGGCGCGGAACCGATTCCCGCGGCCTCACCGATGAAATAGGTAGTGGGGAGGCTCGGCCCGGCCCATTCGCGATTGGTGGTGCGATGGGCGAATCGAAATTCGTTGCCGCTGTTGAGCCACATCGAGGTCAGCGTCAGCCCGCCAGAAAAATCGCGCGCGTCGAGATCGGTGCCGAAATTGGTGAGGACATCCTGACCCAGGATGGGATCGTCTTCCTTCCATTTCGCAATCGAGAAGCGAGCCATCAGGTTGTGCGTCTTGGTGGGCGACTTGGACAGCTGCCAATCCAGACGAGCACCCCCGGAGCCACCCTTCCAGCTCCGCAGGGTTGGCTGGGTGAAGTTGTCGACTGTTTGTCCGAAGCTGTCGTTGGCAATCCGGGCGATGCTGCTGCTGAGGGAAACCGGCGCCCCACCGAAGCTCGCGCTATCCTCAGCCCAGGGGGCGGAGGACGGCTGCTCCAGGTCCTGATAGTCGAAGCCGGCGACGAACTGTGCCGAGTTCTTGATGAGGGCACCGCTCACGACCGCTCCGGCCTGGATCGACGTGACGGAGGAGTCGGCAGGGTTGTCTTCAGTCGCGAGGGCCTGTTTCCCGCTGAAAGTGACGTAGGGTTGGAAGCGGAAAGTATTGCTTCCTCGCCGGCTGTAACCGCTCAGTGTAGTTCCCGGCCCCCCGCGCCATTCTCCATCGAAACTGTTCTCGATAACCTGAGCCTGCTCGAACATGCTGCGGAGATACACCGGGCTGCCGACCGGCTCGGTAGGCAAACCGGGGTGACGGAGCCAAAAGCCGGGGAGCCCGTCCACGTAAATCTTGCTCTGTGACTGCGGGAGGCCTCCAGCCATCTGGGCGTAGCCCCAGTGTCCATCACGGGGTGCGGAAATGATGGAGGACCCGCGGCTCAAGTCGCTCAGGTCGCTGCGCCATGCCGAGGTCTTCAATTCCCGATCGTTGAAATACTGCCCAATCGAGGTCCCGGTAGACGGCTCTCCCCGCTCGGGATAGGGGATTTCCTCGATGCTCGTGATCGGAGGCGGACGCCGCGTGAGAGCGATCCGCAGCTCGGTTGTGCGGCCGGCGAAGACCCGTACGCCGTTCTGACGGACCGGCTGGTATCCCGCCAGTTCCACGAGCACCGAATAGGTGCCCGGCGCGATGAGATGGAGGTTGAACCGACCGAGGTAGTCCGCCTTGAAGGAAATCCGGGAGCCGGTGGACTGGCTGAGCAACGTCACTTGCGGCTTCCCGATGGGCGCACCTTGTGGAGATACCACCTCACCGACGACGCGTCCTTCGGTGATACTCTGAGCGTGAATAAGGCCGGGAACCGTCCCCGCTAGAAGTGCGAGGACTGCGGCCAAGATACGCGAACGGGCACGCAATCCTGCGGATTGGGCCATGAACTGTCCAGATAGGGGGAGAATGCGGACTACTAGGTGTTGATGGATAGTGCAGTTATGATGCCCACCGCGCAAGACGGATAATCCTTTGAGGAAGGGTGTGACCCGACAAACAAAAGCGGGCTTGATCTGCACTGCGCTGGCGCTCTGTGTCATCGGCTACTTCACGCTGCTGCCGATGCCGGAGCAAGCGGCTGCGGTTGCCGAAACCTCACCCTGGTGCATCGTCAGGTGCGGTGATCTTGGGCTGCTCGACATCATCCTCAACATTCTGCTTTTTCTTCCGCTCGGCATCGGCCTGGGTCTGTTGCGGGGGACCCGAGCCGCGGTGGCGATTGGGTTCGTGTGCAGTGTCGCCATCGAACTGACCCAGCTTTTTCTGATAGCGGGCCGGGACGCGAGCCTGCGCGATGTGATCACCAACACACTCGGTAGCGGACTCGGCGCATCGCTAGTGACACTCTGGCGCCCGATTCTTCAGTGCCAGGCCCACACTGCCCGCCGCCTCTCAACGATCGCCTGTGTCGGTTGGCTGGCCGTGCTCGGCGGAACCAGCTTCGCCGTTGAACCATCCCTGCCTCAATCCACCTGGTACGGACAATGGGCACCGGAGCTGGGACAATTCGACACTTTCCCGGGAACCGTCAGAGACGTCCGCCTCGCCAAGATGTTTCTCCCCGCTGGAATACTGGCCAACGGCAGCGAGGTCCGGGACACGCTTCTCACCCAACGGTACCGACTGCAGGCTTCGGCGGTGGTGGAGGGATCCACCGAACACGAGGCGCCGATTTTCTCGATCTTCGACGATCAGCAGCAGGAAATTCTGCTGCTGGCTCAGGCGGGTCACACCATTCATTTCCGAACCCGCACGCGCGCCGCCGACCTCGAGCTACGAAGTCCGTCAGTTCGCCTGGAGGGATTCCCTACCGAACCTGGCACTCCAGTAGAGATCACCATTGTTCGGGATGGGCCGAGCCTTTCGCTTTCGATCGACGATTCACGGGGTCAGGGGCACTGGACCAGCCGAACGACCGTCGGATCCGGTTGGGCCATGCTTCTTCCGTGGGAGTATGCCTCCGGACGCGAGGCCGCACTGGGCTCCTTACTGTGGCTTGGTGCATTGCTGATCCCCGCCGGCTACTGGGCAGGACGCTGCGGCGCAGGTCGGGCAATGCCGCTGATCGTGCTCGCGACGATCGCGGCGGGATTGATTCTGGTTCCAAGGATGTTCGGGATGGCGGTTTCCCCCTGGTCGGAATGGGTGGGAAGCGTCGCTGGTGCGGCCACCGGCTGGTTGGCCGGGCGCGCGATGCCTAGCAATGGCTCATGAGGGAATGGGCGGTTGGAATCCGACCCCAGGGTGAGCCCCGAAGGGGCGATAAGATCCATTCGCGAGTTCGAAACGATTCGCGAGGTCTTTCAAGAGCGTAGATTTCCATCATGGCCCTCCCCTTCAGGCAGCGCATTCTCCTGGCCCTCGTGCTCGTGGGCGTGATCCCGACGTCGATCGCGCTGATCGGATGGGTGCTGGCCGTGCGGGGGAACAATCCGGCTACCGCAACCCGGGCGGCCGTGGAACAGCTGAGCGTCACCGGCAGGGACCTGGCCCAGACGGTGGATTCAACCCGGCTCAGTCCGGCCGAGCGGAAGGCGCTTTCCTCTCACCTCCGGGAGCTCAATCGGACATTGAGCCGGATGCAACGGGCCGAGGCGTACGCTCGGTATTACTACGCCGGCCTCACCGCTGCAGTACTCGCCCTGGGCCTGCTCGTCCTTTATCTGTCGGTTCGTGTGGGCGGCTACCTCTCCCGGCAATTGAGCCGGCCGATCGACGAGCTAGTCGGATGGACCAGCCACATTCTTCGAGAAGACCCGCTCCCTCCAGATGAGCCGCAGCGTGGCGCACCGGAATTCGCGGCCTTGCGCCGCGCGCTCAGGGAAATGGCTTCGGGCCTGGCCCAGGCGCGGGCCCGGCAAGTTGAGGCGGCGCGGTTACGCACGTTCCGCGAGGTCGCCCGACAGGTGGCGCACGAGATGAAGAACCCGCTCACGCCGATCCGGTTCGCGGTGGCCCAGCTCTCCCGCTCGGCGACGGCGGTGCAAAAGGAGCCACTGGAAGTCCTGACGGCGGAAGCGGGACGACTCGAGGCGCTGGCGCGGGAATTCACCGAGTTCGGCCGGTTGCCCGAAGGTCCCGCCGCCGAGGTAGATCTCGGTGAACTGCTCGCCGAGCTGGGACAGACCAGTCTGCCGCCAGGGATGGAGTCGAAGCTGAGCGTACAGCTCTCCACCCCCCGGATCGTGGGGCACTACGAACCGCTCCGGCGAGCCTTCAGCAATCTGCTTCGCAATGCAGCCGAGGCGTGTGGAGGCAGCGGCACGGTGGAGCTCGAGGTCGGACCACTCAACGCGAGGGGCGCACGGGTCGTGATGCGAGACCATGGGCCGGGTGTCCCGTTGGAAATCCGGGACAGGTTGTTCGAGCCGTACGTCACGGCGAAAGCCGGCGGCACTGGTCTTGGCTTGGCGCTGGTCCGCCAGACCATCGAGGACCACGGTGGCACCATCCGACTGGAAGACACGCCGGGCGGTGGGGCGACATTTGTGGTGGAGCTGGCAGGAAGGAAGACGGAAGACGGGAGACGGGAGAGGGGAACAGCCTGAAACGTAAAGATGGAAGAGTCTCCGCCACCACCTAACGCCCCGCGTCCAGAATCCTGATCCCGTCTATCTTTCCCTTCTACCTATGTCTCATCGGATTCTGATCGTCGACGACGAGGCCAACATCCGGCGGATGCTGGGGGCGCTTCTTCGTGCTGAAGGGTTCACGGTGGAAGAGGCGGGGAACGGCCATGCGGCGTTGCTCACCGTGGAAAAGGCCGAGCCGGACGTCATGTTTCTCGACCTGATGATGCCACCGGGCCCGGATGGACTCGACACGCTCCGGAGCCTCCGGGAACGCCGGATTGAAGTGCCAGTCATCATGATGAGCGGCAAAGCCCAGCTGGCGGACGCCGTGCGGGCGACGCAACTCGGCGCCTTCCAGTTCCTGGAGAAGCCGCTCAGCCCCGAAGCAGTCCTCGTCACCCTGCGCTCGGCGATCGAGCTGGGGCGGGCGCGCACGCAGAATCGCGCCCTGCAGGAGGCGCTGGGCCAGCGGCAGGAGATGGTCGGCGCCACCTCGGCCATTGCCCAGGTTCGGCAGCTAATCTCCCAGGTTGCGACCACCGATGCCCGGGTGCTAATCACAGGAGAATCGGGCACCGGCAAGGAGTTGGTCGCGGCCGCGATCCACCGGGCGAGTCGTCGATCCCGCGGACCATTCGTGACGGTCAATTGCGCGGCGATTCCGCGGGAACTGGTGGAATCAGAGATGTTCGGCCACGAGCGTGGCGCATTTACCGGAGCGCACGAACGCCGGCTGGGCCGGTTCGAGCTGGCAGACGGCGGAACCCTGTTCCTTGACGAGGTAGGGGATCTGAATCTCGAGGCCCAGGCCAAGCTGCTTCGCACTCTGGAGACTGGCGTCCTTCAGCGGCTGGGGGCCGAGCAACCGACCGCAGTGGATGTTCGGGTGGTATCCGCGACCAATCGCAAGCTGGATCGCAGCGAGGCCGGCGGCACCTTCCGGGAAGACCTCTACTTCCGGCTCAACATCTTCCCCATTCACCTGCCGCCGCTCCGCGAACGGCTGGATGACCTTCCTGCCCTGGTCGCTCACCTTGCGGGACGGGTTCGGCCCGGCAAGCCACAAACATTCACCCCGGTGGCGCTCGCGACGTTGCGAAGCTATCGCTGGCCGGGGAACATCCGGGAACTCGCCAACGTGGTGGAGCGGCTCGCGATTCTGGGCGGCGAAGTAGTAGACGAGCATGCGGTAGGACGAGTCCTCCCCCTGGGAGGAGCCGGCGGCGATGCGATGCGCGCCGGAGATAACACCCGTGCCTCAGCCGGCCAGCTCGAGGTTCAGGCCAGTGCCGCTGAAGTCGACGGCGGTCTCCCCCTGGCCGAAGCACTCGATGCCCACGAACGGCAACTGATTGGCGCGGCCCTCTCGCGCGCAGGGGGCAACGTGGCGGAAACGGCCCGGATGCTTCAGACCGACCGCGCAAACCTGTATCGCCGCATGAAACGGCTCGGCCTCATTTCCAAAGAAGTTGGCGGAGAGTGAACGTTCCGAGTTCCGAGTTCCGAGTTCCGAGTTCGGGGCTCCACTTGCCGCTTATTGGTTTCCAGCTGTTGCTCCGCGCCCTCTCAATCGTTCTCCTCACCATCCTGCCGGCGAGTTTCGCGGTCTCCACCGCCCTCGCGCAGGACAGCGTCATCGTCATCGATCCCGACGCTCCGGTCTCCGATTCCACCGAACGTGGCGCGCTGCCTCCGGAAATCCTCTCCGAACTGCTCGAGGACTACAACGACTCGCTGAGCATCCGGTTACCCGGCGGGATCACCGTCCCACGGGGGAGCATGCTCGGCGGCAAGATCGCGGCCTACCGGGGCAGCGTGCACGTAGCGGGCACCATCGAAGGATCGCTCACGGTCATCAACGGCGACCTGGTAGTGGATTCGGGCGGGGTGATCCACGGAGACGTGCTGGTGGCTGGAGGAGGAATGACGGTAGCCCCGGGCGGAGTGCATGATGGAGAGGCACGCGTCTACTGGGACGCCGCCCCGGTCTATCGAGAGGCGGACGGCACACTCGCCCTAAGGGAGCGACGCCGTTCAGTCGGCGAATTGGCGACGGCTCAGCGCACCTTCGCGACCGGGAAGGTGAAAACCACCCTTCGCCTCACCACGGGCCAGACTTACAACCGCATCGAGGGTCTCCCGATCGTCTTCGGGCCCGCGTTCGAGTACCGGCCCTCCCACGACATCTTCATGCGGCTCGACGCACGGGGGATTTTGCGGACGGCGGGAAACTCCTCACCCTTCCGCGACGACTTCGGCTACTCGGTGCGGGGCGACATCCGATTCAACGCACCACGCGGCTTCGGGATCGGCGGGCGAGTCTACAGCGAGATCCGGGGGATCGAGGAGCACACACTGCCGAAGGACGAGATCGGGTGGTCGGCCTTCCTTCTCCAGCGTGACAACCGGGACTACTTCGACGCCCAGGGAATAGTAGGTAGCCTCTACTTCTTCCCCAGCCGGCGGCTCCGGATCGAAGCCAACGTGCGACATGAGTGGGAAGGCTCGGTCCGGGCCACGGATCCCTGGTCCCTGCTTCGCAACTCAGAGGTCTGGCGACCCAACCCGCTCATCGACGACGGTCACTATAACAGTGCCGGAATCGGCATCGAGTACGACACCCGAAATTCAGGGGCCGCGACTACCCGCGGCTGGTGGATCCGGGGAGGAGTCGAGCGGGGCACCAGCGACGACGTCGCGCCGGTCACGCTCCCGACCGCCGTGCGAGATCCGATCCCCACGCACAGTTATGACTACACCCGGCTGACGCTCGACCTCCGTCGCTATAACCGACTCAGCGCGGACGACAGGCTGAATCTGCGACTGTGGGCCGGGGGCTGGCTCGGCGGAGATCCATTGCCGGTGCAGCGACGACTCTCTCTGGGCGGACTCGACCTGGTTCCGGGATATGAATTCCGGGCCGAGACGTGTGCGCCGGCAGGATATGTCGATCCCGCGAACGCGGCACTCTGTGACCGGGCGATCTTTACCCAGGCGGAGTTCCGGCATCGCCTGCCGATTCGACTCGGCTATACCTACCGCGACAAGAACAACCGTGAGCTGGACCGGTTCCTCGGCATTGACGAGGTGTACCTCGTCCTGCTGGGCGACGCGGGCAAGTCCTGGCTTACGGGTGATGGACCGGGAAGAGTTCCCAACAACCGCATCCCGTCACTCGACGAGTGGAAGGCCGACCTCGGCGTGGGCGCCGACGCCGGGTGGATCGGCGTCTATCTCGCGAAAGCAATAACCGACGGGGAGCCAGTCAGGTTCTTCATCCGCCTCGAGCGGCGGTTCTGATCGTGAGCGGGGAGCGGTGAGCGGTGCGTGGAGGGGGGCAGTCGGAAGCCGCTGGCTGATCGGCATCGCCATACTCTTCGCCGTTGGGGCCGAACCGATAGCGGCGCAGGATACGACCGCAGTTCGTCTCGATGTGACTCTGGCTCCAGACTCCGCATCCAACGGCGGCCGGGCACCCATCATTCGCACCTACAACCTGCTGACCGATACGCCGTGGCTCTCGATGCTGCGGTCCGGCTTCCCGGTACGGCTGCATTACCGGCTGGAGGTCTGGCGCTCCCGGTCGGGCTGGTTTGACCAGATCGCGAGGGCTCAGGATTGGGACGTGGTAGCGCGACACGAGCCCCTGCTGGAGCAGTTCACCGTTACGCGACTGGTCGGCCGTAACCGGGTCGAGAACCGTTACGCGACCCCCGGAGCGTTGGCCGCGGCGCTGGGGCTTTCCTACCGGATCAAGGTCACACCCACCCAGCAGGGCACTTACTACTACGTGGGCTCACTCGAAGTCACGACCCTGTCCGATTCCGATCTCGACGAACTGGAGCGCTTCTTTCGGGGCGAGCTGCAGGCCGTGCCCGACAGCCAGATCAGCGGCACGACCGTGGGTCGTGGTGCTCGCCGTCTGATGTTGCGGCTCGCGGGCTTGCCGAGCTTGAAGCTGACGGGGAGGTCGGACAGGTTTGAGGTGAGGTAGCGGAAGACGGGAGACGGGAGAAGGGAGACGATACCCCGCTAAAATCCGACCCTCCGCGGGCATTGCCCTGGAGGGTCGACTTCCTTCTCACGTCTTACTTCTCACTTCTTACGTTCTTCAGTGCTTCGCGGTCGT
>Ga0070695_100000928_pt1 | contig 15797 bp, 13 predicted proteins | sample KBSK1252metaG_FD_65471 | JGI IMG/M metagenome (GOLD analysis project Ga0070695, IMG submission 65471) | Corn, switchgrass and miscanthus rhizosphere microbial communities from Kellogg Biological Station, Michigan, USA - KBS K1-25-2 metaG | ecosystem: Host-associated > Plants > Roots >...
TGGACGCCACGACGACCTACGACAAGCTCTGGTACGGCAAGTACATCGTCATCGTCCCGCAGGGCTGACCCCCGACGGGTCGCTCACGGTGCGGCGATCGTCACCTTCTGCCCGACCTTGAGGAACGTCACCTTCAGGTCGATGACGATCTCCTGGAGCTGGCCCGAAACCCGGCCTCGACCCGTGATCGTCGCGGTCCCTGACAGGGGCTTGCCGTCCGCGTCGATCAGCAGCACCAGCTTCGAATCGGTGATCGCCCGCTCCGTCAGGTTGCCGGCCGGGATCATGAGCGGGCTGACGATCGCGGATGCCATCTGCACCTGGTAGGCGGTCTTGCCGCCGGCCTTCGTCGGGCCGAGGTAGGTCACATCCGGTGGAGCATGGACGGCGGCGAAGGCCGCCATCGAGTTCGCCGGGCCGAAGGCGGCCAGACGCACCCAGGGCTCCGATCCGTACTTGATCCAGCCCTTCCCGCCCACGGAGCGGTGCTCGACGACGTAGCGCGTGCCGCTCCTGTAGGTGAATGTCGCCCGCACGAGCACGTCTGCTCCATTCACCTGCAGCAGGCCCTTGCTGATCGCCAGGATGTCGACGGTGTGGCGCGACTTGCCGGTGAACGTCGCCTGATAAGAGAAGCCGTCGTCGGTGACGAGCGTGAAGAACTTCGTCAGCGCGGCCTGGCCCGGGTCCCGGCTCGCGACCGGCTTCGGCGATCCGACCACGACGCTCGCCGTGGCCTGAGCGGTCGTCGACGGGCCCGGCCCGGTCGGCGTTGTCGATTGACCCTCGCAGCCGGCGAGCGCGAGCGCCAGCAGCAGTCCTGCAATGGCCCTGGTCCGGCTCCGTCCCCCCACGACCGTCAGCCGGCCTTGCCGGTCCCGAACTGGCGGTCGCCGGCGTCACCCAGGCCCGGCATGATGTAGCCCTTCTCGTTGAGCTGGCGGTCAAGGGCCGCGCAGTAGATCTCGACGTCCGGATGAGCCGCGCTGACGGCGGCGACTCCCTCGGGGGCGGCGATCAGGTTGACGAGCTTGATCCGGACCGGCTGGACCGCGCCCCATTTCTTGAGGACCTCGATGGCCGCCGTCGCGGAGCCGCCGGTCGCCAGCATCGGATCGAGGATCAGGCACAGGTCGACCGAGGCCGAGTCCGGCAGCTTGTTGTAGTACTCGACCGGGCGAAGGGTCCGCTCGTCGCGGAACAGGCCCAGGTGCCAGACCTCGGCGGTTGGCATCAGCTCGAGCATCGCGTCGACCATCCCGAGACCGGCCCGCAGGATCGGCACGAGGCCGATCCGATCGCCCAGCTCGGCCGCCTCTGTCTCCTCGATCGGGGTCCGGATCGTGAGCGGCCGGACCCGGGCATCCGCCAGCGCCTCGTAGCCCAGCAGCCAGGAGAGCTCGCGGACGACCTCACGGAACTTCTTCGGCTCGGTCCGCTCGTCGCGGAGGACCGCCAGCTTGTGGAGGACCGCCGGATGCGTGGAGACATGGAGGGTGGGCGGCAGCGGCAACGGGTCCTCCGGCTGGGCCGCGTCCGGAGCGCGGCGACGTCCGAATCCTAGCAAGCCGCGTCGCGGCCGCGGGGAGCCGCGGCCGGATCCAGCGTCGAACGACCCCCCGTGGGCACCCAGGCGAGCCATTCGATCGACCGGAACCGACCGCTCCGCGGACGCTATCGGCGCGCGGCCGCCGCGTCAATGGAATCATCGACACTCGCCGAACGTCGGCCCTCGCGAGGGCGGGTCGCGCGCTATCCTCGCCTGATCGTGACGACGCCGCGAACCCTTCCGCCCGCGCCCGCGACCGCGACCGGGGCCGCAACCCCTGCGAGCCCTGTTCGCCGGCCGAGCCGTCCCGCCCCCAACCGGGTCGCTCGCAAGGCCGCGCCGGTCCTGGTCCGTCAGATGCGCAGCGGGATCGAGGAGAGCGTCCACCGCGGCGACGTGGTTGAGGTGGATCCCGAGGGCAGGCTCGTCCGCGGGCTCGGCGACCCGGACCGGATCGTGAATCTGCGGAGCTGCGTGAAGCCGTTCGGGGTCGTCACGCTGATCGAGGCCGGCGGGATCGAGGCATTCGACCTCGAGCCACCCGAGCTCGCGCTGATGGCGAGCTCCCATTCGGGGGAGGATCTCCACGTCCGCACGCTGCAGGGCATGTTCCGCCGGGCCGGCGTCAGCCAGGCGCTGATCGCCACCGGCGCCGAGGGCATGCCGCTCGATGCCCTCACGGCCGCCCGCCTGGCCCGCGACGGTGAGAAGGCCAGCCCCGTTCGCCACATGTGCTCGGGGCAGCACTCGGTGTTCCTGCTCCTCTCGCGCCTTCGTGGCTGGGACCCCGAGGGATACTGGCTTGACGGGCATCCGGCCCAGGCCGCGTATCGGGCGGTCATTGCCCGCGCCTTCGGGACGACGCCCGGCCGGCTGCGAACCGGCATCGACGGATGCGGGGTGGCGACGTACGCGTTCCCGCTGCGAGAGGTCGCCCGCGCCTACGCCCTGCTGGCCGATCCGTCGGCGGCGCCACGCGGCGATTCCCGCTCGTCCCTCGCCCCTGCCCTCACGCTGGTCCGCGATGCGATGCTCGCCCATCCGGAGATGGTCGGCGGCACCCGCGACCGGCTGGACACGTCCGTGATGAAGGCGGCGCCCGGCCGGCTGGTCAGCAAGGGCGGCATGGAGGCCCTGCGCGGGCTCGCGGTGCTCCCGGGCCGGGGCGGGACCGACGCGGCGGCGTCGGGGATCGCGATCAAGATCGAGGACGGCGACGGCTACGAGCGCGGGACCTGGGCGGCCACGGTCGAGGTCCTCGCCCAGGCCGGCGTCCTCGACGGGCAGGCGCTCCGCGTGCTGGCCCGCTACCACCGCCCGGTCGATCTCGATCCGCACGGTCGGATCGGCGCCGAGGCGATCCCGGAATTCGACCTGGCGCCGCTCGGCGAGCTCGTCTGACGGGCGGCGCGATCGCCGCCGTCGATGCATCCTTCGGCCGATGACTGGCAGCCTCGATCCCTGGCGGACGCTCGGCCTGACACCCGGCGCCTCGATCGACGAGATCCGGCGCGCGTATCGGCGCCTGGCCAAGGTGAACCACCCCGACGCCGCCGGCGAGGCGGCCCTGCCGCGGTTCCTCGCGATCCAGTCCGCCTATGAGGCGCTCGCGGGGCCGCGCCGCGGTCGCCGGCCGGGAACGCGACCCGGTCCGGTCCCGGCGCAGGAGCCGTGGCGCGCCGATCCGGAGCGGGCCCGGGCTTCGACCGGCACGGACGGCCGGCGGCGGCCGGCACCGGGCACGCGTCCGGATCGGACGACCGGCCCGGGGCCGACCGCACGACGAGGCGCCGCGGCCAAGGGTGAGCCCCGGACGGACGAGGGACCGGCCGCGGGCCGCTCGAAGGCGGGTCGGGCGGACGAGGGCGGCGCGGCCGGCGCGGCGGGCGCGTCCCGGCGGACGAGCGGCCGGCGTCGGCAGCCCAACCGGGCGACGCCCGGCTCGACGTCGTACGACGCGGCCGACGAGGAGCCCTTCGAGCCCGGCTGGACCGGGGCCACGTGGTACGGCGCGTCGAGCGGCACCTACTGGACGATCAATCCCAAGGAATACGCCGACCCGCGCAAGCACGGCCCGGAGTACCAGCGCCGAGCCCGCCGCTCGGCGAGCGGCCGCTGGATCATCGACGACGAGCCGGGAGAGGCGCCCGGCGTGGGGGAGCCGTCGCCGGAATCGTCCGCCGACGAGCCGGATCCTCGCGCCAACCGCCCGCGCCGCCGCCGCCCCGCCGCCGCGGCGGCGTGGCCGGACCACATCCCGGCCGATGAAACGGCGCCCGGGTCGTCGTCGGCGGGTGCCGAGGGCGCCTCGTCGGCTGCTCACCGTCCGAGCTGGACGTCGGCCGGCCGCGAGCCGGGCGAGCGCGCTCCAGGCGGGGGTCGACCGCCGTCTCCGCCCGGTGGGGTCCGTCCGTCACGCGGCCTGCCGCTCGACGGGTTCGCGGCGCCGCTCCTCCGGTTGCCGACGACGCCGGCCGGCCGGCTCGGGCTGGCGCTCCTCGGCTGGCCGCCGCTCGGCGTCGCCGCGGCCACGGCGGTCGGCGAGTCCACCGGGTGCGGCCGGTTCGCGGCCTCCTGCGCCGAGGTCTTCTCGCCGGGCACGTGGATCCTCCAGATCGCGATCGTGCTCCTCCTTCTCGCGCTGCCGCGGCTGGCGGGCTGGTCGGCCGTGGGAACGCTCGCCGCCCTGGCCGCGGCGATCCCGACGGCCATCGCGCTGAGCGCGGGCGGGGGGTCGCGCCAGCCGGAGGCGAGCGCCGGCGTCCTCCTGGCCGTCCTCGGCCTCGCCTACGTCGTCGGCGTGGCCTGGGCGATCGCCCGTCGCTGGTGGCCGGCGGGCACGAACGGCCGCGTACCATGACCGCGATGAGCAGCCGCCGCCACGACGCCCACGACCTGTCGAGCGCTGCCCAGGAGTACCTGCTCGGGCTTCGCGTGATGGCCGGCGACGGCTCGCACGTCAAGGTCGCCCAGGTCGCGCGCAAGCTCGGCGTCTCGACCCAGGCCGCGAGCGAGATGTTCCGCCGCCTCGTCGCCGACGGGCTCGTCCGCCAGGCCGACGGGCGCGACCTGATCATGACGAGCGCCGGTCGGGCCGCCGCCGACGCGATCTTCCGTCGGCACGCCCTGCTCGAGTGGCTGCTGACGTCCGTCATCGGCTTGGGCTGGGCCGAGTCGGACGAGGAGGCCGCCCGGCTCCAAGGCGCGCTCTCGCCGCGGGTCGAGGCCCGCCTGGACGAGATGCTCGGCCATCCCGCGACCTGTCCCCATGGCAACCCGATCGACGCCGAGACGGCCCGCCAGCGGCCGGCGGGGACGCCGCTCAGCGAGATCGAGGGCGGCTCCCGCGCGACGATCTACCGGATCACCGAGGAGGCCGAGGAGGACGCCGGCCTCCTCTCGTACCTCGAGGCCCGGGCGCTCACGCCGGGGGCTTCGATCACAGTCCTGGCGCGCTCCGAATCGCTCGACTCGCTCACGCTCGACGGACCCCGCGGCCGGGCGACCCTCGGGCTCAGGCCCGCGTCCCTCGTCCACGTCCTGCCGGGCGACGCCGACCCGGACCTCTTCCATCGCGTCCCGGCTCCCTGAGCGATGCCCGACCCATCGATCCGCGTCCGGATCGCGCCCAGCCCGACCGGGCCGCTCCACATCGGTACCGCCCGAACGGCCCTGTTCAACTACCTCTTCGCCCACCACCTGGGTGGCACGTTCCTCCTCCGCCTCGAGGACACCGACGTGGCCCGCGGGACCGAGGCATACGAGCGCGACATCCTCGAGGGGCTCCACTGGCTCGGGATCACCTGGGACGAGGGCCCCAACCCGACCCTCGACGGCGACATCGGGCCGTACGCGCCGTACCGCCAGATGCAGCGCCTGGACCTGTACCGCGAGGCCTCGGACCGGCTGCTCGCGGCCGACCTCGCCTATCCCTGCTACTGCACGCCCGAGGAGCTCGCAGCCGACCGGGCGGCCCAGGAGGCCGCCAGGCAGCCGCCCCGCTACGTCGGGCGTTGCGCGGCGTTGACGCCGGACGAGCGTGCGGCGCGGGAGGCCGATGGTCGCAAGCCGGTCACCCGCTTCCGGGTCCGGCCGGGCGTCATCGGCTGGAACGACATCGTCCGGGATCGGATCGAGATCGACACGGCGAACATCGGCGGGGACTTCGTGATCGTCCGCACGGACGGCACGCCGCTCTATCACTTCGTCGTGGTCGTGGACGACGCCGCGATGAAGATCAGCCACGTGATCCGGGGCGAGGACCACATCGGGAACACGCCCAAGCACATCCTGCTCTTCGAGGCGTTGGGCTATCCGGTCCCGGAGTTCGCCCACCTGCCGCTGATCCTCAACCCGGACGGCACGAAGATGAGCAAGCGCAAGACCCAGACCGCGGTCGACGACTACCGGGCCGAGGGGTTCATCCGGGAAGGGCTCGTCAACTACCTGGCCTACCTGGGCTGGAGCCCGGGCACGGAGGAGGACGTCCTGCCGCTGGACGAGCTCGTCGCCCGCTTCGACATCACCAAGGTCCACAAAGGCGGAGCGAAGTTCGACCGCGAGCGGCTCGAGTGGTTGAACGGTCAGTGGATCCGACGCCTCGAGCCCGACGACCTGGTCGACCGGCTCCGCCCGTTCCTCGAAGCGGCCGTCACCGACGGACGGATCGAATGGCTGCCGTCCGACGACGAGGTCCGGACCCTCCTGCCGATCGTCCAGGAGCGGCTTCCGACGCTCGCCGCGATCGTGGACCTCGTCGGATTCCTGTGGACGAACGAGCTCCGGATCGACCCGACCGTCCTCGTCCCCAAGCGCTGGGATGCCGCGACGACACGAGACGGCCTGTCGGCCGCTCGCGACGCCCTGGAAGCGCGCGACGCGGTCACCTGGGAGGCGGACGAGCTGGAGCCGCCGCTTCGGGCGATCGCCGAGAGCCGCGGCTGGAAGGCGGGCGACCTGTTCATGGCGATCCGGGTGGCGGTCACCGGCCGGACGGCGACGCCGCCGCTCTTCGACACCCTCGTCGCCCTCGGTCGGGAGCGGACACTCGCCCGTCTCGACGCCGCCCTGGCAGCCGTCCCGGCCCCCGCCTGAGATCGGCGCCTCGCGGCCGAAACCGTGCGTTAACACGGCTCGATAGGATGAGTGGCGAATGGCACGAACCATCCTCGTCGTCGAGGACGAGACCACCCTCCGCGAGACGCTCGTCGAGGCGCTCGAGGTCGAGGGATTCCGGGTGATCGCCGCGGCCGACGGCCGGGCCGCGCTGGCTCGTTTCCGGGCCGATCGACCGGACCTGGTCCTCCTCGATTTGATGCTGCCGGAGCTGTCGGGGATCGAGGTCTGCCGGATCATCCGGGCGGAATCGGGCGTGCCGATCGTGATGCTGACGGCCAAGGACTCCGAGCTCGACAAGGTCGTGGGCCTCGAGCTGGGTGCGGACGACTACGTCACCAAGCCGTTCAGCCTGCGCGAGCTGTCGGCCCGGATCCGGGGCCTCTTCCGCCGCTCCGAGCAGGCCGCTGCCGGCGATGCAGCCCCGGCGGTCGTGGACCTCGGTCGCGTCCAGATCGACCTCGCCGGCCATCGGATCCTCCGCGACGGCGAGGCCGTCGCGATCAAGCCGAAGGCCTTCGAGCTCCTGACGTTCCTGCTCCGGCATCCCGGGCAGGCCTTCACCCGCGACCAGCTGCTCGAGCACGTCTGGGGCTACGACTACGCCGGCGAGACGCGGACCGTGGACGTCCACGTCCACTGGCTCCGCTCGACCCTCGAGGACGACGCGGCGGCCCCGCGCTTCATCCATACGGTGCGCGGCGTCGGCTACGTGTTCCGCCGCCCGGCCTGACCGCAACCGTCAACGTTGACGGGTCGAACATCCGCCGTTGATCAGCCGCTCCCAACGTTGCGGGCATGACGGTCGTCGTTCGCCGCGGACGGGTCATCGCCGAGCCACGTCACCGCTCGATCCGCTTCGATCGGATCGCCCCGGTCGACGCTCGGAGCGAGGCGGCCCATGACCTCGCCCGAATCGCCCTCGACGTCGTCGTGCGAGCGGTCGACCCGGCGTCCCTTCCGCGACGCTGGTCGACCCCTGCCTTCGCCCGCGAGGTGGCCGCGGTCCGGGCCCACCTCGCGCCGATCCGATCGCGCGCCAGCCTCGCCGACTGTTTCGGCCGAGAGGCGTCCGTCGCCGCGACGTACACGCCGCCGACGATCGACCCGCCCGAGCCGCCCGGCCCGGTCCGCGTCGCCTACGCGATCCGCTGGCTGGAGCTGGGCGACGACCGCATCCGGCCCGGCTGGCCCGAGTGGACCGGACAGCCGCCCTTCGCTCGGACGGATCAGAGGAAGGGCGAGATCAGCACGTAGGCGATCGCCGCCGCGAGTCCGGACGCGGGGATCGTCAGGATCCAGGCGATGACGATGTTGCCCGCGACGCCCCAGCGGACGGCCGACAATCGGTCGCTCGCTCCGACACCCATGATCGCGCTCGAGATCACGTGGGTCGTCGAGACCGGCATCCCGAAATGCGACGCGGTCAGGATGATCGAGGCGGCGGTCGTCTCCGCCGCGAAGCCGTGGATCGGGTCGAGCTTCACGACCCGCTGGCCCATCGTCCGGATGATTCGCCAGCCGCCGGCCGCCGTCCCCAGCGAGATGGCGGTCGCTGCCAGGACAATGACCCAGAGGGGGATGTGCGCGTCGGGCGGCAGGACGCCGGCGGCGATCAGAGCGAGCGTCATGATCCCCATCGTCTTCTGGGCGTCGTTCGAGCCGTGGCTGAAGGCCATGAACGCCGCCGAGACGACCTGCAGCCGGCGGAAGCGCTGGTTGATCCGCTGCGGGTTAGCCCGCTGGAAGACGTTCAGCAGGACGACCATGAACAGGAAGCCGATCGTGATCCCGGCGATCGGCGAGCCGACAAGCGGCAGGATCACCTTGCTGACCACGCCGTCGACGATGATCGCCGACGAGCCGACCGAGACGATCACCGCCCCGAGCAGCCCACCGATCAAGGCGTGGCTCGACGAGCTCGGGATGCCGAGACGCCACGTGATCAGGTTCCAGACCGTCGCGCCGATCAGGGCCGCCGCGACGATCGTCTGCCCGTCGGCGCCGCCGGGGGTCGTCGCGAGACCGGACGAGATCGTCTTGGCCACGGCCGTGCCGGTCAGGGCGCCGACGAAGTTCGCCGTCGCCGACATCAGGATCGCGTGCTCGGGTCGGAGCGCCCGGGTCGACACCGACGTGGCGATCGCGTTGGCCGTGTCGTGGAATCCGTTGATGTAGTCGAACAGGACGGCCAGGCCGAGGACGGCCAGCAACAGGGGCGTCAAGCCTTCGGGCACGGCGCGAACGCTAGCAGACCATGAGCCGCGTCGCGGCTATCCTTCGCCGATGCGCCTTTCGAAGCTGTTCTTCACGTCGCTGCGCGACGATCCCGGCGAGGCCGAGATGCCGTCCCACCGGCTCCTCCTCCGGGCGGGGTACGTGCGCCAGCTCGGGTCGGGGATCTACTCGTTGCTGCCGCTCGGGTTCCGCGTCAGCAAGCGTGTCGAGCAGATCATTCGCGAGGAGCAGGACCGGATCGGCGCCCAGGAGATGGAGATGCCGGTCGTCCACCCGGCGGAGGTCTGGAAGGAGAGCGGGCGCTACTTCAAGATCGGTCCGGAGCTGCTCCGCTTCAAGGACCGCACCGAGCGCGACATGGTCCTCGCGTTCACCCACGAGGAGATCGTCGCGCTGCTGCTCCGCGACCTCGTCCAGAGCTACCGCCAGCTGCCGCTGATGGTCTACCACTTCCAGACGAAGTTCCGCGACGAGCCCAGATCGCGCGGCGGGCTGATCCGCGTCCGCGAGTTCGTGATGAAGGACGCCTACAGCTGCGACCGCGACGACGCCGGCCTCGACAAGAGCTACCGCGACCAGTACGAGGCGTACGAGCGGACGTTCAAGCGACTGGGCCTCGAGGCGATCGCGGTCGGCGCCGACGTTGGGGTGATGGGCGGCTCGGGCGCCCACGAGTTCATGGTCCTCAACGAGTTCGGCGAGGACACGCTCGTCCTGTGCGATCAGTGCGGCTACGCGGAGAACCAGCAGATCGCCGAGGTGCGCAAGCCGGATCCCGAGCCCGAGGATGCGTTGTCGATGGAGGACGTCGAGACGCCCGGCGCCACGACGATCGACGCACTCGCGACCTTCCTCGGCGTCCCGAGCAGCCGGACGGCCAAGGCCGCGTTCTTCATGACCGGCGACGGCCGCTTCGTCGCGGCGATCGTCCGCGGGGACTACGACGTCAACGAGACGAAGCTCGTCAACGCGATCAAGGCGATCGGCGGCCTGCGACCCGCCACGATCGAGGAGATCAAGGCCCGCGGCATGGAGGCCGGGTACGGATCGCCGCTCGGTGCCCGCGACGCCACGATCGTCGTCGACGACCTGGTCACGCGGTCGCCGAACCTGGTCGCGGGCGCGAACCGGGTCGGCTGGCACGTGAAGAACGTCAACGTGCCGCGCGACTACACGCCGGACGTGGTCCGCGACATCACGAACGCCCGCGAGGGTGACGCCTGCATCACCTGCGGGTCGCCGGTCAAGCTCCGGAAGGGGATCGAGGTCGGCAACATCTTCAAGCTCGGCACCGACTTCACGGTGGCCTTCGGATCCAGCTACCTCGGCGAGGACGGCGAGCGCCACCCGATCGTGATGGGCTCGTACGGGATCGGCATCGGCCGGAACGTCGCGTGCGTCGTCGAGGCGCATCACGACGAGAAGGGGATCGCGTGGCCCGAGGAGGTCGCTCCGTACGCCGCCCACCTGGTCGCGATCGGCGCGAACAAGGAGCCACGGGTGACCGAGGTGGCGGAGCGGCTCCACGACGTCGCCCAGGGCGCCGGGTACTGGCGCGACATCCTGTATGACGACCGCGACGAGTCGCCCGGGGTCAAGTTCACCGATGCCGAGCTGCTCGGCATGCCCTGGATCCTGACCGTGTCGCCTCGTTCGCTCGCCGCGGGAGGCGTCGAGGTCACGAACCGGGCGACCGGGGAGCGATCGACGCGGCCCATCGAGGATGTCGAGGCCCTGATCCGCGGGTCGAACTCGAGCGTGGCGGGGTCCGCCGCCCGATAGGATGCGGGGCGATGGCGCCCCGCCCGATGCTCCCGGCCGACGACCTCTACGCCCGACTCGAGCTATCGGTCGACGCCTCGCCCGAGGCGATCGAGGTCGCCTGGCGCGCGCTGCTGAAGCGCCATCACCCCGATGTCGCCGGCTCGGGCGCCGATGCCGACGAGCGAGCGAAGCGGATCAACGTCGCCCATGACTGGCTCGCGGACCCCGAGCTCCGCGCCCGCTACGACCGCGAGCGGCACCCAAGCGCCGCGCGCACCGGTCGTCGCGGCGGGCCACCGCCGCCGGCCCGTCCGTGGCCGCCCGGCGCAACCGCGCCGGCATCGCGCCCCCGGAAGCGCCGGCCGGCCGACGTCGAGGAGGCGCTCGCGCGTCACCTCGAGCGGGTCGAGCGGCTGACGCCGAACGAGCAGGATCGGCTCGGCCTGGCCGAGACGCCGCCGGTCGCGTTCGTTGCCTCGATCGCCCGGTTCCTCTCGACCGACCAGCTGGCGACGCTCGAGGCCGTCGAGAAGCGCGTCCACGAACGGCTCCCGCGAGCCGTCCGCTGGAACGCGGCCGTTCGCGATTCGGCCGTCGGCTACGCCCAGGAGCTGCTCCTCGGGCCGTTCCTCGACGAGCACCTGTCGGCGCCGTTCCGCGACCGCGTTCGAGAGCGGCTCACGCGCGGTTGGGACGCCGCGGTCGACCAGCCGCGCTACGGCCCGAACGGGGCCGCGGTCGCGGCGGCGATCGCCGGGATGGCCGCCCTGTCGTCGGCCGAGCTCCGTCGCATCGCGGCAGTGGCGGCCGCTGATGCGGGCGCGCGATCCGGGCCGACGTGGCCGAGGGGCCTTCGACCCGACGAGGACGATGCCCTCCGCGTCTCGTCGGAGCTCGCCCGCCGGGACATGTTGGCCGCTCTGCCGGCGCCGATCGCGGCCGGGGCGCGGCGATCCCTGGAGCGAGCCACCCACGCGCTCGTGCTGCGCCACGCCTTCCCTGCGGCGGCGTTCGAGGAGATGCTCGGGCCGTGGCGCGGGCCGTTCGGGGTGACCGGGGCACCGCGCCCGAGCGTGCGAGCGAATCGCCACCCACGCGGCTGAGCGAGCGGCCAGCGGCGGGATCGGCCGCCGTCGGGTAGACTCCGCGTCTCGTGTTCGATGGGCGCTCCGGTCAGCGCCCCGGTCTTCATGCCGCTGATCCCGATCCAACCGTGCCCTGACCGGGCCCCGCCACCGGGCGGGAGGGCCCCCGTCAGGAGTCACCTCTCCCCATGTCCTTTGATGCCCTTGGGCTCACGCCCGAGCTGCTCCGCGCCGTCGCGGACCAGGGCTACACCGAGCCCACCCCTGTCCAGCGCGAGGCGATCCCCCTCGTCCTCGCGGGCCGCGACCTGCTCGCCGGCGCCCAGACCGGCACCGGCAAGACCGCGGCGTTCGTCCTGCCGTTGCTCCAGCGCCTGAACGGCGCGCGGACGCCCGGCTGGAACGGCTCGGCGCCGTCCGACGCGTCCCACCCCGGCAACGACCGCCGGAACGCCACGCGCCCACCCATCCAGGCCCTCGTCCTGACCCCGACCCGTGAGCTCGCCCTCCAGGTCGAGCAGAGCGTCCGCACCTACGGCGCCCATCGCCGGATCCGGTCCGTGGCGATCTACGGCGGCGTCGGCTTCGAGCCCCAGGCCCGTGCCCTCCGCGCCGGCCCCGGGATTGTCGTCGCGACCCCGGGTCGCCTCCTCGACCACGTGGGCCAGGGCACGATCGATCTGTCGCGAGTCGAGGTCCTGATCCTCGACGAGGCCGACCGGATGCTCGACATGGGCTTCATCCGGGACATCCGGCGGATCATCGAGCTGCTCCCGCACGAGCGCCAGAACCTGATGTTCTCGGCGACGTTCTCGAACGACATCCGGCAGCTCGCGAACACGATCCTCCGCGACCCGGCGATGGTCCAGGTCACGCCCCGGAACACGCCGACGGCCCTCGTGACCCAGATCGCGCACCCGGTCGACCGCGAGCGGAAGCGCGAGCTCCTCAGCCACCTGATCCGGACCGGCCGGATCGAGCAGGCCCTCGTCTTCACCCGCACCAAGCACGGCGCCAACCGCCTGGCCGAGCAGCTCGCCCGCGACGGCATCAAGGCGACCGCGATCCACGGCAACAAGAGCCAGGGTCAGCGGGTCCGGGCGCTCGACGACTTCAAGGCCGGCCGCGCCAACATCCTCGTCGCGACCGAGGTCGCGTCTCGTGGCCTCGACATCGAGGAGCTGCCGCACGTCGTGAACTTCGAGCTGCCGATGGTCGCCGAGGACTACGTCCACCGGATCGGCCGGACCGGGCGGGCCGGCGCGACCGGCGACGCAATCTCGCTGGTCTGCGTCGACGAGGCGCCGCTCCTCCGCGACATCGAGCGGCTGCTGGGCCGACCCATCCCAAGCGAGACGATCGCCGGCTTCGAGCCGGACCGCTCGATCCGGGCCGAGCCGATCCGCCAGCGCTCGCAGGGCGGCAGCCGACCGCAGGCCGGCCGGCGTCCCCCGATTGGCGAGGCCGTCCACCGCTATGGCGGCCATCGGCCCGCCTCCGTTGCCGCGGGCGGCCGCGGCACGACCGGCCACGCTCGGCCGGGACGGGTCCCGCAGCCGCAGCGTCCGGGCCAGGGGTTCGGTCATGGGGCCCCGGGCACCGGGATCGGCGCCGGGCCGCGCGGCCCGCGTCCCGCCTGGTCCGACGGACCTCGCCCGAACGGCCCGCGTTCCGGCAACGGCGGACCGCGCCCCGGGTTCGCCGGGCCGCGGGTCAGCGAGCCACGCCCGAGTGGACCTCGACCGAACGGCCCGCGCCCGGCCTGGAACGACGGACCGCGCCAGAACGGTCCGCGCCAGAACGGACCGCGCCCGAACGGGGCGCGGCCGGCCTGGGGCAACGCCGGAGGCCCACCACGCAACACGGGTGGCCGGGACCGCAACGGACCGGTCGGGCGCCCGGGCGCCCTCCCCGGCGAGCGCCTCGCCCGTCGCGGCGACCGCGACTGACATCCGGCCGCGCCGGTCGGATTTGCGACAGAACGGTTACCGGCCGAGCGTCTCAGGCTCGGCCACGGGCGGTATCCTGCCGCCCAGCCCTGCCGCCCGGCCGGGACGCGTCGCCAGCCGCTCGGAGGACCGTGGACGCCCGGATCCTGCTCGTCGAGGATGACCCGTCGATCCGCGAGGTGACGGCGATCGGGCTGGGTGCCGCCGGGTTCGCGGTCACCACGGCGTCCGACGGGGTCGAAGGGCTGGAGCGCTTCCGCGCGGACCCGTTCGACCTCGTCCTGCTCGACGTGATGCTCCCCCGACTCGACGGCTACGAGGTCTGCCGCCAGATCCGCCGGACCTCCACGATCCCGGTCCTGATGCTGACCGCCCGGGCCGACACGATGGACGTCGTCGTGGGCCTCGAGGCGGGCGCCGACGACTACGTCCGGAAGCCGTTCGAGGTCCCGGAGCTGATCGCCCGGGTCCGCGCCGCGCTCCGTCGCGCCGGCCGCCTCCCCGACGAAACGGACCGCCTGGCTCTCGGGCCGCTCGGCATCGACGTCGCCGGCCGATCCGTCACTCGAGACGGCGTCGACGTCCCGCTCACCCGGACCGAGTTCGACCTGCTCCTGGAGCTCGTCCGCCATCACGGCCAGGTCCTGACGCGTGACGTGCTCCTCGATCGGGTCTGGGGCTACGACTACCTCGGCGACTCGCGCCTCGTCGACGTGGCGATCCAGCGGCTGCGCGCCAAGATCGAGACGGATCCGGCCGAACCGGAGCTCGTCCTGACGGTTCGCGGGGCGGGCTACAAGGCGGTCCGATGATCCGGGGCGTCCGGGCGCGCCTGACGACCACGATCGTCGCCCTCGTCGTCCTGACGGCGGCCGTGCTCGGGATTGGCTCGTACCTGTTCGTCGATTCCCGACTCCACGGCCAGGCGGTCGAGGACGCCTCCGCCCAGGCCCGGTTCGACCTGTCGATCCTCGCCCCGAGCCGGCTCTCGGCCTCACCGACGAAGGAGGAGGTCGAGCAGCTCGCCTCGGACTTCACCGTTCGCGGCCTGCAGACGATCATCGACGCCGGACCCGACCGGCCGTTCACCTCGCCGGGTTCGCTGGCGGGCGTCCTCCCGACGCTGCCGGCCGGCCTCCGTGACTCGGTCGACGCGGGCCAGATCGCCTACGCCTGGGTCCCGATCCAGGGGACGCCGAGCCTCGTCGTCGGTGGCCGCTCCGGGGGCAGCGGACCCGCGATCTACTTCGTTCGCGACGAGAGCCCGCTGCAGGCGACGCTCGACCAGCTCCGACTGGCCCTCGGCGCCGGCGCGGTCGTGCTCGCGATCCTCGCGCTGATTGCGGCCCGGTTCCTCGCCCGCGGCGTCCTCGCCCCCGTGGAGGCGGCCGCCCGGGCGGCCGAACGGATCGAGCGGGGCGACCTCTCGGCCCGCGTGCCGGTGACGTCGGACGACGAGTTCGGCACCTGGGCCGACCGCTTCAACCGGATGGCCGCCGCCCTCGACGACACGATCGGCCGACTCGAGGCAGCCCAGGACCAGAACCGTCGATTCGTCGCGGACGTGTCGCACGAGCTGCGGACGCCGGTCAGCGCGCTCGTCGCCGAGGCATCGATCCTGCGCGATCACCTCGACGCGCTGCCGCAGGCGGCCCGCCGCGCCGGCGAGCTCGTCGTCGACGACATCGCCAGGCTGCGGTCGCTCGTCGAGGAGCTCATGGAGCTGTCGCGATTCGATGCCGAGAGCGAGGAGGTCCAGGGCGAGCCGGTCGATCTCAACCGTCTGATCCGCGACGTGGTGGCGGCTCGTTACCGCGACGCCGTCGTGGAGCTGCCCGACGACCGGGTCGTCATCGAGACCGACCCGCGACGGCTCCAACGGATCCTCGCCAATCTCCTCGGCAACGCCCGCGAGCACGCGCCGGGAGCCCTCGTCGTCGTCCGCCTCCGGGCGAACGCGGACTGGGTGACGATCACCGTCGCCGATCGCGGGCCGGGCGTGCCGCCCGACCGTCTCGGCCGGATCTTCGAGCGGTTCTTCATGGCCGATCCGTCGCGTCGGGGAGGAAGCGGCCTCGGCCTTGCGATCGCCCGCGA
>Ga0070695_100000929_pt1 | contig 15797 bp, 10 predicted proteins | sample KBSK1252metaG_FD_65471 | JGI IMG/M metagenome (GOLD analysis project Ga0070695, IMG submission 65471) | Corn, switchgrass and miscanthus rhizosphere microbial communities from Kellogg Biological Station, Michigan, USA - KBS K1-25-2 metaG | ecosystem: Host-associated > Plants > Roots >...
GTCGGAATCGGCGGCGCGCTCTCCATCAAGCTGAGCGCCGCGTTCGTGATCCTGCCCCTGGCCCTGCTGGCCCTCCTGCGCGCCCTCGCGCCCGCCTCGGGGCGGGCGGGCCCTGCCTCCGGCACCGCGGCGATCGCGGGCTCGGCCATCGTCGCCCTGGGCGCGGGCGTGGCGCTCGCCGCACCGTGGTACACGCGGAACTGGATCCGCACCGGCAGCCCGCTCTTCCCCTTTTACCTGGGAATCTGGCCCGCCCAGGCACCGGGGTGGGACCTCGAGCGCTCCCGGCTCTACGAGACGCTGTTCTCGCTCTACGGGAGTGCCCAGGGCGAGCTCGACTATCTCCTGAGCCCACTGCGGCTGGCGGTCGCCGCGCAGCCGGATCAGCCACAGTTCTACGACGGCGTGCTCGGCATCGCGGTCGCCTTCGCGCTGCCCCTGCTCGCCTGGGCGCTCTGGAGACGACGCCTCGACGTCGAGCTGCGGCTGGCCGTGCTGGTCTCGGCCTGCCTGTTCGTCTTCTGGCTCTTCTCGAGCCAGCAGCTGCGCTACCTGCTGCCCGCGCTGCCCGGCGTCGCGGTCGCGATCGCGGCGGCGGGAGCCGCGCTCGGGGGAACGAGAGGGCGCGCCCTCCGCGCCCTGATCCTGGGCGCCGCCGCGCTCGGGGTGCCCGTCACGCTCGCGTGGTTCCTGGCGATGGACCCGGCGCGCGTCGTGCTGGGCGGCGAGGGCCGGGCCGAGTTCCTCCGCCGGCGCCTCGACTACTACCCATACTACGAGGTCGTGAACCGGGAGCTGCCGCCGACCGCGAAGGTGTGGCTCATCAACATGCGCCGGGACACCTATCACCTGGAACGGCCGTACTTCTCGGACTTCATCTTCGAGGACTACACCCTGACCCGCTACGTGCGGGCGGCGGCCGGATACGAGGAGATCCGCGCGCGCGTCCGCGCTGATGGGATCACCCACCTGCTGGTCCGACACGATCTCCTGTTCGACTACCGCCGCTCCCCCATCGTGGACGAGCGGCGAACGCGCGAGGAGAACGAGGCTCGCCTGACCGTGCTGGCCGACTTCTTCAGCCGGGGTACCCGGCTCGTCAAGGGCGACCAGAAGTTCTGGCTCATCGAGCTGCCCGGGGACAAGGCGACGAAGTAGGCCGGGCTCAGCCGCCGCGGCGAGGGCGAAACACGAGCGTCTGGCCGACCCGCTCGGATACCACGTAGCGCCGCTCGATCGCCTGGAGCATCTCGTCGGTCCATCGGTCCCGGTGGAGCGGCACCTCGGGAATGGCGTAGATCAGGATCGCCGCGAAGGCCTGGCGCTCGATGTCGCCGAGCAGCGGGCGCTGGTCCCATCGCCCCGCGCGCGCGAGCTGGGTCATCTCGAACGGCTGGAAGAAGATGGGCAGCCCGGCCCTGGCCAGCAGCCCCATGTCCTCGTCGGCGAGCACGATCCCGCCGGCCTCGCCCACCAGCCCCTCGAGCCGCCGCGCGTCCGCGAGCTGGCCGAGGCGAGCGTGGGTCACCGCGCGGTAGGGGGACGCCAGGACCATCAGGGCGACGTCGAGCGCCAGCAGCAGCGAAACCGCGGTGGTCACCGCCCGGCGGGGCCCGAGCCAGGCGAGCAGCGCGCCGAGAGCCAGGGCCACCGCCGCGCCCAGCTCCAGGAGGTAGTTCACGTTCGAGCCGACCTTGCCGATCGTGAGCCCCGAGAGCGCGGCGCCGATCAGGTAGGGCCCGACGAGGCGCCACGACGGCACGCGGAGGGCGCCGGCCACCAGCAGGAACAGGCCGGCCGCGGTGAGCGCGATCGGCATGAGCGCCCACACGTCGGCCAGGTAGCGCTCGAGCGAGCCGGCCTGGTACGCGTTCAGGTTGGCGGTGACGATGTTGAAGGAGAAGCCGCCCCGGGTCAGCCACTCGAGCCCGCCGAAGAGCGCGCCGCCGAGGGCCGCCACCAGAGCGAGCAGAGCCAGCGCCCGGCGCCCACGCCCGCCCGCGAGGAGCCAGGCGGCCGCGGCGAGCGGGGCAGCCAGCCCGTACGACTGGCGCGTGAAGATGGCCGCGGTGAGCAGCAGCGCCGCGAGCGGCACCGTCCATCGCGCGTCGGGACGGCGGACGCAGAGGTAGAGTCCGCTCAGGCTGAGCGCGAGCGCGAAGGCGTCCACCCGATAGAGCCCGGCCCAGTAGGACGCGGGCGGGAACGCGAGCAGCGTGAGACCACCGATCACCGCGGCCAGGCGATCGCCGGTGAGGGCATGCACGATCAGGGCGATCAGCGTCGCGGCGGCCGCGATGCTCAGCCAGGAGAGCAGGCGACCGTACCAGAACGCGGGGCCCACGAGCCGGGCCACCGGGCTCAGCACGAGCGGATAGAGCGGCGGGTAGTTGCTGATGGTGTACGGCGGCGACGTCAGATCGGCGCGATAGATGTTCTCGCGATGTCCCAGCGCCCGCGTCTGGGCCAGCAGCGGGCCCTCGCCGTAGTCCATCGGGTACGGGAACGCGATCACGCGCGCGCCGTCCGCCGCGAAGACTCCCGCACCGCCCACGAGGGCCAGGAGGAGCAGGCCCGTCGGTATCATCGCCGCGAGGGTCATCAGGTTCGCGCGTCTCTCCATCGCCGGGGCCGCGCGAGCAGTGTAGCGTATCGATGGCACGGGACCGGCCAATGAGCCTCTGGCCTCCTTCGCGGCCCCGGACCGCCGGGCGTCCTCGGGCCCCCGGACCCCTTGCCCCGTGGCGGACCCAAAGCTCATCCTTCTCCGGGGCTTAGCCGGTACCCGTAGTTTGGAAGCCGCTCCGTGCCCGCATGCTATGATGATCGGCAGTGATTGATCTCCTGGCTGGGCAGCCCTTGACGAGGGGGGTCGGCGAGTGGGCCTAGCGACGTTCCTCGAGCGCACCTGGAGCGGCATCACCGGGCTCGTCAAGCCGCGCTCGGCCTCCTCTCTCTTCCGCCTGGCCGACCAGTATCGCCACGAAGGGCGCTACGAGGACGCCGCCGAGCTGATCACCGAGGGACTGCGCGTCTCGCCCAACATCGCGGTCGGGCACCTGCTGGACGCTTACCTGCACGTGGTATTCCGCGAGATGCCCGCGGCCAAGGCGTCGTTCCGGCGCGTGCTCGCGCTCGATCCCTACCACCCCCGGGCTCTGTTCGGCCTGGCGCGCATCGCGCTGGAGGAGGGAGACATCGAGGGATGCCGGCCATTCCTCGATCGGGCGATCCAGTACTTCCCGGATTTCCCGGAAGCGAAGGCGCTCCAGGAGATGGTGGCCACCTGGACCGCGCCCGCGGCGGGGACCTCGTCCGCGATCGGGACGATCTCCACCGAGCGGCTGCGACTGCCGCCGGGGGCTCACGATCTCGTGCTGACGCACGCCGACGGAACGCTCGTGTTCGCCCAGGGGAGCGAGGAGCGCCAGAAGCACCTCGGGCTGCACATGACCCAGGTCTACCGCATCGCCTCCGCCACGCTCGCCCGTGCCGGGCTCGGCGCGATGCGACGGGGCGTGATCGAGGGCGCGGCGGAGACGACCTTCCTCCGCAGCGACGGCGGCGTCATCCTCGGTGTCGCGCTCGCCCGCGAGGTCGAGGTGGGAGCGGGGCTGGTGCAGGTGGGCCGTCTGTGGACCGATCTGAACATCAAGGCCTGAGCCCCGTGGCCGACCCGCAACCCACTTCCGACTCGACGCCTTCGGGCGGTCCCAACGCCCCGCGTCCGTCTCGGGCGCAGGCGTTCCGCGAGACGCTCTCCGAGCTGACCCGCCTCGACGGGGTGCGTGGGGGCCTCATCGTGACGCCGGACGGCCTCGTCATCACCTCGGAGCTGCCGCCCCGCTTCCCGGTCGAGGCGCTCGCGGCGCTCGCGGCCACCCTCGGGCGAGAGCTGGAGCTGGGGGCGAGCCGGCTGGAGCGGGGGGCCTTCCGCACCGCACTCTTCTCGGCGGACGACGGGACCGTCTTCGTGGGGGGCAGCCCGGTCGGCTACGTGACGGTGGTCGCGGACCGTAACGTGAACAACGAGGGCGTCCGCACCGCGCTCGGCCGCGCGGTGGACCGCCTGCGCGGCACCTGGCGTACTCCCAGCGTCTAGCCCGGCGGCGGGGGTAGCCCCCTCGGGGCCACCTACCCGAGCGTGACCCGCAACACTTCTTCCACCGTCGTGATGCCGTCCACCACCTTCTGCAGCGCGTTCTGCCGGAGGGTCTTCATGCCCTGCGAGACGGCGGTGTCACGAATCTCGTTGGTGGTGGCGTTGCGCAGCATGAGATCGCGCAGCTCGGTGGTCACCGGCATGACCTCGTAGATGGCCACCCGGCCCTTCATCCCGGTGAAGTTGCACGTCTGGCAGCCCTTGCCCTTGTAGAAGTTCACGGTGCCGAGCCCCTGGGATACGTGCCCGTAGGGGACCAGGCTCTCCTCGTTGGCCTCGTAGGGCTCCTTGCAGTCCTTGCAGATCTTCCGGCCCAGCCGCTGGGCCAGGATCAGCTGCAGCGACGACGAGACGAGGAACGGCGGGATGCCCATGTCGAGGAGCCGCGCGGGCGTGGACGGGCAGTCGTTGGTGTGCAGCGTGGAGAGCACGAGGTGACCGGTCAGGGCGGCGCGGATGCCGATCTGGGCGGTCTCCAAATCTCGGGTCTCACCGACCAGGATCACGTCCGGATCCTGCCGCAGGAAGCTCCGCAGGCACGCCGCGAAGGTGCGCCCGATCTCGTCGTTCACCTGCACCTGATTGACGCCCTTCAGGTTGTACTCGACCGGGTCCTCGGCGGTCATGATGTTGATGTCCGGCGAGTTGATCGTGTGGATGGCCGAGTACAGCGTGGTGGTCTTGCCGGAGCCGGTCGGCCCGGTGATCAGGATCATGCCGTAGGGGCTGTGGATCGCCTTGCTGAATTGCTCCAGGCTCCAGGGGTCGAAGCCGAGCGCTCCCAGGTCGAGCTGGAGGGCTTCCTTGTCCAGGATACGCATGACGGTCTTCTCGCCGAAGATCGTCGGCAGCGTCGAGACGCGGAAGTCGATCTCCCGCTGATGGTAGCGCAGCTTGATGCGCCCGTCCTGTGGCAGGCGGCGCTCCGCGATGTCCATCGTGGCCATGATCTTCACGCGCGAGGTCAGGGCCGCCTCGAGCCGCTTGGGCGGGGTCATGATCTCGTGCAGCACACCGTCGATGCGGAACCGGACCCGGAAGACCTTCTCGTAGGGCTCCAGGTGGATGTCGGAGGCGCCCCGCCGGATGGCGTCGGTCAGGATCATGTTGATGAGCCGGACGACCGGAGCCTCGTCGGCCGACTCCTTGAGATCGAAGACGTCGGCCTTGGTGAAGGCGGCCTCGCCGTCCTCGACGACCTCGACGTCGGTGTCGGCCTCCTCCAGCTCGCTCATCATGTCGGTGACGCTGCCGCTGGTCTCGTAGAGGCGCTCGAAGGCCTTGCGGATGGCCGCCTCGGAGGCGACCACCGGCTGGATCTGCAGGCCGGTCATGAATCCGACGTCATCGAGGGCGAAGACGTTGGTGGGATCCGCCATCGCCAGGGTGAGCACGTTCCCGATCCGCTTGATCGGGAGCACGCTATGCTTCTTGGCGATCTGCTCGGGCACCAGCTTGAGCACGTCCGGATCCGGGTCCACTTGGGCGACGGTGATCGCGGGCATCGCGTACTGCTTCGAGAGGAACGAGACGAGACTGTCCTCGGTGATGAAGTTGAGGCGGACCAGGATCGTGCCGAGCTTGTCGGCGCTCCCCTTCTGCTCGGCGAGCGCGCGCTGCAGCTGGTCGGTGCTGATGAGCTTCTCGGCCACCAGCCGGTCGCCGAGGCGCGAGAGACTGCCCTGCCGGCGCTCGGTCGGCGAGGCCCCGCCCCGCTTGCCGGGAACCGGGGTGGGCGCGACCTCGATGGCCGCGGCGAGCGCCTCCATCTCGTCGGTCGACGGCGCGCGACCGGGCGCGGGCTCCAGGGCCGGGGCCACGCTCGCCGACGGGCGTCCTCCCACCGTGCCGGAGAGGCGGGCCACGACCCGGGCGAGATTCTCCCGATCCCCCAGCTTGGTGTAGATCTCCTTCAGGGTCTCGAGCGCGCCGGTATCCGAGGGATTGGCTTCCACGATCATCTCGCAGAGCCGGGCCGACTCGGCCAGGGACCGCTTCTCTTCCGAGGACAGTGAGGTCTTGTTGTCGGTCTGGGCCATGGTCGTCGGTGTCCGTCAGCTAGACCGGACGCTCCCGTAGCGAGGACTGCACCTCGTCCTTGTGGAGCGGCGTGGACAGCACGCCGGTCCGCTGGGGACGGGTCCGGGTCTCGGCCAGGATCGCTCCGATCGCGGTGCTCGCCTCCTTGGCGAAGAGGCGCACCATACCCACGGTGGTCCGGCTGTCGAAGATGGCGAGCAGGATCGCGTGCTCGTCCACCGCGGCCACGTGGATGCTCTCCTTCACGCCTTGATGGAACAGCATGGTGAACTCGGTCTCGCCGAGCAGCCGCGCCATCGCGGCGGTCGAGCTGAACGCGCCCGCGGCGAGCGCGGAGAGCGACACGGTGTCGAGCGACCGCGAGGCGCCCCCGCGCGCCAGGAGCTGTCCGCTCCGGTCGATCAGGAGCGATTCCATCGCACCCGACTCGCCCAGGAAGTGCAGGAGGACGCCGTTGATCCGCTGCGCGTCCTCCTCGTGGATGGCCAGGTTGTCATTTAGACTCATTGAGCGCCCCCTGTTCTTGTCCGAACCCGGCGACGAGGACCATCCGAGAGACGGTGTTGAGCGTGTCGAACACGCCCTTGCCCTCGACCGCGACCGATTCGAAGTACGGAACCCGCCGGGTTTTCCGGTTCAGCATGTATTCGAGGTACTCCACCGGAGCTACGTTGGGCAGATCCCGCTTGTTGTATTGGATCACGTACGGGATCTCGTCCAGATTGTACCCGTACTCCTTGAGATTCTCTTCGAGGTTTCTGAAGCTCTCCACGTTCTCGGGAAGACGGTCCCACTGCGAGTCCGCGACGAAGACGATGCCGTCGACGCCCCGGAGTACGAGCTTGCGCGTCATGTTGTAGTAGATCTGGCCAGGCACCGTGTAGAGCTGGAACTTGGCCACGAAGTTCCGCACCGTCACCGCGGAGACCGGCAGGAAGTCGAAGAAGAGCGTCCGGTCGTCTCCGGTCGCGAGCGACACCATGTTGCCGCGGTTGACGTCCGGGAGACCCCGATAGATGTACTGGAGGTTGGCGGTCTTCCCGGCCACCCCGGTGCCGTAGTAGACGATCTTGAAGCTGATCTCTTTTTGCGCGTAGTTGATGATCGACATCGAGTCGCCTCAGGCCGACATCAGCGTCGCCGCCGCGCGCTCGACCTGGCGATAGGCCAGGCCGGGCCGGGTCACGGATCCACCCGCGACGATGACGATCGACCGCCCATGCCCGATTTCCTCGGGCTGGATGACGAGGAGCGTGTCGCCGGATCGCAGGATCGCGGTCCGGAACACGGCGCCGGACCCCGCCGCCTTGCGCATCACGGCGTGGAGGTCTTGCGCGAACGCTCCCACCGCGGGCACGTCATCTCCCGTCGGCAGGAAGAAATAGAGGACCGCTTCGCTTTCCGCATCTCGCATGACCGAGGCGGTGACGTCGCCAAACGCGGTCAGGCTCCGGGTGAGCGCTTCGACCCGACTGGACACCGCCGCCGGGGCCAGGTTGGGACTGCCCGGCGATATCACGTCGTGAGCGGGCACGGCGGGGCGCCGCGCGCGGTCGGCCACGGCGCGCCGGCAGAGGATCTCGAGCAGCGCGAGCGCCCCTCCGCGGGGCGCCGCCGCCGCGAGGACGGGCCCGCGGTCACCCGGGCCGCCGAGCGGCGTCAGCACCACGGCCGTCTCGGGCCCGCGCAGCGTGATCTGATCCACCGGCCAGGGCGGACGGCGATCCGTGAACAGGGGCAGCGCGAGGCCCGCCACCGCGACCGCGGTCTCGTGCGCCACCGTGGGAGAGGCCATCGCATAGACGGTGACGCCCTCGACCGCCTGCACACTCACGTCGAACGCGGCGATCGGCGCCAGCAGCGCGACGATGCGCCGCGCCTCGGCCGCCTCCGCGGGCGCGGGGACGAGCACGGTGGGGATCGGCGCGGACGGCGTCGGATCGGGCCAGGCCGGAGTGGCCCGGACCGGCGGCGCGGGCTCCGCCCAGGAGAACTCGGGCTGGGCCGGCGGCTCGTAAACCGGCGGGATCGCGGGGATCGGAGCGGCCACGGCCGGCTCCGGCTCGTCGACCACCGGCGGATCGAGATCGAGAGGTCCCTCCGTCTCGACCATCGGGACGACCGGGATCTCCTCGATCGGATCCGGCCCGTGGTCGGCCGTCGGTTCCTCCGCCACCAGCGGCGGGAGCTCCGCGGGCGGGACGAGAGCAGGCACCGGCTCGAGAACGGTCTCGCGCGGCTCCTCGGCCACGGCCTCGGCTTCGGGAACGGTCACGACGGCCGGCGCGGGCTCCATTGCCGGCTCCACCGCCGACTGCACCGGGGCCTCGGGCGCCGGATCCGACAGGAGCGGCTGGAAGGGGGCCGGGAAGTACTCGAGACCGCGAACATCGGCCGCGGGCCCGGGGGCCGCGAACAGATCCAGCGGGACCTGTCGGACGATCTCGTCGAGCGGCAGCCGAATGCCATTCGGCAGGCGCTCCATCATCTGCGCGTCGGACACGGCCAGCTCGGCGCGCGGGAACTGCGGGGCGACCACGTCCCAGCCCACGCGGATCACACCCTCCGCGAGCTGCGGCAGCACGATCGCCCGCGGGATCAGCAGCGCGCCGGGCTCGCGCATCCGCTCGGCCACTTGATCCAGCGACACGTGGAACGCCTCCGCGGGAAGGTCCGCCGCCACGCGGCCGAAGGAGATGCGCACGGCGGGCTCGTCGGTCTCCGGAGCGGCGGGCGGGACATCGACCGCCCGGCGCTCTCGCACCGGCTCGACCACGACGGGCATCGGCGGCTCGATCGCGACCGGATCTGGATGCGCCACGGGCGCGGCCACGGGAGCCGGTGGCGCCGCGGGGGCCGGCGCTTCCACGGGCGACGTGAACCTGATCTCGGGCACCGGCATGATCTCCGGTGCCGGCCGCGCCACCGTCGAGGGCCTGCCCACCTCGGACTCCTCGATCGGATGAAACGGCACCGGGATCCGGTGGAGCCCGTGAATCTCAGCCTCCGGCCGGTCCGCGGCGAACAGCTCCTGCGGAAGCTGGCTGATCACCTCGTCGAGGGGAAGTCTCAGGCCGTCTCCCAGGTGTTCGGTGATCTGGGCCTTGCTCAGCCCCACCAAGCGGGCCGGGAACTGATCGGCGATGTCGCTCCACGCCACCCGTGCGATCCCTTCCGAGAGCTGGGTGACCACGAGCTCCCCCGAGATCCGCAGGAAGCCGGGGTCGGCGAGGCTCGCCGCCACCTCGTCCTCCGGGGCAAGGAACGTCCCGGGAGGGAACTGGTCCATCACGCGGTCGAGCGCGATCCGCAGAACGACTTCCGATCGGCCGGGCGGGCGGGCCGACCGGATTTCGCGCCGGCGCTTCGCGAGCTCGATGCGACGCCGGCGGGGCTCCTCGTCCGGTTCCGGCTCGGGCGTCGGCGGCGCCACCGGCATCACCGGAGCGGCCGTCCCGAGGGGTTCGGCAGTCGGCTCATCTCGCGCGAGCAAGGCATCGCTCAAGGTGCCGCTCCCCTCGAGCGCGGAGGCGGCCTGCACGCGCGGGGGCACCGCGATGCGGACCCGCGGACTGGCCGCCGGCCGCGCGGCGCTCCGCTCGCGGGGAAGACGGGCGGGCGCCCGGAGCACGTCGCGGAGCGGGACCAGCAGCAGCATCACGCCGATGAGCTCCGGCAGGGGCGGCGGCAGCATCCAGGGCAGCGCGCGCCCCGCGAGGGCCGGATCGAGCAGCGCGCTCAGCGGCTCCCGAGACATGCTCAGCAGGACGTGGATACCGCTCAGGACCGCGGTACCCACGAGCCAGCGGACGATGGACGGGCGTCGAACCCAGAGCCAGACCAGCAGACCGTACGTCACCGGCGGGATGCCCGCGATGGCCCACTTCGGCAGCGGCACCTCGAACTGAAGCGGCACGAGGGTCAGCGCGTAGACGAGACCGACATACGCGGCCAGCCCCAGCAGGGCCAGCAGCCACGACGAGAGCCGCCGGGCGCTGGACACGGAATGGTAGGACGTTCTCATGGAGGAAGGCCTCACACGGCCCGGACCAGGTCCGGGAGCGCTTTCTTCACGTGGTACCGCACCTTGCCGAGGACCGCCGGATCACCAAGCACCACCGCGAGCATGGCGCCCGCGCCGACGGCATTGAGCAGCACGACACCCGCGTCGTATTCGAGGATCAGGCTCTGGAGACGCCCCTGGGTCAAGGCCCGACCGACCCCGTCCGTCGCCTCGACGAGACAGGCGGCCAGGGCGCCGGCGAGCTCAGCTTCGGGAAGATGCCCACCCGCGACCTCCATCAGCGCTCCCTCGCGATCGATCAGGGCGGTCAGGGACACGCCGGCCAGCTCGGCGACCCCGGCGAGCAGCGTCTTGAGATCGGGACCCGGGGCGGGAGCGGACGCGGCGACCGCGACCGGCTCGGCCACCACGGGCCCCGGACGCGCGGGCTGCGGAGCGGGCCGCTCCGGCACCGCGGTCGGCGCCGGGACGACGGCCGCCGGGATCGGGGCCGGGGCCGCGGCGGGAGCGGGCCCGGCAACCGGAGCGGCCGCGGCGGCGCGGCTCGCCACCGGCAGCAGAGTCTCGATGCGATGCAGGAGCTCATCGGCCGCGAACGGCTTCCGCATCACGTCGTCGGAACGGACCTTGGCGGCGCGTTCGAGCACGGTGCCATTGACGATGCCGGAGATCAGCAGGACCGGCGTATGGCCGAGCGTCGGATGCTTCTTGACGAAGTCGCAGATCTGATACCCGTCCATGTCCGGCATGATCACGTCGCAGACGATGAGATCCGGCGTCTCGCGCCCGATCTGCTCCAGCGCCTCGCTTCCAGAGGCGGCCGACAGCACCTCGATCCGCTTCGACTCCAGCGCCCGCTGCACGACCTTGCGGACGCTCAGGCTGTCGTCCACCACCAGCACCTTGGGCATGATCTATCCGTCCCGCCGCGTTCCACGGGAGGCGGCGGCCTCCCGGCGACCGTCGGCTCCCTGGGTTCCCTCATCGATCGCCTGCGCCACGCTCAGGAGCAGCTGCTCCACCGTGCGTGAGATGGTGCGCGGCCGGCCGGCGAGCGCCTCGCGCTCGGCGCGGTTGAAGCAGAAGCGCGCCTCACCCTCCCGCTGGGAGGCGCCCACCATCGCCGCGAAGGCGGGCTCTCCGGTCTTCCCGGAGAACTCGGCATGAACGACTCGTCCGGCGTCGAAGAGGATGCTCCCCTCGCCCCCGGAGAGGGACAGCACGAGCTCGCCGGTCTTGACCCCGAGCGAGATGACCTGGGTGAGCTCGGTCAGGTCCATCACCCCGAGCGAGCCCTGGAAGCTGCTGCGTCCGGGCTCGGCCACGCTCTTGGCGGCCGGCGCCCCGACCGCAGGCGCGGCGGGCGGGCGCGGGGGCATCTTCGCCGGGCCCTTGGCCACGGCGGGCGGCTCCGGACGTCGCACCGGAGCGGCGGGGGGCTCGTCGCCGAGCAGCTCCTTGATGCGCGACATCACGGTGGCCAGGGTGAAGTCTCCGGTGATCGTCATGTCCACGCCGGCCTCGGTGGCGGCCAGCGCGATGGGCCGGTCACGCCCGGCCAGGAGCAGGAACGGCGTATCCTTGGTCGCGGGATCGCGCCGGACCATCGTGAAGAGCTCGTAGCCGTCCATATCTTGGACCTTGGCGTAGCTCACGATGAGGTCGGGCTGCTCCCACTCGAGCATGGTCAGCGCGAACGAGCCGCTCGTCGCGACCGCCGCCTCGTAGCCGGCTTCCGCGAGGGCGTGGGCCAGCGCGACCCGGCTGTCCTGGTTGGCGTCCACCACGAGCACCTTGGCGTCGGACATCGCCTAGTCCACCAGGCTCCCGGCGCGCGCGGCGCCGGCGCCTTCCAGCGCCCGCTCCCCCGCCGCGACCGATTCGACCGTCCGCACGAAGCTCCGCTCGTCCACCGGCTTCGTGATGTAGTGGCGCACGCCCAGGCGCCGGGCCAGACCGACGTGCTTCTCGCCGGCCCGCGTGGTCATCACGATCACCGGCACCTCGCGGGTCGTCGGCCGCCGGCGCAGGTCTTCGATCAGCGCGTAGCCGTTGAGCCGCGGCATCTCGAGGTCGGTGACGACCACGTCCACGGTTTGCTCGACGAGCTGCTCGAGCGCGTCCTGGCCGTCGATCGCGGTGAAGACCCGGAACCCGGCCTTCTCCAGCATCTGACCCACGAACTTCCGGATGCTGATCGAATCGTCCACGAGCATGACGGAAGGCCGGCGGTCCACCGCGTCGAGCGATCCGCCCGCCGGCTCCCGGACGAGCGTCGCCGGCTTCCGCGACGCGGCCTCACGCAGGAGGGTGGGATCGAGGAGCAGGATCACGCGGCCCTCACCCGAGATCGTGGCGCCCGAGAACGGCCCGACCCCGTCGACGAGCGGGCCCAGGCTCTTGATCACGATCTCCTCCTTGCCGAGGAGCTCGTCCACCACCACGCCGAAGGGCTTGCCGCCGCCCCGCATCACCACCACCGGCAGCCGGGTGGACGCCCGAGACGCCACGAGGCCCAGCGCCTGGTCGAGGCGGACTAGGTCGATGGCCCGGTCGTCGAGCTGCACGGTCTCCCGCCCGCCCGCGGTCAGGATCTCGTGGGGCGCCACCGAGCGCATCGCGCTCACCGCGGTGAGCGGGAAGGCGACCGTCTCCGGCCCGCACCGCGCCATCAGGGCGTCCGCGATCGCCACCGTGAGGGGCAGCTTCAGGACGAACCGCGTCATGCGGCCGGCCTCGGTCTCGACGTGAATCTCGCCGTTGAGCCGGCTGACATTGGTCCGCACCACGTCGAGGCCGACCCCGCGGCCGGCGGTCTGGGTCACCGCGGACGCGGTGCTGAAGCCCGGCACGAAGATGAGGTTCAGGACCTCGTTCTCGGGCATCGCGGCCGCCTCGGCCGCGGGCAGGAACCCGCGCTCGACCGCGTGTCGGCGCAGCAGGTCGGTGTCGATGCCGCGGCCGTCGTCCTCCACCTTCACCAGGATGAAGCTGCCCTCCTGGGACGCGGACAGGCTCACGTGACCCGAGGCGGGCTTGCCGCGGCTCTCGCGATCCGGCGCGGACTCGATGCCGTGGGCGACCGCGTTCTGGATCAGGTGTAGCAGCGGGTCGGCGATCTGCTCGATGATCCCGGTGTCCACTTCCGCCGACTCGCCGGACACCGCGAGGGTCACCGACTTCCCGGTGGCGCGCGCCGCCTCTCGTACCTGCTGGGCCACCCGCGCGAAGAGCCGGCCGATCGGCACCATGCGCGCGCGCGTGATCTCCTTGCGGAGGGCCGCGGTCAGGCGCTGGATCTGGACGGTGTCCTCCCGGATGCTGCGCAGCAGGATGGCGTGCTGGCTCTGCACCTCGGCCACGTCGGCGGACATCTCGGTCACGCTGCGGGCCAGGATGCTGATGTCGTCGTAACGGTCGAACTCGAGCTCGGCGAACAGCTCCGAAATGTCACGCATCGCCCCCGCGTCATCCCGCTCGGGGCGCTCCTCGCGGGGCAGCGTCGGGGCCTGGCGGCGGAATTCGAAATCGCGGCCGACCTGGCCCAGACGCGTGCGGCTGGCGAGGAGCAGCTCGCTCACCTGATCGAGCTGGGCCAGGCGGCGGTCGAGGCGGCTCCGCGCGATCATCAGCTCGCCCACCAGGTTCATCAGGGTATCGAGCCGCTCCACGGGCACCCGGATGCTGGGACCGGTCGGCGCGCTCGCGACGCGGAGGACCGGCCGCGGCAGCGCCTCGAGCCGAGCCAGGAACTCCGGCCGGACGAAGGCCGGTAGCTCCGCGGACGCGGGAAGCGCGAGGTCCGAGGCCTCGGATGCGTCGGGCTCGGACACCTCGACCGCCGGCCCGATCACCGCGTGCTCGTGCCGGCTCGCCGACGTGCTCAGGGCGCGCAGGTCGCGGGTCGCACGCTCCAGAGCCTGCGCGGTCTCTTCGGAGACCGCCACCCCGGACTGGAGCACCCGCTTGATCGCGGCGGTTCCCGCGAACATCGCTTCGGTCACCGCCGGCGTGACGGGGAGCTGGTGCTCACGCACCGCGCCGAGGAGGTCCTCGATCTGGTGGGTGGCATCGCCCAGCGGCGCGCAGCCGACCGTGTACGCCGCACCTTTGAGCGTGTGCACGGCCCGGAAGACGGTGGCGAGCGTCTCCTCGTCGCGCGCGCCCCCCTCGATGGCGAGCAGAGCCCCGGTCATGGCCTCGAGATGCTCGGTGGCCTCGGGCAGGAAGTACTCCAGCACCTCCCCGCCCTCGGCGAAGAACCGCCGCAGGTCGGCGACCAGCGGCGACACCGGGGTGGCCGCGGGCGCGATCACCGGCGGCGCCGACTCCGAGCAGGACGCGGGAGCCCCGGACGAGAAGAACGAGGGATGACGCGACTTGAACTCCGCGATGCGGGCCGAGTCCTCCACACCGACCGCGCTGATGCCGTCGAAGACCTCCTTCAGGAGGCCGACGAGGCCCGCCAGGAAGACCGTGGCGCGGGCGCGCTCCGCGACCGACGCGGCGGGGGCCCCCTCGAGCAGCCGCTCCGCGCCGGCGGCCAGCTCCGAGACGCCGGGGAACCCGTGGAGGCCGGCCGAGCCCTTCAGCCGATGCGCGAAGACCACGAGCGTCGCGAGGGAGTCCTCGGTCGGGGCCTCCACGGTGGCGAGCTGGTCGAGCCCTTCCTCGATGGCCCCGGCGGTATCCCAGGCCTCCATCAGGAAGATGCCCAGCAGCAGCTCGCGCTCGCGGCGATCGGCCATGTGGTCAGCTCGCCAGCTTGAAGCGGGACAGCTTGGCGGTCAGCTCTTCCGCCAGGCGGGCCAGCTGCTCGACGTTCTTCCGGCTCTGCTGCACGCCCTCCTCGGTCTTCACCGCCGAGCCCGCGATCGCCTGGACCGCTCCCGCGGCCGCCTCGGCGCCCCGGACCTGCGTCTGCGAGGCGCTGGAGATCTCCGCGGCGAGCTCGGCCGAGGTTTGCGAGATCTTCCCGATTTCCTGGAGCGCTTCCTCCGCCTTGAGGCTCACCTCGTACCCGGATTCCACCTCCCGGGTTCCCGACTCCATCGCCACCACCGCCTCCTGGGTCTCGACCTGCACGCCCTTGATCAGCGTGCCGATGTCGCGGGTGGCCTGGGTGGCACGCTCCGCCAGCTTCCGGACCTCGTCGGCCACGACCGAGAAACGCAGCCCCGCTTCGCCCGCGCCCGCCGCCTCGATGGAGGCGTTCAGGGCGAGCAGGTGCGTCTGGGCCGCGATGTCCTGGATCGTGTTCACGATGTTGGAGATCTCGAGCGAGCGGTCGCCGAGGGACTTGATCTTCTTGGAGATGGTCTGCACCTCGGCTCGGATCTGCTGCATGCTCGCGAGGCTGTTGCGCACCGCCCCCTCGCCTTTGCTCGCGGCCTGGAGCACCTGGCGCGCCGCCTTGGCGCTCTGGTCCGCGCTGTCCGCGACCTGGCGCACCGAGACCGTCACGTCCGCCACCGAGCGGGTCACGCTCACCGCGTCGCGGGTCTGGGCCTGGGCCGCCGCCGCGAGCTCGCCGGTGATCCGGATGGTGTCCTGCGAGCCCGAGGCCACGCG
>Ga0070695_100000932_pt1 | contig 15791 bp, 15 predicted proteins | sample KBSK1252metaG_FD_65471 | JGI IMG/M metagenome (GOLD analysis project Ga0070695, IMG submission 65471) | Corn, switchgrass and miscanthus rhizosphere microbial communities from Kellogg Biological Station, Michigan, USA - KBS K1-25-2 metaG | ecosystem: Host-associated > Plants > Roots >...
GGATCGAGGAGATCGGCCCAAGTCGAGGGTCCCTGCTCGGCCGGAAGTACTTTGGTGTTTTGCAGAATGACCATCAGGTGCAGGTTGTTGCCGATCCATAAATCGCCCGCCTCGCGAAACTCCGCTGGGGTCGCATCTTTATTCTTGGAAACGTACGGTGCGAAATACTGCTTGTTGGTCTCCAACAGCGACCGGCTGACGCCCCAGATAATGTCGCCGCCGGGGCGGTCCTTTTCGGTTTGGATGCGCTTGATCACGACGCCGGAGCCCGCCGAGATCGGCTCGACGGCAATGCCCGTTTCCTTGCTGAAGGCCGCAAAGACCAGCTTGTGCAGCGTATCGTCGTTGGACGAGTAGACCACGACCTTTTGCTGTGCCATCGCCGCAGTACTGGCGCCGGTGGCTGCCATGGTCAGCAGCAGCGCAAAGCCAATGAATGCTAAAGGTCTCACAATGCCTCCTTGCCCACTTCGCACGATGCCCCACCACCCTCGCGTGTCCCTGTCCCACTATGCAGAACCCGACCGCGGTCGTCACCAGCGAAACTGATGCAAAGGCTATAGTGGTGGTGTCTGCAGCGCCCGCCAACCAGCTCTGTGCTGGGCGACACCAACTTGCAACAGCGAGCGACCATAAGGGAGCAATCTGCGCGGCGGCTCGGACCCAATGACCGTTGACAATCAGGATGCAGCCAAGCGCGATCCCGAGGTGCGGTCGTCGCACAAACCGGTCGTCTTAAGGTCGCGATCAGGCGACCGGATCCTGAGCCGGGCTGGCCTCATCGCGCTGTGAGGGCCGACTGGGGCGCGCCCAGCGCTCCCCCCTTGTCTTGACAGGACGCACGCAGCCATCCGACGCTGAACGGGCCGAAGCCGACACGCGGGCGGCCGACGCCTTCCTGCGGGGTGGCGGCTCAAATTGGAAACTGGGCTATTTGCATGAGAATTACCGACATTCTGGCCCACCCGATGGCGATGGCGGCCGCGCGGGTGCGCTGGACGGCGCAAGAGATCACGCGGCGGGTGGAGCTGACACTCGTCGAGGTGCGCACTGATGCTGGCATCGTCGGCATCGGCGAAATCTCGAGCGGTCCGCAATCAGTCGTGTGCAAGCTGCTGGCGGAAGCGGCACCTTTGCTCAGGGGTATGGATCCACTTGCGATCGACGCGGTTTGGAGCAAGCTGTTTGCGATTACGGTGCCGCGGCCTGGCGGGCTCGGCGGCTGGGATGGCTTGCCAGCCCCACTCCCGCGCAACCAGCGCCCGCAGTTCATGGCGGCGATGGCAGGCATAGGTGGGATATCGCGGGTAAGGCGGCGAGCCAGCCGGTATTCCGCCTGCTGGGTGGCACTCGCACCGATGTGCACACCTACGCCGTCGGCGGATTTTACGACGAAGGAGCCCCTCTGCTCGCCTGCGCCGATGAATTGGCGGCTTACGTTGCCAAGGGGTTCCGCGCCGTCAAACTCAAGTCTGGTGCTTTTTCGCTCGCCGACGAGATCGGGCGCGCCCGGGCCGTCCGCGCGGCGGTCGGGCCCGAGGTCCAGTTTATGCTCGACATGAATGCCCCCTACGACGTCGACACCTGCGTCCGCTTTGCGCGCGAAGTCGCGCAGTACGACATCTACTGGCTGGAAGAGCCACTGCACTGGTACCTGCAGCCGCCAGACTACGTCAGGTTGGCGAAGGCAATCCCCATTCCGCTGGCACACGGCGAACGCGAATGGCACCGCTTCACGGTGCGGGACTTCATCGATGCCGGTGCCATCCGTTTCGTTCAATTCGACTGCACGCGCTATGCCGGGTTTAGCGAGGCGCTACGCGTCGCCCGGCATGCCCAGGCGAAGGGCGTGCTCATTGCGCCGCATTCGGCGGCGCACATTCAGGCGCACATTGTCTCCGCCTTCGGCGACGCCGCGTTTGGCGCGGAGTCTTCCGGTGACGACAGGAACCATCCAATCCACCATCGCATCTTTTCGGGTGGCGCGGCGGCAAGCGGCGGCCGCGTGCACTTGTCCGAAGCGCCGGGCTTCGGCCTGGAGTTGGATTGGCAGGCGGTGAAGGCGCTGCGGCCGTGAGCGGGACAGGGATCGGCGGCAAGCTCCTGCCGATCGGGTTGGCTTACCCGCTCCGCGAAGGGCCAGGTCCCGACCGCGGCATGAAGACGACCACAGGAGGATCCAGGCCATGGGCTACGAGCACATCCTGATCGAGCGACAGGACGGTGTCGGCATCATCACCCTCAACCGGCCGGAGGCCCTCAACGCCATCAATCGTCAGCTCGGAGAGGAGCTGCTCGATGCGGTCAAGGCGCTCGACGCCGACGACACCATCGGCTGCCTCGTCATCACCGGCGCCGGCGAGAAAGCGTTCTCGGCGGGTGGCGACATCAAGGAGCAGGTTGAGGACGACAAGCGATTTAGCCGCGAAGAACTAGATCGTATGGGCAATCCCCGACGCAGCCTGGAAATCTCCATTTGCGGCAAGCCGGTGATCGGCATGATGAACGGTCTCGCCTACGGCGGCGCTGCCGTACTCGCCTCTGCGCTCGACATCAGGGTCGGTTGCGAGCATTCCCGCTTTCGCTTCCTGGCCGCGGCGTACGGGAGGATCAACGCGACTTGGTCGCTCGGCAGCCAAATCGGCTGGCCGCAAGCCAAGGAGTTGCTGTTCACTGCGCGCATTGTCGAGGCCGGGGAGGCCTATCGCATTGGGCTTCTCAATCACTTGGTCCCCAAGGGTCAACTGCGCGCCAAGACGATGGAGATCGCGAAAATGATAGCCAACAACCACCGTGGTGCCGTCAGGGGGGTCAAGGCGCTGCTGCTCGAGCAGCAGGCCGAGAGCCTCGAGGCGCGCTGGTCGGCGGAGCACCGCTACACCACACAAGTGATGCGCAATGCCCAGGCCAAGGACGCTTTTCCCGAATTCCTGGCGCGCAAGGGGATCTCGGCGACCTGATCAGCAATCGGCTCGCCGTTGCCCAACCGTTCGCCTCGGGCAGATCATGATCAGTTTTGGGTCGGGGAGCATCGCCATGAAGAAACCTGGTATCGGCAGCTCGCCGCGGCGGCGTGAAGACCATCGCTTGGTCACGGGAGCGGGTAGCTTCGGCGATGACTTCGCGCTTCCCGGCCAAACCTTTGCCACGATTGTTCGCTCTCCGCATGCGCATGCAATCGTGCGGCGCATCGAAACCAAACGCGCCGGCGGCTTGCCAGGCGTGCGCGCGGTCCTGACCGCGGCCGACTATCTGGCCGATGGGCTAAAGCCGCTTATCCACTCACCGTTTACGGTCAGCCCACCCGACATAACTCTACGCAATCGCGACGGCAAAGCGGTGTTCATCGCCCCGCACTACCCGCTTGCCCACGACCGGGTGCGGTTCGTCGGTGAAGGTGTCGCGCTGGTCGTCGCAGAAACCCTGGCTGCTGCGCGCGAGGCGGCTGAATTCCTGGAGGTGGAATACGAGCCGCTGCCCGCCAGTGCGGACGGCGTCGACGCCGCCAAACCGGAGGCGCTGCGCATCTGGCCGCAAATGGAATCCAACGTGGCACTTGATGCTGAGGTCGGTGACGCCGCGGCCACTAACGCGGCGTTCGAGCGGGCGGCTCACGTCGTTCGCCTCGAGACAAAGGTACCTCGCGTTACCGGCGTCACCATGGAAGTCAGAACGGCATTGGCGAGGTACGAACCAGCGTCTGGCGGAATCACCCTTTATGCCGGTGGTGGTGGAGTGGTTCGTCCAAAAATGGATCTCGCCCACATGCTTGGCCTTGAACCCGCCAAGATCCGCGTGGTGGCAAAGGACGTCGGGGGCAATTTTGGAACGCGCAATAACTCCTATCCCGAATTTGTGCTGGTGGCCTGGGCGGCGCGCCGATTGGGCCGTCCCGTGAAATGGTCGGGCGAGCGCACGGAATCGTTCCTCAGTGATTACCACGGCCGTGATCTAACCGTGTCGGCAGAGCTTGCGCTCGACAGCTCCGGCAAATTCCTGGCGTTGCGCGCATCGAACATCAGCAACATCGGCGCTTACGCGATCTCCTTCGTGCCTTTGACGAAGGGAACGGAGCTGATGTCCAGCATCTACCACATACCAACCGCGGCGGTACGCGCCCGCGCCGTCTACTCCAATTCTTCACCGACGATACCTTACCGCAGCGCCGGCCGGCCGGAGGTGATGTTCGTGATCGAGCGGCTCATTGATCACGCTGCTCAAACTTGCGGGTTCGACCGGCTTGCCCTCCGACGCATGAATCTAATTCCCCCGCACGCGCTACCCTATGTCAATCCCTTTGGAATGACCTACGACAGCGGCCTCTACGAAAAGGTCTTCAATGATGCCATTTCTCTCGCCGATTGGAGCGGCTTCGAGACGCGCCGTGCACTCTCGATGGCGAAGGGCCTACAGCGCGGCATTGGCACCGGGTGCTACATTGAATCGGCTAGTGGCGCGCCGCAAGAGCGGGCAATGGTGAAGATCTCGCCCGATAACGCCGTCACCGTGACGATTGGCACCCTTTCGGCTGGCCAAGGTCACGAGACGAGCTTTGTGCAGTTGGTCAGCGAGTGGCTGGGCGTAACTCCCGAAGCGGTGACCCTCCTCACCGGGGATACGGATTTGCTCGCCATGGGTGGAGGGTCCCATTCGGGACGATCGATGCGGCACGCGGCAACGACGATCCGGCGCGCAACCAACGAAATTGTTGCCAAGGGAACCCGAATTGCCGCCTGCCTTCTGGACTGCCATGAGACTGACATCGCCTTCGCCGACGGCACGTTCCGCCGCACGGGTTCAAACCGCTCTGTTGATCTGTTCGAGGTCGCATCGGCGGCGACCCGCGCTGGTAGCCTGCCCGAGGAATTGCGTGGCTCCCTGCAGGGTAGCGGCGATGTCGACAGCCGCGTCTCATCCTTTCCCTATGGTTGCCACGTCGCCGAGGTTGAGATCGACATTGACACCGGTCGAGTTACGCTGGCGCGATATACCGCCATTGACGACGTCGGTTGCGCTGTAAATCCGATGATTGTGGAAGGGCAGACCCACGGCGGAATTGCCCAAGGTGTTGGTGAAGCCCTGATGGAACGCTGCGTTTATGACTCCACAGGGCAGCTTCTGACCGCGTCATTTATGGACTACGCCATGCCGCGCGCAACAGATCTTCCGATGTTTGAAACGGCAATCAGCGAGGTGCCCTCAACAACGCATCCGCTTGGTCTACGCGGTGGTGGCGAAGGTGGAATCACTCCGGCACTGGGGGTGATTGCCAACGCAATCGTGGACGCCTTGCGCCAGTTTGGGGTGTTACATATCGATTTGCCTGCCACGCCAGAGCGCATCTGGCGCGCCATCCAGCAAGCGCGTACGGCAGCTTGAGTGCGGATTGTCGACCTGGTGAGGCTTGCAAGGATGCTTTGTTATGGTGATGCTAGTTTCGACGTCTTTGCCAAGATCGCATGACAGGGACGGTCTGGCATCTGAAGCGAACGGGAGATCGGCATGGCCGAGCAAATGACCTACAAGGTGGTCGAAGGCTGGGAGCAATTGCCCAAGGGCTTTGCACACCGGGACGTGGCCGGGGTCGCGGTCGATCAGGAAGATCGTGTCTTCCTGATCTGCCGCGGCGAGAACCCGGTGATTGTGTACGACCGCGAGGGCAATTTTCTACGCAGCTGGGGTAAGGGTGACTTCTCCATGCGTACGCACGGCATCTATGTGGCCCCCAATGGCACCATCTTCGCCACGGACGACGGCAATCACACCGTGCGTCAATTTACCCCCGATGGCCGACTGCTCATGACCATGGGCACTTTGAACGTGCCGTCCGACACCGGCTATGACGGCAAGACTACCGGCTCGGTCAAGCACGCTGGGCCACCGTTCAACCGTCCCACCAACGTCGCCATCGGTCCCAAAGGTGACATCTACATCTCGGACGGCTATGGCAACGCGCGCGTGCACATGTTCTCGCCGAGCGGGCAGCTGAAGCGCTCATGGGGGGAGCCTGGCGATGGCCCCGGCCAGTTCCGGCTGCCGCATGGGATCGCCGTTGCCGCCGACGGCCGGGTGTTCGTGTGCGACCGCGAAATCGATAGGATTCAGATTTTCAGCCCCGACGGTGAATTTCTCGAACAGTGGACCGATACACAACGCCCAACGCACCTGACGTTCGATGCTAGGGGCAATGTCTATGTGACCGAGCTCGCCTGGCACGTTGGCGACAATTCCTATAGCTTCGGTCCCGTCACCAGCATGCGTCATGCTCGTTTCAGTATTTTCGCCCCGAACGGCAAGCTGCTCGCACGCTGGGGGACGGCCGACTGCACCGCGCCGGGCAGCTTCGCGGCGCCGCACGGACTTGCGCTGGATTCAAAGAATGATCTTTACGTGAGCGAGGTGACCTGGACGTTCGCGGTGAGCCGTGGCCGCGCTCCGGAAGACTGCCACACGTTTCAGAAGTTTGCTTTGGTGGTGTAGCACTCCCAGTTTGACGCCCAATCGCATACGTGGATGCTGGCGAAGCACAGCTTTTGCGGCAGCGCCGCCTTGATGCGACGTGTGCTGGCAGAATGCACCGGCATGCGTTCGCAGCACGTTATCCGTCCCACTGAGCGGCACAGCGCTAGGCCGCGGCGACGCAAGAGACTTCCACGTCGAACGGGCCATGCCAGCCGGAAACAAAGATCAGGTTCCGCGCCGGCGGATTTGTCTTGAAGAAGCGCCCATAGACCTCATTGACGGTTTGCAAGTGCGCCGGGTCGTTGCAGTAGACCGTGCACTGGATGACCTTGCTTAGCGCGGACCCGGCGGCTTGCAGGCATTGCTCCATCTGCTTGATCACGATCTCCACCTGCTCGGCAACCGAAAATCGCCCGACCTCCCCTATGCCGGGATCGTAGGGTGGCATTTGCGAAACATAGACGAGGCCACCATGCGCTACGACAAGGCTGATCGGAACCTTGCGCCTCTCGGCGTACGTTGCGAATGGCTCCACTCGGAAGATCTGCTTCTCCATCGTGACACAGCTCCGGCTCGTCAGCCCGACGAGCAGACTAGCTGCTGGCTCCCGTCACCATGTTGTCAGCAGTCGACGTTTCAGTGTGCCGCAACCGTGAATATCTTCCGCTGCATTGCTGCGCATAGGCACCCGCGATCTCGTTGACGTATGGCGTCGGCGGCCGCCGGCGGATTGCAGGGAACTCGAACCCGAGTTGTGCATCGAGCTCCTGATGGTGGAGCGTGTAGGCCAGCAACAGGCATGCTCCTTTCAGGGCGGCGCCGAAGCCGAATGCGATCAGGCACCTCACTAAGGAGACTGCACCATCGTAAATGGGGATTACGCCGGATGCTGCCGCTCGGTGTCCTCAACTACCGTCTGCCGCTGCTGAGCTTGTCGTGTCTCCCATCGGGGACGCGCAGGCTCACTGCTCGCGCTCTTTAGAGGAGATGCCAGGATGGCCGACAAGCCCACCCTTCGAAAGCAAGCCGCCGCTTGCGCACTTTCTGTTGCGCTTGGTCTCGGCGCCATGGCGGGTCAGTCGAGGCCCGTGTCCGCACAGGCCGGAGCGCTCGGCGAGCAGGAGGCCCAGGCCATCGCTACCGAAGCCTATCTTTACTTCTACCCGCTTGTCACCATGGACCTAACGCGCAGGCAAATGACGAACGTCCCGGCGGGCAAGGAACCAGCCTACGGTCCTCCTAATACGTTCAATAACGTCCCCGCGTATCCTACCGCCAACGATAAAGTGGTCGTACGCCCCAACTTCGACACGCTCTATTCGATTGCCTGGTTGGACCTCACCCGGGAACCCGTGGTCGTCTCCGTGCCAGATACCAAGGGGCGCTATTACCTGCTGCCGATGCTCGACATGTGGACCGATGTATTCGCGTCTCCAGGTTGGCGCACAACGGGAACGCAGGCTCAACATTTCCTCGTTGCCCCGGCGGCATGGCGGCCTGACCTGAGAGACCGGCTGATCGAAGAGTTTCGGCTGCCGTCAGAGACGCAACGGCTTAACGCGCCCACGTCCCACGTCTGGATCATCGGCCGCATTAAAACCGATGGACCCCAGGATTACGACGCGGTGCGTGAAATCCAGGCGGGCTTGAAGGTCACGCCGCTGTCCGAGTGGGGCAGGACCCCGAAGGCCGTCGAGGTCAAGACCGACCCGAACGTCGACATGAAGACGCCGGCCAAGAAACAGGTCGATGCCATGCCGGGTGACAAATACTTCGCTTACGCGACGGAGTTGCTGAAGGTGAACCGGCCCCACCTCACCGACGAGCCCATCCTTGCGCGGATGAAGAGGCTGGGCATCGAAGCCGGCAAGAGCTTCGACATCGAGCGCGCCTCGCCTACCGTGCGGACGGCGCTTGAGGCTGCACCGGCAGCGGCGCAGAAGTTGATGGAGTGGAAGGTTCCCACCATTGCTCGCGTCGCGAACAACTGGTCGATGAACACGGATTCGATGGGTGTCTACGGCAACTACTATTTGAAACGCGCCATCATCTCCCAATTTGGGCTGGGTGCCAATCCACCTGAGGATGCGATCTATCCGCTGAACCTCGGCGACCAGACGGGCAGACCGCTTGATGGCATCAACAAGTATGTGCTGCACTTCGATAAGGGTGCGCTACCGCCAGTTGATGCCTTCTGGTCTGTGACCCTCTACGACCAGGAGGGCTACCAGGTGGCAAACCCGCTCAATCGCTTCGCGCTCAGCAGTTGGATGCCATTCAAGTATGACCCTGATGGTTCGCTAAGCCTCTATTTCCAAAACGACAGCCCGGGCAAGGACAAGGAGGCCAACTGGCTGCCCGCTCCCAAGGGTCCGTTCACTCTGACTATGCGGCTCTATGCACCTCGCGCCGAGGCCCTGACCGGCAAATGGAATCCGCCGCCGGTGACGAAGACCGAGGCCTTCATGGGCCTTTCCGGACAGTAAGCGTCTACAAACTTCGACCGCAGAGGCCAGGCAGCCTTCGGCTCAGCGAGTTTGAGGCTGAAACTCCCCCGAGCCAGCGCCGCGTTGAGCTCGGGGGCGCGTGCGCGTGCGCCTATAACTCTCACCCAAGGCGGCGATCGCCGGGCAACCCGCGTTCGCCCGCACCTAGAGTGGGAACAGCTATCGCCTTGGCCAGACGGGCGACTGCCAGGTCGCACGAGCCTTTGCGTTTTGGGACTGCATCGCGTCCCACATAGCGTCCTTGCGCTCACACCACAGGCGGACACGTCGCTGTTCGCGCTCGGCACGCTCTTTCGCCAACGGCTGGGTTTGATCATGCACAGGCATCGTCTCGATGCGCTCGTCGCAAGCCTGCTTGTTGCGGATCTTGGCGGCCCACACAAAAAACTGCAGCCTGTCGAAGGTCCAAAACATGGCGGGTATACGCATCGGCCCGGAAAGCGGCACTAATTTGACCATCGCCAAGTGGCCTTGCGCCGCGTCTGCGCTCAGCCGATCTGGCGCCAACATGGCCTGGCCGATTGTGGGAAGCTCATCAACTAGTGCTTCGCTTCGCCTTTGCCTCTGGCAGCTCGCGTGTCAGCCGTTGCCACGTTGCGCACGGAAGCGAGCTTGCGGGCATGCGCGCATTTCGCCAACACCGGACGATTGGCGGACGTTCAATAAGCGCCGAGGGTCATGGTCGCTTTGTGTGACGGCGGGCCACGTAGGCGGTGCGCAACCCTGGCTCGAAGCCGCAGCGCTCATAGAAGCGGTGGACGCGTGGATCATCCCTGCCACTTTGCAATAAGACATGGTAGCAACCCGTTGCCCAAGCCTTTTCGAGCGCGGCTTCAACGACGGCGCGAGCATGGCCCTGCCCCCGGAAGGCCGGGTGCGAAACGACATTCTCAAGAAACGCGTGTCCCTGTCCGCCGCGCAAGAGATTTGGGGCGGTAACCAGCATGCATGTCGCCGCGATCTTGGCTTCGGCCTCTGAGACGAAGATCGTCACTCCATGGTGAGCTATGGTCTGCCGCCAGATTTGCTGCGCTCGCTCGACCGGCTCAACGGTCGCGCTGACCTCCGAGACCCGAAAGAGATCGAGCAGCGCTGCCAAATCTGCGGTTGTCGCAATTCTTGCCTTTGGCATTGCGGTGCACACCTTGCGTGATGTTATTGAGCCCGAACAAGACTGACCCATTGCTATTGACGCTATGACTAAAAGCGATTCGCCGCCGAAGTATTCTGACGTGCACGGCACGGCCCGAGGCTGAACCGTGCAGGACACTGCGGACGAACCGGTAGGTCCGCAGCGCCGACTACAGGCCGACGCGGAGCATCGTCCTTGGCCGATGGGAACCGACCGGCGGCAGGAACCAAGCACCCTCGAGGCCGGCAGCACGGTTGGCTTCAGCACGCCGACGGCCGACAGACCAGCCAACGGTTTCTCTTAGTCGATGGCTTCTCGTTCGACAGTGGCCCGCAGTCAGGCGGTGCCTGAGGCGCGCTGCCATGGCGGACCGGTGCCCACTGCTGTCCCGCCTAAACCTAAGTATAGACTGACCTGTCGACTCTCTTAGCGAGGCTACACCCATGCCTAATCGAACTGGAGCTTAGGCGGATTGATAGTAGGCCGGCGAAATGCGAGCCCTTGCGGATCGAGCGCCCGAACAGAAATGCCCCGATATTTCTTCCACTTCAAACGTGGACAAATGACTATTTTGGACCAAGACGGCGTCGACCTTGCCGATATTACCGAAGCAGCAGAGGAGGCGGCGCGGCGCGGCCGCGATATCCTTGCGCGGGACGCCCTCAAATCGGTCCCGTTCAGCACCGGCATCATCATCGTCGAGGACGAGTGGCGCACAATCTTCGAACTGCGGTTGGAAGACATCCTCCACGGTGGGAAGGACGACTAGTATGGCCACAGCTGGGACGGTCGTTCTCGAGGCAAAGATCGCCGTCGACATCGTCCTTGCGGAGGATGACAAATACTATGTCGACTCAACCACGACGATGGACGGGGTTGTTGTGCGGGCATGGACTGAAGGGCCATTCGAGACCGAGGCCAAGGCGCGCGAGTGCGTCGAGTGGCAGTACTCCATGCCAAGGTTGGAGAAGCTTGCGGGCAGCCAAGGCCGTTAGCGATCCTACACCTTCACGACCTGCCTGACGGAGCTCCGAAGGCGCGTTGCAAACGCCATGGCGGCCCTCAGCCATGGTTGCCAAGCGCGAAGGCGGTCTCCACGGCGGACCGCAAGGCATGGGCGACGGGGTCACCTGGCCTGGGACGCGGGTTGCCCCAGAGTTCGCGACTGTTCAAGGGGCGGTGGTGGTGATCGGCTGAACCCAGGGAACTGTGCCCGGGGACGCGCTTGCCAAGATACCTCAAAAGGCGGTCGTGTCTATCCGCCCCTGCCGTTGCAAAATGATGGCAAGTGCCTTTTGCACGGCATCCACTTCGTCGGGCTTACATTCCACTTCAATGAATACGTGCTTCTTATCGCGCCCGCCGCTCGAGGTGCGGCAGCCGCAAACCATGACGCGACCATTGGAAAGGGGGACGGCCTCTCCTGAAAATATAAAGCGCGCATGCGTCATGGCGTAGTTGCGACCGTCGGGCTGCTTCGGAAATATTTTGGCACCATCATTCTGTAACACGGGCCGGCTCGGCGGCCGCCGGAAAGATAAAGTTGGCGTAAATGCTCCGTTGCTTTGCCCAATGCCGGGGTAGGGCCCTTGCCCCGGGGCAAGGCATGGGCGGCAGCCCGTCACGACGTACCGTGCCCCCCATTTTCGGGCGCGGAGCTCGCATATTCGTGTTATGCAGGGGCTAGATTTGATTGTTGCAACACATTTCGGGGAGTGTGACATGCCGTTGTGGTCCAAGGAGAAGAACAAAAAAGCCGAACCGCCCAAGGTCCAAGTCGAACCGCCTAAGGTTCAGGCCGAGCCCCCAAGGGCCAAAGCCGCCGAGAAGACGGTTGCCAAGCCGCCGATCCAAGCAGCGGCGGAAAAGGAACTCAGCTCTGCCGACATGCAAAAACGCCGGGAGGTGTCGGCGCGACTGCTCATGCGCTTTGGCGAGGTCGTGAGCGTGATGATGCGGGCTCAGCAATTTCGCGACCTCCCCCTCAAGCACCTGCAGGAACTGGTGGTGCCGCCGTTGATGTCGGGCCAATTCCTGGTCGCCGAAGCCCAATCGAAGGCCCAGGGCTTTGTCACCCCGGTTGCGGCGGCGCTATGGGCGAGGGTTTCAAAGGAGGTCGATCAGCGATTGTCCGAGAATTTGGACCAGCCTGTGCAACTGGCGCCCAAGGATTGGAACAGCGGCGACATTGGCTGGCTGATCGTGTTGGTCGGCAACGTGCAAGCCCTTGCGCCACTGTTAAAGCAGCTGCAGGACACCACCTTTAAAGGGCGTCCCGTGAAAATGCGGTCTCGGGGCAAGGACGGCAAAAGGGTAGTGACAACGCTTTCCGGTCAGGCCAAAGCCGCCACCTAAGCCACAACCAGAGGGGCCGGATGCGTTTCGCCGGCGGCCGACGGCGCTCGCCACGCCCTGGCATTGCGCTGGATAAGGGCGGAGGCTGCGCTCAGCCCCCCTTTGCGCGCTTACGGGCATCTGCCGCCCCTGTTATGGATCGCCCCTCATCGCCGCCGCGGCGACCACACACAGGGCGGCAACGATCACGCCGAGGCCCACAAGAAGAAAGGCGCTCGAAGGGATACCAAGCGTTTGCGAGGCCAGCGCAATCGCGAGCATCCAAGATGTTGTGGCACCAACAATCGTCAGTAATAAACCACCCAACTTATACAAATGCGCCTTGTTTTGGGTTGCGAGGAAGAAAACGTTTCGGCAGCCGCGCAAAAAATGCATGGTCCACGTCAAAGGTCTCAGCAATAGCCTAAGACAACGACCGATCTGGTGGCTTATTTCAAAGATCTCATCCGAACCTGAGATGGCTCAGGGGAAATCAGGTCCGGTGCGCGCCAGCGCCTGGCTTTGAGCCATGCGGACGGGGGCCGTGGCCGATGCAACGCGCTTGGCCCGGTCTTGGCCGAGCCTCGGCGCGGTCTTGGCCCTTGGCGCCTTGCAACGGTGGGGAGGGTGCGTCCCAGCCCGCCCGGACGGGGGAGCCCACAAAGTGCTCTGCAGCACAGACATCTGCGCCAGTTTGCAGCACTACCAACCTAAACGTCACGTCTTTGGTGCGGAGGTTGCCATGAAACTCTTAAGTTCCCTGCTCTTGGCTGCAATTGCGGCATGGGGCCCTCTCTCTGCGGCGTCAGCCCGCCACCTCCCCGGCGCAGGTGTCGGTGGGGGGGTGCCGAGCAAGATGATCGAGTGCTGTGCCTGTTTCGATTACCGCGATGTGCAGACGGGTTGTGACAATCGTGACTGCCCCGCATGCCCGGTGCACCGTCAGTTTCCGAGCCAGGGATAGCGCTCTGGGCATGACCTAAGCGAGGACCTTGCGGCGCGGACCGGCGACGCGACGCCGCCCGCGCTCTCCGACCAAATGTGCAAGGACGGAAAAAATGTCGTAGCCGGGTTGTGCGGGCGGCAAATCCCTTGACCATGGCGGGGTTAGAAAAGGGCGTGCGGTGACTGGAGAGGCAGTCCATCATCACCTGTCCCATCTGCAACCACGCCGCCACCGGAACGATGGCGATTGACGCCTGCCAATACATCTATGGTTGCAAATGCTGCGGCTACCGCATGAAGCCGATCCGCGGCAAGTGCTGCGTCTATTGCTCCTATGGATCGGTACCGTGCCCGCCGCGCCACCCCGGGCAGTCGCCTGCACTCGCCCTAGTTGCAGCGAACTCAGGGCGCCAGCCAAACCCGTTCCAGATCTTGGCCGATCAGGTGGCTCGGCGACATCTGCCATCCCCTCACCGTCGCACTCATGACCACAATGCGCTGCCACCATAGCAGTGGCACGTTGTAGGCTTCCGTCAGCATTCGCGTCTCGAATTGCCGCAACAGGGCGTAGCGCGCCTTCGGATCTTGCGCGTCTTTTTGCAATTCGAATAGGCGGTCGAGTTCGTGATCGGTGTATTTGCTTTGGTTTGACGACTGCTCGACGGAAAGATAGCGGGCGAGCTGATAAGTCGGCTCATCGACGGAATCGCCCTGGAATGACAGGGCGACATCGAATGTGCCCTCGTTGAGCGCGTTGTTGTAGAGGACGTCGTTGGCCTGGAAATGTTCGGTCTCAACACCGATTTGGCGCCATTGATCGATCACGTAGACGCCGGCACCAGTGAAAAGATTGGCAATGGTTCGGTTGGTGAGCTTGATCTTGAGATTGGGGAGACCGGCTTGCGCAAGCAATCGGCGGGCCTCCTGGCGTGAAGCCTCGATGTTCCTAGCGAAGCCCGGCATCTTCTCCAGGTCGGCCTCGCCTGCAGCCAACGCGTAGCCGGGCCGCAGATAGCCGCCGACATAGCGCATTATGGTAGATCGCGGCAGCACCTCGGCGGCTTTCCAGCGGTCGATGGCCAACGACAAGGCCAAGCGCACGCGCGGGTCATCGAACGGCTTCTTTCGCGTATTGAAGGTGACGAGCAGCACGTTGAGCCATGGGCTCTCCTGCACGGTAACCTTGTTTCCGAGCGCGCCGACGAGGCGATCACGATCGACGGCGGTCACACTACGGAAGTCGGCCATGATCTGTCCCCCCTGTAGCGCATTGATCAGGGCCGGCCCCTGCGTGAAGACGGCATGGAAACCGTCGAGGTAGGGCAGGTTGGGCTTGAAGTAGGCCTTGAACCGTTCTCCCTTCCAGTGCGCGCCGGCCACGTGCTCAACGAAGCGGAACGGGCCGGTGCCCAGCACGTTGCGGACGGGAAACAAAGGGTTCTCCTTCAGCTTTGCGGCACTGAAAACGCAGTTGAATGGATTGGCAAATGCGTAAAGCAGCGCACGGTTCGCGCGCTTTAGTCGGAAGACCACGCTCAGCGGCTCGGGCGTCTCGATCGCATCGATATCCGCGACCAGGCCTTGGCGCACCGAAACCACCCCCTGCGGAGGATTGCGAATGCGTTCATAGGTCGCCTTGATGTCCTCGGCTGAAAACGGTGAGCCATCGTGGAATTTGACGCCCGAGCGAAGGCGAAAGCTGTACGTCTTTAAGTCATCCGAGACAGTCCAGCTGTCGGCAAGATCGCCGACGACGTCGGGATAACGCGCCAGATCGATGCGCAGCAGGTTGGAATAGTGCGGCGAGAGCAGATGGATGATGGGAAAAAGCGTAGACTGGTGGCAGTCATAGGTCGGGGGATCACCCGAATTGATGCCGAACACCAAGGTGCCACCGCGCTTGGGCTCCTCCTGCTGGGCGATGACGCTTGACGTCAAGCAGGCTTGTGCAACCCAGGCGCCGACGATGACGGCAACGGTGCGGCCAAATTTTCTCTGCAACATCCTCTACTCCCCCGGCTGTTGCGCGCTTCAGCCCATGGGTCGGCGTGCCACGGGCCGCTACCTCGAGGTCCGCGACCGCTCGCGCCGCTACCCCCTGCGAGGAATGCTCGGAATGGGCGAGCTTATGGGCAGCCGCCGCGCCCACCTAGCGCGAAATTTGCGAACCAGCGCACGCCGTTTTCGACCCTTGGGTCGGCCCCTGGCACGCCGGAGGTCCCGCTTTCTAGCCGGTGACCGGGGCCAACAAGGCCGCTGGCCGGGGGTGGCAGCCGCTATTCGCGCCGGGCCAGCTTTTGCAGCAGGCTGCGGCGCTTTACGGTATCGGTTTGATGATCCGATGCCCCGGCCAAGTGCCGCTCGCGATCGAGGATGTAGGTCTTCAAGGTGTGGTCGAAGGTGACGGTGCC
>Ga0070695_100000933_pt1 | contig 15790 bp, 14 predicted proteins | sample KBSK1252metaG_FD_65471 | JGI IMG/M metagenome (GOLD analysis project Ga0070695, IMG submission 65471) | Corn, switchgrass and miscanthus rhizosphere microbial communities from Kellogg Biological Station, Michigan, USA - KBS K1-25-2 metaG | ecosystem: Host-associated > Plants > Roots >...
GCCCGGCGCGGTCACGCCCTTCGCGGCGATGAACGATGGCGGAAAGCGGGTGAGCGTGGTGATCGACCGCGCGCTCTTGGCGCGCGATCCCCTCAATTTTCACCCGCTCGTCAACACCCGCACCACCCGCATCGCCGCCGCCGATCTTGTGCGCTTCCTGCAAGCGGTCGGCCACCCGCCGCAGATCGTCGCCGCCTCGGGCCCGGGCGAGGAAAGCAAGCCCTGAGCGCCCTTTCGCCCGCCCGATTGCAATCGTCGCCAATTCCTCCCATTTATCGGTCGACCATTTCATCCAATTCGGGATTATTCGAAAATGACAATGTTGCTGAACCAGAACGCGGAGGCTCCGGCGGGTACCGACGGCCTCGTTGCCGATACGACGACCCAGGGTTTCGTCAAGGACGTGATCGAGGAGTCGCGCCGGCGCCCGGTGCTCGTCGATTTCTGGGCGCCCTGGTGCGGGCCCTGCAAGACGCTCGGCCCCACAATCGAAAAGGTGGTGCGCGCGGCCAAGGGCAAGGTGAAGCTCGTCAAGATGAACATCGACGAGCACCCGGCGATCCCCGGCCAGCTCGGCATCCAGTCGATCCCCGCCGTGTTCGCCTTCGCCAACGGCCAGCCGGTCGACGGCTTTGTCGGCGCGCTGCCGGAAGGCCAGGTCAAGGCGTTCGTCGATCGCCTGATCGGCCCGGCCGGCGGCGATACCGCCGAACTCGTCAAGGCCGCCGAGGAAGTCTTGAAGTCGGGCGCCGCGGCGAAGGCCGCCGAGATGTTCGCGCATATTCTCACCGAGGAGCCTGAAAACGTGGAGGCGCTGGCGGGGTTGGTGCGCTGCCACGTCGCGGCGGGCAATCTCGAGCCCGCGCGCACGACGCTCGCCCTCGTTCCGAAGGAGAAGGCGAACGATCCCGCCGTCAGCGCCGCGCGCGCGGCGCTCGAACTCGCGGAGCAAGCGAAAAGCGTCGGCGACGCGGCGCCGCTCGAAGCCAAGCTCGCCGCCAATCCGCTCGATCACCAGGCGCGTTTCGATCTCGCCCTCGCGCTCAATGCGCGCGGCAACCGCCGCGCCGCGCTCGATCATCTGATCGAGATCGTCAAGCGCGATCGCAAATGGAACGACGACGGCGCGCGCAAGCAGCTCTTGCAATTCTTCGAGGCCTGGGGCGTGAACGACGAAGCGACGATCGAGGGACGCCGCCGCCTCTCCTCGCTGTTGTTTGCTTGAAGCGCACGATCGGGTCGAGGCCGATGACCGTCGACGAGGACACGCAAGGACTGCCGCAGGCAATTCCGGTGTTTCCGCTCGCCGGCGCGCTGTTGTTGCCGCGCGCGCAATTGCCGCTCAATATTTTCGAGCCGCGCTACCTCGCCATGGTCGACGACGCGCTCGAACAGCCGCGCATCATCGGCATCATTCAACCCGACGATACGAAAAGCGGCTTGCCCGCCTGTCCGGCGCTTTATCCCACCGGCTGCGCCGGCCGGATCACCCAGTTCGCCGAGACCGGCGACGGCCGCTACCTGATCACGCTGACGGGAATCGCGCGCTTCAGGGTCGCCGAGGAACTCTTCGTCGCGACCCCCTATCGGCAGTGCCGCGTCGATTTTGCGCCCTACGCGCGCGATCTTCTTCCCAACGACGGCGCCGACGCGGTCGACCGCGAGGCGCTCTTGAAGATTCTCTCCAGCTATCTCTCCGCCAACAAGATCGAGGCCGACTGGCAGGGAATTCGCCGATCGCCGACCGAGGCGCTGGTCAACGGCCTTTCCATGCTCTCGCCCTATGGCATCAAGGAGAAGCAGGCGTTGTTGGAGGCGCCGGATTTGAAGTCGCGCGCCGAAATGCTGATCGCGGTGACCGAGATCACCCTCGCCAAGGGCGCTGGCGGCGGCGACCTGCCGATGCAATAAAGCATGATCCCGAAAAGTGGGAACCGGTTTTCGGATAAGATCATGCTTCAGGAAAAACCATGATCCCGAAAAGTGGGAACCGGTTTTCGAATAAGATCATGCTTCAGGAAAAACCATGATCCCGAAAAAGCCTGCCCCGGACTTGATCCGGGGTGGCAACCGGTTTTCGGAAAGATCATGCTTCAGGAAAGGGAAACCATGAGCACAAACCCGGCGACGATCGACCGCAAGCTGCTGGAAATCCTGGTCTGCCCGGTGACCAAGGGGCCGCTCGAATACGATCGCGAACGGCAGGAATTGATCTCGCGTTCGGCGAAGCTCGCCTATCCGATCCGCGACGGCATCCCGATCATGCTGCCGGACGAAGCGCGCAAGCTCGGCTAACATTTTCACTTGTCATGCCCGGCCTTGTGCCGGGCATCCACGCCTTCCCTTGCAGCAAAGACGTAGATGGCCGGGCAGGCAAGCATGCGCAGCCTGCCTAAAGTTGGCTGCGAGCCCGGCCATGACGGAAGGCAGTCAAAGCGCCTCGCCGCGCATCAGCCGCGGCACCTCGCCGGTCAAGCCCGCGGCCTCGCGCGAAAAATACCGCTTCAGCCCCGGCATGCGCTCGACGACGCCGAGCCCGACGTCGCGCACGACGCGGAGCGTATCGGAGCGGTTCGAGAACAGCCGGTTCAAGCCGTCGGTGGCGCCCGCCATCATCGCCGTGTCGAAGCGCCGCCAGCGCTCGTAGCGCTCGAGCGCGCCGGCGCTGCCCGGATCGAGCCCGAGGCGCACGGCGTCGGCGACGCATTCGGCGAGCGCCGCCACGCCGCGAAAGCCGAGATTGAGGCCCTGCCCGGCCAGCGGATGGATGACGTGCGCCGCGTCGCCCAGGAGCGCGAAGCGCTCCGACACGAACCGCCGGGCGATGGCGAACGACAGCGGATAGGCGCGCGGCGGCGACAGCAATTCGATCTCGCCGAGTTTTAAGCCGAAGCGGCGGATCAGTTCTTCCTTGAATTCCGCCGGCGGCAGCGCCACCAGGCGGGCGGCCTCGCCGCTCCGCTCCGCCCACACGATCGACGAGCGTTGGCCGACAAGCGGCAGGATCGCGAAAGTTCCCGCCGGCAGGAAATGCTGTTCGGCGCGGCCTTCGTGATCGCGCTCGTGGCCGACGGTGGCGACGATGCCGGACTGGCCGTAGCCCCAGGACACGGTACGAATGCCCGCCATCGCGCGCAATTTCGATTTGGCGCCGTCGGCGGCGACCAATAGGCGCGCCTCGCACGAGGAGCCGTCCGCCAAGCGCACGCCGAGTGCTTCGTCGCGCGCCGCGAAGCTTTCGGCTCCGCTCGCGACGAAGCGAATACCCGTTTTCGCCGCCGCCGCGCGCAAGGCGATCAACAGCGCGCGGTGCTCGACGATGTGCGCGAGCGGCGCGTTCGCCTCCGGCTCGGTATCGAAATGCAGGAAGGCCGGGCGTACCGCGTCTTCCAGATGGCTATCGGTGATCTCCATGGCGCGGAGCGGCTGCGCCGTCTCTTCGATTTGCGGCCAAATTTCCAAGGTTTCGAGCAGTTGCCGCGCGCCGGGCGCGATGGCCGAAACACGATCGTCGCGCGCGGGCTCTTTGGCCAGCGCCGGATCGCAGACGGCGACGGCGAATTTCGGCTGCAGCGCGCGCGCGAGCGCGGCGGCGAGCGCGAGCCCGGCGATGCCGGCGCCCGCGATCAGGACATCGAACCGTTCGTTCGATCCGTTCATCGCCTCGCTTCTTTCGGTGCGGCCCGCGCGCATTTTAACACGAAAGGCGCGCGGCTTGACTGTCCCGCGACAGCAAGCGCAATCCTGCTCGCGCCGCGGGGGCCGTCATGTCGAAAGCCGTCAACAGCCTGCTCGAACTCTTGGACCTCGAGCCGTTGGAAGTGAACCTCTTTCGCGGCTTGAGCCCGCAGTCGAATTGGCAGCGCGTGTTCGGCGGGCAGGTGATCGGCCAGGCGCTGGTGGCGGCGACCCGCACGGTGGAGGCGCGTGCGGCGCACTCCATGCACGCCTATTTCCTGCTCGGCGGCGACCCCAAGGTGCCGATCATTTATGAAGTGGACCGCATCCGCGACGGCAAGAGCTTCACCACCCGCCGGGTGGTGGCGATCCAGCACGGGCAGGCGATTTTCACCATGGCCGTCTCGTTTCACCGCGACGAGCCGGGCTTCTCGCATCAGGCCGAGATGCCGAAGGTTCCCGCGCCCGAGGAGTTGCCGAGCGAGCAGCAGATCCGGGAAAAAATCATGCCGATGATGCCGGCGGCGGTGCGCCGCTACTACGAGGAGGAGCGGCCGATCGAGTTGCGGCCGGTGGAATACGCCCGCTATTTGTCGCGCGAGCATCGCGATTCCCGCTTTCACGTCTGGATCCGCACCACCGCGCCGCTCCCCGACGATCCGGCGATCCACCAATGCGTGCTCGCCTATGCCTCCGACATGACGCTGCTCGACACCTCCCTCATTCCGCACGGCCGCACCGTCTTCCAAAAAACGATTCAGGCCGCGAGCCTCGACCATGCGCTGTGGTTTCACCGTCCCTTCCGCGCCGACGAGTGGCTGCTCTACGCCCAGGACACTCCGAACGCATCGGGTGCGCGCGGACTGTCGCGCGGCCTGATATTTTCGCGCGATGGAACGCTGGTGGCGACGGTCGCGCAGGAGGGATTGATCCGCGAACGCAGAGAAGAAAACTGAGGCTATAAAGCCCGCTGCCCACAAAACGAGCAGATTCATAATCGGATTCATGTTGCGGCCTAGAAATTAGGCAGGCATGGCGTGACTTTGTGCTGGCACCGCATGGCTGGGACAGAAATCCAAGAATTTTCAATCGGTTAGACCCCCCGCGACGACTTGGCATAGCGTTTGATTACTCCTGTTCTGGTTCGCTGCAGGAAGGCGGTCATCGCCTGTTTCCTGACTCGGACTCGATCAAAAACGCCCAAATGCGGCCTCGCCGCACCAGGGGCCAATGCGGGGACAGGAGCCACATGAAGATCGTCATGGCCATCATCAAGCCGTTCAAGCTGGAAGAGGTGCGTGACGCCCTCACCGGCATCGGCGTTCACGGACTGACCGTCACCGAGGTCAAAGGCTACGGCAGACAGAAGGGGCATACGGAAATCTATCGCGGCGCCGAATACGCCGTGAACTTTCTGCCGAAGCTGAAGATCGAGGTCGCGGTCGCCACCGACCAGGTACCGAGGGTGATCGGAGCGATCACCGGCGCAGCCAAGACCGGCCAGATCGGCGACGGAAAAATCTTCGTCTATTCGATCGACCAGGCCGTCCGCATCCGCACGGGTGAGACCGATGCCGATGCGCTCTGAACAGAACACCGACCTCATCCCAGTTACGGAGCATTCATCCATGACGAAGAACTACTGGCTGCGCGTGGGCATTCCCGCCTTTGTGACGGCGATGCTTGCAGCGGGTCCGGCGCTTGCCGACCCGACGATCAACAAAGGCGACACGACCTGGATGATGACCGCGACGGTCCTCGTCCTGTGCATGACCATTCCCGGTCTTGCGCTGTTCTATGGCGGCCTCGTGCGTTCCAAGAACATGCTCTCGATGCTGTTGCAGGTGTTCTACACCGAATGCATCGTGCTCTTGATCTGGGTGCTCTACGGCTACAGCCTAACCTTCACCGGCGGGCCGAACGACTTCATCGGCGGCTTCTCGAAGGCCTTCTTGTCCGGGATCAGCCCCGATACGCCGGCGGCGACCTTCACGGTCGGCGCGGCGATTCCCGAAGGCGTCTACGTCATGTTCCAGATGACCTTCGCGGCGATCACCGCGGCGCTGATTCTGGGATCGGTCGCCGAGCGCACCAAGTTCGCGGCGATCGCGCTGTTCATGCCGTTGTGGATCACCTTCATCTACTTCCCGATCGCGCACATGGTCTGGTACTGGTCGGGTCCCGACGCGATCGACGCGGCCGCCAAGGCGCTCGCTGCTGCGGTCGATCCCGCCGCCAAGGCAAAGGCGCAGGAAGCGCTCGATGCCGTGCTCGCGGACGGCGGCTATCTGTACAAGGCCGGCGCCATCGACTTCGCCGGCGGTTCCGTCGTTCACATCAACTCCGGCATCGCCGGCTTCGTCGGCTGCTTGATCGTCGGCAAGCGCATCGGCTTCGGCCGCGATGTGATGGCGCCGCATTCGCTGGTGATGAGCTTCATCGGCGCGACGCTCTTGTGGTTCGGCTGGTTCGGCTTCAACGCCGGATCGAACTTAGAGGCGGCAGGCGGGGCAGTGGTCGCGTTCCTCAACACCTTCATCGCCACCGCCGCCTGTGCGATGTCGTGGATGTTCGTCGAGTGGATCGTCAAGGGCAAACCAACCGTGCTCGGTGCGATTTCGGGCGCGGTGGCGGGTCTGGTCGCCGTCACGCCTGCCTCGGGCTTCTCCGGCTCGATGGGCTCGCTCGTGCTCGGGCTCGTCGCCGGCGTGATCTGTTTCTTCTTCTGCACGACGGTAAAGAACGTCTTCAAGTACGACGACGCCCTCGACGTCTTCGGCGTGCATTGCATCGGCGGCATCGTCGGGGCGCTGGGCACCGGTATCTTGGTCAATCCGGATCTCGGCGGCACCGGCATCTTCGACTACACGATCAACAAAGTCGCCGACTACGACATGACGACGCAGATGATCGCGCAAGGCAAGGATGTGATCATCACGCTGTTGTGGTCGGGCATCGGCTCCGCGATCCTGTGGAAGATCGTCGATATCATCGTCGGTCTCAGGCCTTCTCCCGACAGGGAACGCGAAGGACTCGACCTCTCCGATCACGGAGAGCGCGCCTACAATATGTGAGCCGCGCTCGATCCGAATCGTTCAACAACGGAAGGCCCCGGCTCGCCGGGGCCTTCTTCTTTCGGCGCAAGCCGATGGTTAACGAGCCCTTAACCAGCTTCTTCCTAAGGTTTCCCGACCAGCGGTGAAGCGAGCGTCTTCAGATGGCGATGAGCGGCGCCGAGCAAAGCATGAGAGGGCCGGGCGCGTCCCGCCCCGTTTGCGCTCGTCTTGCGGGTGCATCGAATGGCTAGTTCCGCTCCCCGCGCCAATTCTCTGCCCGACGCGCTTGCCGGCGCGTTGCACCGGCGTCTGGCGGAGCTTGGCGGCCTTTCACTGATCGTGCTGGCCGCGGCGGCCATGGCCGCGCTCGCGAGCTGGTCCTCGCTCGACCCCAGCCTCAACCTCGCGACCGACGGACCGACCCGTAATCTTCTCGGCCGCCCGGGCGCCGTCTTCGCCGATTTCCTCATGCAGTTGGCCGGGCTTGCCGCCGTCGTCTTGGTATTGCCGGTCGCCGTCTGGGGCTGGCGTCTCCTCACCCACCGTCCGCCGGTGCGGATCAAGATCCGGCTGATCGCCTGGTTTCTGAGCGTCGTTTTCGCCGCCGGTTTTGCCGCCTGCGTGAAGTCGACGCTGAATTGGCCGCTGTCCACCGGATTGGGCGGCATCGCCGGCGATCTCTTGCTCGGCCTGCCGACGCTTATTTCCGGCGGCTCGCTGCCTTTCCCCAATCGCCTGGGATTGGGTCTTGCCTTCGCACTGCTTGCCCTTGTTTCCCTCGCGGTCGCGGTCGGCTTCGGATTCACCGCGGTGCGAGACCATGCCCATGGGCCGGAAGAAGAGACCGACGACATCCCGGGGAAAGCCATCGTTTCGCTTGGCGCCTTGACCCACGGCTTCCTCGCCTTCAAGGCGCGCCTGTTCGGCGGCGAGCGCGGCGCCTTGCGCGCGTTGTTCAAGGAAATGTTCGGCCGCGACGAGGACTTTGCCGCGCGCTCGCCGCGACGCGAACCGATGCTGGGCGAGGATGACGCCGACTTCGACCGCGACGAGCCCGGAGCCAGACGCCGCGCGCCGCGCGCGCCGGCGGCTCCGAAAAGACGCCGGATCCCTCGCGGGCGCTACGAATTTCCGCCGCTCGAATTGCTCGCCGCCGCGCCGAAAGATCGCGCCCCCTCCGTTTCGCCCGCCGCGCTCGAGGAAAATGCCGAGATGCTCGAAGACGTGCTGGAAGATTTCGGCGTGCGCGGCGAGATCGTGCATGCAAGCCCCGGCCCGGTCATCACGCTTTACGAACTCGAGCCCGCACCCGGAATCAAATCCTCGCGGGTGATCGGGCTCGCCGACGATATCGCGCGCTCGATGAGCGCGGTTTCAGTGCGCGTCGCGGTCGTGCCCGGCCGCAATGCCATCGGCATCGAATTGCCCAATCCGAAGCGCGAGAAAGTCGTGTTGCGCGAGTTGCTCGCCTCGCGCGAATTCGCGCAGGTGAGTGCGAGCCTGCCGCTTTGTCTCGGCAAGACGATCGGCGGCGATCCGGTGATCGTCGATCTCGCGCGCATGCCGCATCTGTTGATCGCGGGCACTACCGGCTCCGGAAAATCGGTCGCCATCAACACGATGATTCTGTCGCTTCTCTATCGGCTGCGGCCGGAGGAGTGCCGGCTCATCCTGATCGATCCGAAGATGCTCGAGCTTTCCGTCTATGACGGCATTCCGCATCTGCTCGCGCCCGTCGTCACTGATCCGCGCAAGGCGATCATCGCGCTCAAATGGACGGTGCGCGAAATGGAAGAGCGCTACAAGAAAATCTCCAAGGTCGGCGTGCGCAACATCGACGGCTACAACGCCCGTATCGCCGAGGCGCGAGAGAAAGGCCAGACGATCACCCGCACGGTGCAAACCGGTTTCGACAAGGAAACGGGCGAGGCGATTTACGAGCGCGAGCAAATGGAGCTTGAGCCGCTTCCCTTCGTCGTGGTCGTGGTCGACGAGATGGCCGATCTCATGATGGTCGCCGGCAAGGACATCGAAGGGGCGATCCAGCGGCTGGCGCAGATGGCGCGCGCCGCCGGCATTCACCTGATCATGGCGACGCAGCGTCCTTCGGTCGACGTCATCACCGGCACGATCAAGGCCAATTTTCCGACCCGCGTCTCCTTCCAGGTCACCTCCAAGATCGACAGCCGCACGATCCTCGGCGAGCAGGGCGCCGAGCAACTCCTCGGCCAGGGCGACATGCTCTACATGGCCGGCGGCGGACGCATCAGCCGCGTGCATGGTCCGTTTGTCGCCGACCGCGAGGTCGAGCACGTGGTCGCGCGCCTGAAGGAGCAAGGCGCCCCCGAATATCTCGAGGCCGTCACCGCCGAGGAAGAAGAGGGCGAGGGCGGCAGCGTCTTCGACAACGGCGCTTTCGGGGAGGACGATGGCGCCGATCTCTACAAGCAAGCGGTGCAGATCGTGCTGCGCGACCGCAAGGCATCGACGAGCTATGTCCAGCGACGCCTGCAAATCGGCTATAACCGCGCCGCCACGATCATCGAGCGGATGGAAAAAGAGGGAATCGTCGGCCCCGCCAACCATGCCGGCAAGCGCGAAATCCTCGTCGAAGGCGCCAGCGAACCCTATTGACCAACCGGCCTTCGGGCCGCCAAATCGCCATAACTCGCCGCTAGCTGAGCGCCGAGTCGCGTAGCGCCCGATCGAGGAACCATGACACGAGTATTCGCAAGTCTCCGGATAGCAGCCATCGGCGCTTTCGCCGCGACCGCCGCGCTCGCGGCACCCCCTTCCACGAGCCCCGCTCCTGCTTCGAACAATCAACGGGCGGCGTTTGACCCCGGTCAGCGGGCCTTGCTGGAAAAGGTCAATACTTATTTTAATTCGGTGACGACATTAGTCGGCAAATTCGTCCAGGTCGGGCCCGACGGAAATAAGACCGAGGGTCAATTTTACATGCAAAAGCCCGGCAAGATCCGCTTCGAATACGATCCGCCGAGCCCGATCGAACTGATTTCCGACGGAGACACGGTGGCGGTGCGCGACACCAAGCTGGTAACGCAGGACATCTATCCGTTGTCGCAAACGCCCCTGAAGTTTCTGTTGTCCGACAAACTCGACCTGATGAAAGACACCAATGTCGTCGGCGTCTATCAGGACGAGCTTTTCGTCACCGTCGTGATCGAGGAGCGGAACGTCCTCGCCGGGACGCACCGCCTGATGATCATGTTCGGCAAGAAGGACATGCAGCTCAAGCAATGGACCGTGACCGATCCGCAGGGCTACGACACCACGGTCGCCGTATCCGATCTCGATCCCGGCAAAAAGCTGGACCCGAAGCTCTTTAAGATCAATTTCGAGCGCATGTTGCAATAGCAACCGCGCCCCCGCCGTTTCCGAAAAACGCAATGCGTTTCGTCGTCGCCACGTGGAACATCAATTCCGTGCGGCTGCGACTGCCGCTGGTGAAGCGCTTTCTCGCGCGTTACGCCCCGGACGTGCTGTGCCTGCAGGAAACGAAATGTCCCGACGACAAATTTCCGCGCGAGCCATTCGCGGAGATCGGCTACGCGCATGTCGAGATCTACGGCCAAAAGGGCTATCACGGCGTGGCGACGGTCTCGCGTCATCCGATCGAAGGCGCGCGGCGGGAAAATTTCTGCCGCAAGGAGGACTGCCGCCATCTCGCGGTTGAGCTGGGCGTCGCGGCCGGCCTCGCCCGGCCGATCACAATTCATAATTTCTACGTGCCCGCCGGCGGCGACGAGCCCGATCCCGAGGTCAACGAGAAATTCGCCCACAAGCTCGCCTTCCTCGACGAGCTGGCCGTTCACGCCGTATCGATCGATGCGAAGAGCGGGGCGCGCTCGATCCTCGTCGGCGATCTCAACGTGGCGCCGCTCGAGCACGATGTCTGGAGCCACAAACAGCTCCTCAACGTCGTCAGTCACACGCCGGTCGAGGTCGAGAAATTCCGCGCCTTTCAGGAAGCGGGCGGCTGGATCGACGTGATGCGCGCTTTCGTCCCCGCTTCCGAAAAGCTTTACACCTGGTGGAGCTATCGCGCCGCCGATTGGCAAGCCTCCGACCGCGGCCGCAGGCTCGACCACATCTGGGCGAGCCCCGCGCTTGGCGACGCCGCGCGCGAAATGACCGTCGTTCGCACCGCGCGGAACTGGAAACAGCCTTCCGACCACGTGCCGGTGATGGCCGCCTTCGACTTCTAACGCACGTCCTCGCGCGCTTCGTCCGAGTCCTCGAACAGCGGCAGCACCAGATCAAGATCGGCGACGATGCGCCCGACGCGCGCCGCGATCAAACGGCGCAGCGCGGTCGCCGCCTGCGGCTCGCCTTCGAGAATTCGAATGAAGACAACGCGTGCAATCCGAAACAGGATCGACGATTCGAGCGCGATCGCCGTCGACGGCCGCACCGTCTCCACGATCATGGCCGTTTCCCCGATCAAGGAGCCGCGCCGCGCGGTGACCGCGTCATCGCCGCCGGTGTCTCCCGCCTGCTGCAATACGATCGAGCCGTTGACGACCACAAAGCCGCTGTCCGCCGGCTGACCTTCCTCGAACAGGATATCGCCGCGGCCGAGCCGGATGGTTTCGACGCTGATCGCAAGAATCCGCAATGCGTCCTTGCCCAAAAGGTGCAGCGTCGGGATGCGGTCGAGAAAATCGATGTCGTCTTCGAGCGCCATGCGGGCTACGGCACAAGCTTGTAGCCGCCGGCCTCGGTCACCAACAGCGCCGCGTTCGCCGGATCCTTCTCGATTTTCTGCCGCAGCCGGTAAATATGCGTCTCCAGCGTGTGCGTCGTGACGCCCGAATTGTAGCCCCAGACTTCTTGCAACAGCACCTCGCGCGATACCGGATTCTGCCCTGAGCGGTAGAGGTAGCGAAGGATCGCGGTTTCCTTTTCCGTCAGCCGCACTTTCGAGCCCCGCTCGTTCACCAACAGCTTGGCGCCCGGCCGGAAGCTGTAGGGCCCGACCGGGAAGACGGCGTCTTCACTCGCCTCGTGGCTTCGCAGTTGCGCGCGGATGCGGGCGAGCAGGACGGCGAAGCGAAACGGCTTGGTGACATAATCATTGGCGCCGGCTTCAAGACCGAGAATCGTATCCGAGTCGGCGTCATGGCCGGTGAGCATGATGACCGGCGCCTTGAAGCCGCTCTTGCGCAGGATTTTCACCGCCTCGCGGCCGTCCATGTCGGGAAGCCCGACGTCCATGATGACGAGATCGAAGTGGCCGTTCTTCGCCTTCTGAACCGCGACCTGCGCCGTTTCGGCGGTCTCGGTCTCGAATTCTTCGTGCAAGGCGAGCTGTTCCGCCAGCGCCTGGCGGAGTTCCGCTTCGTCGTCGACCACCAAGATTTTGCGCGTCGTAGCCATGCGTGCCCCAACTGGCGGCGAGTTTACATCATCGGCCGGCGCCCCGGCCAGACGAACGGGCGGAGCTAGACCGCCCGAATGATGATAGGCAAGAGCGGGCATGGGCAAATCGAGCCACACGCTCTTCACGGTTGCGCGAGCGCCGGGCCGGCCCTCGCGCGGCATCTTGCGCGCCTACGGCGCAGCATTTCCCGTCGCGCTCGGCCGCGCCGGGATTGCGGCCAACAAGCGCGAGGGCGACGGCGCAACGCCGCGCGGACGCTTTCGCCTGCGGCGCTTGTGGTGGCGCGGCGACCGCCTGCCGCGGCCGCGCACGGCGTTGCCGGTTCGGCGAATCGAGCACAACGACGCCTGGTGCGAGGACGCCTCCGACCGCCGCTACAATCGCCCGCTCCGGCTTGCGTCCGGCGCGCCCGGAGACCGCCTGTGGCGCGACGATCATCTCTACGATCTCATCATCGAGCTCGATCACAACACGCGCCCGCGCATCGCCGGCCGCGGCAGCGCCGTATTCGTTCACCTCGCGCGCGAAGGCTTTCTGCCGACCGCGGGCTGCGTGGCGCTGCGCGGCGGCGACCTCGCCCGCCTGCTGCCGCGGCTTCGCAAGAACGCCGTGATCGAGATCCGCTGAATTCAGCGCCGTGCACCGAAGATCGCGCTTCCCACCCGCACATGCGTCGCGCCGAAGGCGATCGCGCTTTGGAAATCGGCGCTCATGCCCATCGACAGAGCCGCAAGCCCGTTCCGCCGCGCGATTTTTTGCACGAGCGCGAAGTGCGGCGCCGGCGGCTCGTCGAACGGCGGGATGCACATCAGGCCCTCGATCGTGAGCCGATATCGCTCGCGGCATTCGCCGATGAAAGCGTCGGCCGCTTCCGGCAACACGCCCGCTTTTTGCCCCTCGCCGCCGGTATTGATCTCGACGAACAGCCGCGGCCGCCTGCCCTGGCGCGCGATTTCCTCGGCGAGCGCCGCCGCGATCTTCGCCCGGTCGACGGTATGGATCGCGTCGAACAGCGCGACCGCCTCGCGCGCCTTGTTCGATTGCAGCGCTCCGATGAGGTGAAGTTCGAGATCGGGAAACCGCGCGCGCAGCGCCGGCCATTTCGCTTTTGCTTCCTGCACGCGATTTTCGCCGAAGACGCGCTGCCCGGCGGCCAACGCCGGCAGGATCGCTTCCGCCGCAAACGTCTTGGTCACCGCCACGAGCGTCACGCTCGCCGGATCGCGGCCGCTGGCGAGCGCGGCTTTTCTGATTTCGGCGCGAATGAAGTCGAGCCGCTCGGCGGTATTCGTAAAGGCGGGTTTTTCGGCTGCTTCTAGCATTGCGGATCCTGCACGCATTTACCGCCGCGCCGCCGGCGAGGCAACGGAGCCTCCCGCAAGACATTGACCGCAAGGGATTTTTCGTGTCCTGTCGCGCGAACCCACCGCCATGGACCGATGAAAAGCGAGCGTTACAACGCCCGCGAGGCCGAGCCCCGCTGGCAGAAAGTCTGGGAAGAGCGCGGCATTTTCCGCACGCGCAACGACGACCCGCGCCCGAAATACTACGTGCTCGAGATGTTTCCCTACCCGTCGGGGCGCATCCACATGGGACACGTGCGCAACTACACCATGGGCGATGTCGTCGCGCGCTACATGCGCGCCATGGGCAACAACGTGCTGCATCCTATGGGTTGGGACGCCTTCGGCATGCCAGCCGAAAACGCCGCGATAGCGAACAAGGTCCATCCGAAAAAGTGGACCTACGAAAACATCGCCGCGATGAAGGCGCAGCTGAAATCGATGGGGCTTTCGCTCGACTGGTCGCGCGAGCTCGCCACCTGCGATCCGTCCTACTACCGCCACCAGCAAAAACTGTTTCTCGACTTCCTGCAGGCCGGGCTCGTCGAGCGCAAGACCTCGCGGGTGAACTGGGACCCGGTCGATCAGACCGTGCTCGCCAACGAGCAGGTGATCGACGGCCGCGGCTGGCGCTCGGGTGCGGCGGTCGAAGCGCGCGAACTCACGCAATGGTTCTTCAAGATCACCCAATACTCCGACGAACTGTTGCGGGCGATCGACGGGCTCGAGCGCTGGCCGGAAAAAGTGCGGCTGATGCAAAAGAACTGGATCGGACGCTCGGAAGGCTTGCTCGTGCGCTTCGCGCTCGCGCCGGACAACGCGCCGAAGAATTTCGACGAAGTCGAGATCTTCACGACGCGGCACGATACTTTGTTCGGCGCTTCCTTCGTGGCGCTCGCGCCCGATCATCCGCTGGCGCTTGCGCTCGCCGAGCGCGACCCCAAGCTCGCCGCCTTCATCGAGGAATGCCGCAAGACCGGCACCGCGCAGGAAGCGATCGACAAGGCCGAGAAGAAAGGCTTCGACACCGGCCTGCGCGCCCTCCATCCATTTGATCCGAAATGGGAATTGCCGGTCTACGTGGCGAACTTCATTTTGCTGGAATACGGCACCGGCGCGATCTTCGGCTGCCCGGCGCACGACCAGCGCGACCTCGATTTCGCGCGCAAGTACAAACTGCCGGTGACGCCGGTCGTCGTGCCTGCGGACGCCGATCCGAAAACGTTCACGATCGGCACCGAATCTTATGACGGCGAGGGTAAGCTCGCCAATTCGCGCTTCCTCGACGGCCTCAGCGTAGGGGCCGCGAAGGCGGAGGTCGCCAAGCGCCTGGAAAAGGAAAGGCGCGGCAATCGTCCGGTGGCCGAGCGGCGGATTCATTACCGGCTGCGCGACTGGGGAATTTCCCGCCAGCGCTATTGGGGCTGCCCGATCCCGGTGATCCATTGCGAAGATTGCGGCGTCGTGCCGGTGCCGGAGAAGGACCTGCCGGTCGTGCTCCCCGAGGACGTCGACTTCGACCGCCCAGGCAACCCGCTCGACCGGCATCCGACCTGGAAGCACGTCGCCTGCCCGCGTTGCAACAAGCCCGCGCGGCGCGAAACCGACACCATGGACACCTTCGTCGACTCGTCTTGGTATTTCATCCGCTTCACCGCGCCCGACGCGGCAACGCCGACCGAGGCCAAGGCCGAGCGCTACTGGATGCCGGTCGATCAATATATCGGCGGCGTCGAGCACGCGATCCTGCATCTGCTCTATTCGCGTTTCTTCACCCGCGCGATGAAGGCGACCGGCCACGCCCATATCGACGAGCCGTTCAAGGGCCTCTTCACCCAGGGCATGGTGGTGCACGAAACCTACCGCAAGGCCGACGGCAGCTATGTCGAGCCGGCCGCGGTGAAGCTTGCGGCGGAAGGGGGCGCGCGCCGCGCCAGCCTTGCCACGAGCGGCGAAAGCCTCGAAATCGGCCCGATCGAAAAGATGTCTAAATCGAAGCGCAATACGGTTGACCCCGACGACATCCTGTCGACCTTCGGGGCCGACACCGCTCGGTGGTTCATGCTCTCCGACTCGCCTCCCGACCGCGACGTGATTTGGACCGAGGAAGGCGTGCAGGGCGCTTACCGGTTCGTGCAACGCCTGTGGCGGCTTACCAACGACCTTGCCGAACTCGCAGCACCGGTGAACGCCGCGCGGCCGTCCGATTTTTCCGCCGCCGCCGAAGCCATCCGCAAGGCCGCGCACGGCGCGCTCGCGCGCGTGAGCGAAGATATCGCGCGGCTTCGCTTCAACCGCTGCGTCGCGCA
>Ga0070695_100000934_pt1 | contig 15783 bp, 5 predicted proteins | sample KBSK1252metaG_FD_65471 | JGI IMG/M metagenome (GOLD analysis project Ga0070695, IMG submission 65471) | Corn, switchgrass and miscanthus rhizosphere microbial communities from Kellogg Biological Station, Michigan, USA - KBS K1-25-2 metaG | ecosystem: Host-associated > Plants > Roots >...
GCCATATTCGGTTTGGTACACCGGAATCTTGGTGTCAGGGTTGGCGCCAAAGAATTCAGGGAAAACGACTTGGTCCGAGTAGGCGCACCCGACGGGAAAGGTGTCGCCCACCACTGCCCACTGAGACTCCCCATAGAGGCAGAGCACTTTTCCAAGATCGTGCAAAAACCCAGTCAGAATGAACCAGCGCGGATGACCATCCTTGCGAATCGCTTCGGCGGTTTGAAGTAGATGCTCGATCTGCGTCAAATCGGTGTCGGGATCGCTGTCGTCCACCAGCGTATTCAGATACTCGGCCATCTCCCAGATGCTCTTCTTGCCCCGGATCAATCCGCAGTATTGGGCCTTTTTTTGTAGCACGAAGTCAAACGTCTGCCCCGCGTGGTTTTGGCGATAGAACTCCGTAACGCGAGGGTTGGCTTCGGCTTTGTAGTTCCGGAACTCCGCTTCGGGTTTGCCCTGCCGATAGCGGGTGGCGACAAAATCGTCCCACTCGTCGATCTGCTTCAAGGGCGCGTTATCTGTGACTTGTTTCATGCCAATAGCTTGATTATGAACTCGTGGGGATTGCGGGACAACAGCGATTTTTCTCCCGCGATTCTTCCTCTGCCGAGTCGTCAGTGTGTGGATTCGATGATCCACCGCGCTGCCCCTGCCGGAAAAAACGATCCGCGATAATCTGGTTCGCTGTTAGGGACTGCTCTCCGACGCTCGTGCGCTGGACTCTGCCACGTGCTTGCGCCGGACCGGAGCAGATTCAGTCTCTATAGGGACCTGTTTCAGCCTCAAGAAGTGTATTTCGGTTGCAATCAGCGGTTCAGGGAGGCTGTCAAGGACGAGGCTCGGATTGAGCCTGGCCCATCACCCGAACAGGTAGACGTTCGAAAAAGGGACCCCTGGCTCATTTCGGCGGAATCATCAGCAACAGCCTAGCAAGCGCACCCAACACGCAGAATCCCGTCCTGCCGCTCAATATTCAAAAAAGCCACTTAGCCACTTCGAACCACTCCTCTGGCAAATTTCACCTGTCCACTCGGACATTTCATGACGGGACACGGCGGCGTCACATAAGTTCTCCACTCCGTGCTCACGTGGGAAAATAGGATGACAAACTTTGCGACCACGCCATGGATAGAGCCAATTGCACTCGAAGCCGCTGCGCATTCGGAGCGCGCTCGGTGATCGCCACGTACGTTTTGTTGGCTTTGCCGTTGCTTGATTCCTGCTCCCGTCCGGCGAGTCCTCAAGAGCAACCGAAAGCGTCGAAAGCCGCGGGGCCGGCTGTGCAATCCGCACTGTCGCAGCCGACTACTCAAGCTCAAACCCCTGCAGCGGTTCCGTTCGCAGTTCTTGCGCTTGCGCCTGGGGAGGTTGCAATTCCTGCGGACTCGCACCGGCTTGACGACCTGCTTCAATCCGGACATTCCTCGTCCATTTCAGCACTGGCATTTAGCCGAGACGGAAAATGGCTTGCCTCCGGCGGGCTCGACAGATCAATCATTCTCTGGAACGCGTCCACCGGCGAGCAAACGCGGAAATGGACGAGCCAGAGTTCTAATGTGACCCAGCTTGTGTTCAGCCCAGACAGCAAGAGACTCGTGTCTGCCGACGACGGCGGAATCGTGCGCGGATGGAAGTTTGAATCTGCCGAGCCGGAATACTCGCTTAACCTTCACAAATTCGTCCGCGTACTTGCTTGCAGTTTAGACGGTCGATCCTGGGCCGTGGTCGCAGACCCGGAGGACGAAGCAGCTAACGCGCATATCGAACTTCACGATGCCGAATCCGGGAAGCTGATTCGAACGCTGAACACAGAGTGGCAAGGTGTTACCGCAATGACGTTTACGCCGCAAGGCACTCTGATCGCGTCGGGCGGCGCACTCGACAGCGATGATGCGCCCGATCTTTCGACGGCCGTGTGGAACGTGAACACATGGAAGCTCGAAAAAACAATTTCAGGCGGAGGCGTCGCATTCAGTCCAGACGGTTCTTTGCTTGCTCTCTTCGAGGAACTGAACCCAGCGAAAATTCTCATCAAGAATGCTCTGACTGGCGAAACAAAGCTAGCAATTTCCGCTCAAACCGCAGGGCTGATTAGATTTAGCGCGGACGGTCGCGAAATAGTCTTCTCGAATGCGGGCAACAAGGAGCTGCGAATCTGGTCCGTTGAAACAGGCAAAGAGATCGTCGCCCTCCCAGGAGAAACAGCGATCGGCACGGGCGGGTTACAAGCCCTCGCGTTCTCAGCCGACGGGAAAACACTGGCAGCAGGTCCTTATGAAGGCAACGTAATCAAGACTTGGGATTCCGGCAGCGGCGGCCAGCTGCACGCATTCCCCGGACAGCTCGCGGTGCAAGGAATTGCCGTCAGTCCAAACGGACGCTGGCTTGTTGCGGGGTCACAGCACGGCACAAATATCTGGGACCTGGAAACTCGCAAGCTCATAACGAGGCTTGACGGCGCGGCCAATTTCGCGGTTTTCAGCAAAGACGGTCGCTGGCTGGCCATAAATCCAGGGACTAGATTTCCGGGCGAGACGCTGAAAGTATGGGACACGAAGTCTTGGACGCTCGCCGCCGATTTCCACTTCGCGCAGCGCGGAACACCAGTATTTTCGATTGCATTCATTCCCAACGATTCACCGCTCACGGCTCTCGGTCCGTTAAGCCGCTCTTTTGAGTTCACAGCAGACGGAGAAATACATACAGTCTGGAGTTCGCCGTCTCCTGTCTCGCTCAGCCCGGATCAGAAGATTCTCTCCGCACGCTCCGGCATGGGCGGCGATGTGGACCTGTGGGACTTGGCTTCAGGCCAGAAACTCCAGACGCTCGCGGCCCACAAACTGAGTATCATCGCCTTGTCATTCAGCGGGGACGGCCGATGGCTCCTCACGGGCGGACAAGAGACGCCGGCGAGATGGCCGAGCATCGACGGTCAGATGCCGCCCATCGAGACGCGAATTAGAGTTTGGGACACGACTACATGGACGGAACACTATTCACAGACGTTCAACCGGATCGGTTCGGGCGCCGCTTCGTTCTCGTCCGATTCACGAATTCTCATCGTCGAGAGAGATTGGGATTTGGTCGAACTGTTCGACATCGCGAGCGGCACTCCACTCTCCAGATTTACCGCAGCTGATCCGCTGTCGCACGCGCGGCAGTTCAGCACCGGCAATCTGCTCATTACTCCTGACGGCTCGTTGCTTATGCAGGCCGCGCAGAATGGCGTGCGCATCTGGCGAGTTCCGGCGCAACAGAATACAGCGGCCTCGAAGAAATAAACACGTCGATACCTACGGCAGAAAGCTAACCTCCAAAAGCGCTGGCTCTTACGGAGTGACGCGAAACTCAAGCTGTTTGAAATCGGCGCAGGACGGTTGCGGCGATTCTGGATAAGTGGCCGGCGACTCAGAAGCTATCCAGAAACGGGGTTCGAAGAGATCGATCCACTCGCGACCACCACAATCATCTCACCTCCTCAAACGGGACTTCTGGGGCGTGGCGAGATGTCCGGTTTTCGTATTGGTTGGGATTGCAATTAGCTGCCATCGCGGCTGGTGGCCACCGCCAGCGAACTCCTCAACTATTCATTTCGGTCGATCCAGTTCAATATGTCTCGATAATCTTCAACCAACCAATCTAATCCCATGCCAGCTTCTCGAGGGCGTCGTCGAGCTCTCTAACAAAGCCCTGCCCATCCCCGGCCAGCGGGTTTGATCTGGTTTGAGAGGAATCGCAATCGCTGTCCTAAATTGCCCTTGCAGCCAAGGTGAAGCTTGCCCCATAGGTCAGTCGATCGCTAGTCAGAGGTCAATGTCCTAGGCAGGCGCCGCGGGCATTGGGTCTTGAACCAAAACTGTTCTTAGTATCAGTAGTAATGATAGTCCTGAATTCCTATCCTTCACACAGAGTTCGGGCAGAACAGAGCAGCCATTTCCGCGGGCCCCACCCCCCGTCCCAGCTAACGAGCTGACAAAAGCCCAGAGAGAGTGATAACCGTGAAAACGACGGTAAAGGGATTGGTGTGTGCGGTCTGTGCTGTGGTTCTGAGCTCCTCTGCAGCGTTATTGACTGGCTGCGCAGGATTGGTTAGCAGCGCCAACAGCACTGATAATCCTCCATCGAGTCTGGTCGTCACGAACGTACAGACCGGGTTGGTTACAACCGCTAGCTCTCAGGTCATTTGGGCAACAAATGTCCCTGCCGACTCCTCGGTCGATTATGGAACTACCACTGCCTACGGAAATAGTACGCCCGTTGATCCGGGAATGGTAACGAGCCACCAGGTGACGCTTTCTAATTTGGCTGCCGGCACGACCTACTACTTCCAAGTCAATTCGACGGACTCCAAAGGCAACCACGGGCACGGTGGCAACAAGTTCCTGACAGCTGGTTTCAGCCTTTCCGGCACGATCAATCCTGCAACGGGAGGAAGCGGATCAACGTTGACACTGAGTGGGAAGGCAAGCGCCACGACCACGGCAGATACTTTAGGGAATTACACATTTCCCGGATTAGCGAACGGGACGTACACGATTGTTCCGAGTCACGCAGGTTATAACTTCACTCCAAGCAGTCAAAGTACGCCGGTCAATGGGGCTAACGTTGCCGGAGTGAACTTCACAGATACTGCGGCAGTAGTGGCGCCGACGATCACGACGCAGCCAGTGAATCAGACGGTGACCGCGGGACAGACGGCGACGTTCACGGTGGTGGCGGCAGGGACAGCGCCGCTCGCTTACCAGTGGCAGAAGAACGGCGCGAACATCGCAGGAGCTACGGCGACAGGCTATACAACGCCGGTGACGGCGACGACGGATAGTGGCTCGACGTTTTCTGTGGTGGTTAGCAACACGGCAGGGACCATCACGAGCGCGGCGGCGACGCTGACGGTGAATGCAGCGGCGGTAGCGCCGACGATCACGACGCAGCCAGTGAATCAGACGGTGACCGCAGGACAGACGGCGACGTTCACGGCAGTGGCGGCAGGGACAGCGCCGCTCGGCTACCAGTGGCAGAAGAACGGAGTGAACATCGCGGGAGCGACGGCAACGAGCTACAGCACGCCGGTGACGACGACGGCGGACAGCGGCTCGACGTTCCGCGTGGTGGTAGCGAACACGGCAGGTACGGTAACGAGCAGCGCAGCAACGCTGACGGTGAATGCGGCGGCGGTAGCGCCGACGATCACGACGCAGCCAGTGAACCAGACGGTGACCGCGGGACAGACGGCGACGTTCACGGCAGTGGCGGCAGGGACCGCGCCGCTCGGCTACCAGTGGCAGAAGAACGGGGTGAATATCGCAGGAGCGACGGCAACGAGCTACAGCACGCCGGTGACGATGACGGCGGACAGCGGATCAACGTTCCGCGTGGTGGTGACGAACACCGCGGGTACGGTAACGAGCAGCGCAGCGACGCTGACGGTAAATGCAGCGGCGGTAGCGCCGACGATCACGACGCAGCCAGTGAACCAGACGGTGACCGCGGGACAGACGGCGACGTTCACGGCAGTGGCGGGAGGCACAGCGCCGCTCGCATATCAGTGGCAGAAGAACGGGGTGAACATCGCGGGGGCCACAGGGACGAGTTATACGACACCAGCGACGGCCACGTCAGATAGCGGAACAACGTTTGCCGTGGTGGTAACGAACACCGCGGGGACGGTAACGAGCAGCGCAGCGACGCTGACGGTGAATGCGGCGGCGGTAGCGCCGACGATCACGACGCAGCCAGTGAACCAGACGGTGACCGCAGGACAGACGGCGACGTTCACGGCAGTGGCGGCAGGGACCGCGCCGCTAGGCTACCAGTGGCAGAAGAACGGGGTGAATATCGCGGGAGCGACGGCAGCGAGCTACAGCACGCCGGTGACAACAACCTCGGATAGCGGCTCGACGTTCCGCGTGGTGGTTAGCAACACGGCAGGCACGATAACGAGCAGCACAGCGACGCTGACGGTGAATGCAGCGGCGGTAGCGCCGACGATCACGACGCAGCCAGTGAATCAGACGGTGACCGCAGGACAGACAGCGAGTTTCACGGTCACTGCGGCAGGCACGGCGCCGCTCGCATACCAGTGGCAGAAGAACGGCGTGAACATCGCGGGGGCCACAGGGACGAGTTATACGACACCAGCGACGGCCACGTCAGATAGCGGAACAACGTTTGCTGTGGTGGTTAGCAACACGGCAGGCACGATAACGAGCAGCGCAGCAACGCTGACGGTAAATGCAGCGGCGGTAGCGCCGACGATCACGACGCAGCCAGTGAACCAGACGGTGACCGCAGGACAGACGGCGACGTTCACGGCAGTGGCGGCAGGGACGGCGCCGCTCGCTTACCAGTGGCAGAAGAACGGGGTGAACATCGCGGGAGCGACGGCGACAAGCTATACAACGCCGGTGACGGCGACGACGGATAGCGGATCGACGTTCCGCGTGGTGGTAACGAACACGGCAGGCACGATAACGAGCAGCGCAGCGACGCTGTCGGTGAATGCAGCGGCGGTAGCGCCGACGATCACGACGCAGCCAGTGAACCAGACGGTGACCGCGGGACAGACGGCGACGTTCACGGCAGTGGCGGCAGGCACAGCGCCGCTCGCTTACCAGTGGCAGAAGAACGGCGTGAACATCGCGGGAGCGACGGCGACAAGCTATACAACGCCGGTGACGGCAACGACGGATAGCGGATCGACGTTCCGCGTGGTGGTAACGAACACCGCGGGTACGGTAACGAGCAGCACAGCGACGCTGACGGTAAATGCAGCGGCCGACACCAATCCGCCAACTGTGCCTACTGGCTTAACAGCGACGGCGGTCTCTTCTTCGCAGATCAATTTGACTTGGACGGCATCAACGGACAACGTGGGCGTGACGGGCTACAAAGTGTTCCGCGGCGGCACACAAATAGCAACGAGCCCAACCACCTTGTATCAGGACGCGGGCTTGGCGGCCTCGACCGCATTTACTTACACGGTGGCGGCATTTGACGCAGCTGGCAACTCTTCCGCGCAATCTGCGACCGCTTCGGCAACCACTCTGGCTTCCTCCGGCGGCGGAATCCCGAATACGCTTGGCTGGTATCAGATTCCGAACACGCAGCTAGCTCCGCTTTGCCCGACTTACGCGGAAATTCAAGGCAACAGTGGTTGCGCCGCCGTAATGTCAGCGTGGAGTGGCGGTCTCTACGATCCTCAACGCTCTCGTTTCATCATCACCGGGGGCGGACACAACGACTACTTTGGCAATGAAGTCTACACAATCGACTTCAGCGGTGGGACCCCAACCCGTGCCCTCGTCCATGATGCCTCTCATGGAACCGGGTTCAGCGTCACGGACAACGAAACGATGCCAGACGGCAATCCCACTCCTCGTCACACCTACGGCTGCCTGACGTACTTCCCCACTCAGGATGAGTACATCTACTGCGGAGGCGGATCGAACGTAAACGGCAACATCGAAAACGGCATGTGGCGTTACAATCCGAAGACAAATACCTGGACCAACGTCACGCCGTCAGGTGGCCCAAATTGGGCCACGAACGGCACGACGCCGAAGATGGCCTACGACTCCGTAACTAATGCTGGATACGCGCTTGCAGATGCGGCACCTGGAACATTCTTTCGCTGGAATCCTACGACGCATACTTGGACTAGCCTGGGAACCATTAGTGGAGCGCCATGCACGGGGTCTCCCGTGGGTAGTGGCGGGACAGGCAAGGATAATAATGTCGTCATCGCGCCGGATTATCGTTTCTATGTCTGCGCTGGCAACGGCAACTTGCAAGCGGTCAATCTAAATACGTTTGCTGTACAGAATGATTCCAACGCAAGTGGCTGCAGTGCGCTTGCGAACGGCCCCGGTCCTGGACTCACCTATGACCCAGTTCAAAAGTTGGTAGTTGGGTGGGTAGGCGGAAACAGCGTAATTGAGTACAACCCATCGGGCGGCACGGTTTCGGGCGTAGGACCGCGTTCCTGTTCGACGGTAACGTTCACAGGAGGCCCCGGAGCACAGCAAGGAAACGGAACCTACGGACGCTTCCAGTACTCGCCAAATCTTGGCGTATTCGTAGTCGCAAACAGCATCTCCCAGAATGTGTACTCGTTGCGGCTGACTCCCGTCAGCGGCGGCACCAGCGGGCCCGTGATTTCCGGCGTGAGCGTAAATTCAATAACAACCGTGAGCGCGAATATCATCTGGACCACCGATGTGCCAGCGACCTCGCAGGTGGAATACGGCCTGACAACCGCCTATGGCACGCTGACCACTCTCAACGCCACGTTCGTTACGAGCCATACGGTGGCGCTCACCGGCTTAGCTACCAATACGCTTTATCATTACCGCGTACGTTCCAAGAACTCTTCAGGAGTCGAATCCGTCGGTGTGGACGCTGTGTTCCAGACCAACAACACGACGGATACAACTTCGCCAACGGTTTCTGTCACCGCACCGGCAGGGGGCGCTACGGTATCGGGCTCAGTGAGTGTAAGCGCGAATGCTTCGGACAATGTCGCCGTAGCTAGCGTGCAGTTGTTGCTCGACGGTGCCAGCCTCGGGGCAGCAAAAATGGCTCCTCCGTATAACACAACTTGGGATACCACAACGTCTTCGAATGGCACGCACACCCTGGGAGCTACCGCCACAGATACGTCCGGCAATGTCGGCAATGCGACCAGCGTGACCATCAATGTGTCAAACGCAGGCACAAGCTCAAATTTCCAGACCCTGTGCACCGCTCCGGGCGTGGTCAAATGCGTGGCATGGGACAACGCTTCGAATTTCACCCCGGCGAGCGGAGGAGCCGGTTACGCCAGTGGCCTGTACCCAGCCGAGGATGGCGTTTATGAAGGCGTGCAGGACACCACCAACAAAGTAGACGGCCCCAGTTCGCTAAAATTTGTGATCCGCCCCGGATCAGTGCACCCTCATGGTACGAACCCTGCGGGATACTGGCTGCAACAGTTCGGGCCAGATAACGCAGCGACGAAATACGGAGAGGGCACCACCCTGTATTTGCAATTCCGATTTATGGTTTCTCCGGAAATGCTGAACTACGATTGGACGCTGGCGGGTGGCGAAGGCTGGAAAGTATTCATCGTTTGGGGCCCGATCCCGGGCCAGAGTTGCACGGGCGACCAGTTTGTGCAGGAAAATACCAACCAGACGAACGTGGCAACTGCGTACGTGTCTTGCGGATCGCCTGGGTTATATACGAACAACGGGAACCCCCCCATGAACATAGAACAGGGGGACTATAACTGCGCCTACGCGGGTGGAGGAGCAACCTATACGGGACCAAACTGTTTCGTATATCCGGCGAGCACCTGGATCACCGAGTATTGGGTGGTGCACATTGGCACCTACGGACAACCTAACACCAGCTTTCAAGCGTGGATTGCTCCCGAGGGTCAACCTCTGAAACAGTTCATTAACCTTCCGAACTTCACGTTTGGCGATCCGTCAGACCACACCGTCGGCCTCCAGGGAATCATCCTGCAGCCCTATTTCAGCGGAGCGAATGGATCCACGACCACTCCGGCAGCCGCCATGTGGTTCGATGATCTGATTATCTCGACGCAGCCGATTGGGGCACCGAATAATTAAGGGGTCATTCCTAATCTGCCGACTTCTCTGAGACGTCTGAGAACTTCGGACCTTACTAACTCCGTCTATCGGTTACGAGACAGCGGATTTGAGCCGTCAATCATATTAGCGGCTGTAGGAAGATAAGCGGAACGGTACACGTTCTCTTATGTCTTCTGGCCTTGAATCTGAAATCTAGAAGCCTGATCCCTCAAGTTTTCCTCGCCCCGGACTGGGTCAGAGGAGATTTGCGCAGACATAATCTGGGTAGTGACAGTGCGTTCGAGCCTCGTGTCGGACGCCCTCGGAAATAATCGACTGCTACGAGTAGCGCGGAAACCTGGCGTGTCCCCTCAGTCCGAGGGAGTGCCCCTCCTCGGCAGACCATTCCCTTCGCGGAGAAGAGTGGGCCAGGGGACTTGTCCGATATCGATTTTCCATTCTATGACAAGCTCTTCGTCAACAATTGCGGCCACATCTGTCTGGGCCGCAATAAATTAATATCAGCACAGTCTTTGCCGGCCAAGCTGTCGGCATCATAGAAGTTCACAGCGGTATTTTGCTGGTCAGCTTTGTGGATTCTGATTTGGGGTACTTCGATCGGGATACCCGGGTGCTCGAACCACTCGAGATTCTGTTCGGCCCATAGTTGTTACCTATGTAGCCGATACGTTCTGTCACCTATGTGTCCCGGTCGGACCCCGATTAAGTTGGTGGGCCCGCCAGGATTTGAACCTGGGACCAACGGATTATGAGTCCGCTGCTCTAACCGCTGAGCTACGGGCCCTGCCTTAGTTCAACATCGTACCTTGAAAAGGTTTAGCGCGCAGCACCCTCGTAAGAGGGAATCCCTGCAAGCGCTCGCGGCGCCTAGCATGACTCAATGGGTGAGTGAGGAGACTCCCACCAGACTTGCCCGCCCGGTTTTCCAGGCGATTCACTTCTAACTCCAAACGGCAGATAGCGCCGCATAGAAACCGGCTCAATACAAGCCCGGAAAGTGCGTCTGACGTCATGGAATTCTCGCAAACATTTGGCTCGGCAAAAACCCGTCGGAAGGGAGCGCCTTGCACTGTTGATGCTGAACATTGCACGATCTGAGCGTCCGCAACTTACTCCATTTACAGAACTTAGCTGGCATATGACCGATCCTTTGCAGTGAATCTCGCAGCCTTTTGGACCCCCCGGAATGGTTGCTCCGACAGGAACAACCGATTATGCTTCTAGTGCCGCATCGGGCGCCGCCGAGGGCGTTTTGCGGGGGTCACTTCTCATGCAAAAACTAAAGAAATTTTGTGTCTATTTGCTCTGCGTTCACTTGTTGACCTCTGTTCCCTCTTTTGCTGGGACAGGATCGAAACCCGAAGAAAGCGCGCTGGACCAAATTCGCGCTTATATTTCGACGGGATGGGATTCGCTCACTCGTTCGCAAAACGATTGCGCCACCGTGGTGGATACAAAACTCACCGCCGCTTCTGTTCTCTATCTTCCCGCCGATTTTGCGGAACCTGCCTCGGTACAGCAGCTTCAGAAACAATGCAACGTGCAAGTCCAGCATCTGCCTGCAGTCATTCACCACATCGGAGAAATGGATCCCGGCAAAATCGATCCAGCCGGGCTTCTCTACCTCGAGAATCGCTATGTCGTGCCTGGCGGAAGATTCAATGAAATGTACGGCTGGGACAGCTACTTCATCATTCGCGGATTGGTGCGCGACGGCCGGATCGATCTCGCAAAAGGCATGGTCGAGAATTTCTTTTTTGAAATTGAACATTACGGCGGAGTGCTGAACGCCAATCGCACCTATTATTTGACTCGCTCCCAGCCTCCGTTCCTTACCTCCATGATTCTCGCGGTCTACGATGCACAGAAAGCCATCAGGCACACCAAAGACGAGTGGCTCGTGAAAGCCTACGACTACGCCGTCAAGGATCACGAATTATGGACCAGCGAGCCGCATCGTGCGGGATCGACGGGGCTCTCACGCTATTTTGACTTCGGCAATGGTCCGGCGGCGGAAAGCGTGAAAGACGAAACCGGTCACTATCGTCAGGTGGCGGCTTACTTCCTGGGCCAAGCGGACCTCGGCCGGAATTACATTGTGGAATCGAGTGCGCCAAAGCCGTCGCCACTTGCGGCAGGCCCGTTGTTTGCGCTTCAGATTTGCGATGTCGCGAAGACCATGGCGCAGCCGGGATGCGATCCTGCGGGAACAGTTGCGTTAACTGCGGACTACTATAAAGGTGATCGAGCGATGCGCGAGTCCGGCTTCGACATCTCGTTTCGCTTCGGCCCTTACGGCGCAGCGACACACCATTTCGCTCCGGTATGCCTTAACAGTCTGCTTTACAAAACCGAGAAGGACCTCGAACAAATGAGCGCAACGCTGGGCCGGAAGGAGGAATCGGAGAAGTGGCGTCAGCGGGCTGAAGAACGAAAAGCTAGTATTCAGAAGTACCTCTGGGATAGCGAGCGCGGCCTTTTCTTCGACTACGATTTCGAAAAGCAAGTACGATCCACGTATGACTACGTGACCACATTTTATCCGCTGTGGGCCGGCGTTGCGACGCCAGAGCAGGCGCGATCAGTTGTGAAACACATTGGCACCTTCGAACGACCCGGCGGTCTGGTGATGAGCCCCTACGAAACCGGAGGACAGTGGGACTATCCGTATGCGTGGGCCCCGAACCAATTGATGGCCGACGAAGGCATGCGCCGCTACAAATTCAATGAGGATGCCGACAGAGTTTCTTACGAATTCCTTTCCACGGTTATGGAGAATTTTCGGCGCGACGGCAACATTCGCGAGAAATACGACGCGGTGAAGCGCTCCTCAGAAACGCAGGTTACCGCCGGCTATCACATGAACATCGTCGGTTTTGGATGGACCAACGGCGTTTTTTTGGCGCTCTTGCACGAACTGCCGCAAAGCGAAGTCGCCAGGCTGGCCAAGGAACAGGCTCCCGTTCCGGTTGCAACGCACTAGCACATCGTTCTTGAGTTGGTTAAAGCTCGGCTGATCGGATTCGCTCTAGCCGTGATTCATCTCGAGTAGGAGTAGCCCCGGTCTGGCTCGCGACCCACGATCCCATTCCGTTTGCAGCCTCATTCATGGTCGCAAGGGACCCGCGCCGCAGAAAGTGATAGACGAGCGCCGCCGTGAACGCGTCGCCGGAGCCCACCGTGTCCGCCACCTGCACTGAAATGCCGGAATGTTCATGTTTGGCATACTCGCTTACCAGCAGACTTCCTCCCGCGCCGCGCGTTATGCAGACAAGCTTCGTGTGAAATGTATGGCGCAGCCACTGCGCCGCGGACTCCTCGTCGTGAAACGGGAAACCAAGCAGCTGCACCACTGTCGGCAGTTCATCGTGGTTTAATTTGATGATGTCAGCCTGTTTCGCGGAATCGGCCAGGATCTGCGCGGAATAGTAAGACTGGCGAAGATTGACGTCGAATATGCGCGTGGTTTCCGGCCGAATTGTTTTCAAAAAAGAGTGGATGGTCTGGCGTGATTGCGGAGACCGCTGCGCCAGCGAACCAAAACACACTGCGTCCGCCTTTTGCGCCAGCGCCTGCCACGCGGCCGTCCATTCGAAAGAATCCCATGCCGCTGGCTCCGCGATTTGAAATGTCGGCTGTCCTTTTGCATCGACTTCCACCTGCACAATCCCGGTGCGGTAAGTTGGATCGAGCTGGATGTAGGATGTGCTGAGACCGAGGCGTTCCAGCCGGTGTTTGGCATCCACGCCCAATTCATCGTTTCCGACGCGGCTGGCAACGATGCCTTCATCACCGAGCAAACTCGTCATATAAGCAAAATTCGCGGGCGCGCCCCCAAGCTGGCGACTGTCCGGGAAAATATCCCAGAGAAGTTCTCCGAGCCCCACCGTCGTGAACTTTTTCACGGACAATCCGCGTTTCTCCAGCAAGAAGGTGCCTTCGCGCGGAACTCTAATGCGCCCAGTCGCACCTAGTTAACGTCGCGTGATCCCAAGCACTACTGCCATACCGAGCCAAGTTTCCAGATCGAGAGCGAAAGCACTTTGCCAAGCTCGCCTTCCGAATACAGCTCAATTCCATCGCTTCCGGGTGAGGGATAGATCCGATCTGTCAAGACTACCTCGCCTTCATTGACGAACACTTCCACGCTGGAACGGTCCAGAAAAACGTGGAGCTTGACTCGCGAATTCTGCCGCAAAGCTGCCTTGTAGCGCCCAGGAAATTCGGGCGCAAAAGAAACTTCTCCTGACCGAGTCCGCTCGACAAACACTTCTTGATTTTCGGGAGTAAATCCTAGGACTGTTTCTTCGGCCCTGCCTTTACGCAGCCGGAAACCGATCTCCTTCGCAGCTTCGGGAGCTAACTCCGCTTCGATTTCTAGAGTCTCCCCGCTCGCCTTGGTCGAGTGCATCGCTTGGATTGCATCGGGAACGGAAAGATTCGAGACTCTCAACAACTCTAGCTGGCGCAGCCGTTTCGTTTCGGCTATGGGCCTTTGTACCAGCCGGATTCCATCTGGAAACTGTGTAAGGCTGAGTTCACGCGGCAAAGACTGCGCCCCGCGCCAAATCAAAGTTGGCTCGCGGTTCGCGTACTGCCAATTGCTAATCCACCCAATCCAAATCCTTCGTCCATCTTTTGGAGGGATATCCGAGAACGAATTCGTTGCGTAGAAATCTTTGCCATAATCGGCCCAAAGCTCCTGCGCGGTTGAGTCTTCGTTCACAAAGTGCTCTCCATCGAAGCTCCCCACAAAATATTCCACGCCCGTGCCGCCGGCGGGCGCGCCGGGATTTCGATTTACGACGAGAACCCATTTTTTGTTTTCGGGATTTCTATCCACTGGCACTGCGAATAAGTCTGGACACTCCCACTGCCCTTTCTGATTTCCCGCTGCTTCAAAGGATCCCCGAAGCACCCAACTCTTCAAGTCACGCGAATCAAGAAACACAGCTTTTCTCTCGTCTGCGAGGACCGCCACCATCACCCACTTCCGTTGAGGCTCGTACCAGAATACTTTGGGGTCCCGAAAGTCGGGCTGCTGCAAGTCAGCTACAGGATTCCCTGAATAATTTGTCCAGGTCTGGCCGCGGTCGTTGCTGAAAGCGAGATTTTGTTTCTGTGAGTTGGTTCCGGCTGCGGTATAGATCGCAATCAGGCAAGATGGATTCCGAGAATCGGCCCCCTTACAGAGCTCGCTTGAGTTATGCCAGTCCACAACTGCGCTGCCCGAATAAATCATGAATTTCCCCGGCTCTTCGGGAATCGCGACAGGCAAATTTTCCCAATGCAACATATCTGCGCTGACCGCGTGGCCCCAGCTCATGTGTCCCCATTCCGTGCCTTGCGGGTTGTACTGGTAAAAAAGATGGTATTCACCCTTGTAGTAGACCAGGCCGTTCGGATCATTCATGAAGTTCTTCGCCGGTGTATAGTGAAATTGCGGCCGCCACGGCTCGTCGTAAGTCTTTTGCGGCAGCGCTAAGAACGCGGTTGCCAAAAAGAGGGATGCTGCCAACGTCCCGCAGAGCAGGTTATTGGAAAAGTCCATCTGCTTGGTCGTCAACTTCAAGGTTTCGCATTCTGCTTCTCTTCCAGTTGGGCGGCCACCTTGAGTTCACGATCCGCGTCTTCATTTCTGCCCAAATCGCGGTAAGCTTGCCCCAAAAGGTGGTGCGGAATGGGATTGTTGGGATCCATCGACAACGCGCGCTGCAGCGCTCGCACGGCAAGCTGCGTCTCGCCTTTCTTCTCTAATACTTTGCCGAGCAGTATGTACGGCCCTGTCGAAGTGGAGTCCAGCCAAATCGAGCGTTGCAGAAGCCGTTCCGCCTCATCGTATTTCTGCACGCGCGAATAGCTGTCCGCCAGTTTGTAATACGCCTGAGCATACCCGGGATTAAGCTCCAGTTCCTTCTGAAACTCCGCGACAGCTTCTTCGATTTGCGAATGATAAAGGTACAGTTCTCCAAGCAGTTCGTGTGCTAGGGGAAGCTTCGGATCAAGTGCCGCGGCTTTATGCGCATACTCTTCAGCCACGGGCCCGAAGTCCTGCCGGAGCAGCATCCGCGCCGTGAACAAATAGCTGGCCGCGGACTCGGCTGGCACATCGAACATTTTTGCGAAGGCCTTCCGCGCGTTGGGATAGTCCTTCGTCTGAATGTAGCAAATCCCCAGGATGTACGAC
>Ga0070695_100000935_pt1 | contig 15782 bp, 14 predicted proteins | sample KBSK1252metaG_FD_65471 | JGI IMG/M metagenome (GOLD analysis project Ga0070695, IMG submission 65471) | Corn, switchgrass and miscanthus rhizosphere microbial communities from Kellogg Biological Station, Michigan, USA - KBS K1-25-2 metaG | ecosystem: Host-associated > Plants > Roots >...
CGGCGTGCTGGCGCTCGAGCTGTTCCAAGTCGATGGGGTGGACGGCGGTCTGCTCGCCAACGAGTTCGCCCCCCGCGTGCACAACAGCGGCCACTGGACGATCGAGGGTGCCGGCACGAGCCAGTTCGAGAACCACCTGCGGGCGGTGGCGGGCCTTCCTTTGGGGACGCTCGATCCGGTGGACTGCAGCGCCATGGTGAACCTGATCGGGACCGTCCCCGAAACGGCTCCTCTGCTGGCCCTCCCCGGCACCCACCTCCACCTGTACGGCAAGAAGCCGCGTCCAGGGAGGAAGCTCGGTCATGTCACCGTGCTCGGGCGCACCGAGGCCGAGCGGGAGAGCCGCCTGCGCGAGGTCCTCGCGCGGCTCTGACGCCCCCGCCACGGATCCGTCACCGTGCCCCTCTAGCCTTCCCCGCATGGAGCTGTGCATTCCAGTCCTGGAACCGGAGGAGGAGCGCGTCCTCCTGGACGCCGTCCGCGCCGGCGATCGCTCCGCCCTGGAGCGCCTGGTGCGCGCCAACCGGCCCTACGTGCTCCGGCTCGCGCGGGCATACCGGGGCCGCGGCGTGGCCTTCGAGGACCTGGTGGCGGAAGGGAACCTCGGCCTGCTGGAGGCGGCACCCCGCTACGCGCCGGCCCGGGGAACCCGCTTCCTCACCTACGCGACGTGGTGGATCAGGAAGCGCATGCTGGCGGCGCTGGATGGCCAGGCGCGCACGGTGCGCGTCCCCGGCCGGTTCTGGCCCAGCCGGTGGAAGGGGGGCATGCGTCCGCCCCCCGCGGTGGACCTGCCTCTCCACGGGCTCGAAGGGGCGCCGGTCGTGGAGCGCTTGCGCGACCCCGCGGCGCTCCACGCGGAGCAAGACCTGCTGCACCGGGAATCCTTGAGCCGCATGCAGGCCGCGGTGGCGCGCCTGTCCGCGCAGGAGCGCTGCGTCCTCGACCACCGCTTCGGCCTCCAGGGCGACGCCCCGCGCACCCTGCAGGAGACCGGCGTCCACCTTCGCATCAGCCGGGAGCGGGTGCGCCAGGTCGAGCAGCAGGCGATTGCGCGCTTGAAGCGGGCGCTCGACCCTCGCTACCCTCGCCGGCATGTCCGTCCCCTCGCTCCCGCGCCTGCGCGTCCCCCGGCTCCCGAGCTCCCCGTTTGACGGCGGGGACTGGGACCAGGCGGCGGTCCTCGGTCCCTTCCTGCTGTCCCACGGGCGCTCCCGGCCGCGCCAGGGGGTGTCGGCCCGGCTGGGCGCGGATGACGCGGCGCTCTACGTCCGCTTCGACTGCGAGGACAGCGAGCCCTGGGGCACGATGCGCCAGCGCGACGATCCCATCTACGAAGAAGAGGTGGTCGAGGTCTTCCTCGCCCCGGGGACCGGCGATCCTCCGGCCTACTTCGAGTACGAGGTCAGCCCCACCGGGGTCCTCTTCGACGCACGCATCGAGAACCCGCACGCGCGCCGCTCCGACATGAAGATCCACACCGACTGGGACTGCGCCGGAATCCGCTGGACGGCGGGGCTCGTGCCCGGAGGCTGGTGGGCCGCGCTCGCGCTCCCCTGGGTGCCGATGCTCGGCGGGGCTCCCATGCCCGCGCTCTGGCGAGCGAACCTCTATCGCATCGACCGACCCCGGGGGGCACCGCCCGAGTTCTGCGCGTGGAGCCCCACCCTGGCGGACCCGCCGGACTTCCACCTCCCCGCCCGCTTCGGGATGCTCGAGCTGGGATAAGAAGGCGCGCCGGCCGGGGGGCCGGCGCGCCCGGGGGACGGACGTCGGGTCGGCGGTCGGATTGGGGGTGTGGGCCGCCGACCCGCGGCCACCGTTCAATACGTCGCAGCCAGTTGATACGCAGGCCGGCGGCCGAAAGATGTCCCGTGCCGCCGAACAGGCCGTGCGAGCAGCGAACGGTGGCCGGCCGGCAGCCTCGCGGGTATGCTCGGCGATCATGCGCCGCGCCGCCGCCGTGCTGGCCGTGGCTGCGCTCTCCGCGCCCGCCGCCGCCCAGGGATTCGGCCGCAACAAGGTCCGCTGGGAGAGATTCGACTTTCACGTGCTGCGCACCTCGCACTTCGACCTCCACTACTACCCCGAGGAGGAGGACGCGGTGCGCGATGCCGCCGCCATGGCGGAGAGGTGGAACGACCGGCTGTCGCGCGTGCTCGGCCACACCCTCTCCGAGCGCAAGCCCATCCTGCTCTACGCGGACGCCCCCGATTTCCAGCAGACCAACGCCACCTTCGGGTTCCTCGAGCAGGGGACGGGGGGATTCACCGAGCCTCTGCTCGACCGGGTGGTGCTTCCCCTCACAGGCTCCGCCGCGCAGAACGACCACGTGCTGGGACACGAGCTGGTGCACGCGTTCCAGTTCGACGTCGCCTCCTCCCTGCAGCAGCCGGGACGGCCGCCGGCGATGGCCAACACTCCCCTCTGGTTCATCGAGGGGATGGCGGAGTACCTCTCCCTGGGACGCGACGATCCCAACACCGCCATGTGGATCCGCGACGCCGTCTTCACGGGAGACCTCCCCTCGCTGGAGAAGCTCTCCACCGATCCTCGCTACTTCCCCTACCGCTGGGGCCAGGCCTTCTGGGCCTACGTGGCCGGGCGCTTCGGCGATGCCGTGGTGGCCCCGCTGTTCGAGGCGGCGGTCACGATGGGGGTGGAGCGGGCGCTCGCCACCACGGTGGGATTGAACGTGAAGAGCTTCGACGAGGAATGGCACGCCGCGCTGCACGCCGCCTACGACCCCATGATCGCGGAGCGCAAGGGTCAAGAGGGGCTGGGCCGGCGCCTGATCGCGGGCGGGAAGGGGGAGCTCAACGTGACGCCGGTGCTGTCGCCGGACGGGCGCGCCCTGGCATTCCTCTCCTCGCGCGACCTCTTCACGGTGGACGTGTACCTGGCCGATGCTGCGACCGGGGAGGTGACCGGAAAGCTCTTCAAGGAGAACGCCGACGTGCACTTCGACGCGCTGCGCTTCGTGGACTCCGCGGGCTCGTGGTCCCCCGACGGCAGGCGTCTGGCCTTCGCCGTGTTCGCGCGCGGCAACAACGAGCTGGCCATCGCTGACGTCGGGCGGCACACGCTCCTGCGGCGGATGACGCTCCCCGGCCTGGGGGCGTTCAGCAGCCCCGCCTGGTCCCCCGACGGGCGCTCCATCGTGGTCTCCGGCCAGCACGGCGGGGTCAGCGACCTCTATCTCGTGGACGTGGAGAGCGGGGCGGTGCGGCCGCTGACCCAGGACCGCTACGCCGACCTGCACCCCGCGTGGTCCCCGGACGGGCGCTCCATCGCCTTCGCCTCCGATCGCGGCTCGAACCTGGAGGCGCTCCGCTACGCGCCGTTGACCCTGGCCGTGCTCGACGTGGAGAGCGGCGCCGTGCGCGTGCTGGATCTTCCGGAGAGCGGGAAGTCCATCAACCCCCAGTACGCGCCGGACGGGAGGACGCTCTACTACATCTCGGATACGGACGGGATCTCCGACGTGTGGCGCGTGGACCTGAGCACCGGCCGCACCGCTCGCGTCACCCGCTGCGTGACGGGTGTTTCCGGGATCACCGCCGAGGCTCCCGCGCTCTCCGTGGGGCACGACGGCCGGCTCGCCTTCTCGGTCTTCCGGGACGGGGACTTCGCCATCTACACGATCGAGCCACCGGCCCCGGAGGCGTCGGAGGCGGGCCTCTCCCTCGCGGCCACGCTCCCTCCCCCCGTCCCGCCGGAGCGCAGCGCGGTGCAGGAATACCTGAGCGAGCCCGAGCCTCCCTTGCGCAAGGAAGCCGACGTCCCGGACATCCCCTACCGACGGAAGCTCGGCCTCCTGTACGTCGCGCCGGCCACGGTGGGGATCGGCGTGGACCGCCTGGGCCCCTCCTTCGGCGGCGCCGCCTCGGCCTACTTCAGCGATCTCCTCGGGGATCACCTCCTGGGGGTGACCTTTCAGGCGGAGAGCACGTTCGACACGGTGGCGGGACAGCTCTTCTGGCAGGACCTGGGGCACCGCTGGCAATGGGGGGCCGCGATCTCCCGCTTTCCCTACCTCTCGGTGGGTACCACGGTCTCGGAGGTGGATCTCGACGGGACCCAGGCCATCCAGGTGGATCAGTTCACCGAGACCACGACGATCGACAGCGCGTCCTTCCTCGTGCAGTACCCGTTCTCGACCCGGCGGCGGCTCGAGCTGACGGCGGACGTGTCCCACTACTCCTTCGACACCCAGGTGGACAGCTTCCTCCTGGTGGACGATCAGGTGGTGGGCGAGAGCGTGGGGAGCCTCCCCTCCGACCCCGGGTTCACGCTGTACCGGGGCTCCGCCGCCCTCGTCGGCGATTCCTCCTTCTTCGGATTCACCGCTCCCGTGCGCGGGGCGCGCTGGCTGGTGGAGGGGAGCTCGACCGGGGGCGAGCTGAAGTTCGAGACGGCCCTGCTGGACGGGCGAAAGTACTTCTTCCTGAACCCGGTCACGATCGCCGTGCGGGCCCTTCACTTCGGCCGCTACGGCACGGACGCGGAGAGCCCACGCCTGAGCCCCCTCTTCGTGGGCTCTCCGGCCCTGGTGCGAGGGTACGAGGCGGCCTCCTTCGGGGGGGGCGACTGCACCTTCGTCCCCTCCGACCCCACCGCATGTCCCGAGGTGGACCGCCTGTCCGGAAGCCGGCTGGCCGTGGTCAACGCCGAGGTGAGGGCGCCGCTGTTCGGGATCGAGGGATACGGCATCTTCAAGAGCCGCTTCCTGCCGCTGGACGTGGCCGGCTTCGTGGACGCCGGGGTGGCCTGGAACGAGCGGGAGCGCCCCGAGCTGCGCTGGGACCGGAACACGGTCGACCGCGTGCCCGTGGCCTCCGCCGGCGTGGCGGCCCGTACCGTCCTGGGCGGGATCCTGGTGCTGGAGGCCTACTGGGCCTGGCCCTTCCAGCGCCGGGAGGGGGGCCCGGAGTTCGGCCTGCTGTTCTCTCCGGGGTGGTGAGGTCGCGCTATCCCGCGGCCTGGTCGGGGGGAGCCGCGGGCTCTCCGGGTTCCGGGGCAGCCCCGGTCTCGGCCTGCGCGGAGGTCTTCCGCTCCCCGGCCTCGTCCTTCACGAAGGCCAGCCAGTAGCCGCGCAGCCGACGCCGAAAGGCCTTGGGTCGCTCCGCCAGCGCGCGCTCCCCCAGCGAGAACGCACGGCGACGGAGGCTCGCGTGCCGTCGCGCCATGCGCTCGAGGACCCCGCCCAGCATGCCGGGGTCCGCCCAGGCCGCGTCTTCCTCCGTGAGCAGCGTGCGCAGGACGTCCAGGTCGTGATCCTCGCCCAGGACGTGGGCCAGCTCGTCCACGAGCGCGAGGTGGGCGGTGAGGGGCTCGGGCGCCGCATCCCGGAACAAGCGGATCTGGGCGGCGTGCTGTTTCACGGCGCGCCGCCAGGCGTGCAGGTTCGAGGCGCTGGGCTCCCGCCGGGCGCGCCGGCGACGCCTGCGCGCGCGCCGGTAGCCGGCCTCGAGCCCCTCCGCCAGAGGGCCGAACCCCTCCCCGAGCGGCCAGGCCCGGACGCGCTCCTCGGCGCCGTCCAGGGAAGCGTCGAGGTCTTCCTCGGCGGGGGGAGCGGAGGCGCTGCCGTCGTTGGCGGGGAATTGGACCAGCTCCCCCTGCCGCCGCTCCAGCAGCGCCCGCAGGGGAGCGAAGGTGGGGCCTCGCCCCTCGTCCCCGAGCAGGGCGTCGAACGCCTCGAGGACGGCCTGCGCATCCCGCTCCGCCGAGAGGGCGCGTCCCAGGTCGCGCCAGAAGCGATCCTCGGCCCGCCAGGCGGGCCCGAGCGACCTCCGTACGAGGCGTGCGATCGCCCGCGCCTTCTTGAAGGCCTTGCGGGCATCGTGGATGCCCTCGGTGCGGTCGTCGGTGCGCTTCAGCCCGGCGCGCCCCTCGCCGATCAGGTGGAGCATCGCTTGGCGGATCCCTTCGGGCAGGGGGGTCTCGGGCCGCAGTCGCAGGGCCAACGGAGCCTCCGGTGACCCGGATCGTACCCCACCGGGGGCGGGTGGTGCGGGGGTGCGACAAAAGTGTAAGATCGGATGCCTAATCGCCCGGTGACCCCCCGGCAGTGCTGGGTGGGCGGGTGAATACGTCACGTTCCAGGGAGGCGGCTGCATGGTGTGGAACGCCGTCCCTGTCACGAGGAGGAGGTTTCGTTCCATGAGGAACATGCGTTGGATGGGCGTCCTGGCCGTGGTCGCGGTCGCCCTGCTGGTTCTCGGCTCGATGGCGTGCAACAAGTCGGAGGACGCCGGGTCCACCGAGTCCACACCCACCGATCAGATGCCTTCCACCGAGGGCACCACGTCCGATACCACCGGCTCCATGACGGGCACGATGTCCGACACGACCGGCACGATGGGCGCCACGGATGACGCGACCCTGCAGACGAACGTGCAGAACGCGATCGCGGCCCAGCCCAACATGAGCGGCGTCACCGTCACCGTCTCCATGGGCACCGCCACCCTGTCCGGCACCGTCGCCAACGACACCGAGAAGATGGCCGCCGAGACCGCCGCCAAGGGCGTCCCCGGCGTCACTGCCGTGGTGAACAACCTCACCGTCGGTTCCGCCGCCCCGGCCGCCAAGTAAGCAACGTCCCGCTCGCGCGTGGCGGCGCGCCGGTGTGCGCCGCCACCCGCGGCGGAGCCCCCCTTCCAGCCATGGCCGTACTCCTCGCCGGAGACGTGGGGGGCACGAAGACCCTCCTGGGCCTCTTTCACGCCGCGGGTGGCGAGGTCCGACCCCTTCGCGAGGCCACCTACCCCAGCCAGCGCGCGTCCAGCCTCCCCGAGATGGTCCATTCCTTTCTCGCGCAGGGACGGGAGCGGCCCGCCACCTTCGCGGTCGGCGTGGCCGGGCCGGTGATCGCCGGCCGCAGCCAGCTCACGAACCTCCCCTGGGTGGTGGACGAACAGGAGCTGGCCGCTACCTTCGGCTTCCGGCGGACCCGCGTCCTCAATGACCTCGAGGCCACCGGCTGGGCCATCGCCTCCTTCAGGGGCCGCCAGACCGCGAGCCTGACCCCGGGGCTCCGGGGGCGGGCCGGGAACGCGGCGGTGATCGCCGCCGGCACCGGGCTCGGCATGGCCATCCTCGTGTGGGACGGTGCGCGATGGCGGGCGTCGGCGAGCGAGGGGGGCCATCAGGAGTTCCCGCCCCAGGACGCCACCGAGGACGCCCTGCTCCGGTTCGCCCGCCGCGAGCTGCGCGGCCGGGTGAGCGTCGAGCGCCTGGTCAGCGGCGACGGCCTCGGCCGCATCTACCGCTTCCTCACCCGGAGCGGCCGGGCGCGGGAGAGCGGCGCCATGCGCCGCCGCCTCGCCGCCTCTCCCGACCCCAACGCCACCATCTCGGAGGCCGGGCTCGCGGGCCGGGACCGGGCCTCCGTGCTGGCCCTGGCGCTGTTCGTCCGCCTGTACGGTGCGGCAGCGGGGAACCTGGCGCTGGTGTCCCGGGCCACGGGCGGCCTGTTCGTAGCCGGTGGCATCGCTCCCAGGATTCTCCCCGCCCTCCGCGACGGCGCCTTCGTGCGCGCCTTCCGGGAAAAGGGCCGTCTGTCGTCCCTGCTCGCCACCATCCCCATCAAGGTCGTGCGGGAGCCGCGCGCCGCTCTCCTGGGGGCCGCGGTCTGCGCGTCCGAGCTGTCGGTCCGAGGAACGTGAGGAGAGCCCGATGACCGTGCAGACCGATCCCCGACTCGCCCGCTTGGCCGTGGACACGATCCGCTTCCTCGCCGCGGACGCGGTGGAGAAGGCGCAATCCGGACACCCCGGCACCCCCATGGGAACAGCCGATCTGGCCTGGGTCCTCTGGAGCCGCTTCCTTCGCTACGATCCGGCGGACCCACTGTGGCCGGACCGCGACCGCTTCGTCCTGTCCGCGGGCCACGCCTGCATGCTCCTCTACGGGATGCTGCACCTCGCCGGCTACCGGCTGTCGCTCGAGGACCTGGAGGCCTTCCGGCAGTGGGGCAGCCGGACGCCCGGCCACCCCGAGCGCGGTCACACCGAAGGTGTCGAGGCCACCACCGGTCCGCTGGGGCAGGGTGTGGGGAACGCGGTGGGGATGGCCCTCGGGGCGAAGATGCTGGCCGCACGGGTGGGGGAGGAGCTCGTCCGGCAGCGCGTCTTCTGCCTGGCCAGCGATGGCGATCTCATGGAAGGGGTTTCCTCCGAGGCCTCCTCCATCGCCGGACATCTCCGCCTGGGCAACCTGGTCCTCTACTACGACGACAACCGCATCACGATCGACGGATCCACGTCCATCACGTTCGACGAGGACGTGGCGGCGCGCTACGCGGCCTACGGCTGGCACGTGCAGCACATCGACGGGCACGACCACGAGGCCATCGCGCGTGCGACCGAGGGAGCACTCGCGGAGACGTCGCGCCCCTCGCTCATCGTCTGCCGCACGCACATCGCCCACGGAGCTCCCACGAAGCAGGACACCGCCGAGTCCCACGGCGCCCCCCTGGGGGCGGAAGAGGTGGCCGCCGCCAAGCGCGCGTCGGGATGGGATCCCGCGGCCAGCTTCGTCGTCCCCGAGGAGGTGCGGGTGTTCTTCCGCGAGCGCGCCCGGGAAGGGGCGGCCGAGCGGGGCCGCTGGGAGGAGCGCCTGCAGGGGAAGAAGGCGGAGTGGGAGGCGCTCCACGCCCCCCTGCCCGCGGACGTCCTGGAGAGGCTGCTCGCCGCCGCTCCCGCGAAGGACGACGCCACGCGCAGCCACGGGGCCGCCGTCCTCCAGAAGGCGGCCGAGCTGGTCCCCTCCCTCGTGGGAGGAGCCGCCGATCTCGCCTCCTCGACCAAGACCGTGGTCAAGGGCTCGCCTCGGGTCGAGCCCACGAGCTATGGCGGGAGGAACCTCGCCTTCGGGATCCGTGAGCACGGGATGGGCGCCGTCTGCAACGGCCTCGCCTATCACGGGACCTTCCGCCCCTTCGCCTCCACGTTCCTGCAGTTCTCCGACTACATGCGCCCCTCCATGCGCCTGGCGGCGCTGGCCCGGATCCCCGTGCTCTACCTCTTCACCCACGACTCGGTGTTCCTGGGGGAGGACGGCCCCACCCACCAGCCGATCGAGCACGCCTGGGCACTGCGCCTCATTCCGGGGATGGACGTCTACCGCCCGGCCGACGGATACGAGACGGCTGCCGCGTACGGACTGGCGCTGCGCCGAACGGAAGGGCCCTCCTCGATCCTGCTCACGCGGCAGAAGGTCCCCGCCATCGCGCGGGCCGGTGGCGATCTGGGGGATGTCGCTCGCGGGGCCTACCGCGTGGCGGGAGAGGGCTCGCCCGATGCGCTGGTCGCCGCCACCGGGTCCGAGCTCCACCTCGCCGTGGCGGCGCGGGAGGCGCTCGCCCGGGAGGGCGTGAACCTGCACGTCGTCTCGGTGCTCTGCCTCGAGCTCTTCCACCGCCAGGACGCGGACTATCGCGCCCGCCTGTTCCCCGACGGGGTTCCCGTGGCCACCATCGAGGCCGGGCGCACGGAGCCCTGGCGCGTGCTGGCGGGACCGAAGGGGCTGACGATCGGCATCGACACCTTCGGAGCCTCCGCCCCCGCCGAGGTCCTGGCGGAGAAGTTCGGGCTGACCGCACCGCAGGTGACGGCGCGGCTACGGGAGTGGCTGCGGTAGGCGGGAGGCCGCGGCGCGATCGGCGAGCACCGTGAGCACGCCCTCCGTGGGGCGCGCCCGCTCGCAGGGGTAGGGGGCGGGATGCGGGAGACCCCCGAACGCCTCCGCCAGCACCGGCGCCTTGTCCTCGCCGGCGACGATGAACAGGACCGCGGCCGCCGATTGCAGCACGGGGAAGGTCAGGGTCAGGCGCCAGGCATCGAGCTGGGGGACGTGGTTGGCGGCCACCCAGCGCTCGTGCTCCGTCAGGGCGGCCGTTCCCGGGAACAGGGAGGCGGTGTGTCCGTCGGCTCCCATTCCCAGGATCACGAGGTCGATGCGCGGGAAGGGGGTCCCCGGGAACACCTGGCGCATCGCCTCTTCGTAGCGCGCGGCGGCGTCCGCCGGGGGAAGCTCTCCCTCCATGCGGAGGACCTTTCCCGGGGGCCGGGGCAGGCGATCGAGCAGCGACTCCCGCGCCATCCGGTAGTTGCTGTCGGGATGCTCGGAGGGGACGCAGCGCTCGTCCCCGAAGAGGACGACCGTCCGCTCCCAGTCGATGGCCTGGGACACCAGGTGTGCGTGCAGCGCCCGCGGGGTACGGCCGCCCGCCAGGGCGAGCGTGAAGCGCCCGCTGCGGGAGAGGACCGTCCCGGCGGTGGCCGCGACCAGACGCGCACCCTCCCGGGCGGCCGCATCGAGGTCGGGAAGCACGCGGAGGGTCACGCCCCAGGATCGCACGGCAGGGGACGCTTCCCGTCTTCATGGGAGAGGCGCAAGATGGTGGACTGCGTCAAGGTGGAGAGGGAGAGCGTGATGCCCAAGGTGCTGATCGTGGACGACGAGCGGAGCCTGAGGACCCTGTACCAGCGGGAGCTGGAGCGCGAGGGTTACGAGGTGCTCTGCGCGAGCACGGCCCGCGAGGGGCTCGAGCTCATCGAGTCCCAGCTACCGGACGTCCTCGTCCTGGACATCCGCATGCCGGGCATGGACGGGCTCGAAGCCCTCGCGCGCACGCTCGACCAGCATCCCCAGCTCCCGGTCATCCTCAACACGGCCTATTCCTGCTACAAGGACGACTTCCTGAGCTGGGGCGCCGACGCCTACCTGGTCAAGTCCGCGGACCTGACGGAGCTGATGGCCACCATCCGCTCGCTGGCGCCGGCGTCCGGATCCGCTACTTCATCGTCTTGACGTGGGACGCCACGGCGTCGATCTGCTCCGGCGTGAGCTTGACGGGCTTCATCTTGCCCTTCCCCTCGGTCACGACCTTGGTGATCGACTCCTTGGTCATCTCGCCCTGGAACTTCGGGTCGTTGAAGTTCCGGGAGGGCTCGGCCATCTTCTTGGCCATGCCGTCGGCGCCATGGCACATGGCGCACTTGGACTTGTAGAGGGCAGCTCCGTCCTCGGCGGCCAGGACGGGAGCGGCGACCAGGACGGCCACCGCCAGGATCATGATCGAGCAGGCAACGCGCTTCATACCGGTCCTCCCGACGCTGGGGCGGCCGGCCGGCCGCCCCGTTGAAGGTAACTCAAAGCCTCACTTCAGGGTCTTGACGTGGTCTGCCGCGGCCGCGATCTGCTCGGGGGTGAGCTTGTCCTTCATGCTCTTCTTCTTGCCCTTCCCATCGGTGAGGATCTTCACGATGTCGTCCTTGGACACTTCCGCCTGGAACTTGGGATCGTTGAAGTTCCGGGAGGGCTCGGCCATCTTCTTGGCCACCCCGTTGTCGCCGTGGCACATGGCGCACTTGGACTTGTAGACCGCGGCACCGTCCTCGGAGAACGCCGGACCGGCCACGAAGGCGACCAGCCCGAGGATCATCATCGCCAACCCGATCTTCCGCATGACCAACCTCGTTTCTTTGGGCCCGGAAAACGCTTCCGCGCCAACTCGGCCCAACCTAGTCAACGCTTTCGACCGTCGCGACGATGTCCCGGAGGACTTCGGTCTCCTTTCCTCGTGGCGGCCGCACCGGAGGAGTTGCCAGGGGCGTGCCATGGTTCACTGGATCCCCAGCTGATTGAGGATCTCCGGGCTCGCCTCCTCCACCGCCAGGGTGGCGTGACAGGTGTCGCAGTCCTGGGAGATGGTCTTCCCGGTGGCACTGGTGTGCTCGCCGTCGTGGCAGCGGAAGCAGCCCGGCGAGCGCTCGTGGCCGACGTTGACGGGGTAGGTCCCCCAGTCCACCCCCATCTCCGGGAACACGTTCCGCGCGCGCAGTGCGCGGAGCACGTCCGCGGCGCGCTGGATCCGCGCCCGGTCCGCCGCCACCGCCGGGTACTTCTCCCCATAGAACCGCAGGAGCGCGGGCTCCAGCGTCGCTTCCCCACCCTTGGCCGAGGAGGCGCGCAGGGCCTCGATGGAGACCTTGCGAAGGAAGGGGAGGGAACGGTCCAGGCGCCCGTCGGCGAGGGCGGCGTCCACCGCCTGCTCGGGCATCTCGAACGTGTGGGTGGGGCGGTTGTGGCAATCCAGGCAGTCCATGTGCCGCCTGGGAAGGGCGGCGATCTGGCCGTCGGTGAGGGACTTGTCGCCGTTGCGGAAGGTCTCGACGGTGCCGTCGCTGCGCTTCACCTGTACCCAGGGGATCGTCTGCCGGGTTGGGTCGCCCACGGCGTAGGTGGTCTCCGCGTTCGCGTCCAGGTGCCAGCCGTGGATGCCGCGTCCGCCGCGTCCCCCGCCCACGTGAAGGACGAGGACGGTGTTCAGCGGGGTGTTCGCCTCGTCGTCGGCGTGCTTGCGGATCAGGCGCACGCGGTCCCCCGTGAACCGCTGCGGCCAGTGGCACTGCTCGCAGGTGTCGCGCGAGGGCCGCAGGTTGCGCACGGGGCTGGGGATGGGGCGGGGGTAGTCGTGGGTGGCCACCGCCAGCACCTGCCCCAGGCCGGACAGCTTCGACTTCACGAACCAGGACGCTCCCGGTCCGATATGGCAGGAAACACAGGCCACGCGGGAGTGAGCGGATTCCTGGTATGCGGTGAATTCCGGCTGCATCACCGTGTGGCAGGTGGTTCCGCAGAACCCCACCGAGTCCATGTGGTGGATCCCCTCGTAGCTCACGTAGGACAGCAGGAGCACGTTGAGGACGGTGAGCCCCACCACGACGAGGATGGAGCGGCGGATCTCGGGACGGTTCAGGTCCACCACCGGCATGGCGTCGCCGTAGTGGAGACCGCGGCGCCGCGCCACCCACGACCCCAGGGGGATCAGCGCCAGCCCGGCCACGAAGAAGCCGGGCAGGATCAGGAACGCGACCAGGCCGACGTAGGGGCCCTCCACCCATCCCAGGAGCTGGATGGAGGCGAGGATCACGATCATGAGCGCGGCGACGGTGGCCAGGATCGCGCCCAGACGGGTGATCCAGTGACGCCCGAAGAGGCGGAAGTAACTCTCGATCCAGCGGCTCATGAACGGCCCCCTAGGCCTTCCCGACGGGCTCGGGCTTGGCGGAGGCGGCGGGCCGCAGCTGGCCCGTCGCGACGAGCTCCGCATGGTGCCCCGGATGCTCGTGCGCGTACCAGTCCCCGCTCACGCGCCCGTCGAACCACGCCCAGTTCATGGGGTAGACCTCGGGGTCGAAGATCACGAAGTAGAGGTGCCAGACCAGGATGGCTAGCGAGGCGAGGATGGCCTCGTAGTAGTGGATCGTGATCGCCACGTCCACGGCCCAGCGGGGGAGGAACGACGTGGTGGCCACCGAGAACCAGGCCATGAACCCCGTCACCGCCATCACGACCGTGCCCCACGCCAGAGCCAGGTACTCCGCCTTCTCGGGATAGCCGAAGCGGCCGAAGCGAGGCCTCTGGTCGGACAGCCCGGCCAGGTACTTGAGGTTCGTCATCACGTCCCGCACGTCCTGCAGCGTGGGCAGGAAGTCCAGCACCAGGCGCCGCCCCTCCCGGGTCGCCGCCGCGTAGATCACGTGGTACAGGCTGGCCGCCACCATGACCAGGGCCGCCACCCGGTGCGTGAGGCGACGCACCTGCTCGCTGCCGCCCAGGGTCAAGGCCAGCCAGCCGTCGGGGAACTTGAGGGCGAACCCCGTCCAGACCAGGACCAGGAAGCTGATCACGAGGGTGGCATGCTGCAGCCGCTGATTGGGCGTCATGCGCACCACGGGCCGGCTCTGGTGCTTGCGCACGTGCAGGGCCGCCCGCCTCCAGGCCAGGAGGTTGTGCAGCAGCATGCCGCCGATCACGGCCACGATCATCCAGATGTAGACCCACTTCACCCACCAGGTGCCCACGGTGGCCATGTCGGCCCCCATGGGCTCGGCCAGGTGCACGGCTCCCTTGGCGAAGTTCTCCGAGGCCCCGGGGTGACACTTGCCGCAGGTCCCCTTGAGGTTCGCCTTGTTCACCATGGAGCGGGGGTCGCTGGAGGGCAGGATGTTGTGCACACCGTGGCAGCTCGCGCAGTTGGCGACCCCCTTGGAGCCGAGCTTCCCGGCCAGGCCGTGGTAGCTGTCGAGGAAGGTCTCCGAGCGCCGCCCCGCCAGGTCGAACTCGCGGGTGAGCCGCAGGCTGTCGTGACACTGGGCGCAGGTGAAGCGCGCCACGTTCTGCGCCGACACGGTGGAGTTGGGATCGATCCGCGCCTTGATGCCGTGGATGCCGTGGCAATCCGTGCAGACGGGCGCCGCCAGCTGGCCTCGCGCCACGGCCACTCCGTGCACGCTGGCCGCGTATTGCTTCTCTTCTTCGGTGTGACACTTGCCGCAGGTCTTGGGAGTGTTGGCCTTGAAGATGGAGGAGTCGGTCTCCAGCTGAGTGAGGACGTCGTGGGCGTGGTGGCAGTCCGTGCAGACGGCGGCCTTCTGGGAGCCGGCGGCCACCGCCTTCCCGTGCACACTCTCTCGATAGGAGAAGACAGGGCGGTCGCCGATCCCCGAGGGCTCCATCACGAACTTGACGCCGTGACACCGGCCGCAGGTGTCGGCGATCCGGCCGCGCTGCAGGGGGGAGGCGGGATTGGAGGCGGGCAGCATGGCGTGCGGGCCACCGTGGCAGTCCGCGCACTGGGGCGCCTTCTCGCTCCGGGCCAGGCCGCGCGCATGGATGCTGCGCTTCCAGGCGTCCACGGCGTCGCTGTGGCACGTGCCGCATTCGGGCTTGGCGGGCGTGGGGTCGTGGGGGACGGCGGTGACGTCGGCGTGACAGTCGGTGCAGGAAAAGCTGCCGTGCACGGAGCCCGCCCAGGCCTTGGGCTCGACGTTGTCGTGGCAGCTCAGGCACTCCTCGTTGGTGGGGGCGGCGGCCCGCGACGGGGAGAGGGCGAGGAGCCCCGCCACCAGCAGGGAGGAAATGAGCGCGGCGCGCATGGTCAGTGCCGGCGCTGGGGCTCGACCACCACCGCGACGACGCACAGCCCGAAGCAGGCCAGCGCGGAGCCGTGCCCCACCAGGGAGCCCAGGAGCTTGGGCACCACCGAGGGCGCGAAGGTGGAGGCGGCCACCACGGCGAGAGCGGAGACGGCGAGGGCGGCGGCCCAGCCCAGCATGCGCTCGGAGTTCAACCCCTTCATGTCCTTCTCCCTCGGCCGCAGATTTGGCCGGAGGGGGGGAACAGCAGGAATCGGACCACCCCTCGCGCCTCCCTGGGAGGCCGGCGCGAGCGGCAAAAGCTGCGTGAGGGGGGAGAGCCCGCGCAGGAAATGCGGCGCGCGCGCGGGCTCTGATAGAGTTCGAATCCCGTGCCGGAGAGCTTTTTCAGGGAGATGAAGCGCTACGTCCGGTTCGAGCCGGACGACGAGCGGGTCCTGCGCGAGCTCGGGCCCCTGGCCGCCCCTCAGTTCGCCCGGATCACGGACCGCTTCTACGAGCGCCTGCTGGAGCACGAGGCGGCGCGCGCGGTGTTCGCCTCGCACGACATGATCGTGCGCCTGAAGCACTCCCTGGCCGACTGGCTGGCGCTGCTGTTCAGCGGGCCCTTCGACGAGAGCTACTTCCAGAAGCGCGCCCGCATCGGCCGCGTGCACGTCCGCATCGGTCTCCCCCAGAAATACATGTTCGGAGCCATGAATCTCATCCGCCTGGACCTGATCGCCCTCGCCCAGGAGAGCTACCCAGACCGCGAGCGCCGGGTGCCGGCCGTGTGGGCACTCTCGAAGATCCTGGACCTCGAGCTGGCCATCATGCTCGAGACCTACCGCGAGG
>Ga0070695_100000940_pt1 | contig 15770 bp, 11 predicted proteins | sample KBSK1252metaG_FD_65471 | JGI IMG/M metagenome (GOLD analysis project Ga0070695, IMG submission 65471) | Corn, switchgrass and miscanthus rhizosphere microbial communities from Kellogg Biological Station, Michigan, USA - KBS K1-25-2 metaG | ecosystem: Host-associated > Plants > Roots >...
CCGGCACGATCGTTGTCGAGCTCAGCACCGTGAACCCACGCACATCGCGCCGCCTGCACGAAGCGGCTCGCAGCAACGGCGTCTCCGCGCTCGACGCTCCCGTCTCCGGCAGCACTGCGCAAGCGGAACAGGGACAGCTCGTGATCTTCGTGGGGGGCGAGGAAGACGTGTACCAGAAGTGTCAGCCGATCCTCGCCGTGCTGGGCAGCAAGACGTTCTACCTCGGGCCCAGCGGCGCCGGCGCGACGATGAAGCTGTGTGTCAACACGCTGCTGGGGCTCGGTGTCCAGGCGCTGGCCGAGGCCATCGCGCTGGGTGTGAAAGCCGGGTTACCGCGCGAGCGGTTCCTGCAGGTGCTGGGCGAAACGGCGGTGGTCTCGCCCAGTCAGAAGTCCAAGCTCGAGAACGTTCGCAAGGACGAGTACCCCGCCGCGTTCGCGCTGCGGCTGATGTTCAAGGACTTCGGGTTGATCGTGGAGACGGCCATGGAGTTGTCGGTCCCGATGCCGGCGACGGCGGCAGCCGTGCAGGTGGCCGCCGCGGAGCACGCCCGGCAGTTGGCCGCGCACACCGATGAAGACTTCTCCGCGGTCGTCCGAGCGATGGAACGGTTGGCCGGCATCGCCTAGTCGTTGTTGGCTCCCGCGCAGTTCTGCTCGACCTTCTACATCAGCCCTCGCGGCGTACCGCCCGCAGGTTGGGCCCTCCAATGCTGGAACACACGGCGCCGCCGCGACTTGCTGGCAACGCCGCCAAGGGGGGCCGGCTGGCATGGGGCGTGCAAATGAGACGGCGCCATGAGAACCACAATCACTTTGAGCTTGCCCGAACCCGCGTACCTGCGGTGCCTTCGCGTCCTGGGCGCATGGTGGTGCCTGGGCTCGAGCATGCTGCAGCCGCAGGTGCTGATGTGGTACGAGGAGCGTCCATGAAGGCCCTGTACGTGATGGCCCTACTCGCGGCAAGCGCGTGCGCGGGTCCGGGGGCTCCGATCGGGCCAAGTCTCCCTGTGGAAGGGGGCGGCGGCGGCGCGGGCGGCAGTACCGTAGCCGGCGTGCTGGCGTTTCTCGTTCAGCCGCGCGATGTCGCCGCGGCCAGCCCCATCAGCCCGGAAGTGAAGGTCGAAGCGCTCGACACGCTCGGCAACGTATTGGCCGGCTTCAGCGACACCGTGCGTGTCGCGCTCGGCTCGAGCGCGTCGGGTGGGAGGCTGAGCGGCACGACCAGCGTCGCTGCCACGTCGGGCGTGGCGTTCTTCGAGACGCTCGCGATCAACCAGGCGGGCAGCGGTTACACGCTCGTGGCGTCGGCACCGGGATTCGGAAGCGTGGCGAGCGCGCCGTTCACCGTGTTCGGAGCCACCGGCAGCGCGGCGCGGGCGCCGTGAAGTGGCGAGCAGCCGGTCTGCTGGTGCTGCCCCTCGCTGTGGGCGGCGTGCGTGATGCGGGCCCCGCCCGGCGGGAGGCGTTCCGCGACCCCGCCGTCGTGGCCAGCCACGACGGTGCGCTGGAGCTGACGCTCACCGCCGCACGGGGTTCGACGGAAGTGGGGGGGCGGCGGGTCTTCGCTCAGGTGTACAACGGGAGCTATCTCCCGCCGACACTACGTGTGCGAGCGGGCGACGTCGTCCGGGTGCGGCTCGTCAATGCGATCCACGAGACCACGAGCCTCCACATGCACGGGTTGGCGGTCTCGCCGGTCCGCAACTCGGACAATGTGTTCCTCCACGTCTCGCCCGGCGGGACGCAGGATTACGAGATCCGCATCCCGGCCACCCACCCACCCGGATTGTACTGGTACCATCCGCACCCCCACGGTCGCTCCGATGAGCAGGTGAGAAACGGCATGTCCGGTGCGCTGATCGTCGAGGGGCTGCTCGACTCGTTTCCGGAGCTGCGCGGTCTGACCGAGCACGTACTGCTGCTCAAGGACGCCCAGATCGGGGACGGGCAAATCGTGCATCGCGGGATCGGCGACGACGCCATGCGCACGGTGAACGGGATGCTCAATCCCACGATCACGCTGCGCCCCGGCGAAACGCAGTTGTGGCGCATCGGGAATGTTGGAGCGGACCTGTACTACCCGCTCACGCTCGATGGACACCGCTTCTCCGAGGTGGCCCGCGACGGTCATCGTCTTGCCCGGCTGGTACCGAAGGAGCAGCTCCTGCTCGAGCCAGGGGCGCGAGAGGAAGTCCTCGTGCAGGCGGCTGGCCCCGGGACCTATGCGCTTCGAACCGCTGACTTCAACACCGGACCGCAAGGCAATAGGTACTCGGGCACGGTGCTCGCGACCGTGCGCGTCGCGGGGGCCCCGGTCACGCCGATCGCACTCCCCGAGAAGCTGCTCCCCGTGGCCGACCTGCGCGGTGCAGTCACGGGCCGCCGCACGATCGTATTCTCCGAATCTGCCGACGGAGACACGTTCTTCGTCGACGGCCGGACGTTCGACCCCGGTCGCACGGATACGCGCGTCAAGCTCGGGGCGGTGGAGGAGTGGACGATCCGCAACGAGTCGGGCGAGCTGCATGATTTCCACATCCACCAGACGCACTTCCAGGTGACGGAAGTGAACGGCGCGCCGCAAGCGTTCGACGGCTATCAGGACATCGTCAATGTGCCCCTACACGGCGAGGTGAAGGTCATCATCCCGTTCACCGATCCGGTCATCGTTGGCAGGTTCGTGTACCACTGCCATCTCCTCGCGCACGAGGACAAGGGGATGATGGCGACAATCGAGGTGGGCCGTCATTGAGGTGCCGCGACTTTGGTGGGGAGAACGAGGTGAAAACTTGCGCCGCGCGGAGAGTTGTCGGCAGCCCACAAGCGACCGCTATGCGATTCAACGATGGAGCGGCTGATGGACAGTCCCATGCCGGTCCCATGCAACTTCGTGGTAAAGAACGCATTAAAGATCTGGTCCGCCTGCTCGAGGGGCAGCCCTACGCCGGTATCGCTGACGGACACCATAAGTTGCTCGTTTTCCGCTCGCTGCGACGTGATGGCGAGTTCGCGCGACCCATCGAGGTCCTTCATCGCGTCGATGCCGTTACTGATCAGGTTCATCATGACCTGCTGCAATTGCACGCGATCACCCATGACCTGGGGCAGATCCGCCGCCAGGTCCGGCCGGACTGCTATGGCGTATCGCGCGAGCTCGCCGTCCAGGAGGACGATTATCTCGCGAATGACTTCGTTTACATCCAACCACTCCCGTTGGGCAGTCCCCTTATTGAAGAGCAGGCGGATCCGGCTGATGATTTCCGCCGCCCGCGTTCCGTCCTTCACCATTCTCATTGCCGCTGCGCGCGCCTCCTCGAGATTCGGGATGTCGCCGGCGAGCCAGCGCAAGCAAGCATGGCCGTTGAGGACGGCGGCGGAAATCGGTTGACTCACTTCATGCGCCAGGGAGGCGGTCAGCTCCGCCACGGTGGTCACCCGGTTGACGCGCGCAAGATCCGACCGCGCTTGCCGCAGGGCTTCTTCGGCGCGCTTCTGCTCAGACAGGGAGGCGGTCGACGCGAGGGCGAGAATGACGAACGTAATCCCGGCAACCGCCAGCGCCACAGTGGTTTGACCGAGGCTGGCGCTTGCCTGGGCCTCGTGAACCGGGCCGTAAGGCGCAAAACTGGCGGCACCCATCGCCGTGTAGTGCATACCGGAAATGGCTAGGCCCATGACGACCGCCCCAGCGACCTTTTGCCGCAGACCCGTGGTTCGGAATGCCAGCCATAGTGCCGCCGTCGACGCGCCGATCGCTATGACCAGAGAGAGCGCGACGAATAGTCGGTCGTAGCTGAGCTCGGTCTGCCCCCGCATTGCTGCCATGCCGGTGTAATGCATGGCGGCAATGCCAAGGCCCATGAAGCTGCCGCTGAGAGCCAGGCGAGACGGCGACACGCTCTGGCGACTGATGACGTAAAAGCCGCCGCCGGTCACGAAGATCGCCACCAGAAGCGAAAGGGTGGTCAATCCGATGTCGTAGGACATCGGTACGGGCGTGATGAAGGCGAGCATGCCGATGAAGTGCATCGACCATATGCCACCTCCCATCGTGATCGCAGCCACTCCCAGCCAGACGCGACGCGCCAGTCCCCGGGCGGCTGGCACGTGCCCGCCGAGATCGAGGGCGGTGTAAGACGCGAAGGAGGCGACCAGAATCGACAGAGCGACGAGATACGGATCGTGTGTTCCGGTAACGACCATCGGGATCGCCCCAATTTTCGGACCAGAGACCAGCATGCGACGATCAGCATGCTCCTTCGGCACTTTCCCCGCAAGTTAAGTTCGACCAGCCTGTCGGCCCCCGCGCACTTCTGCTCGACCTTCCGCACCCCCCGACGCCGGCCTCCCGCCGGTGCGTTTCACCGTAAGCCGCCCAACGCTCGGCGGAGCAGCGGTTTGCGTCAAAGGCCGGGGCGCGTGACTGGTTGGCACGTGGCGTGCAAACCCGTCGTCACACGACAACACGTTTTCACCTTCCAGGAGCGACACAATGCGACTGACACAGCTTGTTACCGCGGCCGCCGCCGCGGCGATCACGTTGACGGCCTGCGCCCCGGGGATCAGCGTGCGCACCGCACTCAGCCCCGACGCGAGCCTGCACGGGCTGCGCACCTTCCGGGTTCTGCCGACCCCCAAGCCGAAGATCGCGGGCGTGGCCGCATCGACCAACGACCCGATGCTCGTGAACTCGATCTCTAACCGGGCGCTCCGTTCCGACCTGGCGCAGGAGTTTGCGGGCCTCGGCTACGTCCCGACCGACAGTAACCCTGACTTCTGCATCGCCTACTACGCGAGCACCAATCAGAAGCTCGACGTCACCTACTGGGACTATGGCTACGCGTGGCAGCCGCACTGGTGGGGCGGCTGGGGACGCCGTTGGGGACGGGGTTGGGGAGCGGACTGGGGAATGCAGGGCGGCCCGGTGGTGACCCAGTACACCGAGGGAACCGTGATCGTCGATGTGTTCGACCCCAAGACCAAAGACCTGCTGTGGCGTGGCCAGGGGGTCGCAGCGGTTTCGAACAACGAGCAGCAGTACGAGCAGGAGCTCAAAAAGACCGTCGAGGCCATCGTCGACAAGTTCCCCGGAGCGTCGGGGAAGGTCGCGCTGGCGCAGTGAGCGCGCGGACTCATGACGCAGCAAAGCGTGGAGTTTCTGATCGGCAAGCTCGTCACAGATGAGGAGTTGCGAGAGGCGTTTCAGCAAAACCCTCGCGCAGTGTTGGTGTGGCTGCTGCGGCAGGGGCTCGAGCTGAGCTCGCTCGAGATGGAAGCGCTCAAGTCCATCGAGCCGTCGGACTTGAGCGCTCTCGCTGAGTTGATCGACAGACGCCTGCAGAGGGCGTCGCTGAGGAGGAGGTATATGACACGCACGGTTCAGGACACGGAAACGCTTCCCACCACGCCGCTCGGCACGACCGGTATGCGGGTCACACGCGTCGGCTTCGGCGCGTGGGCGATCGGCGGCGGCGGTTGGACCTTCGCCTGGGGCGGCCAGGACGACGCGGACTCGATCGCCGCCATCCGTCACGCCGTCGAGCGCGGTATCAACTGGATCGATACGGCGGCTGTGTACGGCCTCGGCCACTCAGAGGAGGTCGTGGCCCGCGCGCTGCGCGACATCCCGGCCGACGACCGGCCCTACGTTTTCACCAAAGCCGGCCTCGTGTGGGACGAGCGCAACCGCGCGGCCCCGCCGCGGCGGGTGGGCGATCCCCGGAGCATTCGCCTCGAGGTCGAGGCCTCGCTCCGCCGGCTCGACGTGGAGCGCATCGATTTGTACCAGATGCACTGGCCCGCCGAGGACGGTACCCCGCTCGAAGACTACTGGGGCACGCTGTTGCGGCTGAAAGAGGAAGGGAAGGTGCGCGCCGTCGGGCTCTCCAATCACGATGCCGCGCAGCTCGAAACCGCGGAGCGGATCGGTCACGTCGACACGCTGCAGCCGCCGTTCTCGGCGATCCGCCGCGAGGTCGCGGCGGCGGAGCTTCCCTGGTGCGCCGCGCACCGCACGGGGGTCATCGCCTACAGTCCGATGCAGTCGGGCCTCCTTACGGGGGCCTTCAACGTCGAGCGCGCCGCCCGGCTGGGTGCGGACGACTGGCGCTCCCGCTCTCCCGACTTTACGGGCCTTGGGCTACGCCGGAATGTTGCCCTGGCGGACGCGTTGCGGCCCATCGCCGAACGTCACGGCGTGACGGTTGCCGCAGTGGCGGTGGCGTGGACGCTCGCCTGGCCGGGCGTGACCGCCGCGATCGTGGGCGCCCGGTCCCCCGGTCAGGTAGACGGCTGGATCGGGGCCGCGACTCTCGAGCTGGCCGACGCTGACCTGGACGACATCGCCGCGGCCATCAGACACACCGGCGCGGGCACCGGACCGGTGCGGCCGTGAACTCCGCGTCGCGCGCGAGCGCGCTGGTCGCTGTGCTACTGGCGGCGGCACCGGTCATGCTCGAGGGCCAGCGTCGGGCCCCGCTCATGCAGCTCGACAACGCGATCGAGTCGTTGGTCCACGACGTATCTCCCAGCATCGTACAGGTCCTCGTGACCGGGCTCGGGCCGGTGCCGGCCCCAGGCCAGACGTTGGCGGTCGCTCACGAGCGGGTGATTGGGTCCGGCGTGATCGTGGACTCCGCCGGCTTCATCATTACCAACGCCCACGTGGTCGCCGGCGCGCAACGCGTCGAGGTGATCGTGACGCCGTCGCGCACGCCCGCCGGCGAGCCGCTCCCGCCCCACGGCGGCCCCCTCCTCACCGCGCGGATCATCGGAGTGGATCGGGTGACCGACCTGGCGGTGCTGAAGGTCGATACGACCGGGCTGGCGGCCCTCCCCTTCGGCGATTCGGACCGGCTACACGAAGGCCAACTGGTGCTCACGTTCGGCAGCCCGGCGGGACTCGCCAACTCGGTCACGATGGGCGTCGTCAGCTCGGTCGCGCGCGAGGTCGATCCGGACCGGCCGGTCGTCTACATCCAGACGGATGCGCCCATCAACCCGGGAAACTCGGGTGGTGGCCTGGTGAGCGCCGACGGCGCGCTCGTGGGAATCAATGCCTTCATTCTGTCGCAGAGCGGCGGAAGTGAGGGGCTCGGGTTCGCGATCCCCAGCAACATGGCGGCGTTCGTCTACCGGCAGCTCCGGGCGTACGGCCACGTACACCGGGGCATGATCGGGGTGACGGGCCAGGAGATCACGCCCGTGCTTGCCAAGGGCCTGGGACTGCCGCGCGACTGGGGCATCCTCGTCGCGGACGTGGCTGCCGGCGGTCCGGCGGCGAGCGCTGGATTGGTGAGTGGCGACGTCATCGTGAGACTGAACGGAAGGCCGGTGGCGACCCTCGCCCAGTTCGTGGCCGACGTGACGATGGGGAGTGCCGGCCGGCCCGTGCAGCTCGACGTGCTCCGCGGTCCCGCGGCACTCACGGTTCGCGTCCCCGTGTCTGAGCAACGGGACAGCCTCGATCGGATCATGACTTCGCTCGATCCCGATCGAAACCTGGTGCGAAAGATCGGGGCGCTCGGCGTGGCGATCGACTCAACCGTGGCGGCGGTCATGCCGGGGCTGAGGATCCGGAGCGGCGTCCTGGTCGTCGCACAAGCGGTTGACGCCGGGGGTACGCAGACCGGCCTCGCGGCGGGCGACGTCATCCATACGGCGAACCGCACGCCGGTCAAGACCCTCGAAGATCTCCGCGCCGCGCTGCGTGCGCTAAAATCGGGCGACGCCGTCGTGCTCGGCATCGAGCGCGACGGGGGCTTGCTGTTTCTGCCGTTCGAGCTCAACTGATGGACCTGAAACCCGTTGTCGCGGCTGGCCTGATCGCGTTGCTTCCCCCACGTGCCGTCGCGCAACAACCGATGGTCGCCGTGGACACGGCCGCGGACACCGTGACGCTCGGGCCCCGCCTGTCGCTCGACGCCGTGGTTGCGCGCACCCTGGCGCACAGCCCTGGAATGGCCGGCGCCAGGGGCGCGGTACGTGACGCATCGGCGGCGCAGCGGGTGGCGCTGGGCGCCTATCTCCCCAGTCTCTCCCTCAATTCCGTCGCCGGCTGGAGCGACCAGACGGCCGCGGGCACGGGAACGATCGGCGCTCCAGGCCTCGCTCAGACGAGCGCGGTGAACACGTATGGCGCGGGAGTCGGCGCCGCGCTGGATGTGTTCACGGGCGGTCGGCGCGGCGCCCAGCGCAGCGTGGCGGACGCGCTCAGCCGGGCGGCGGACGCGGGGATGATTTTTCAACGATACGCCACGATGCTCACCGCGAAGAGCGGCTATTTCGACGTGCTTCGGGCGCGCGAGCTCGTACGCGTCGCACGGGAATCGATCGCCCAGACCGGCGTGGGGCTGGCCTACGCCAGGGACCGCGAAGCGGCGGGCACAGCCACCCGCTCCGACGTGCTGCGCGCGCAGCTCGCGCTCGCCACCGCGCGGCGCCAGTGGCTCGCCGCACAGGATACCCTGGCCATGACTGGTGCGGCGCTGGGTCGACTGGTCGGCGCCGATGGACCGGTTGACGCCGAGCCTCCCGCCACGCTCGATCCCACACCGCTAGCGCTCGGCGACTCGGCGTTGCTGGCGCTCGCTCCCACAACGGCACCGGTCGTCGTGAGCGCCGACGCTCAGGCGAGCGCGAGCGCGGCGAACGTGCGGGCGTCGAAGACCGAGTACGTCCCCACCATTGCCCTTGGGGCGGGATACAACTGGGCCAACGCGTCCCAGGTGCCCGGTGGACTGCGGGCCGGGTGGATCGTCACAATCGGCACGTCGTTCCCCCTGTTCAACGGTTTCGTGCGTGAGGCGACGATCACGCAGGCGGAAGCCGCGGCCGACGTCGCCATGGCCACCTCCGCCGACGCCAAGCGCCTCGCCCGCGCCGAAGCGCAACGACTGATCGGCAGCCTGCACGTAGCGGAGCACGATATCGCCCTGGCGGGCGAGTCGGTGCGGCTCGCGACCGAGGACCTGCGCGTGATTCTGGCGCGGTATCGCGCCGGGATCGCCACGATCCTCGATGTGCTCACCTCCCAGGCCGCGCTGGTGCAGGCGGAGCTCGATCTCGTGAGCGCGCACTTCAGTTATCAGCTTACCCGGGCCGCGCTCGAGGCGCTGCTCGGACGGGACCTGTGAGGCGGCGGCCATGATGTGGATCGTTCGCATCGCGCTGCGGCGCCCCTATACGTTCGTGTGCGGCGCCATCCTGGTGTTCATCGGTGGCATCGTGGCGATCGCCTCCATGCCGGTGGACATCTTCCCCGCGATCCCGCTCCCGGTGGCCACGGTGATCTGGCAATACCAGGGGATGTCGCCCGAAGAGATGGAGCAGCGCGTCGTCACGATCGTCGAGCGGTCCTACTCGGCGACGGTCAACGACATCGAGCATATCGAGTCGCAGTCGCTGGACGGCGTGGCGGTGATCAAGGTGTTCTTCCAGCCCACCGCGGACGTGGCGACGGGCGTGGCCCAGCTCACCGCAGCGTCCCAGAGCAACACCCGGATTCTGCCGCCGGGAATCACGCCGCCCATCATCCTGCGCTTCAACGCCACCGACGTGCCGATCCTGCAGATCGGCGTGGGCTCGAGCACGATGTCGCAAGCCGACTTGAACGACTACGTGTCCAACTTCGTGCGCACGCCACTCGCGACCGCCCAGGGCTCGACCATACCGTATCCCTACGGCGGCGCGCCCCGGTTGATCAACGTCGACCTCGATTTGGCGCGGTTGTATGCGAAGGGCCTTTCCCCGGCGGACGTGAGCGCCGCCGTCAACGCCCAGAACGTGATCCTCCCAGCGGGGTCGGCGAAGCTGGGAAGCCGGGAGTACAGCGTGCGGCTGAACTCGAGCCCCGACGTCGTCGCGCAGCTCAACGACATGCCGATCAAGCAGGTCAACGGCGCGATGGTGTACATCCGCGACGTCGCGTATGTGCGCGACGGGGCCGGCGTCCAGACCAACATCGTACGCCAGAACGGACAGCACGGCACCTACATGAGCGTGCTCAAGAACGGGAATGCCTCGAGCCTCGCGGTGGTCAACCGGGTCAAGGCACTGCTCGCGGCGCTCAAGCCCGCGCTGCCCCCGTCACTCGACGTGCAGCTGCTCGTGGACCAGTCGCTGTTTGTGCGCGCCTCGATTGCGGGGGTCATCCGCGAGGCGCTCATCGCCGCCTGCCTCACGGCACTGATGATCCTCCTCTTCCTGGGAAGCTGGCGGAGTACGCTCATCATCGCGACGTCCATTCCGCTCGCGGTGCTGTGCTCGATCATCTGCCTCGCGGCGCTGGGACAGACCCTCAACGTGATGACCCTGAGCGGGCTGGCACTCGCCGTGGGCATCCTGGTGGACGACGCGACGGTCGAGATCGAGAACGTGAACCGCAACATGGCGCAAGGGAAAGAGATCCTCCGGGCCATCATGGATGGGGCGGCGCAGATCGCGACGCCGGCATTCGTGTCCACGATCTCCATCTCGATCGTGTTCGTGCCGCTGTTCTTCCTCAGCGGGCCGGCGGCCGCGCTGTTCCGGCCGCTGGCGATGGCGGTGGTGTTCGCGGTGCTCGCCTCGTATCTGCTGTCGCGGACGGTGGTGCCGACGATGGCCCGCTACCTCCTCGCGGCCGACGCCCACCGCCGTGCCACCGGCGGGGGCTTGCCACAGGGCCCGATTGAGCGCGTGAGTGGGCGGTTCGAGGCGGGGTTCGAGCGGTTCCGGGCGGCCTATCGCGACCTGCTCGCCTGGGCCCTCGGGCACCGAGGGCTCACCCTCGCCGCCGTTGGCGGCTTTGCCGCCCTCTCCCTGGCCTTGGTCCCATTCATCGGAGAGGACTTTTTCCCGACGACCGACGCCGGCGCCTTCCAGCTCCACCTGCGCGCGCCCGCCGGGATGCGGGTCGAGCAGACGGAGCTCATCGCCGCCGCCGTGGAACGCACCATTCGGCGCGTGATCCCGCCCGCCGAGCTGGGGCTCATTCTCGACAACATCGGGATCAACCGTAACGCGATCAATCTGGCCACCGGCGGCACCGCCACGCTGAACGCAGCGGACGGCGATCTGCTGGTGCAGCTGACACCGAACCGTCGCACCGCGACGGCGGAGTACGTCCGGCGTCTCCGCGCGACGCTCCCGAGCGAGTTCCCCGGCGTCACCTTCTTCTTCCTGCCGGCGGACATCGTGAACCAGGTGCTCAATCTCGGCCTGCCGGCCCCGCTGGACGTCCAAGTGGTCGGCGACGACAAGATGGCCGATTACGGGGTCGCCAGTCGCCTGGCCGCTCAGCTGCGGCGCATCCCCGGCGCGGTTGACGTCCGCGTGCAGCAGGTGGTGAACATGCCCGAGTTTCTGTTCTCGGTGGACCGGGTCCGGGCCCAGCAGATCGGCCTCACCCAGCGCGAGGTGGCGAGCAATCTCCTCATCTCGCTCTCCTCCAGCGGCCAGACCGCGCCCAATTTCTGGCTCAACCCGCAGAACGGCGTGAGCTACAGCGTGGCCGTTCGCACGCCGCTGTCCCAAATCAATTCGCTGGACGCGCTGACCAACACGCCCGTGACGGCACCGGGACTCAGCGCCCCGCAGCTATTCGGCAATCTGGCGACGGCGACCCGCCAGACCACATTCGCCGTGGTGAACCACTACAACACGCAACCGGTGTCCGACGTCTACGCGGCCGTAGACGGCCGGGACCTGGGGGGAGTCGCGGGCGATGTGGATCGGGCCGTCGCGGCGATCGGTCCGTCGCTGCCGAAAGGGACGCACGTCGTGGTGCGCGGCCAGGTCGCGAGCATGCGGTCGTCGTTCGTCGGGCTCGGATTGGGGGTGCTGTTCGCGATGGTGCTCGTCTACCTCCTGCTCGTCATCAACTTTCAGTCGTGGCTCGATCCCCTGGTGATCGTGATGGCGCTACCCGGCGCGCTGTGCGGCATCGTGTGGATGCTGTTTACGACCCAGACCACCTTCAACGTCCCGTCCCTGATGGGGAGCATCATGGCCCTCGGCGTCGCCACCGCGAACAGCGTGCTGCTCATCACCTTTGCGGATGAGCAACGCCGGGAAGGACGCTCTGCCCTCGAGGCGGCCATTGAGGCCGGCTCCGTCCGGTTACGGCCCGTTTGCATGACGGCGCTCGCCATGATCATCGGCATGCTACCGATGGCGCTCGGCCTGGGCGAAGGGGGCGAGCAAAACGCCCCGCTCGGCCGCGCGGTGATCGGAGGGCTGCTCGTCGCCACCTGCTTCACGCTGGTGGTCGTGCCGGTGCTGTACAGCATCCTGCGCGTCGCACCGCCTACACCGCCGATTGTGATCCCGGAGGGACACGCATGAGCGCCGTACCGGAGATTCTGGAGCAGCGCCACCCCAGCGAGGGCAATCACGCACCCGCGCCTGCCTCCCCCCGACGCCGCGGGATCAGAGGGCTCGGCGGCGCGATCGTCGGGGGCGTGTTGGCGGCCATCCTGCTGACGGGCATTGTGCCGCGCGTGGCGCAGCGCCACCGGCTCGCGGCGACAGCGGCCGCGGTCGGTGTCGCCGTGCCCACCGTGAGCGTGACCACGGTACGACGTGACACCAGCCCGTCGAGCGTCAGTCTCCCGGGCGCGCTTACCGCCGTGCAGACCGCCGCCATCTACGCACGGACTCCGGGTTACGTGCGCCGCCGCTACGTCGATATCGGCAGTCGCGTGCGCGCGGGCCAGCTGCTCGCCGACATCGACGCGCCAGACCTCGATCAGCAAGTGGTGCAAGCGCGCGGGGTGGTGGCGCAGACGCGCGCAGCGCTGGAGCTCGCTCAGGCCAACCTGGCGCGCTGGCGGGCGCTCGCCGCCGACAGTGCGGTGACGGCCCAGGAGCTCGACCAGATGCAGGCGGCCTTCGACGAAGCCGTGGCCAACGCGAACAGCGCCGCGGCCGATCTGCGGCGGCTGCTGCAGCTACAGGGCTACGAGCGCGTGGTCGCGCCGTTCGCCGGTGTGATCACGGCGCGCAACGTGGACCCTGGGGCCCTGGTCGGAACGGCGGGCGGCGTGAGCGGGACACTGCCGGCGGGAAGCGGGAGCGCGCCGGGGAGCCTGTTCACGATCGCGCAGACCGACACGCTGAGCGTGTACGTGACCGTGCCCGAGGACTACGCCGCGGCGGTCGCGATCGGAAAAACCGCAGTGGTCACGCTCCCCGCCCTTCCCGGCGACACGCTGCGCGGGCGTGTGGCCCGTACCGCAGGATCGCTCGATGCCACCGCCCGGACACTGCTTACGGAAGTGCGGGTGGCGAATCCCAAGAGTGCGTTCCTGCCGGGGATGTACGCCCAGGTGAAGCTGGCGCTCGGCCCGGGCACGCCGCCGCTGCGCGTGCCCGCCACGGCGCTCGTGATCCGTGACGGCCCGCCCCAGGTCGTGACCGTGGCGCCCGATTCGACGGCGCACTACCAGACGGTCACGGTCGGGCGCGATCTCGGGAGCTGGGTCGAGATCACGGGTGGGCTCGCTGTCGGCAGCGTGGTGGTGATCAATCCGGCCGACGACCTGCAAGATGGAGCCGGCGTACGCGTGGCAAGCGCACGATGAGCGCGAAGCACGAAGCCCCCTATGACCGGGAGACAACAATGACTTGCACCAATGGACTCTTCTTGGCCCTCAGTCTCGCCGCGGCCGTCGTGGGTTGCACGCGCGCGGCGGGCGATTCAGCAGTGCGACGGACTGGCGGCGCCGCGGACGAGCTGTTCATCGCCGCCAGCGGTGCCGCCATGGAGCAGATGATGAAGGCCATGGCAATCCGGCCCTCCGGTGATGTGGACCGTGATTTCGTCGCCCTGATGATCCCGCATCACGAGAGCGCCATCGCGATGGCGAACAGCGAACTCCGTTACGGCAAGAATGAGCAGCTGCGGCGCATGGCGCAGGAGATCGTCGTGACGCAGCAGCAGGAGATCGCGGCGATGCGGCGGGCGCTGCCATGACACGCATCGTCGGCATCACCGCCTTCGTCGCGGCCACAGCCTTCACCGCCGGGCACCACCTGGCGGGCCAGGGAGTTCGCGTCAGTCACAGCGACCGGGTGTATGCAGCGGAGCAGTTCTCCAACACCGTTTCCGTCACCGATCCCGCAGACAACCGGCTCGTCGGCGTCATTCGGCTGGGCGATCCGTCGCCCGGCAATTTCAGCCCCTTGTACCGTGGGCAGGTGCTGGTACATGGCCTGGGGTTCTCGCCCGATCACCGCACCATGGTCGTGGTTTCGATCGGCTCGAATTCCGTGACATTCATCGAGACCGCGACCAATGCCGTAAAGCACATCACGTACCTCGGGCGCTCGCCGCACGAGGCGTTCTTCACCCCGGACGGCTCCGAGGTATGGGTCACGGTGCGCGGCGAGAACTATGTCGCCGTCCTGGACGCTCACACCTACGAAGAGAAGATCCGGATCGTCGTGCCCGGCGGACCGGGCATGCAGATATTCTCCCCCGACGGCCAGTACGGGTACGTCTGCTCCTCCTTCACCCCCGAGACGGTGGTGATCACGGTGAAGGATCATCAGATCGTCGGCCGGATCCCCCAGGAGACTCCGTTCTGCCCCAACATCGCCGTCACTCCGGACGGTGGGCAGGTCTGGCTCACGCTGAAGGACGTCGGCAAGACCATGGTCTTCAGCGGGCGCCCGCCGTTCGCGGTGCTGAAGACGCTTGCGACCGGACCGATCACGAACCACGTGAAGATCGTGCGGACTTCGAGCGGCACGTTCGCGTACGTGACCGTCGGGGGCTTGAACCAGGTCCAGGTCTTCCGCACCGACGATTTCTCCAAGGTGACGACGATCCCGGTTGGGACGCTGCCCCATGGGGTGTGGGACTCGGGCGACGGCAGCCGGGTCTACGTGGGATTGGAGAACGACGACCGACTGATCGCCATCAACACGCTGACCAATCAGGTGGTCGCGACGATTCCGATCGGGCAAGCGCCGCAGGCGGTGATCTACGTGTCCGACGCCGTTCCGACCGGGGCAGGAACAGCTGGTCTCCAACCCCTCGGCGTCGCCGGAGCAGCGGCCCACATTACCCTCGCGGCGCCCGGCGGCGGCGAGCCCACGAGCGTAACGCTGTTCGATCAGGGACTCATTCAGGTGTTGCAGGCCGCGGTGACCGGGCTTGAGCCTGGTAAGCCGTATGTGCTCGCGCTGGCGCGACGCCGGGACGGGGGTGGAGGTGGGGGTGGCCCGCTCGAGCCGCTCGCGGCATTCACCACCAACCCAGCGGGAGCGGCCGTCGTCGACGCAATCGGTCCGATCCGGCAGATCGTGCGGGCGTCAAGGCCTGCGGAGCGCCGCTACCTGGTGATCGCGGCCGGCACGCCGGCTCAGCCCGGGCCGGTGGTGCAGATGCAGGTCGACTGACGACCGGGTGCGGTTCGCGGTGGAGATCTTGTCGCGCGCGGCCGGTCAATCGACGGGGCACGCGCGCTCCGAGGGTTGAGAAACGCGAACGCCGGTGCGAAGTTACGACCTCTCTCGGCGCCGTAGCCAAGTGGTAAGGCAGAGGTCTGCAAAACCTCTATTCGTCGGTTCGATTCCGACCGGCGCCTCTTTCGACATGGCTCGCGTACTCATCATCGACGACGACGTCACGCTCCGGCAAGCCCTGACGAAGCACCTGGAGCGCGCCGGCCACGACGTCCGCCAGGCGGCGGACGGCGACGCCGGGATCCGCGCGAACGAGCGGCATGCGGCCGATGTCGTGATCGTGGACATCTTCATGCCCGGGCAGGGTGGACTGCAAAC
>Ga0070695_100000941_pt1 | contig 15770 bp, 16 predicted proteins | sample KBSK1252metaG_FD_65471 | JGI IMG/M metagenome (GOLD analysis project Ga0070695, IMG submission 65471) | Corn, switchgrass and miscanthus rhizosphere microbial communities from Kellogg Biological Station, Michigan, USA - KBS K1-25-2 metaG | ecosystem: Host-associated > Plants > Roots >...
CGTGCGATTGTAGGCGCAAAGACATCGTCCGGCGTCGGAGCGTCAGGGCGCCGATGGCGCCCATGGCCATCAGCAAAGGGGGCCGAAAAGCGCGCCTCGCCAGGCGCTTAAGCCGAAGCTGAGCATAATGATTTTCATGCCCCGTTCATGTTGTGGCCGCCACTTTGCCCAAGGAGAGGCGTCCGACAGGAGAGTGCCCATGAGGAGTTGGATTTTGGTGGTGAGCTTGCTCGCCGCCACGGGAGCTGGCAGTGCGAGCGCAAAGGCCGCTGACCTCGACGAGGGCCCACCACCCGATCGTTACGGCTCGGTCTACCAGGACCCTCGCTATGCGGACATTTATCGTCGACCGGAGCGGCCCTTCGTCGACACGCCGCCAATCCCCTACGCGGCCCCCGTGCCGCGCGAGCGGGTTTATCGCGATGATGAAGGGGCACCCCCGTATGGGCGGCCGCCGCGCTACTCGTATGACGAGCCGCGACCCGGTTACGGCGGGCCGTGCATGCCGCGCGACGTCATTCGCGAGCGCCTGACGCGGCACGGTTGGCATGATTTCCATGACGGCGCGCTGCGAGGCAATGTTGCGGTTGTGCGCGCCCGACGTCCCAGCGGACGGCTGTTCGAGCTGACGATTGAGCGTTGCTCGGGTGAGATTGTCAGCGCCTATCCGCTCGAAGGGCGCGTCTATGGTCCGTTCGCTTACGGCCCGCGACCTTGGTGGCAACGCTCCTATTGATGGCGCAAAGGCTCGGACGCCCGCCAGCGTGGGCAGATGCGAGTTGAGACCCCAGCATCGCGCTGGGGTCTTTGCTTGTTAGGGGAACCCTGCATCTATTGGCCAGGTGACCCGCCTGCTATAGAGCGCGGCCAAGCGCATCTGGCGGAGGCGTGCATGGATCTGGTGGCACTTGCAAAGAACCCGGTACCGAGCGGAGCTACGACGGGAACCTTCAAAGGGGCTGGTGGCGTCAACATCCGCTTTGCCCGCTGGGCACCGACCCGCGGCCCCAGGCGCGGCACGGTGTGCTTGTTTCATGGCCGCGGTGAGTACATCGAAAAGTATTTTGAAGTGATCGCCGATTTGCGTCGGCGCGGCTTTTGCGTTGCGACCATGGACTGGCGAGGCCAGGGCGGGTCGGATCGGCTGCTCCGCAACCGCCGCAAAGGCCACGTGCGCTCCTTTGCCGACTATGATCGGGACCTCGCCCGTTTCATGCAGGAGATCGTCCTGCCCGATTGCCCGGCGCCCTTCATTGCGCTCGCCCATTCGATGGGCGGCAACATCCTTTTGCGCAACGCGCGTCTGCCCGGCACCTGGTTCCAGCGCATGATCCTGAGCGCACCCATGATCGCGATCGCACGCGAGCAGCTCGGTGTTCCTCAGGGAGCAGCCCGCGCCTATACCGAAATCCTCGGCGCCCTGGGCTTGAGCTCCCTCTACGTGCGCCACGGCGGCAATGAGGTGCTCGAGGCCACGCCCTTCGAGCAGAATCCGGTGACCTCCGACCGCGAGCGCTATTTGCGCAGCCGCATGGTGCTCGAAAGCGCGCCCGAGCTAGGGCTGGGCTCGCCCACCATTGGCTGGCTCAGGGCCGCACTTCGCTCAATCGCCAAGATCAGGGCGCCCGACTATCCCCTGCGCGTCGAACTGCCCCTCCTGCTGTTTGCGGCCGGGGCCGACAACATCGTCTCGACGCAGGCCGTCGAGGAGTTCGGGCTACGCTTGAAAGTTGGCGCCCACGTCTTGATCCCGCAGGCTAAGCACGAAATCCTGCAGGAAGCCGACCCGATCAGGGGGCATTTCTGGGCGGTGTTTGATGAATATGTGGGCGTTACCACGGCCGTTGCCTGAGACCGTCGACGCCACGCCCGCGCCGCCTCAGCCCGCGAGCAGGCGCAAGGCCTGCCGGTGCATGCGCGCATCGCCCGCGGCAACAATGCGGCCACCGGCGAGCGCGGGCTCGCCTTCCCAGGTCGTGATGATACCGCCGGCGTTCTCAATGATAGGGATCAGCGCCATGACGTCGTAAGGCTTGAGCCCGACTTCAATGATGAGGTCCACGAACCCGGCCGCCAACAAACAGTAGCCGTAACAGTCGCCGCCGAACCGCGTCATCAGCACTCGGTCCTTGACCTCAGCAAAGCGCGCGCGCTCGCGCTGTTCGGCAAAAAGGTCGGGATGGGTGGTGGTGAGAACGGCATCTTCAAGTCGCACGCAAGCGCGGGTTTTGAGCCGCCTCGGCCGGCCAATAGGTCCCTGCATTCGCGCCACGCCTGTGGCAGCCCAAAAGCGCTCCCGCGTGAAGGGTTGGTTCATGATGCCGAGAACTGGCCTGCCACGATCCGTCAAGGCGATCAGCGTTCCCCACATCGGGCTGCCGATCATGAACGCGCGGGTGCCATCGATTGGATCAAGGATCCAGTGAAAGCGGCCCGCCCCGGGCTGTGGCGCGAACTCCTCCCCAACGACGCCGTGATCGGGGAAAGCTTTGGCGATGGCTTGGCGCATGCGGCGCTCCGCCTCGCGGTCGGCGACCGTCACCGGGTCGAACGGGAGCCCTTCCGCCTTATTCGTGACCGCCAACACCCGCCGGAAATGGCGACGGATGGCCTCCCCGGACAGATCGGCGAGCTCATGCGCAAAGGTGAGCAAGCGCGACGGCGAAGGTTGCAGGCGGGGCATGGTCTTTCTCATCCAGGCGCGCGCGACGTGTGGACCCCTCACCGCTCAGCAAAGCTCAAGCGTTGCCATTTGGCAAACCCTATGTTGCTCGCCGGATACACTCTTCCCGAAGACGGTGAGGAAGGCGCGGGGTGAGGTTGCAGCGCAGCACGAACACGCCCATATGAGGGTGAGCGCCGTGGCCGGGCCCAGCCCACCATGGCGTGCCCACCTTGGGCGTTTCCTCCCTAGACTTGGGCTGCACGGCGCTGCCGGCGCGGCCCTTTTTCTTTGTCAGCGCGCCTCGCGCAAAGGGTCTTGGCGAGCGACGAGGTCGCATCCAAGCCATGCTCTCTCCGTGTTTCTGCAATGCAAAATAATTCGCTTGAACTTTGTGCGTCGCACATCTAAATGGATGGCGAGACCAACGACCATGTCGTGGGTCTCATGCCCTCCTTGGGCGTTTCCTCCCTAGACTTGGGCCGCACGTGACCCGCGCGGCCCCTTTTCTTTGCCCAATTCTCTCCGTAGCTTAGCCCGACGCCCCTTGCCGCGTTCGGCAACGCCGTGTTGGCCCCTGAAGGGAGGCGAGCCGACCCGGCGCTCTCCTATTGCGCCGCAACATCAAAACGCAGGTCACCACGCGCTAGGCTCGCCGTGCGTCTCGCCAGTGGCTTACTCGGCAGCGGCCCGCCGTTCCAGAAGAGCCGGCAGCGCCTGAAACACCTGAGCGGCCATGGCGCCGAGGGTGTTGGCCAGATTTGCAAAGTTCTTGCTTTTGGACAGGGTTGCCTCGTCCAGGTAGAGCGCGCGATTGATTTCGAGCTGCAGGCATTGAATTCCTTGCGCCGGGTTGCCGTAATATTCCGTGATGAAGCCCCCGGCATAGGGCCGGTTGATTTGCACCTCATAGCCCCCAGCCTGCAGGATATCGCGCATGAAGCGGGTGAGCTTGGTGTCACAGGACGTGCCGAACCGATCGCCGAGCACAAAATGGGGTCTCGCCCCGATGGGCTGACCCATAGACGCGGATGGCATCGAATGGCAGTCGATCAGCACGGCCATTCCGAACTGGCGCCGGGTTGCCTCCAGGAGACCCGCTAAGGCACCATGAAAGGGCCGGTAGAGCCGCTCGATGCGCTCGAAGGCCGTCGTGATCGGCAAGCGCTCGCGGTAGATCTCCTCCGTGTCGGCGACAATGCGGGCAATGGTGCCTAGTCCGCCCATGACCCTGGCCGACTGCGTGTTGGCGAAGTCCGGCAAACGCCCGCTGAAAAGCTCCGGATCAAGTTCGTACGGCTCGCGGTTGACGTCGAGGTAGGCCCGGGGAAAACGCGCAGCCAGCAGCGGCGCGCCCAAGCCGACTACACCCTCGAACAGTTCGTCCACATAGCAGTCCTCGGATTTGCGCAGCGTATGGGGATCGAGCCGGGAAGCCTCCAAAAAGGACTTGGGATAGATGCGCCCCGAATGCGGCGAGCAGAACACGACGGGTGCGACCTGCGTCGGCGGCGTGAGCAACGTGAACGGCGGCGTCAGTTCCGCAAGAATCGATGCTCGTTCGCTGGCTTGCATGAGGGCTCGGAGGTTCGGTCGATCTAAGGCTCTAGCATACTGAGTGGGCTACCGATTTCCGAGGCGGGCGAAGGTGCCATTGGTGTGCTGCGGGGCGGCGATTGCCAGCCACTTTGCCAATCCGCGAGGGGGCTGTCTATCATTCTCGCACCCGCCCGTGGAAGACTTTAGATGGTGATGAGCCATGCGTGGCGGGCACGGCCGGCGGGTATGGCTGGTCGCGGAGGGGTGGTCGCCTCCGGCTGGGATGCGCCCGGTGCCAACCCTTGCCCCGTTAGCCAAACGTCCCCCGTTACCCACACTTCATTGCCCGTTTACCAAATTGGCGCCAGATTTGGCTAACAGCGTTGCTTACCATTACTGTTGGGCGCGGGGATCGATCGCCGGCTTCAATCAGGATCACGCAGGGCATCCATGAGCGCCAAGCCATCACGCTTGCCAGTCAAGCGCATTCTGCTCGCCGAAGACGACGACTCGATGCGTGGATTTCTGGAGCGTGCGCTGGCCAAGGCCGGCTACGAAGTGACCGCCTTCGCCAATGGGCGGGAGGCGCACGAGCGCTTGAAGCAGGAGCCGTTTACACTGCTCTTGACCGATATCGTCATGCCACAGATGGACGGCATCGAACTCGCCCGACGTGCAGCCGAGCTCGACCCCGAGCTCAAGATCATGTTCATCACCGGCTTCGCCGCCGTCACGCTCAATACCAATAATCCGATGCCGCGGGATGCACGCGTGCTCTCGAAACCGTTTCACCTCAAAGACCTCGTGCGTGAGATCGATCGGCTGCTGACTTGAGTTTACCACCGCTGCGCTAACGCGCTTATGGTTTGCTCCGGATTGGTGGTTTGCTCCGGATTGGTCGCGCCCCCGAGCTCGCGTTTCGCAATATTCGGCTGCCAACGACCGCCGGCACTCAACCGTATCGGCTGATGTCTCCCTTTAGTCCGTTATCTGAAGTTTCTTTTGCCCAGCGCTCTCTGCTCTTCATCGCTCATCGTTGCGTTAGCGCGGAGGACCGTCTTGCTGGCAGGTCGGGACCTGGAATGTCCGCGGCGACGCGCCGCTCAGCTTGGGCGCGGCCGCCCGCTTGGGGCAACCCCCGGGGCAGGTTCACGCGCTCGGCGCTCCTGCTCATTGAGGCGGTGGATCAAATCGACCCAGCGTTCCGGAAGCGGCTCGTTCAGGATCGCATCGTACTGCGCCTGCAGCGCCGACCGAAGACGCTCGACGATTTGAGACCGTGCCTGCGGCATGGGCCTTTCTCCCACGGCTTGATACCCTACTCAGGGGATTAACGGCAGCGACGGGACAGGGTTCCGCAGGCGCCGCAACTCAGGCCAACGCCAGCGCAGCGGCGTCTCCCGTCACCGGCCGTACCGATGTCCCCGTGATGCGCCCCGGGTGGTTTGCGGCCAAGTGGGTCCGGCGTGGAACCGCTACGATCGGGCTGCCACAGGGGGTGTGCCAGGGCCGCCGCACAAGCAGGCCCGCGCACATGGTGTTGGGCGCGGCATGCGCGTCGCGGCCAGGGGTGGACGCTTGGCCGTGACGGGCCTTGAAGAAGGGACGCACACGTTGGCACGAGGCAGGGACCAGCCACGAGGCCGGGGCGGGCGAGACGGTGGCGGCCCGCGTGAGGCGCGCAACCGCGGACCCGCCACGCCAATTTCGCGACCTAGATCGACAGCGGCCGGGAGAGGTCGATATCGGTCGCGAGAAGTGCTACCGGGCCACAGAACTTGCAAGGCGCCGGCGCCTGACCCCGAGCGGCTGCACAAAGACGCTGTCAGCTCAGCGATCTCCCACCTCGGCGATTTGCGAGTTCCGTACAGTCTTTCTTCGTTCGGGGACGCGGAGGGTGGGAACGGCCCTCGCCGGCGCGCACATGCCCACTCGTCGTCGCGCATCCCTGCCTTGCCACCCGCAGGGATTGCGGCTATACGCTCCCCCTGTTTTGCCAGGGCCGCGGCATTCAGGGCGCGTAGCTCAGCGGTAGAGCACTACCTTGACATGGTAGGGGTCACAGGTTCGATCCCTGTCGCGCCCACCATCGGCGGCCGACGGAAGAGACACCAGGTTATGAAGGTCAGGAATTCGCTCAAGTCATTGCGTGGTCGCCACCGCGGCAACCGCCTGGTGCGCCGTAAGGGTCGCGTCTACATTATCAATAAGACGAACCGCCGCTTCAAAGCCCGCCAGGGCTGAGGCTTCGCACAACGCCACCTTTGACGACGGCCGGGCCGCGCGGCTATGGTGGCGCTATGCTCGGTCTAACCTTGCGCCTTACCTCCCTTGTTGCCGCAGTCGCGGTCGGTGCCTGCCTGATCGGCGGCACGCCGGGCACGCTGGCACAAACCCAACCCACGCCCCGGCAGACTCCCGGCCCCAAGGACGGCACCCCGCCGGCGATCACGCCGCCGGCCCCCCAAGCCAAGCGCGGTTCCGCCGCGCTACCAAAAACGCCGGAGGAGCGCGAGCGGACCCTGTCGGATCTTTACGCTCTGCTTGCCACGGCCGACGACGAGGACAGCGCCAAAGCCGTCGCCGAAGCAATTGAGCGGATCTGGCTGCACTCCGGCAGCCCCACCATCGATCTCTTGATGGAGCGGTCGATGAAGGCGGTGACGGAAAAGAATCAAGACCTCGCCTTGAAGCTCCTTGACCACATCGTGGCGCTTGCGCCGGACTTCACTGAGGCCTGGAACCGCCGCGCCTACGTGCACTTCGTGCGCAATGAGATCGAGTTGGCGCTCGGGGATCTGCGCCGAGCGCTGGCGCTCGATCCCAACCACTTCAAGGCCCTCGACGGGTTCGGCCAGATCTTGCGCGAGATCGGCCAGAAAAAGGCTGCCCTCAAGGCCTTTAAGCAGTTGCTCGAGGTCCACCCCTACTGGTCGGGCGCCCAGCAGCTGGTCGACGAGCTGGCCCGCGAGGTGGAAGGCCAGGGCATCTAGCTCGGCGCAGAAACCCGGTTTTCACTCGGGGCAAGCGCGCCTGCCGCCTCAAATCTTTGCCTGCAAAACGCCCCCCACCGGGTTTGCCGCGGGCAATAGAGGGGTATAGGGCTGCAGCGGCTATGGCCGTTGGCGGCAACGCACGCATGTGTTGACAACCACACGGAAGCGTCTGCTTGCGCCAACCCGGCGCTAGCGATCCTGCGTCCGGCTTGCTAAGCACGGTCACATTCCGATTTGCCACCGTGGAGGCGCGGTGCTGAGAATCGATTATCTGTCAATTGCGGGCCTACCGCCGCTCTCCTTCGAAGTCGCGCCAGGACAATGCCTCGCGATCGAGGGACCGTCGGGCTCTGGCAAGACCCGGCTGCTGCGGGCCATCGCCGATCTCGATCCAGCCGAAGGATACGTATTTTTGGAAGGCGTGGAGCGCGCGGAAATGGCTGGTCCGCTCTGGCGCCGGCGCGTGCGCTTTGTCTCCGCCGAGCCCGCCTGGTGGGCGGCTACGCCCCGCGCCCATTTTTCGCCCGCCGCCAGGCTGGATCGCCTGCTGGCCACCCTCGGACTTGAGCATTTGAACCTCGACCAGCCCGTGGCGCAGCTTTCGACGGGCGAGCGTCAGCGCCTGGCGCTCGTGCGTGCGCTAGCCGATGATCCCCCCGTATTGCTGCTCGACGAGCCGACCTCCGCCTTGGCCGCCACCAATGCGGCATTGGCGAGCGAATTCATCAAGTTTCAGATCCTGGCCGGTCGCATCGTCATTCTGGTCAGCCACGACACCGTGCAGATCGAGCGCCTCGCCACGGCCCGACTCCACCTGTCCGATGTTGTCTGGCCGGCGGCCAGCGAAAGTGCGGCTGCATGAACAGCGTTGCTCTATCGAATACCGACCTGTTATCGGCCGCCCTCCTGCTTGCCATCAACGGGGCGATCTCGGTGGCATTTGGCCTGCGCCTCGAGCTCAACCTTTTGCTGGCCAGCGTGCGCATGGTGGTGCAGGTTGCCGCTATCGGCTTTGTCCTCAAGTTTGTTTTCGCGCAGTCCTCGCCGCTTTGGACGGCGGGGGTTGCCATGTTGATGTTACTCCTGGCCGGCTACGAACTGATTGCGCGTCAGGAGCGACGCTTCAAGGGTTGGTGGAGCTATGGGCTCGGCAACGCGACATTGCTGTTTGCGAGCGGTGTGGCCACGCTCTACGCAGTAACCGTCGTAATTGCCCCGAGTCCATGGTACGCCCCGCGCTATCTGCTGCCCGTCCTCGGCATGGTGCTCGGCAGTACGCTGACCAGCGTCAGCCTGGCGCTGCAAACCTTGGCAGAGGGGATCGAGCGCGAGCGCGGCGCCATCGAGGCGCGCATCGCTCAAGGGGGCACGCGCTTTGCAGCATTCGCACCGCTGCTGCGGCGTGCCATGCGCACGGCCACAACGCCCCTGCTCAATATCATAAGCGTCGCCGGCATGGTCACCATGCCTGGCATGATGACTGGACAGATTTTGGCCGGCGCCGATCCCACCGCGGCGGCCCGGTATCAGATCGTGCTGATGTTCGTCATGGCCGGCGCGGCCGGCCTCGGCGCCTTCGCCGCCGCCTTCGGCGGCGTCTTGCTGCTCAGCGACAACCGCCACCGCCTACGCCTCGACCGTCTGGCGCCGTTCGCTAGTGTCCGGTGACGCCGTCAACCCAGGCGATCGAGCCACCACTTCATGCCCGCCGAGCCCGGCGCCAGCAGCACATAGGCCCACAGGAACGCCGAACCCCAATTGGCGATTTGAAAGCGCAACCAAGGCATCTCGATGATGCCGGCAACGATCGGCACGCTGGCGCGCAGAGGCCCGGAAAAGCGGCCGAGCACGATCGCCCACACGCCCCATCGTTTGAAGAAAGCGCGCCCGTTCTCAATCAGCTTGGGATGGTTCTTCAGCGGCCACATCTTCTGAATCTGTTCGTGATAGTGGAAGCCAAGCCAGTAGGACAGCCAATCACCGAGCGCAGCACCGGTCGCGGCCGAGGCCACGATCGACCAAAAGATCAAAGGGTTGGCGGCACCGACAATTGCCCCGATGCCAACCAGCATGGCCCAGAACGGCAGCACCAGCGAAACGAAGGCCAAGGACTCGCCGAACGCCAATATAAACACGATTGCCGACGCCCAATTGGGGTGTGCACGTACGAACTCCAACACCGTATTGGTGATTTCGGCCAGCCCCATCAGTCCCTCCGACGCCGCTCGGCGAACAAGCCCTGATCGGCCGAGATTTGTCAACGCGCGCTAGGGCGCAGGGCCTCGGGCGGGCGCAGGTCGGCGGGAAGGTTAAGGCTTTGCCAAACGCTTGTGACCCGCGGCACAATTTGTGCTTGGCACGCCTTGATCTCATGGTTTGCGTCCGGTTAATAGACGCGGCCAGCGGTGTTTGGGGGGCAGTTGTGGGCGTTGTTGTTGTCGCCGGCGCACGTCATGCGGTAAATCGCCAACTGGCCTTGCTGGTCCTGTGTGGTGCCAATTTGGCACTGGTGGTTGCGGTCGCCGGCAGTGTCACAGTGCTCTCCGACGTCCTGGCCCCTCTGACCGGTCACTTCATGGGCGTCGGGCTGGCCGCCAGCTTGGCCTTGCTGACGCGCCGCCTCGCTTGCCTGGTCTTCGGCATCTCGGCGACCTTCATCGTGCATGCCTGGCTTGGATTGGCGGCTTGCTGCCATCCGCCGCAACCTGCTGCGGTCGAGGGCCCGGCGTTGCGTCCGATCGCCGCGACCGGGCCGACGCAGGACGTCTCGGTGCTGGCGCTCAACACCTGGCACGGCCATGGCGATCCGTCGCGACTAGCAAACTATCTAGCCAACGCCGAGGCCGACCTCGTTGTGCTGTCGGAGTTCGGACCGAACAAGCGGGCGATGCTTGGACAATTAAAGGCCTCCCATCCCTTTCAGGTCGACTGTGCGGACGAATGGCCATGCTCATTGGCCTTGATCTCGCGGCTTCCCTTTGCCTCTGCTGGCGCCGGCCATATCGCCGAGGGCAAATTGGCCTTCGTGTGGGCTCGCCTGGCCGGGGGCGTGACCCTGCTTGGCACGCACCTGCATCGGCCGAGCCGCGATCCGTGGCTGCACGAGCAGCAGATGGCCGACCTTGTTGAGTTCATCGGCCGCATCCCAGGACCGGTGATCTTGGCCGGCGACCTCAACACCACGCCGTGGTCGAAGACCTACCGCACACTACGGCGCGCCGCTGGGCTTGTGCCCGCGAGCACGCTGAGGCCGACCTGGCCCGCATGGCCGCTGACGTTCCCACAGGTCGCCCTCGACCACATTTTCGTGTCGGCCGATCTCAGCGTCAGCGCCGCCGGCACCGGACCCGCCGTCGGTTCGGACCATCTGCCGATCTGGGCCATCGTGCAGCGCCGGGCCTCCTTCGAGCGTGGCAAGGCGGCCGCGCGCGGGTTTGCCCTACGCCCGGCACCGCCGCAGCCTCATTTCAGCGCCCAGCTCCTTGCTGACCTCGGCCGCGAACATGGTGGCGCGCGAAATTTGCGCCGGTGACAACCCCTTACCGTCCGGTCCGCGCAGCGACTTCGGCGCGTTGTCGGCCTCACGTTTTCCGTGCGCCAACTCTTCGCAACTCAATTCCTTTTTCCGGCTGCGGTAGGCAAACAGGCGCACTCCCGACGCATGCGCCTGCGCGCTGGCTGGCTCTTTCACCCACTTGCGATCCTTGTCGGCCATCATGGACTTGAGCGCGACCTGACGCTGCTCGACGCACTCGGGCGAGTCGTCAAGACAGGCCATGCCTGCCCGGCCGTCGTCGGGCCCAAACAGTCCCGAGCAGCCGGCACCGATCAGGCTCAGCGCGCCCAACGCAGCGATCACCGTCTGCTTGGGCAGGCGGCCGATGGAGTGACGCATCGTTTCCTCTTGAGGTTCCCGCACGGAGCCCATAGAAGGCAGGCATGGCAGGGGTGTGGCAATCGCTCATTTGCGGGCACGCCCCGTCAGTTTGCTTGCACGAACGCTACGAGATTCGCCGATCCACTTGAATACGGTCGGCAACATCACCGAGTAAGACGGAGTAATGGCCATGCCCCATGCTGTTCGCATCCATCAAACCGGCGGCCCAGACGTGATGCAATGGGATAGTGTCGAGGTGGGTGCGCCGGGGCCGGGTCAGGTGCGGCTCAAACAACACGCCGTCGGCGTCAATTACATCGATATTTATCAGCGCGCGGGGCTTTATAAATTGCCAATGCCGTTCGTGGCCGGATCCGAGGGCGCCGGCGAGGTGACCGCGGTCGGCGCCGGAGTGAATGAGTTTAAGGTCGGTGATCGCGGTGCCTACGCCGCCGTGGCCGGCGGCTACGCCGACGAGCGGTTGATGCCGGCGGATCGGCTGGTCAAGCTGCCTGACAGCGTCGACTACAAAACGGCCGCTGCCATGATGCTGCAGGGCATGACCGTGCGCTATCTGCTGCGCGAGACCTACAAAGTCGGCAAGGGTACCACGCTCTTGTTCCACGCCGCCGCCGGCGGCGTCGGCCTGATCGCCTGTCAATGGGCACACCACCTCGGCGCCACGGTGATCGGCACGGTCAGCACCCCCGACAAGGCAGAGCTCGCCAAGGCGCATGGTTGCACCCACGTGATTAACTACAAGACCGAGGATTTCGTTAAACGCACCAAAGAGCTGACCAACGGCCAGGGCGTCGATGTCGTCTACGATGCGGTGGGCAAGGACACCTACCCCGGCTCGCTCGATTGCTTGAAGCCGCTTGGTTTGTGGGTCAGCTTCGGCAACGCTTCCGGCGCCATCACCAACTTCGACATCCTGCAACTCTCTGCCAAGGGCTCGCTCTATGCCACGCGGCCGACACTTGGCACCTACATCGCCAAGCGCGCGGACCTGTTGGCCAATGCCAACGAGCTGTTCGACGTGGTGAGCAGGGGGATCGTCAAAATCAACGTCAATCACACCTATCCCCTCAAGGAGGCTGTTCAGGCGCATAAGGACCTGGAAGGTCGCAAGACCACTGGCTCCATCGTCCTGCTGCCCTAGCCTTGCCCCGCACGAAGGGCGTCGGCTCCGCCGCGCCCTTTTTTGTTGAAGCGCATCCTTTTTCGAGGTTCAGCGCATGGCGCAAAAGCCAATCGAGCTCCACTACTGGCCGACACCCAACGGGCACAAGATCACGATCTTCTGCGAAGAAGCGGGCGTTGCCTACGAGATCAAGCCGGTCAACATTGGCAAGGGCGACCAATTCGAGCCCGAGTTTCTCGCCATCGCGCCCAACAACCGCATGCCGGCGATCATCGATCCCGATGGTCCCGGCGGCGCGCCCATCGCTGTCTTCGAATCGGGTGCTATCCTGCAGTATCTCGGACGCAAGACCGGTAAATTTTATCCGAGCGAGGAACGCGCCCGTGTCGAGGTGGAGCAGTGGCTCTATTGGCAAATGGCTAACCTCGGTCCCAACTGCGGCCAGGCCCACCATTTTCGCAACTATGCGCAGGAGAAGCTGCCCTACGCCATCGACCGCTACACCAACGAGGTGAACCGGCTCTACGGCGTGATGGATAGGCGCCTTAAGGATCGCGATTTTCTTGCCGGCAGCTATTCGATTGCCGACATGGCGGCCTACCCCTGGGTGCGGCCTTACAAGAACCAAGGCCAGGATCTGGCCGAGTTTCCAGACCTCGAGAAATGGTTCCAGCGCCTGCACGACCGCCCTGCGGTCGCTAAGGCCGTCAGGATTGGGGAGGAGTTACGCTCCAACTACAATCTTGCTACCGACAAGGAGGCGCAAAAGGTCTTGTTCGGCCAGCGGGCCCGACGCTAGAGGGGGCTGCGCGCCCATCCCGCCGCCGCGCCATCGCCGGCGGTGATCCCGGGCCCGGGCCCAGCCCTCGAGCACTAGCGGCTTGTCAATTGACGGCGGGCAGGCTCTGCGTGCTCCAGATTAAGATGACGCCGTCCTCCCCGGCCGAGATCAAGCGGCGCCCGCCATCGGCAAAGCCAAGTGCCCGTACGGGTCCTGTGTGTCCTCGCAACACGCGCGCATTGCGCATGGCGCGCAGGTCCCACAGCTTGACCAACCCGTCGGTGCCAGCCGTGGCCAAAAGCGGACGATCGCTCGGCATAAATGCGATCGAGGTTACCCGCCCGCTGTGCGCCCGAAACGAACGCTGCAGGCGCGAGGAGGACGTCGACCACACGCTAATCGACCCATCCATGCTGCCGCTCGCCACCAAGCGTCCTCCCGGGGCGATTTCGAGCGCGCTCACACCTGCCAGCGGTCCCCGGTAGGTGCGGCCCAGGCCGCGCGGCTCGGTGCGCCACAGCCGGATCACGCGATCGGGCCCGTTGGCTACCAGCAGCGGCCGCGATCTGGCCGCAGCCACCAGGTCGGAGACACTTTCCCCCGCCTCGACCAGCGCCGAGGAGGTAGACGGGTCGCGCATATCAAACATCGTCAGCGGTGCGGCCGGGCTGGCGGCAACGAATAGGTTGGGATCGTCGGTAAAGGCCAACGAACTGATCGGGCCGTCCTGGAGATGGAAGAGTTTTAATCGCTCGGCGCGTTGCAGGTCCCAGAGCACAATTGCGCCCGCCTTGTGGCCCGTCAGCGCGCGGCGATCATCGAGCGCCAGCGCCGTGGCCGGCCCCTCCTCGAGCTCGATTGTGCGCACGAGCGCGCTGGATAGACTATTCCAAATTTTTAGGGTCGCATCCGCCCCGGAGGAGACGATCCAGTGGCGCGCATCATCGCTGGCGAGCGCCGTCACGGCGCCGGTGTGCCCGCCCAAGCGCCCGATCTGGGCAAGATCGCTGGTGGAGCTTGGGCCCGTTGCGGCGCTGCGTTTCTCATAGGGCGGCAAGCGGCTTTGATAGCTGACGGCCACCCAGGCAATCAGCAGTCCCGCGACGAGCTTGTAGATCAGCGACCGCCAGCGCCGCGACGGCAATCTCCAGCGCCGCACGCGACGTCCTTTTGGCGATGTCGGCCGTTCCTCGGCCCCACCAGCGCGGGCCTTGGCGGCGAGCACGTCCTTTTTTGCTGGCCGCTGGACGCGGGCGGGGGCGTCGAACCCGTAGGGCACCTGTCCGAAGCCGAAAAGACGCTTGGGCCCGGCGGCGACACCGGCCGCCCCTCCCAAGGGACGTTTTTTTGCGGCCTTGCGCCGACCGGCGGCCGGCTCTGCCTCCGCTTTTGGCGCCGGCTTGCGCAGCGGCCGGCGACTTTTCAGCGCGTCGATGAAATCGAGCAGCTGGCCTTGCGGCTGCGGCGCGTCCGGCGGCAGCGGCACAAGCGTCGCCTCCTTGTCCGGCGAGCGCACATCGGGCGCGTCTTTGCCGCCAGCGGCGGGCGTTGCAGGCACCTCCGATCGCTTGCGGCCAAGCGTGCGCACCAGCGCCAAGCGGAGGCCGAGGCCGCCGCTGACGCGCTTGGGATCGGGCGCCAACAGCATGCCGCGCCAGGCCGCGATCGATTGCGGCCGATCCGACACCTCCAGAGTGAGAGCCTTGTCGATGGCCGTCAGAAAGGAGGCCCGATAGGAGCTCAACGCCGCCGCGCGCGCAGTGACGTAGTCGTCCGCCACCATGCGCGAGGGAGAATCTGGGGGGCGTTTGCCGGTGATGGCATGATAAAGCGTCGCGCCCAGGGCGTAGATGTCGGTCCAGGGCCCCTGTTTGCTGGCCGTGGTCGCGTACTGCTCATAGGGACTGTAGCCCGGCTTCACCAGGGCACTGACCGTCCGGGAATGCGAGATCATCTCGCCGCGTGCCGAGCCGAAATCGATCAGCACGGGAGATCCATCCATGCGAATGATGATGTTGTCGGGCGCGATGTCGCGGTGCAGAAAATTGGCCTTGTGGACGAACTCGAGGGCGTCGAGCAGCGGCGCCAAGATGCGGTCGAGCTCCGCTTGGCGCGGGGCGCGCTTCAGGCGCGCGAGCCAAGACTTGAAACTCCCGCCTTCCTCGAAGGCGATCACCATGTAGCCGGTATCGTTGGCAAGGAAGTAGCGGTAGACCCCGACAATGTTTGGGTGCACGAAGCGGGCCAGCGTCTTGGCCTCCGAAATGAAGCGATCGAGGCCCCACTTGAAGTCTTCCGCACAACCCTCAGAGCGCGGTGACGCGTTGATGGTGCCAACGCGCGCGGCAAAATCGGCGGGAAAGTATTCCTTGATGGTGACGAGACGGCCGAGCGCGACTTCCTCGGCCAGATAGGTGATGCCGAAACCGCCGGCACCCAGGACCCGCTTGATCTGGTAGTCGCCAACGAGCTCCGTCCCTTCCGGCAGGGCCAGAAGGTTCGTGCTGGACGCCGGCTTGGGTTGCATCGCCTTCCCCATTGCGGCCCATACGAGCTTGCAGGGGGCAACCCCGCGACAGATTTGGCCTTCTTCCCGGCGCCGATATGCGCCCCCTGTCCCGCCCGCACTTACGAACCGAACGCGACAGCATTACAGGCAATAATATGGCGGAACAATGAGCCTCCCAGCACATCCGCTGTGAATGTGCAACAGCGCAGGCGTGCGGCCATGTTGCTGCCGTCATACTCTTGCAACGATGCGCGCGATTCGT
>Ga0070695_100000943_pt1 | contig 15766 bp, 9 predicted proteins | sample KBSK1252metaG_FD_65471 | JGI IMG/M metagenome (GOLD analysis project Ga0070695, IMG submission 65471) | Corn, switchgrass and miscanthus rhizosphere microbial communities from Kellogg Biological Station, Michigan, USA - KBS K1-25-2 metaG | ecosystem: Host-associated > Plants > Roots >...
GCCGCGAGCGCGCGGCGGCCTCAAGTTCGCCGACCCCGTGCGTGTCGGCCGCCAGGAACCAATCGGCGATCTCGCTCGCGGTCACAAATACGCAATCTTGCCGCGCCGCCAAGAGATCGAGCGCCTTTTCCAAATAGTAGGCGCGGTGTGGGACGCCGAGGATGTGCGGGTGCATGGCGAGCGTTAGCACGCGGGGTTGGCGTTCCAGCTCGCGCTCGAAGACGGCCAAGGTCGCCTCAAGCCGCTGCAAGAATTCGTCGCTGGATTGCCCCTGCACGACCCAGATCGGCACATCATTGAGCTCCCAAGTGTAGGGGAGACAAAGCAAAGGACCGCCCTTCGTCAACATCCAGCAGGGCAGATCATCGACCAGCCAATCGTGCACGAATTCAACGCCGCAGCGTTTCAGGATGTCCGGCGTGTCGTTGCTTTCGCCGCCGCCGGCGCCGAACCAGCCGCGGACCTTCTTGCCCGACAGTTGCTCGAGCCGCGTGAGGCAGCGGCGGATTTCGGCCTCCTCGTTGGCGACCTGTTTGAGCGAGCGCTGGAACCAGCCATGGCCGACAAGCTCCCATTCCGCCTCGACCACGGCCGTTGCGAGCGAGGGATAGACATCGGCGCATTGCGCGTTCATGAAGGCCGACGCCTTAATGCTGCGTCGGCCCAACAGCTCGAAAAGTCGCGGCATGCCACAGCGCATGCCGTATTCGACCCAGGAATAGTTGGGAAGGTCCGGCGGCTCGACTTGAGCACCGTGCGGCGCCGGTAGAATGCCGCGCGGCATTTTTTGGTCAAATGGCCAATACTCGATATTGACGACGACATGGACCATCAAGGGCTTGCCGCGGTAGGGCTCGAGCCGCGCGCGTTCGGACGACATCTGAAAGGGAATGCGAGGATTTGGCCACATCGGTTGGTCTTTCTAGGGCTGACGCCGGTGCGCCAACGGGGTCTCGACGGCAAAGCTTAAAGTCGCCGCTGAGCCGTCGGCATTGCCGGTTGGCTGCACGAGACGCTAAAGGTCGCAACCCTTGCGGTCGATCGAAAATATGCGCTAAGGCGCGCGTGGCCGACGCCGGCAACTGCCGCAGGGCAGGCGGGGTCAGGAACGGGACCAGCGGGGCGCGGGTGCCGGTGGGTCTTCTCGGCGGATGGCGAGCAACGCCGGTTGCGATTTGGGGGCAGCATCGCCGCGGGCGAGGGTGTACTCGAAGCCTTCGCCCAGCGGGTAGCGCACAGCGCGATGAAAGCGCATGCCGAGGCGCCGCATGACGGCGAGGGAGGCCGCATTGGCGCCGTCGGTTCCGGCCACAACAACGTCGAAGGGCCCCTGAAAGGCCCTGCTGATGGCGGTCCAGCCCATGCGGGTTGCCAAGCCGCGACCCCAATGGGCGGGATCGAGAAAATAGATGAGCTCGGCCGATTTGGCGGAGAGATCGGGCCGCAGTTGCACGCAGCCACCGTAGGGCGCGCGCGGGCACTGTAAGATCCACAAACCCAACCGCGTGCGCGCGGCGTCGGCGATGGCGCGGGCAATTTCAGCGGCAATGCTGTCGCGCTCGGGCGCCGTGCCATCGAACAGATAGCGGTAGACGAGCGGCTCACAGGCCAAGCGATGCACGCCGTCCACATCCGCGAGCGTGGCGGAGCGCAGATGCCAGCCATCCGGGTCGACCGGATCGCCGGGTGCTAAGACACGGGTATCAGGGGCAACCATGGCAGCCCATCATACACGCCGGCGGCGCTTTGCCATCTCGTCGTCTCGCTTAGCCACCACCACAAGGCGCCTGCTGCCATCCTGCTTGGATCCGATGTCCTGGGCGATCTTGAGCGGAGTTGCCTGACCGCTGCCACTAGTGTGGAATTTTTCCGCTGGGATCGAGCCAGCTGCCACGGTAGCTCAGGGCCATGATCTGCAGCGCCAGGTTTTTGATGGGCTCGGGCTCGCGGGAATCTTCCCTGGCCGCAATGAGAACGGCATGCGCCAATCGCTCACGTGCAGCCTCCGCGCGTGGCGCGTCGTCAGCGAAGTGATCGGCAATAGCGGCCCAGGCGTCATCAAATGCCTTGCCGATAACCTTCAGCGTTTCAGGACCGAATGTGCAGCCAGCAAGGATTTTGGCAACCCTCGTAAGTCCTCTCCGCGCCCTTAGTTCTGCTATCCCCGCATGCTCGCGATTATGTGGGAGTCCAAGGCGCCTTCAACTCGTTGGGTGGGCGATGATATCGATTTTGCACGATGTGGTTAACCGTAGTGTGTCGCGAGCCTGGCCTGCTCATTGCCGCGCCAGGGTCATACGCCCTTGGCATGAACCGGAGCGGATCGTCCGGACCTGCCGTCGCGCGCTAACGCCCGGTCCATGCCAGCGATCACGTCGCCTTGGCTCCACGCGTGTCACCCGGGCCGGGGAGCACGGGGGCGAACGGCGGCATGTGCGTGAGGAGCCGCGCACCGGTCCCGGTCGCGGGGAGCGGGGTTTGTATCAGGCCGGCGCTCGCCCGAGTGCCACGCGACCGTCATCGGGCTCGGGCGGCAAGATCATTCGATTGCTGCGCGGCAAGACGGCACGGGGTGCCCGTGGTTTGAGCGTCTCAGTGGCTGCGCTGGCACCGCGGTGCGCCTTGCGTCGCCTGCGCTAGCAGGATACGAAAGGCGTTACGGGACCCGCGTGGGAGTGTTGCGGTTCTTGTCAAGACCATCCTGTCATCTTCGCGCCCCGGCGCCGGGGTGGGAGAACAATTGCGCACCATCATTCGAGCGACGACGGTAATGGCAGCGAACATCAAACAGATCATCTACTTTCATCATCGCCTCGATGCGACCGCGGCGGCGATCAAGACCAAGCGCTCCGACATTGACATGTTCCGGCGCGACTTCGCTGCGCCGGCCGCCGACACTTGGGCGGAGATGAGCCGCGCGCACGGCTATCACGCCTGCGCCCGAACGGAGATGCGTGACCCCTGGTTCCCCGACGCTCGGCTTTTTGCCAAAGCGCCCAACCTGCTTGCCGTCTGCTCGATGGGTGCGGGCTACGACGTCATCGACGTCGATGCCTGCACGCAAGCCGGCATTCTCGTTTGCAACCAATCCGGTGCCAACAAGGAGGCGGTCGCCGAGCACGCCATGGGCCTGATGCTTGCCCTCTCCAAGAAAATCATGGAGACCGACCGGGCGGTGCGCCAGGCGGACGATATTGACCGCTTTCGCTACATCGGCACGGAGCTGCTCGGCAAAACGATTGGCATCATCGGCCTCGGAAATATCGGCGCGCGGGTTGCCGAGATCTGCAAGACCGCCTTCCGCATGACGGTGCTCGCCTATGATCCCTACCTGAGCAAGGAGAAGATAGCGCTACGCAACGCCGAAAAAGTCGAGCTGCCGGAGGTCCTGCAGCGCGCCGATTACCTCACCATGCACTGCCCGCGGACCGAGGAGACGTTCGGTATGATCGGCTATGACGAACTCTGCCGCATGAAGCCGACGGCCTTTTTCATCAACACCTCGCGCGGCGGCACCTACAAGGAGAGCGACCTGGCGCGGGCCTTGTCGGAGCGGAAAATTGCCGGCGCGGGCATCGACGTCTTCCTCGAGGAACCGCCGGCAACGGAGCATCCCTTGATGGTCTTCGACAATGTCATCCTGACGCCGCACAACGCCGGCAGCACACGCGAAGCCCACGCCAATGTGGCAATCTACGCCTCGGAGCAATGGATCGACATCTTTGATGGCAAGGTGCCGCCCCGGTTGATCAACAGGGCCGCTTGGCCGAAGTATTGCGAGCGCTTTCAAAAAATCCTTGGCTTCAGACCGGAAGCGCTCGGCGAAGAGTAAGCGTGGGATGAGACACCTTACGTTTGCCGTAAAGCACCTATCCCGGCCCAACTCTTATTGGACTTCCTGCCGCGCCCGGGCTGCTCGCGTAGGGTGGCTCCACCATTTGGCGGGTATTTCCAATCGGCAACAGGCGCCGTCGCGCGCAAGCTCATAGTGCACCGCGCCGCCCAGTTCATAGGGGATGACGTCGCAGATCACGCTGGTGCCGAAGCCGGCGACGGTGGGGGCTGTGACCGGTGGGCCGCCCGTCTCCCGCCATTCCAGCACCAGCTTGCCATTTGAGTGGCCATTCGCCGGCCCTCGCCAGCGCACCAACACGCGTCCGTGCGCACTCGACAGGGCACCATACTTGGCTGCGTTGGTAGCCAACTCGTGCAAAACCATCGCCACCGGCTGGGTGGCCTCGGCGGCAAGCTCGATCTCCGGGCCATCGATGAGGGCGCTCTTTGCCTTGGTGCAGAACGCCAGCTCGGTGCGCACGAGCTCGCCCAGCCCGACGCCCTCCCACCGGCTGCGACTCAAGAGAGCATGCGTATTCGCCAAGGCGTTGATGCGACCTTTGAGAACGTCGAGAAACTCGTCGGCGGACTTGCTATACTCGCGAGTGTGGTGGGCAACCGCGGCCACGCACGCAAGCACGTTCTTGACGCGATGGTCGAGCTCGGCGATCAGCAGGCTCTTGTGGTCCTCGGCTTTTCGCCGTTCGGTCACATCGATGTAAACGCCCGTCATGCGCTCGGCGCGACCGGCGCTGTCATAGTCAATTAGGCTTCGCGCCTCGAGCCATCTGACTTCACCACCGGGACGGACGAAGCGAAACTCGGTGACGAGTTCGTTCCGCCGTTCCTTGAAGGCGCGCATGGATTCTGCCTGCACGCGCTGCATATCGTCGCGATGCACGCGTTGGAACCATTGTTGGGCGTTAATTTCGATAGTGCTGGGAGACAGGCCGTAGATGGCGGCGCTGGCACGGGCAATGCGCATGCTTTTGGCTTGCAGGTCGTAGGTGTAGGAACCGACGCGCGCGGCCCTGTGGGCAAGGTCGAGCTGCGCATTGCGCTCGGCCAACACTTGTTCCGCCTGTTTGCGCTCGGTGATGTCAATCATGGCGCCAACCATACGCACCGCGCGTCGGTCGCCGCCACCGTAGGAGATCAGGATGCGCGTTTCGATCCACCTAACCTCGGCATTCGAGGTGATGCGAAAGTCGAGCACGGTCTCGCTTCGATGCTGCCGATAGGCACGATTACAACTTGCATCAACGCGCAGCAAATCGTCCGGATGTATGCGCGCTCGCGCCTGGTCGAGGCCGATTTCACGCGTCCCCTCCGGCAAGCCGTAAATCGCCGCACAGCTCGATGAGAGCTGCAAAAGTCTGGTCGCGTAATCGTAGGAGAAGCTGCCGATGCGGGCGACTTTGCTTGCCAACTCGAGCTGCGCATTGCGCTCGGTCAGCATCTCGCTCAGTCGCTTGCGTTGCGTGATGTCGATGTTGACACCGATCACGCGTCGCGGAATCCCAGCAGGGTCATAAGAAATAAAACTGCGCGACTCGATCCAGCGCACCTCGCCGTGAGGGCGCACGATACGATACTCGATGTCATATTCGGTTCGCAGCTCCAGAAAGGAGCGTTTGCGCGTTTGCTCTACGCGCGCGAGATCTTCCGGATGCGTTCTGGCTTGCCACTCGCTGCGCGTGGTCTCTACCGTTCCCGCCGGCAAACCGTGCACCGCCGCGTAACCCTGGGAAACCTGCATCGTATCCTTGCCGACGTCATAGGAATAGCTGCCGACCAGGGCAGCTTTGGCGGCCAACGAGAGCTGCAGGTTGCGCTCGGCCAGCGCGAGTTCGGCGCGTTTGCGTTCGCTGATGTCGAGCTTCATGCTTACCACGCCGACAACCGCGCCCTGCTCATTGAGCAGGGGAGCTGGACAAGGAATGATCGGTACGCGAGTGCCATCGGGCCGTTCGAGGAGTGCCTCGCACCCGACAACGGCGCGACCTTGTTGCAGGCAAATCTGGGTCGGACGATCAGCGAGCGGCATCGGCGTGCCGTCGGGATAGGCCAATCGGTAAAGCTCAAAGCAGGTGTCTTTGCCCAACTTCGGCTCTACGCCCCAAAGATCGACAGCCGCTTGATTGCAGTAGGTGATGCGCCCGGCACTATCGGTCGTGTAGACGGCGGCGGGCAGCGCGCCAAGGAGTTGGCGAAAGCTATCCTCGCGCGAGCGCCGTTCGCTGAACAAAGCCGATAGGACGAGGGTGTAGGTGGTCACCATCGTCACGGCCATTTGCGCGCCTTTGGCGCGCTCCATGATCGGCACGGCGGCATCGCCAAAGCGACCCAAGCCGAAGTTCGTCGCGCAGATGACGGCGATCGAGGCGCTGAAGCCGCCGGCGATAGCAAATGCGGGCGGACTGCGCGCTGCCAGCCACAACAACAGTGGCAGCACCACCGCGCCGGGGCTAAATGAGAGCCACGATGCGGCGGGGTGGGACACGACATAGAAGCTGGTGAAGGTCAGTAGCGTGAGCACGCTCATCGCCTCTATCAGCGCGCCGCGCGAGAAATTCTCGCGCCAGGACTGGCCGAGCACAACGACCAGAGGTGCGACCACCACAATGCCGACCCCGTCCGACAGCAACCAGGCGCGCCAGACATCCCAAAATGGCGCCGTGGTGTGAAGCGCAGTCATGGTCGTCGCCCCGCCGATGGCGGAGGTGGCGGCCGCTAGCGCGGCTGCGGCGAGAAAACCGAACACTTGCCGGATGTCAGAAAATGCAAACGACCGACCAAACCATCGTTCGAGCAACCAACTTATCAGGACCGCTTCACCGGCGTTGCAAAGTCCCTTGAGCAATGCGGTCAACAGTTGCCGATCGCTCAAGAGATTGGCCGCAACCGTGCCGATCACCACGCCAAGGGCGAGCACGGGATAGGCCCGCCGGCCGCACAAGATGAGGACACCGGCCGCCATCCCGGATGCGGGCCAGAACACGGCAACATCGGAGGGCTGTGCGAGCAAGGCCAGACCGAACTGGGCGGCGAGAAAATAGGCGCCGGCGAAAGCGGCAACCTTGCAGGCAAGGCCGATCGCCCCTGCGGGCAAATACACCAAGCTCGGCAAACCAAACGGCCGGTAGGTTCCCTTCAAGTTCCCCCGCAATCTCATGCTGAAAACGCCAACGTTCCTCGGAAAGGACGGATCTGTCTATCGGGTGTTCTCTGTACGGCCCATTTTCGGGGAGGCCCCGCGGCGGGCTGGCTGCGCCGTCATTTGGCTGCCAAGCAACAAACGGCCAACGGCCCCAGGGGCGGTTTGGCCCGAGTTGACGGCACGCCGCTGCGGGTTGGCGGCGACCCCATCGGGTCAGGCCGCGGCCGCCGGAAGCGCTGGTGTTGCCGCTACGGGCAACTCGCTGGGATCCCCAAAATGTGGGAGAGGTCGCACCGAGGCCCTAGTGCACGCTGCCGCCGCCGCCAGGTCGGGGTCTCGGCACCTCGCGCTTTGCGCCGCAGCGGCCGGCCGGCACGGCCGCGGGGCTAGCTGCGTTGGCGCTGCTTGAGCGCGCGCATGTCAATGACTTCGGGCAGGCTCCTCGGATCGGTGTCGGCCGGATAGATGTTGTGTTTTTGGATCTTCTGGGTTCCCGTCGTCGGGAGGCTCGCAACGATGTGGACCCAACCCGGAGCCTTGTAGTAGGCGAGGCGCTCGTTGCAGTGCTGAAACAACCCCATCGCGACCTCGCCGTGTAACCACTCGCGCTTGAGCACGACGCAGGCCAACACCTCTTCCTCGCGCAGTTCATCTTTGACTGCCATCACCGCGGCCTGCTGCACAGCAGGGTGCGTCAACAGCACGGCCTCCACCTCGGCTGCGGCGATGTTCTCGCCCGACCGGCGGATGATGTTTTTCTTGCGCTCGACGAAATGCAGCATCCCGTTCGGGGCCCGCCAGACCACATCTCCCGTGTGGAACCAGCCGCCCCGCCAGGCGGCCTCGGTTGCCGCCTCGTCCTTGAAATAGCCGGAGAAGCAACCTCTGCGTGGCGTCTGCTGCGAGTGGCGCACAAGCATCTCCCCGGGCTCGCCGTCTGGCACGTCGCGATCGGCATCATCAACGACACGGACATCGATGCCCGGCACAGCCCGCCCGAAGGCACGCGTTCCTACCTGACGCGGCTCAAGGGTGTCGCCCAGCACGCGGACCATCTCCGTCATGCCCCAGATCTCGAGCATCGGAAAACCGAAGCGCTGCTCGAACGCCTGGTGCAGTTGCGGCTCGATGCCGGCACCGATGCCGAAGCGGATGCAATGGCGCCGCTCGATGTCGCTGGCAGGTTGGTTGAGCAGCAGGGGCGCGATCACCCCGAGGTAATGGACGATGGTGGCCCGCGTTTGCGTCACCTCACGCCACCAGCGCTGCGGCGAAAAGCGATCGGGTTGAATCTGGCAGCAGCCAGTCAGGATGGCGCCCATCAGGGAGACGACGGCGGAGTTGACGTGATAAAGCGGTAGCGGATTGTAGATGCGGTCTTCGCCTGCGCGCAGGCCCGCCAAGCCGCCGAGGGAAGCGTACCAGCCGCCGGAGGCGACCTCATAGCCGTGCGAAAGGACGCAGCCCTTCGGCCGTCCGGTCGTGCCCGAGGTATAAAGAATGCTGGCTGCTGTCTCGGGACAGGGTTGGCCAGCTTGTGCGCGGCGCGAGGTCTTGGGCAATGGAGCAGCAAAGCCCTCCGTGGCGATTAAGGGCGGCGCCCGAGCGCTGTCCGCCAGCGCCTGGCGGATCGACGCGTGCCGCGCGCCGAGTGCAACGATGAGGTCGGGTTCGCTGTGATCGACGAGGTAGGCAATCTCGGCCGCCCGATAATCGGGATTGATGGGCACGCAGCACACGCCGATGCTATTGAGCGCCAGCTTGTGAAATAGGTGCTCTGGACGGTTCTCCAGCAAGGTCGCCACGCGGTGGCCAACCCCGTAGCCCGCCTGCCGATAGATGGCCGCGAGGTCGTCGACGTGCCGGCTGGCGGCGCCGTAGGAAATCTCAAATCCCGACGGCAGGTAGCCACGACCGTCATTGGCTGGCACCGCCAAGAATGGGCGGTCGGCGTGCCGCGCGACGGTCGCCGCAAAAGCCGCCCCGATCGTGATGCCATCCAGGATCTCGGCCATGGTCTCCTCTTCGGCGGTCGCTCAAAGTGCTACTGTGCCCACAAGTCGGGCGCGCGGCAAACCTCGTTTGGGCGGGTCTTTTTTGCGCCGACCACCCCAGCTGCGGCGCACGCCCGTGTGGGCGTTGGCAGATCGCGCAGGGCTGCCGGTAATGGCAAAAGGCGGCAACCAATGGGCACCCTCGCGCATCCAAGTCGGTGCACGTTGCTCGGGGACGCGAAGAAGACGCAGCGGGGCGCCGCCCTGGTATCCTCGAGAGCCTGGAAGGAGCACTCGGCTCCGGAGGCCGAGTGCTTCATGCGCGGCCGACCGGTCCCCAGCGTCGATTGCCGCCCAATGTGCCGCGTGGCCCGGGGCCGCCGGCACAAACCTGCCAGTGCACCGATGCAAGCCATGCCAAAGGGGTTGCCGAATTGTTCGCACCCTCATGCTGGGAGCTAGCGCGCCTGCAGCGACTAAGGGGAGAGAGCAACGGCGGCGCCGGCGCCCCGGCGCAGGCGGCTTGCTCCGGGCACCAGGAAAAAGCTAAGAAATTCAAAGTGAGGAAGAGGGGACGGGGGCATGGGGGACAGGCTGGTCATCATTGCCGGCGGCGGCATTGGCGGGCTGGCGACCGCCCTCACGCTCCACCAGATTGGCGTGCCCGCAATCGTGTTTGAGGCCGTACCGGAGATGCGCCCGCTTGGCGTCGGCATCAATCTGCAACCCAACGCCGTGCGCGAGCTTTATGATCTCGGCATTGCCGAGCAGGAACTCGATGGCGTGGGCTTGCCCGCCCGGGAATGGGCGCTGGTTGGGCTCAACGGCAATGACATCTATTCGGAGCCACGCGGTGTCTTGGCCGGCTGCAGCTGGCCGCAATATGCGGTGCATCGCGGTCGCTTCCACATGCTGCTCTATGAAAAGGTGGTGCAGCGGATCGGGCCGCAGGCCGTCAGGCTGGCAAGCCGCGTCAGCGGCTACCGCAAGAACGTCGATGGCAGCGTCAGCGCTCTCTTGGAAAGCGCCGACGGCTCGACCGGCGAGGCGCGCTGCACCCTGCTGATCGGCGCCGATGGCATCCACTCGGCGGTCAGGGCGCAGATGCATCCCGCGCAGCCACCGATCCACTGGGGCGGGGCGGTCATGTGGCGCGGCACGACCTGGGCGAAGCCGATCCGAACCGGTGCCTCCTTCGTCGGCCTCGGCACGCATCGTCACCGTATGGTCTTTTATCCCATCTCGCATCCCGATCCGCACACGGGCCTCGCAATGATCAACTGGATCGCCGAGGTTACCATGGACAACAGCGAGGGCTGGAAGCAGCGTGGCTGGTTCCGGCCGGTGAGCAGTGACGACTTCGCTCACTATTTTGCCAATTGGACCTGGGATTGGCTCGACGTGCCCGCCTTGCTCAGGCAGGCTGACGGCGCCTTCGAAAACCCCATGATCGATCGCGATCCCGTGCCCACCTGGCAGGATGGTCCGGTGGCGCTGCTCGGCGATGCGGCTCACGCCATGTACCCGACCGGATCCAACGGCGCCAGCCAAGCCATTGTCGATGCCCGTGTCCTGGGGGCAGCCATGGTTGAGCACGGGGTCACAGCGCGGGCGCTGGCCGACTATGATGCCAGGTTGTGCGGACCTATTTCGCAGCTTGTCCTGCGCAACCGCGGTGCCGGCCCATTCGGACTGCTCAACATCGTCGATCAACGCTGCGGTGGCACCTTCGACAATATCGACCATGTGATCTCGCCCGAGGAGCGCGCCGAATTCATGGCGGGCTACAAAGCGGCGGCGGGCTTGGCCATTGAAAGTCTCAACCGAGCGCCACCGACAATCCCGAGCGGTGCCCGTGTCCGGCCGCTGCATGCAATCTAGCAGCGAGAGTGTAGGTATGGCCTTGTCGTTCAAATGGCTGCTTGATCCAATCGAGCCGACGACATTTTTCGCCGAGTTCTACGAGCGAAAGCCGCTGCTGATTGAACGGCAGCAGCCCGCGAAGTTCGCAGCACTTTTGAGCATTGATGCGATCGATCGCTATCTATCGACATCCAGTCCGTGCCGACCGGACGTCTTTCTGGTCGACGCGGCGCGGGAGCTCAAGCCCGAGGACTACTCGTTTTCCAACTCCGATCCGCCGGGCAGGATCGACTTGCCGCGTGCCTACGAGCTGTTCTCCACCGGCGCCACGATCTCCCTGTCCCAGATGCACGAGCGCTTGCTGTCGCTTGCCGATCTCTGCCGCGCGGTCGAGGCGACATTTAGCGGCCATTTTCAAACCAATATCTACCTTTCGCCGCCGCATGCGCAAGGTTTCAAGACGCACTTCGATAGTCACGACGTGTTCGTCCTGCAGGTCTCAGGATCGAAGGTGTGGACCTTGTACGACACGGCGGTCGAGCTGCCGCTGCGAGGCCAGGCTTTCGATCCCGACAGGCATTCGCCAGGTCCACCGACACGCGAGTTCACGATACATGCCGGCGATCTCTTCTACTGCCCACGCGGGCTCTATCATTCGGCACGCTCGACAGATGAAGCATCGCTGCACATCACCTTGGGCCTTATTGGCAAGACTTGGGCGGATGTGATGATCGAGGCGGTGTCTGCGGCATGCCTGGCGTCGCCCGCGTTCCGGGCAAACTTGCCCGTCGGCTTTGCCAATGCGGGCTTTGACACACGCCAGGCCGTCGCGACGTTCCATACCCTGGTTGACACCTTTGCGCTTGAGGCGCAGCTGACACCCATCTTGGCGCGATTTGCCGAAGATTTCGTGACCTCGCGTCGACCGACGCTCTACGGATGCCTGCAGGAATTGGACGGGGCGCGTAAGCTCTCTATCGAGAGCACTGTTCGACCTCGCCCCGATCTTGTGCTCCTGGTGCGCGAGGAGGAGGACAAGTTTGTGGTGTTGTTCGGATCGACGGAGATTAGCCTGCCGTTGTTTGTACGGGACGCCGTGAATTTTGCCTTGGCGGGAGCGCCTTTCGTGGTGCGCGATCTTCCAGGCGAGCTCGATGATGATGGCAAGGTCGTGCTGGTGCGACGTTTGCTACGCGAAGGATTGTTGATGCGACAAGGAGAAGGACCGAGCCGCCGAGACGGCGTGGACGTTCCTGTTGGTTCACGAGCGCAGTGATGCTCGCCCCTCGCCACGCCATTGATCGTGCTGAGAGAGCATCCCGGCATTGCTTTTCCTGGCGCTACCCCTAAGATGCGCCGCCCCGTCGAACAAAATCGCAAAGGTGGCGAAGGTCTTTTCTGTGGCAAAGTAAAGCTGCTGCCCGCAGGGCTTGTCGGTAGGAGATCCCTCTCATGGAACGCAAAGTCCAGACCTTGAAGGATACCGACATTTTATCGCGCAGGCACGTCAGTCGCCGCGCCCTGCTCAATACTCTCGGCATCGGCGCGGTGGTGGCTGCGGCAGCGACGGGCGGCAGCACGGCGCAGACACCACCAAAACCACGCGATCCTTGTCGAGACCGGGATCACGGTCCCAGCGACCAGGACGGGTGTGGTCGCCCGACAACGTCATAGGGTCGACGCTCGGCGTCGATCTATCCGGCGCACGCGCACGGCGCCGCCTCTTCCGCCGCCCCTGCGTGGATTGGACCGAACGCCGGCCGCATATTGGCCGGCCGGCGTTACCTCGCCCGCCTCCGCGCCGAGAATGACGAGTTCACGCAACTTGCGTCAATCTTGCTCTTGGGCGCATCGGTGCGGAGCTCGGCTCGAGCGTCGCCCAGCTGCAGTGGGTCGTCGATCCCATTGATGCGCAGCGAATTGCCGAGGGTTTGCGGCCAGCGCTTCCTCGGTGGCGCCGCCAGCGAGTTTTTTTTGGGGCTTTGCTGGCCTGGCGCTTTATTCCGGCCGGCGCGCTGCGCTCCCTGGCGTAGCCCTGAACGGTGAGGCGCAGGGGAGCGTCGCTGGCTGGCAAGATCACCAAGCAGCGCCCGCGGGCTGTTATGGTAACCGACTCGATTCTGGAGACCGTTTCGAGGGGATAGTCGAAGCAACGAGCCAGGGCAGTTTTGTATCGGGGAATAGCCTCGAGCGGCGGCGGGCACGACAGTCTACACGTTCACAGCCCTCGGCAGCTAGAATATCTCCCAAATGCCAACGGCTGCTGCGGTCGTCCATTCAAGGCTCGGATCGAGCCTTCGGTGGATCGAGAAATGGCGGGCCACGCGAATAACAGTCTCGATATCTTTGCAGACGAACCTCTCTTCGCTGGAAAATCCCTGATCACTTAACCAGACGTTGACGCGCTTTTCTCGGCTGTGGTGGGACATCGACAATCGCCGACGACCGTCGAGCGGCGTCGCGCCATCGACACAATAGGTGCCATTGCCGCCAATAATATTGAGATAGCCTTCCTCTTCCATGCGGCCCCAGTCCTCGGCCTGGCCAAGCAGGAGCCAAACATAGGGATAGGAGAATTGGTCGAGACGACGGAGGGCAATCTCGATTTGGTCCCAGGTCGGATCGGAATGGTCGTGCGCAGACCAATCATATTGGCCGGTGTAGTGGGCGAACCTGAGCGTTGGCAGTCGCGCCCTGACGCTGGGGGCGTCAGCTTCCAAGTCGCATTCATCCTCGTCGGACTGCAAAGGCGAGTGTGCATCGCGCATGATGTTGAGGACCCGTTGCAGCCGGTCGGCTACCGACGCGCTCTCGAGGATTGCCTGGCAGTCGGGGGCGTCAACGGCGAGATGCGTGGCGATGATATCGGCCAACTGGGAAGGGTTCTCGATTTGGCCGACGCTGGTTGTCGTCTTTGCTGAAATTTTCGAGTGCTGCTTGACGTAGGTACCGAACTGGGCGACAGCGGATCGGGCAAGCATCGCCACGGTGTCGCTGAAGCCTGCGGTCTCAACAAACGGGGCAAGGTCCGCTTCGAGGTACTCCCGCTTCTCCGTGTAACGTTCGATCCTGGCGCGGGCGCTGCATTCGAAAAGCGCCTTGATCGATCCGTCATCGAGCCGCAGGCTCTGTATTACGTGGGCCAGCACACCGACCCGATAGAGCCGGTCCGGCCGTGGCTCAGCATCGCTGGCATGGCTTTGTGTGACCAGCAAGATTTGCCGGCGGCCTCCGAGTACGTCGGCGGAGGCCAGCGCCTTGAGGGAGCTCTCGCGGCCAATGTGGAGGGCGACGATCGTGTGTGGGAAGACGACCTGATCCCGCAGCGGCAAGACTGCACATCTCTCCGGAAGTGCCGGTTGGTCGAACGGTCGTGTCACGACACCTTTGTCTTCCCGCAGGGCCCGGTGCAGAGGGGTCTACCTTGTGGGCAATTGGATCATTCCGGATGGAAAATTGGCGTTTTGCGATTGCGGCGGACGTTCGGCGCGCCCTCGCCTTTCGTTGCCGCCAGCGAGGTCACAACGGCCACGCAGCCGACGAGGGACTTCCTCCCTCGTCAACGTCGCGGCACGAACCTTATGCTCAGAGCGTCAGTTGCCCAACTTGAAATTCAGGCCGGCGCGTAGGATGCCGAAATCACCGAACTCGTTGGTATCGCCAAATCCCAAATATTCAACGCGCACCGACATGGTGTCGTTGAGCTTGTTCTCGACCCCAACCCCGTAGACGAAGCCCGTGTCGCTCTCGGATACGCTTGCACGTATTGAACCCTGGCCGGGGATGGTGACGCTGCCATGAGCCTCCCCATGCACGATGGCGAGGCCAGCGGTGCCGTAGACGAGCAGGTTCGGTTGCACGAGCACGCCAAATCGACCACGAATCGTGGCCAACCAATCGATGGAGCCCTCCGCGCGGGCCGTGACGCAGCCAAACGACGGATCGCACGCCGAGGCGCTGCCGCTGGCGCCGATATCGGCGCCCGAAATATCGGCCTCGATCCCGTAGACATACTGCCGCGATTGCCAATTGTAGCCGGCTTGGGCGCCGCCAACGGCGCCGTCGGCATCGCCCGACCAGCCGAAGCCGGCATGCACACCGCCGTACAAGCCTTGCCAGATCGAGGGGTAATATCCCCGCTCGTAGCTCACGGGACCGCGGCCCCCATCGGCCGCCGCCGGCATCGCCGTCAGGGCCATGCCGGCGAGTATCCCCAAAACAAGTACACCCCGAGCTTGTGTGAACATGGTCGAGTGCCTCCCTCGAATCTTCGTCCCCGCACCCGATCACCGCCAATCTAGAGGCAATATGTGACACCTGTCAGATGCAGGGCCGCCACCTGTGGGGAAATGGCAGGGCGCCATGGTGTTCTGCTCATTTCGGAATATCTAAGTATTATCAATGTGCTAGAGCTGCGCGGGGCTTGTCAAAAGATTGAGCATTTATGTGGTACATGGATCACGCAGGGGAGGAAAAGGCGGCAAGCTAAGGCTCTGCCGGAAGCCGACGGCATGGTGAGGGGGCTGACTGCATGCCATCGCCTGCGCCTGTCGGTTCGACGCGTGTCGGTAAATCGCGCTGCGACAGCCCGCGTGCCGGGGGCCGGACGGTGGCCCGGGTGACTTGCCGCTCTTCGTGCTGCCAGCGATAAGGGTGGGACGTTGCCTTTGTATCTGTGCTGGCTCGGCGCGTCGGGCCAGCCCGTTGCAGCCGACCCGCGATCTTAAGGAGCGGGAATGCGCATTGATGCCATTGCCATTGGCTTGAACCCGCCCGAGGACGTTAACGTCATCGTGGAGGTGCCCATTGGTGGGGAACCAATCAAATATGAGCTCGACAAGGCGGCAGGCACGCTCGTCGTTGACCGCTTCTTGCACACGCCCATGCGCTATCCCGGCAACTACGGGTTCGTGCC
>Ga0070695_100000950_pt1 | contig 15724 bp, 16 predicted proteins | sample KBSK1252metaG_FD_65471 | JGI IMG/M metagenome (GOLD analysis project Ga0070695, IMG submission 65471) | Corn, switchgrass and miscanthus rhizosphere microbial communities from Kellogg Biological Station, Michigan, USA - KBS K1-25-2 metaG | ecosystem: Host-associated > Plants > Roots >...
GAGACCGGCCCGTCGCCGGGCAGCTGGATCGTGCGGGCGCTCTTCCAGACCCCCTCGATCGCGCGGTAGAGCTCGATCTCGGCCGACCCGGATTCGGTCCGCCGGACGACCGCGAGGAGGCCTCCGGCCGCGCTGATCGCGAGGCTGTCCACGCCCGACCCAGGTGGACCGACCAGGCGCGTGATGCGGTCACGCGGGCCCGTTCCGGTCGTGTCGGCGTCGCCGACGAGAACGTCGCCGCTCCTCGGGTCGTCGACGGCGACGACCTTCCCGGTGATCGTCGCCGAGACGACGCGGCCGGGGATCGCGCCGTCCGTCACGGCGCCACGCTCGACGTCGATCGTCGCGATCGCCGACTCGCCGCCTGCGCGGATCACGTTGAGGGCCACGATCCCGGGCCCGATCCACGCCGGCGGTCCGTTCAGGCCGCGTTCGACCCGGATCGACCGGGAGGTTCCCAGGCCGACGTCGACGGTCACGAGATCGAACGACGTGCCCTGCAGCTCGCCGACCGCGAGGGCGAGCTTCTTCCCGAGCGGTGACACCGCCATGAGTGGAATGCCGGTCAGCCGGCCGACCGGGAGCACGACGTCCTTCCAGACCCGCGGCGTCTCGGACCCGGACGACGTCTTCATCCCGCCGGCGGTCGCCGCGACGACCCGACCGTCCGACGCGGTCACGGCGATGACCGGGTCCGGCGGACCGTCGAAGGAGACGAGATCCCCCGATCCGTCGGTCACCTGGAGGGGACCGCCGGTGGCAACGACGAGGCCGTCGACCGATGGCGGCAACAGCACGCCGCACCCGGCGGAGATCGCCGCGACGACGATCGCGGCGACGACGGCCGCCGCGGCACGGACGGGGAGGATCGGCGGGATCGGCGGGTTGCGGCTCATTCGACCATGTCTCCTCCGAGCAGGCTGCCATCCCCGGCGTCGAGCCACGTCTCGACGAGGCGAAGGCGCTCGGCGAGCGGGCCACGAGCCTCGAACCGGACCACCCACGCGAGACGCAGGGTCTCGGCCGGGGCGTCGGGTCCGGTCGGCGAGAAGGCGTCGTTCGGCGCGACCCACGCCCGTTCGACGGCCGTGACTCGGAGTCCGCCCGCCGAACCGTCGAATCGTCGCGCGGCCCATTCCTCGGCAAGCGTCCGGGCGGCGCCAGCGGCGATCGGGCGGGCAGGCGTTGCGGCGAGCGGCCGCTCGGCGCGCGCGAGCCCATGGAACGCGCCGTCGGCCCAGAGCGTCACCCGGACGCCGTCGCCGCGGACCGGCAACCCGTCCACGACCCGTGGCCAGGCGACGGACCAGCCGCCCGCGCCCGCCGATTCGTGGACGACCGCCCGCCCGGCGGCATCCAGCCCGGCGGCCCGGACGAACCCGAGGCCACGCGACTCCGCGGCGGACTCGGCGATCGGCGCGCCTCGCCCGGCCGCGTGCCAGCCCAGGACGAGCGCCATGGCGACACGCCCATCCGTGGTGAAGCGCGCGATCGCGACCTCGCGACCGGCCGCATCGAGCGAGGTGACCTCGTCGTACGTCCGGTGGTCGAAGCGATCGTCGAGACGGGCCACCCGCTGGCTGATGCCGGGGAGACCGAGCGCCGTGGCGAGGGCCCGGCCGCGGGCCCTGGCTTGATCCGCCGCCGATGCCGGCAGCACGACCGGACGGGTGGAGCGACCGCCTGCGACGAACGCATCGCCGCCCTGGCTCGCCGGCACGCCAACGGCGACGAGGCCGATCCCGGCAAGGGCGATCACGGGGACGACCCTGGCGAGGTACTTGATCCTGTTCATTGCCGGCTCCTAGCTGCAGGTCTTGCAGAGGGTCCAGGGCCCGGCGGCGCCCGACCAGTGATACGTGCCCCACCAGTCGGCGTCGAAGGTGGGGCTGTTGAACGCGCCGAGCATCGCGACATCGAACGACGCGCCGACGGACTTGCCGCCCGCGAGCGCGTTCCAGAACCGCTGCTCGAAGACCCACTCGTCGCTGTCCCACTGCAGCCCGAGGTAGCCAACGTAGAACTCGGGTCCCTGCGGCGTCCCGGTCGACTTCGTCTTGGCGATCGCGAACGCATCGGGGAGGGTGGTTCCGGCATCGGCCGAGTGGCAGGTCGAGACAAAGACGAGGTTGCTCTGGCGGCCGGCCCGCTTCGCCTTGATGTCCTTCGAGAAGACCACCGCCTGCGAGCAGTCGCCGGAGTCCTCCCGGAAGCCGGTGTAACGGCGGCCGTCCGCGTTCAGGTAGAAGTCGCCGTGAGAGTGGACGTAGTAGCCCCAGTCGGCGGCGGTCCGGCCGAGCGTTGCCGCCCGGGTGAACTGCGTGCCGGTGTAGTCCTCGGCAACGTGGCCGAGTCGAGCGTACGCGGCCTTGGCGGCGGCCTGCATCTTCGGGACGATGACGTTGGCGTCGTTGTCGCAGGGTGGGTTGAAGCCCGACCGATTGACGTCGACCGAGGCGGGGTAGGCGGCCAGGACGGCTGCTGCCGAGCCGGCCATCAGGAGCACGGCGGACAGGAGGGGCGGGACGAGACGGCGCCACCAGCGGACACGGGACACCTGTGCTGGACCTCCTCCGGCGGTGAGTCGAGGGCGGGAGGAGGGCGAGGCCGCGATCATCGCGCGGCGCACTTATCTGGCGATTACCGGCGGTGGTAGCATCAGCGGGCTACCTCCACGCCGCGGGGTCGCGAAGCCGGTGAGATTCCGGCACAGTCCCGCTACGGTGACCACCGCCTCTGGCGTGTGGAAGTCCGGTCGCCGGGCCCGCGGTCGATGCTCTACCTTCGAGAGAAAGGGCAGGCACGATGCGACCGTTCGGCTGATCACCCCTCCTTCGATTCGAAGCGAGGGGTTTCGTGTGTCCCGGCCCCCCCGCCAGCCCCTGCTCTGGAGCCCGACGTGTCCGCTTCCCGTTCCGCGCTCGCCGCCGATTCGGCGACGCACCGTCTTCCCGCTTTCCTGACCCTGATCCTCGCCGTCGTCCTGGCGGCGTGCAGCAGCGGCGCCTCGGTACGGCCGACGACGCCGCCCGACGCCACCGGCTCGCTCGCACCGGCAACCACGGCGACGCCCGCCCTGACGGCGTCACCCGCTCCGGCGTTCCCGGTCACGCTCACCGACGACGAGGGCACCAAGGTCGAGCTCAAGACCGAGCCGCAGAAGATCGTGTCCCTCACCCCCGGCGAGACGGAGATCCTGTTCGCGATCGGCGCCGGCGATCGCGTCGTCGGCAAGGTCGAGGACATCGCCAACTACCCGCCTGAGGCGAAGGACCTGCCCGTGGTCGGAACGTTCAACGGCGTCGACGTCGAGAAGATCGTGGGGGCGGGAACCGACCTCGTCATTGCCGGCGGAAGCGGCGGCACGCCGCCGGACGCGATCAGCAAGCTGCGTTCGCTCGGCGTGCCCGTGCTCGTCGTCTACGCCGCGGACGTTTCCGGCCTCATCAAGGACGTCGCGCTGACCGGCGCCGCGACCGGGCAGACGGCCGAGGCGGCCGACCTGGCCGCCACGATGAAGGCCGGGTTCGACCAGATCGCCACGTCGACCGCCGGCGTGTCGAAGCCGCGCGTGTTCTACGAGACCGGCGACAACCCCTCGATCTTCGGCATCGCCGACGACTCGGTCTACGCGCGTGTGATCGAGCTGGCCGGCGGGACGCCGATCACGACCGGCAGCGCCACCAACTGGGAAATGTCCACCGAGAAGCTCGTCGCCGCCGATCCCGAGCTGATCATCCTCGGGGACTCGGCCTACGGGGTGACGGCCGAGGCTGTCGCGAAGCGGGCCGGCTGGGCCGGCCTGACCGCGGTCAAGGCGAAGGCGATCAAGCCGATCGACGACATCATCGTGACCCGTCCGGGGCCGCGTCTCGTCGAGGGCCTTCGCCTCCTGGTCGCCGCGATCCATCCCGAGCTGACGCTGCCCTCGCCCGCCCCGGCGGCATCCGGCGGCTGAGGATGGCGACTCGTCGCGACGCGATCGCTGCGCCGCCCGCACCGCTGACGCTGCCATTGCCGCGGCGACGCCCGAGCCTGGTCGCCGTCGCCGGGCTGATCGGGCTGGTCGTCGCGCTGCTGGCGGGCGTCGGGTTCGGCAGCGTCGCGGTCGCGCCGGGCGACACGCTCGCGATCCTCGCCCACCGAGTGCTCGGCCTGGATCTCGGTTCGACCTGGTCGCCCGTCGCCGAGACGATCGTCTGGGACCTGCGCCTGCCGCGGGTCCTCGAGGCGATGGTGGTCGGCGTCGGCCTGGCCGTCGCGGGGACGACGTTCCAGGGCCTGCTCCGCAACCCGCTCGCCGACCCGTACGTGCTCGGCACCGCGTCGGGGGCCGCGCTGGGCGCGGCAATCGCCGTCCTGATCCCCGTCCGGGTCGTGATCCTCGAGTTCGGGCTGCTCCAGGGGCTAGCCTTCCTCGGCGCGCTCGCCTCGATCGCGGCGGTCTACCGGCTCGCGCGGGTCGGCGGCGGCGCGCCGATGACGAGCCTCCTGCTGACCGGCTATGCCCTCGGCTCGCTTCTCGCCGCGGGGCTGGCGATGGCGATGTACCTGTCTGGCTCCGCGCTGCGCCAGATCTTCACGTACCTCCTGGGGAGCTTCGAGAGCGCCTCGTGGGCGCGACTGGCCGGTGTCCTCCCGATCGTGCTGCTCGCGTCGCTGCTGGTCCTCGCCCGAGCGCGGTCGCTCAATGGGCTCCTGCTCGGCGAGGATGCGGCAGCCCACCTCGGCGTCGACGTCCGGCGCGAGCGGGCGATCCTCCTCGCCCTGGCCTCGCTGATCACCGCGGCGTGCGTCGCCGTCAGCGGCCTGATCGGGTTCGTCGGCCTCGTGGTTCCGCACGTGGTCCGGCTCGTCGTCGGGCCGAACGCCCGCGTGCTCCTGCCGCTGTCCGCTTTGTGCGGAGCCGTCCTACTGGCCCTGGCCGACGTCGTCGCCCGGAGCCTCGGGGAGATCCCGGTCGGCGTCGTGACGGCGCTCATCGGCGCGCCGTTCTTCCTGTTCCTGCTCCGCCGGAGCCAGCGGGGGTACGAGCTGTGAGCGACCTCGTCCTCGAGCTGAAGGGTGTGACCGGCGGCTACGGCCGCGGCGACATCGTCCACGATATCGACCTGGCGGTGCGGGCCGGCGAGCGGATCGCGATCGTCGGCCCGAACGGCGCCGGCAAGTCCACGCTGCTGCGCCTGATCACCGGCCTCCTCCCACCGAGGGCCGGCGAGATCCGGATCGGCGGCGAACCTGTGCGATCGCTATCGCGCGAGACGATCGCCCGCCGGATCGCGGTCGTCCCGCAGCTCGCGAGCCTGCCGTTCTCGGCGCGAGTCGAGGAGGTCGTCGCGCTCGGCCGGTTGCCGTACGAGGACCCGTTGCTCGGCGCTCGGCCGGCCGATCGGGCGGTCGTGGCCGCGGCCATCGACCGCGTGGGCCTGGGCCGGCTCGTGGGGCGCGACGCGCGCGAGCTCTCCCTTGGCGAGCGACAGCTCGTCCTCCTCGCGGTGGCCGTCGCCCAGGCGGCCCCGATCGTGATCCTCGACGAGCCGACGGTCCATCTCGACATCCGCCACCAGGTCGAGGTCATGGACCTGCTCGCCGATCTCAACACCCGCGAGGGCCGGACGATCATCGCGGTGCTCCATGACCTCCACCTCGCGGTCCGGACCCTGCCGCGGATCGTCGTCCTCGACAGGGGCCGGCTCGTCGCCGACGGGCCTCCGGCCGAGGCGCTGGACGCGGACCGGATCCGGGACGTGTTCGGGGTCGACCCGAGCGTGATGCCCGACGGGCCGTGGAGCACGCCCCGCGTGGCCCCGGCGGGGACGCCATGACCCGACCGGCGTCGCTTCCGGCACCGACTCGAGCGGCTCGTCCGGCCACCGGCCGCGTCGCGGCTGCGGCCGCCGAGCTCCGGGCGGCCGTTTCGTTCCTGACCCGGGTCCCGGTCCACCGAAGGACCGCCGAGCTCGACCGGACGGGCGCCGCGGCGTTCGGGCTCGTCGGCGCCGGGATCGGCATCGTCGCGGCCGTGCCCGTGCTCCTCCTGGGAGCGCGGCTGCCGTTGCCGGCCGCCGTCGGGTGCCTGATCGTGATGGCTCTCGTCAGCGGCGGCCTGCATCTCGACGGCCTGGCCGACACGGCCGACGCGCTGGCCGCGCCAGCCCCCGATGCCGCCGAGCGGGCCCGCACCGACCCGCGAGCCGGTGCGGCGGGCGTGACGGCGATCGTCCTCGTTCTGCTCCTCGACATCGCCCTGCTCGCGGCGATCGCCGCCGCCGACCCCCGCCTCGCGGCCGTGGCCGTCGTCGTCGCCGCAACGGGTTCGCGGTCGAGCGCGCCCATTGCGGCCTGGATCGAGGGCCGACGGCGCGCGCCGCCGCCCGTCGGGCTCGGCGGCTGGTTCGCGTCCCGTGTTCGTGGGGTCGACGCGGCGGTGGCCGTGGACACGATGATCGCCGTCGTCCTGATCGGGGCGACGATCGCGGGCTCCGCGGTCGCGCTTGGCACGGTCGTCGGCATCGGCCTCGCGACTGCCGGCGCCGCCTTCGTCGTCAATGGACGGGGGAAGCTCGACGGGGACGGATACGGCGCGATCGTCGAGATCACGTTCGTCGCGATCCTCGCCGCGATCGCCGTTCAGCTCCCGATCCCGGCCTCGTGACCAAGCGCCTCGTCGTCGTCCTGGGAGGGACTCGAAGCGGCAAGAGCCGGTTCGGGCGCGACCGGGCCATCGCCCTCGCCGGCGACAGACTGGTGACCTACGTCGCAACGGCCATCGCCGGCGATCCCGAGCTCGACGCCCGCATCCAGCGTCACCGCCTCGAGCGGCCGGCCGGGTGGGAGACGATCGAGGCCGGCGTCGACCTCGCCGCCGCGATCCGCGGGATCGCCGCCGGCGCGACGATCCTCCTCGACGGCTTCACGCTGTGGGCGAGCCTCGCCCTCGCCGACGATCCGGGCCGGGTCGACGCCGTCCTGGACGGCTCTTTTGCCGATGTCCTTGCGGCCATCGCCGACCACGAGGGTCCGGTCGTCATCGTCAGCGACGAGATCGGGCTCGGGCTTGTGCCCCTGGATCCGGTCGGGCGGGCGTTCCGCGATCTGCTCGGGATGGCCCACCAGCGACTCGTCGCCCGCAGCGACGAGGCCTGGTTCATGGTCGCGGGCCGCGCGATCCCGCTCCCATCCGGCACGAGATCGTGACGCCTCGCGATCGGATCTGGCTGGTCCGCCACGCATCGACGGCGTGGACCGGGCTGCGCTGGTGCGGGCGCTCCGATCCGGAGCTCGCGCCCGACGGCGTCGTGGCCGCCGCGGCACTTGCCAAGACGCTCGCCGTCGAGGTCCCGGCCGGCGCCGTCGTCGTCACGAGCCCGCTGCATCGCGCGCTCGCCACCGCCGACGCGATCGCCTCCGCGATCGGGGCATCCGTCGTCATCGATCCGGACCTGATCGAGATCGACTTCGGCTCCGTCGACGGCCTCACCTGGGACGAGCTTGCGGCGGCCCATGCGGCGGTCGCGACCGCGATCCTGGCCGGCGACGAACCCGACTGGCCCGACGGCGAGCGCGCCGTCGACGTGGCGCGCCGTGCGCGGGCCGCCGCGACGCGAATCGTCGACCTGGCCCGGTCCGGCGCGGTCGTCGTCGTCTCGCACGGCGGGTTGCTGCGCGCCCTGGCCGTGGCCCTCGGCGGCGACGGCGCTCACCTGGCGCCCGCGTCCGCGACCCGGCTCGAGCCGATCCCGATCCCGATCCCGTGAGCTGGCTCGACGACGTCCCGGCCCGGATCGCCCCTCTCGATGCAGTGGCGACGGCGGCCGTCGCCGCCCGACTCGACCGCCTGACGAAGCCGCCCGGTAGCCTCGGCCGGCTCGAGACGCTCGCGCAGCAGCTCGGCGGGATCACCGGGCTCGACCGACCGCGCGTCGATCACCCGGCGATCGTCGTGTTTGCCGCCGACCACGGCGTCACGGCCCAGGGCGTGTCGGCGTATCCGAGCGACGTCACGGCGCAGATGGTCGCGAACTTCGTCGGCGGTGGGGCCGCGATCAACGTCCTCGGCCGTCTGGCCGGAGCCGATGTCGTCGTCGTGGACGTGGGCGTGGCCGGGCCCATTCCGGGCGTCGACACCCTGGCGACCTCGTCGCGTGGCGGCGCGCGCCTCGTGCAAGCGGGGGTCGCCGACGGAACGCACGACATGACGAGCGAACCGGCGATGACGCGAGAGGAGACCACGGCCGCGATCGAGGTCGGGCGAGCGGTCGCGAGCGAGCTGATCGCCGGCGGCGCCGATCTCCTCGCCGTCGGCGAGATGGGGATCGGCAACACGACGGCTGCGAGCGCCCTTGTCGCGGTCATGACCGGCCGGCCGCCGGCTGACGTCACGGGCCGGGGAACCGGGCTGGACGACCCAGCGGTCCACCACAAGGTCGTCGTGATCGAGCGGGCGCTCGAGCGCCAGCAGCCCGACCCCACGGATCCCATCGGGGTCCTGGCGGCCGTCGGCGGCCTCGAGATCGCCGCGCTCGTCGGAGCGATCCTGGCGAGCGCCGAGGCGTGCGTGCCGGTCCTCCTCGACGGCTTCATCACCGGCGCCGCGGCGCTCATCGCCGCCGCGATCGCCCCGGCGGTACCGGCTCGGCTGATCGCGAGTCACACGTCCGCCGAGCCCGGACACCGGATCGTCCTCGAGCGGCTCGGCATCCGATCCTTGCTCGACCTCGACCTGCGCCTCGGGGAGGGGAGCGGGGCGGCCCTGGCGATCCCGCTCGTGCGAGCCGCGGCGTCCATCCTCGCCGACATGGCGACCTTCGATGATGCCGGCGTCTCGGGACCGCAGGACCCGGTCGCGGCGCCGAGAGCGCGGTAGCTCGGACTCGCTCGCTCTGACAGCGGCCGTCCCCGCCCGGTACCCTGACAAGAGATGCGCCGTCACCATTCGTTCGCCCTGTTGTTCGTCGTCGCCCTGCTCGGTGCCTGCATCCCATCGGCACCCTCCCGCTCGGCCGAGGCAAGCCGCGCGCCGGCCGTGAGCGCCGGCACCTCCGAAACGCAGCCGGCCGCCAGCGAGGAGCCGAGCGCGTCGACCGCCGTCGAGCAACCCACGGCATCGACGGCCGCAACGCCGGAGCCGACGGCGGCCCCGACCGATACGGCCGCGCCGTCGGACGCGGGTGCGAGCGCCTCTCCCTCGGCCGGGACCGGAGCGGCGGCCACGTGCTCGGGCACGGACAGCAACCGGACCTTCTTCGAGGACGCGGCGGTCGCCGTCAAGTGGACCGTGTACTGCGCCGTCCTGCCAGCCGGCTGGTTCGTCGACTCGGGCCAGTACCGCGGATCGAACGGCGGCAAGGTCGAGATCGCCTACAAGGGCCCCGGCGGCGCGCGTCTCGAGCTCCACGAGGGCGCGTTCTGCGCGGCGGCGGACGGATGCGTTCCGGCCGGCACCGACGTGGGCGACGCCGCCCTCGGCGATCGGACCGGCACCCTGGTCACCCTCGACGGCGGCGGCTGGGCGGTCGTCGTCGACCGCGGCGAGCCGATCAGCTGGCTCGCGGTCGGGACGGGAATGAGCCAGGCCGCGTTCCAGGCAATCGCCGGCGACCTCGCGAGCGTCGGCGGCTGACCACCGGCCGACGAATTCGGCCATCATCGGCGCGTGCGCATCGCCGACTTCGCCCTGGAACGCTTCTTCGCACGCTGGGAGTTCGCGGTCCGCCATCTCCTCTGCGCCTCGGACGTCGAGGGCTACCCGATGGCGAAGCTGCTCGCGCTCGCCGACGAGGAGAGCTATCGTCTCTGGGAGGGGCTGCGGCTCGGGTACACGGAGTCGACCGGGCATCCGCTCCTGCGAGCCGAGATCGCGTCGCTGTACGACGATGTCGGCCCCAGCGACGTCCTGGTTTTTGCCGGCGCGGAGGAGGCGATCTTCTGCCTGGCGAACGTGCTGCTCGGGCCCGACGACCACGCCGTCGTCACGTGGCCCGGCTACCAGAGCCTGTACGAGGTGGGGCGAGCGACCGGCGCCGAGGTCACGCTCCACGAGCTGCGCGAGGAGGACGGCTGGGACCTCGACCCAGAACGGCTGATCGCGGCGCTCCGCCCCTCGACCCGGCTCGTCGTCGTCAACGCTCCGCACAACCCGACCGGGATGCTACCCACCCACGAGCAATGGACCCGCCTGACCGGGGAACTCAAACGACGCGGAATCCATCTCCTGTCCGATGAGGTCTATCGGTTCCTCGAGTTCGACACGGCCGACCGCCTCCCCGCGGGTGCCGACGCCTTCGAGCGCGGCATCTCGCTCGGCGTGATGTCGAAGTCGTTCGCGATGGCCGGGCTCCGGATCGGCTGGCTCGCCACCCGCGACCGGGAGCTCCTCGCCCGATGCGCCGCCTTCAAGGACTACACGACGATCTGCTCATCGGCGCCGTCGGAGATCCTGGCACTGATCGGGCTTCGAGCGCGCGAGACCGTCCTGGGCCGGTCCCGAGGGATCGTCGAGGCGAACATGGTCCGGCTCGACCGGTTCTTCGCCGACCATGGCGACCGCTTCGCCTGGGTCCGGCCCCGGGGCGGCTCGATCGGCTTCCCGCGACTCCTGGGCGATGAGTCGGTCGACGCCTTCGCCGCGCGCCTGGTCGAGACGGAGGGCGTGTTGCTCCTGCCCGGGTCCCAGTTCGGGTATCCGGGCAATCACTTCCGGATGGGGTTCGGCCGGGAGGACCTACCCGCGGCCCTCGAGCGGCTCGAGGCGTTTCTCGGGGCGTCCGCGATCCGGCGATGAACCGCGGCCTGCTCGCCGGCGTCGCCCTGCTCGCGGCCGCGTGTGCGGGCCCGACACCATCGAACGCGTCTGCCGATGTCGCGACGGGTCTCGCCACCTTCCACGAGGACGGGCTCGTCTTCGACTACCCGGCGGCGTGGCGACCGTTCCGGTACGAGGTCGTCTCGAGCTTCTCGAACCTCATCGTCTACCTCGCGACGGTCGACGTCCCCGACCCGTGCACGAGGACCGCGAACTCGATCGCCTGCGGCCAGGGGTTCCAGCTCGCCCCGAACTCGATCGTCGTCACGATCAGCGGCCGCGGCTTTCCCGGGTTCAACATCCTCGAGGGAGAGCCGCCCGGGGCCCGGGCCCTGGTCGTCGACGGACTGCCCGCTTATGTCGAGCAGCTCCAGCCGCAGGATCGAGCACAGGGCGCCGACCTGAGCACGCGCTGGACGATCGCTCGCCCGGGATCCGTCGACAACTCCTTCACGGTCCAGGCCGACATCCGCGGGCCCGACGTCGCAGGCCAGCTCCAGCAAGTCGAGGCGCTTGTCAAGAGCCTCCGCTACGACCCGCCGGTCGTGCCACTCGAGCTGGGCGACGCCGCCGCGGAAGGGGCCGCCACCAAGGCGCTCGCCACCATGACCACGACCGATCCGGCCTGGGCCTGTTTCCCCGGCAAGCCCGGGATCCGGCAGATGCGGATCACGTCGTTCCCATCGGGACCGGTCCTCGCCGAGCCGCAGGTCGCGACGTGCTCGACGCGGATCGAGCCGACCCGCCTCCAGCTCTGGCGCCTCACCCTGATCGAGCGGCTGCCGAAGGCCGATCCCGAGGCCGGCCAGGACCTGCAGATCGTGCTGTGGGTCAGCCCGGACGGGATCCCAGGGCTGCAGACGTCCGGCTCACCGGAGCCCTAGGCGTCCCACTGCTCGGCGAGATGGCGCGCGTCCATCGCGACGCCGATCAGGTTTCCGGACGCCAGGTTGAACTGCCAGAGCGAGCCGATGAACGTGAGACCCGGGACCTCGCTCACGCCCCTGGTCGTCCGCGGGAAGCCCATCTCGTCGAGGATCGGCAGGTCGATCCAGCCGTACTCCATGGCATAGCCGCTCGTCCAGAGGATGCTCGAGACGCCATCGGCGGCGAGGTCGAGCTCGTCGACCTCCGGCACCGGGTGCTCGAAGGGTTCTCGGTCGTCCGGCGGCAGGTCGAGACCCCGCCGCTCGATCAGCGTCTCGCAGCCTGCCCGGAACCGCTCGTCGAAGAACCCGTCGGCGAAGCGGAGGTTGGCCTCGAGGCCGGGGGCGAACCGGACCCGCTCACCGTCGGCGGCCTCGAGCCGGCCGACGAGCCGGACCCCGTCGGCGGCGAACTTCCACAGGTTCGTGTCGTGCCCGCCGCCGTGGCCGGACATGTGGGGGTTGCAGGCGAGCCGGGCCCGCTGGTCCGGGAGCTTGTCGACCGATGGCAGGCCCGGGCGTCCCGCCGCGCTCTCGGCCGCGAGCTGGCGGAGCCACCAGAAGATGTCGCGATCCCGGTAGCGGCGCGGCACCCGGCCACAGTGCCCGACCGCGAGGATCACCTCGCGCCCGGCCTCGCGCAGCTCCTCCGTCAGCTGGACTCCCGTCTGGCCCGATCCGACGATCAGGACGCGACCCGGCGGCAGGTCCGCCGGCCTCCGATACGCGTGGGAATGCATCTGCGTGACCCGCGGGGCGATCGCCTCTGAAACCGTCGGGATCCGCGGCCCGTGAAAGCTGCCCGTGGCGACGACCACGTCACGGGCGTCGATCGTTCCGGCGTCCGTTTCGAGCCGGAACCGGCTCGCGCCGTCGTGGAGCGCGCCGAGGCGCCGAACGGAGACCCCGAGCCGGACTGGCGCGTCGATGGCCTGCGCGTAGCGTCGCATCCGGTCGACGACGGCGTCGCGCGGCATGAACCCGTCCGGGTCTGCGTCGTCATAGTCGAAGCCGGGGAGCGCCGTCGTCCAGTTCGGCCCCACGAGCCGGAACCCGTCCCAGCGATCCTGCCAGCCGCCGCCGAGCGTGTCGCGCCGCTCCAGGACGATGTGCTCGCGACCGGCCTCGCGCAGGAACCAGCTCATCATGAGGCCGGCCTGGCCGGCGCCGATGACGACCGTCTCGACGGCCCGTGGCAGATCGCTGTTCAGGCATCACCTCCGCAGCGGATATTCTGCCCGCCATGGCCGAATGGATCTATTTCATCCACGCCCCGCGAGAGAACTTTGCCGACACGATGACCGACGAGGAGGTCGAGGTCTGGCGCGTGCACTTCGCGCGGTTCCAGCGGCTCCTCGCCGAGGGCACGATCGTGCTCGTCGGCCCGACGCTCGGTCCCGTGAACACGGGGATCGCGATCCTCGAGGCACCCGACGAGGCAGCGGCGCAGCGGATCATGGAGGAGGACCCGGTGATCGCCGGCGGGTACGCCCGCGGCGAGCTGCGGCCGTTCCGCATCTCGTTGCTCCGAGGTCGCGACTGACTTCGGGCGCGATCAGCTTCTCCGCTGCCCGATGCCCAACACGTGGGCCTTACAACGAAGCAGACGCGACTCGCTCGTCGTTCTGCTCACGCCTTGAGCAGATGGACGGCGCAACGGCCTGAATCAGCGGTTCTGGGCCTCGTTGGGGCGGCTGCTTCGTCGCAGTGCCCAACGGGGTGAGCAATTGTCGGCCAGGACCCGCGGGCACTTGCCGCGTGGCGGATGATGGGCACCGTCTCCAGCTGCTGAAGGGGTCGACCCGTCATGGACATTCAGCTCGGGTCCGAGCGGATCTTCGTCCTCGAGGAACGCGAGGGCGTGGATGCCCTCCGCCAGCGCGCGATGGATCGCCGGACCCAGTCGTTCGGTGGCGGGCTCGGTGGGCTGCTCCAGCGCCCCAAGGCCGAGGATGTCGCCCTTGTCGCGAGCCAGCGCCGGCTCGAGCCGTTCTGGCACGTCGCCGGTCGGGCCCACTACGTCTACGAGCGGCGACGCGACTACGTGGTCGTTGCCTCCGCGCCGGAGGTCCGCGAGGTCACGATCGAGTCCACGACGTACCCAGTCGCGGAGTCCGGCCAGACGGCCCGTAGCTTCTCCTTCAGTGCGACGGAACACTGCCGCGAGGAGATCGCCCACACGCTCGACGCCGATGCCCGCACCGGGGCGAAGGTCGCCGATGCGGTCGTGGTCCTGTCCGGCCCTCGCCAGGAGGTCGCGGATCCGGCCAGCCTCGCCGTCGACGAGACGATCGTCGTCCCGCCTGAGCACCGGGCGTCGTTCGTGGTCCGTCAGCTTCTGTCGGAGATGCTGAAGCCGGTCCAGGCGGACCGTGTCCTCGAGGAGTCGCTGACCCTCGAGACGATCGACCTCTGCTACCGGCCGATCTGGGCGTTCGAGTTCCACTGGCAGTCGAAGGACAAGCGCGGCGTTGTCGAGATCGACGCTGCGACCGGCGCGATCCGCCAGGGCGGCTCGATCCTGCCGCAGTTTTCGAAGATGGTTACCCGTGACGCGCTGTTCGACATCGGCGCGGACACGATCGGGCTGCTGGTCCCCGGCGGAAGCATCGCGGTGAAGGTGGCGCGAGCCGCCCTCGACAAGTCGTACTGAGGGTCGCTACGCCCGCTTGCGCTCGAGGTCGAGGAACGGGAGCTCGACCACCGTCGCCGGGACGCGGCCGCGGCGGCCCTCCACCGTCCACTCGACGTCGAGCTTCGAGCCGAGCGGCTCGTGCGACGGCGGCACGGACGCCAGCGCGATCGCCTGCTTGAGGATCGGGCTCCAGCCAACTGAGGTCGCCCGGCCCACCTGGCGGCCACCGACGAAGACGGGTCGCGGTGATCGATCGACCACCGGCGAGATCGCCGGCGGCAGGCCCTGGGCGCTGAACAGCCCCTCGATGCCGTACCAGTCGAGCTGGAGGCCGACGAGCCGGCGGGCCGGGCCGCCCGCCCGCGCCTCGCGCTGGAGCGCCAGCCGGCCGACGAAATCCGCCTTGTCGAGGCTGACGAGCCGCCCGAGGCCGATCTCACCGGGGCTGTAGTTCTGCTCGGGGTTCATCGCGTGGCGGGCGGACGTGTAGTCGACCTCGAGGAGGATCAGGCCGGCCTCGAGCCGGACGACGTCGAGGGCCAGCATCCCAGCCGGGCGGATCGCGTGGTCGCGGCCGGCGGCCGAGAGCGCCTCCCAGACCGCGACGGCGTGCTCGGCCGGGATCCACAGCTCGTAGCCGAGATCGCCCGTGTAGCCCGTCCGCGAGACATCGATCGCGATCTTCTTTCGGCCGGACTTGATCGAAGCCGGCCGGCGTCGGAAGTAGCCGAGATCCGCGAACGAGGCGCCCGTCGCCGTCTCGAGCACGGCTCGCGACTGTGGCCCCTGGAGCGCGACGGCAGCGACCTGCTCGGTGACGTCGTCGATCGTCACGTCGAGACCCGCGGCGTTCATCCGCAGCCAGCGGAGCTGGGGATCGGCGGCGGTCCAGCGGAACGTTCCGTCGTCGAGCCCGTGGACCGTGCCGTCGTCGATGACCTTGCCGTGCTCGTCGCACCACGGCGTGTAGAAGACGCGGCCCGCCGTCAGCTTCGTCGCGTCCCGGGTGATCACCCGGTCGACGAGCCGCCGCGCGTCGGGCCCGCCGACGACGTACTTGTAGAGTGGGCTGACGTCAATCAGCGCCGCCGCCTCGCGGATCGCGTTGTACTCGATGTCGTGGGCGTCCGCGTAGGCCGACGACGCGAAGTAGCCCGACCACTCGCGCCACTGCTGCTTGCGGTTCAGCGGCGCGGTGACGGCGTGGAACGCGGTTCCGACGGACATGCGGGCGAGTATGCCCGATGGGCGGCGGCCTCAGACCCCCACGCCCGCGCCGCGCGCCGCGACCGTCTCGGCGCAGCGGCGGATCGCAGCGACGGACACGTCGGCGTCGTCCTCGGTCGTCGACCAGTTCGA